>Ga0315273_10002543_pt1 | contig 21601 bp, 9 predicted proteins | sample YL17G02_0_MG_FD_205753 | JGI IMG/M metagenome (GOLD analysis project Ga0315273, IMG submission 205753) | Sediment microbial communities from Yellowstone Lake, YNP, Wyoming, USA - YL17G02_0 | ecosystem: Environmental > Aquatic > Freshwater > Lake > Sediment | place: USA: Wyoming | collected... | reverse complement strand
GCCTTCAGCTCGAAGGTGACATGGTAGTGCCGATTCTTCGCAGTTCGGTCGGCACCCACACGAAAGGGGTTGACGTGACCCGGATCGGGCTCGATGTCCGCGTCGACGATCGGCACCTCACAGATCCCCATCTGTCCGGTCACCGGATGGTCGGGATCCACGGGCGTCAGGATCTCGTAGTCCATGAACCGGGCATGGGGGAAGTCGCCCCCGACGAGCAGCTTAGCGCCAAGAGGCGCGATGAAGATCAGCTTGAGATACGTCGCACGAGGGTCCGGAGAAAACTGATGGAGCGTCTTATCCGGGTCGTACGCGTCCATCGCAAACCACTGATCACCGGGATCGATCTCTTCAGGTTTGATCAGTCTCCAACTGTGCGTCTTGGTGTTGTCGAAGGAAGGGGGTAGAAACCCCTTGGGAAACTCCGCCTCGACCTTGCCGGCCAGCCAGAGTCGAATGCGTTCCTCCAGCTTGTCGGAAAAGGCCAGAATCGCCTGGTTTGCCTCGGCATGATACGTGTCCGGGTTCCGCCGGTTCTCGATGGCCAGATTCAGTCTCTCCTCCCAGGTCAGTTCCGGCAGAACCATGGTTTCGCGTGACTGTTCCAGTTCCTTGTTCTGTGCAGTCGAAACACGGCCCATACCCAACGACTGGGACGGCCAGGCTCCAAGCAACTGCAGGGAAAGGATCAGCACCCAAACCCTCCACGCAGAACGGCCGACACCCATAACCAACCTCCTTGTCCGCGGGTCCGTTGCACCGTTTTCAAGCCCGGTCTCCCCGGTCTTTCGCCTCATCTTTCCGAACCTTCCCGTCTACCCACCGAAGCCAGTGGCCAAATACCCCTTCGTCTCGTGCCCATCGGACACTATCACAGGTTTTCATCCAAAAAAAAGGGGGCGGTAGTTTTGGAACCGTGTACGGAGGCGGCATGCTGCTTGCAGTCTCCAACCCGAATTGACTGCCACAGGACGACTCCCGATGGATGGGCTCCGCCAAGAGTGCGCTCTGGGTTTCATCCGGGATCCGCGCAGACGACGACCCCGGAGTCTCTCGAGCACGGCTTTGTGATAGACCGATGTCTCCAGAGAGAACCGGCGTGTCCCGCAGATGCCCGCACGTCCTTGACGGCTGCACGCAGAGACGGGTATAATTCCGAGGGTTATACTCTTTGGTTTGGGGGCTGATTTCTGACATTTTTCTTCGAGCGGTGGGATCTTGAAACGAGCGCCGGCGCCTCACCCCTGTGATGGCGAGATGGGATGGATTCATGCGTCCATTTGAAGTCATCGCCGTGACCCTTGCCGGCCACCCAGACCCTGCCATTGCGATCGCGGCTTCCAGGGCCGGCGGCATCGGCGTTCTGGATGTTGAGTTCACCTGGGACGAAAAACTCGTATGGGGACGCCTGGAGAGGCTCACCCGTTTCGTCCATCAGCCCTTCGGCATCAAGGTCGACGGTTTCGGCCTGCATCGACTGACGCAACGATCCTCGGCGGTTCCCGATCGTCTCCAAACGCTGATTCTGGCCTGCGAGTCCCCTGGGGAATGGGTCTCGGACATCCGAACCCTTCAGCAGAAAGGGCTCCGTGTGCTGCTGGAGAGTACCTCCTTGCACCAAGCCCGGAGTGCCGAAGAGATCGGGATGGATGGAGTGATCGCAAAGGGAAACGAGGCGGGCGGCCATGTGAGCAGCGAAACCACGTTCATCTTGGTCCAGCGGTTCATGGAGAGCCTCTCCATTCCCGTTTGGGCCCAGGGAGGCATTGGCCCGCATACGGCCTCGGCCTGCTATGTTGCGGGGGCTCAAGGCGTCGTGCTGGACAGCCAACTGCTCCTGACGAGGGAATCCCCTCTCTCGGAGGCCCTCCGGAGCAGGGTCGCGGTCATGGACGGAAGCGAGACAATCTGTCTGGGCAGCGATATCGGTCTTTGGTTCCGGGTCTGCACTCGGCTTGGCACAGCCGCGGTCAGAGAACTCGATGCTGCCGCGGACGCACTCAGCCGAAGCGGTCTGCCGAAGGAAGAACTTGCCGGAGCCTGGAGAAACGCCATCGCCCCGCTTGTGGTTCGGCAACCCCAGGAAAGAAGCCTCTTCCTCCTCGGACAGGATGTGGGGTTGGCCGCCTCGATGGCCCAGCGCTATGTTACCGTGGGCGGCGTTGTGGAAGCCATCCAGAGCGCCTTGGGAACCCACTGCCAAGCAGCCGCAAGGTTGCGGCCCCTCGATGAGGGATCGCCACTGGCAGCATCCAGCGGCACCCGATATCCCATCTTTCAAGGACCGATGGCCAGGATCAGCGATGTGCCGGATTTTGCTCTCCGGGTGGCAAAAGCCGGCGCACTGCCCTTCATGGCTGTCGGCTGGAGTTCGGGCCGGGATCTCGAAGAACTCCTGGAGGAAACCGAGAGGAAGTTCGCGGAACATCCATGGGGAGTCGGGCTTCTGGGGTTCTTGCCCCAAGACCTGTACAGCGAGCAGATCCGGATCGTCGAGAAACACCACCCTCCATTTGCCTTGATCGCAGGAGGCCGACCGAACCAGGCCAAGGCCCTCGAGCAGAAAGGGATTCCTACCTTCGTGCATGTCCCTTCCCCTGGCTTGTTGAAGATGTTCTTGGAGAGCGGAATCCGCAGACTCATCTTCGAAGGCAGGGAAGCTGGAGGCCATGTGGGCCCCCGCTGCTCCTTCGTTCTTTGGGAGCAGATGATTGAGGCACTCAGCAGGGCCCTTCCATCTCATGCCTCTTCCCCATCCTGTCAGGTGATCTTTGCAGGAGGGATTCACGATGCCCTTTCCGCTTCCATGGTTGCGGTGATGGCGGCGCCTCTTGCCGACAGGGGAGTCGAGCTCGGTGTTCAGATGGGCAGCGCTTATCTGTTCACGGAAGAAGCGGTATCCACCGGCGCGATCTTGGGCGACTATCAGAGAGAGGCCCTGCGCTGCACCGAAACTCAGCTCCTGGAAACCGGAGTCGGCCACACGATTCAATGCATGGAGACCCCCTACGCCAGGGCCTTCCGCGAGGAGAAGAGGAGGCTTGCGAGCCAGGGTAAATCCGGCAGCGAAGTCCAGCAAGCCCTGGAGAGGATGAACACGGGAAGGTTGCGGATGGCCGCCAAGGGGCTCGCGGGGCATCCCGGATACGGCGTGGATCTGCAAGCACGCGGTTTTGTCATGCTGTCCGAAGAACAACGAAACGAGCAGGGCCTCTACATGATCGGACAGCTCGCTGCCATCCGAGACCGAGTGGTCACCCTAGAGCAACTCCATGAAAAAATCAGCAAAGGGAGTTGCGAAAGGATCGAAGCCATCGGCACGGCTTCCGAGGAGACCCGGTCCCAGAGCAAGACGGAGCAGCCTTCGGATATTGCGGTCATCGGGATCGCCTGCATCCTCCCCAAGGCCCCGGATCTGAGGACGTATTGGAGCAATATCCTCAATAAAGTGAATGCAATCATCGAAGTCCTCGAGGACCGATGGGATTCTGGTCTCTACTACGACACGGACCCAAAATCCCGTGACAGAGTCTATTCCAAGTGGGGAGCCTTTCTCGAGGACGTTCCCTTCGATCCGCTCAAATACGGCATGCCGCCCAACTCCCTCTCTTCCATCGAACCCCTTCAGTTACTGACTCTGGAGGTGGCCGCCAGGGCACTGGAAGACGCGGGATACGCAAACCGCCCGTTCCCTCGTGACCGAACCTCGGTGGTCTTCGGTATCAGCGGATCCGGAGAACTCGGCCAGACGTACGCCTTTCGATCGGCCTTGCCCACGTTCTTCGGAGACGCCTCCCAGCAGATCACGGAGCATTTTCAGGGGACGCTTCCGGAGTGGACGGAGGATTCCTTTCCCGGCATCCTCATGAACGTGGCCGCCGGGCGGGTGGCCAACCGCTTCGACCTTGGAGGCACGAATTTTACCGTGGATGGTGCGTGCGCCTCCTCTCTGGCAGCCGTCTATGTGGCCGTCAGGGAACTGGAGTCTCACAGCAGTGACATGGTCATCGTGGGCGGCGCCGACACGATGCAGAATCCTTTCACCTACCTCTGTTTCGCAAAGACCCAGGCTCTGTCCTCTCGTGGGAAGTGCTGCCCCCTTGACCAGAGTGCGGACGGCATCGTCCTGGGGGAGGGCATCGGGGTCGTCCTCCTGAAGCGTTTGGCAGATGCCGAGAGGGACGGAGACCGGATCTACGCGGTGATCAAGGGCGTCGGGGCCGGAAGTGATGGAAGAGACCGAAGCCTGACCGCACCCCGGGTCGAGGGCCAGATCAGGACCATGGAGCGAGCCTATGCGAAGGCCGGGATCTCACCGGCAACGCTGGGTTTGGTCGAGGCCCATGCGACAGGAACCGAGGTGGGGGATCAGGCCGAGCTGGAAGCCCTGTCCCGCTTTCTCAAGAAGTACGAAGCGGCTCCGCGAAGTTGTGCCGTCGGATCCGTCAAGTCCATGATCGGGCATACGAAGTCGACGGCAGGAATCGCCAGCCTCATCAAAATGGCCATGGCCCTCTACGACAAAGTCCTGCCCCCGACCCTGGGTGTGGAAAGACCGAACCGGATTCTCCTTGCGGAGCAAAGCCCTCTCTACGCAAACACGGAACCTCGCCCCTGGGTATGCCGGTCTGAAGAGCATCCCCGCAGGGGCGGTGTCAGCGCCTTCGGTTTCGGCGGTACGAACTTTCACGTGGTCATGGAAGAGTACACACAGGGTTTTCTCACTCCCTCGGAGAGCTTCTCCCGATCCTCGTTGCCGAACCGATCCAGTGAGTTGTTCCTTTGGGCAGGCCGGACCCCCCAGGCGCTCTTGGATGCCACGGCACCCCTGGCACAGGCCATCGGTCGAGGCGCCAAGGTTTCTCTGGAGGATCTCGCTTTTACGGTCAGCCACGAGTACCGAAAGGCCTCCTCCCAGCAGAACGGCCCTCTGGTGAGACTGGCAGTCGTTGCGGACTCGCTGGAGGATCTGCTTCGGAAGCTGAGCAGGGCCAGGGAAGCACTGTCCGGATCCGAGCCTGCGGTGTGGGATCTCCGAGGGGTCTACTTCTCCGAGAGCCCTCTGAACGGTGAAGGAAGGCTTGCCTTCCTGTTTCCGGGCCAGGGCTCACAGTACCCGAACATGCTTGCCGACCTCGCCGTTGCGTATCCGGCCGTCCGGGAAGTGTTCGAACGAAGCGACGCCATCCTGAAGGACCGGCTGGAGAAACCGCTGACCACGTTCGTCTTCCCCCCACCCGCCTTTACCCAGGAAGAGGCACTCGCCCATCGGGAGGGACTGGCCCAAGCCTACATCACCCAGCCCGCCATCGGGACGGCGAGCCTGGCCCTGTTTCACCTGCTGACCGACTTGGGGCTTCATCCCCACATGGTTGCAGGCCACAGCTACGGGGAATATGTGGCTCTCTGCGTGGCCGGCGCCATGAGCGAAGAGGACCTCATCCTGCTGTCCGAAGCCAGAGGCCGCCTGATGGCCGGGAACGGAGAGTCGGACTCGGGTACCATGGCAGCTGTCAGTGCCGGCGTTGAGCAGGTCTCTGCCCTCGTCACCGAGATCGAGGAAGTCTGGATCTCCAACTTGAATGCCCCGGAGCAGACCGTCATCTCCGGCACTCGGCAGGGCATGGAGACTGCGCTGGCCAGGTTCCGGTCCATGGGAATTCAGGCAAGACCGATCCCGGTCGCCTGCGGATTCCATTCTCCCCTGGTCTCCCAGGCCTGCGAACGGCTGAAGGAGATTCTCCAGGGCATGGCTCTTCAGGCCCCTCGATGCAAGGTCTTCTCCAACGTCTCGGCCGCTCCCTACCCGGATGAACCCGAGGCCATCGCGCAGCAATTGGCATCGCACTTGCGCAACAGGGTCGATTTCATCCGCGAGATTGAGGCCATGGTTGAGCAGGGGGCAAAAATCTTCGTGGAGGTCGGTCCCGGAAGAGTGTTGACCGGGCTGGTGGACCGGATTCTTCGGGATCGTCCTCATCTGGCCGTCTGCTCGAATCAGCAGGGTCGATCCGGCCTCGACCAGATCCTCCATCTCGTCGCACAGCTTGCCGTCCACGGCATTCCCCTTCGGGTAGAAAAGCTCTATGACGGCAGGCCGCTCAGGATCGTAGATGTTCTAGACCCGGCGATCACCTCCGGTCATGCGCACCTGCCCCCCACGACATGGCTTGTGAACGGAGCCCGAGCCAGACCCCTTGGGGATGTCCTTTCCAAGGGTCCGGACAGGGCGATTGTTCCGATGCAGATCCTTCTCGAGGCAGAGAAGCCCGCAGCCGGCCAGGCCTCTCCGAAGGAACGACCGCACGCTGCCGGGACCCCGGCAACCTGGAGCGGAGAGGAGAGCAAGAGGGCCAAGGCCGGCAAGCCGGACGCAAACCCCGGCACCGTCCCTGTGCGAGCCTCTTCCCGGCCCGCAGACAGCGCGGCAGATACCCTGATTCAGTTTCAACGCCTGATGGATCGCTTCCTCGTGACCCAAAGGGAGGTCATGCTCGCCTACCTGGGGGGCAAACCGGAGAGCGCTACGGTTCCGGTCGACCTCCGGCCGGACGCGGGCCGCGAAGCGGCAGGCTCAGAGGATCGACAGGAGTTGGCGCCTCAGGTTTCCCGGGGCGAGAGACCCTCCCTGGAAGAGACCCTCCGGGAACCGTCTCTACCGGGTCCCGGGGCCGTGTCCTCGGGTGATGGGGAGCGAGCACCCGAAGCCGCGGCGGATTTTTTCCAAGGCACGGAGTGTTCCGGGGAGAGACTGGAGACGCTTCTTCTCGATATCGTCAGCGAACGAACCGGCTATCCGCGAGACATGCTGGGACTGGACGTCGATCTGGAGGCAGATCTGGGCATCGATTCCATCAAGCGGATCGAGATTCTGGGCACGCTCATCCGGCAAGCCACTCCCGGCCGTCAAGAGGCGATCGAAAGGGAGATGGACGGTGTGGCCGGCTTGAAGACCCTGCGCGGTATCCTGCAGTGGTTCGAGGAGAGATCCTCGTTGCCGTCAGACACGTCTCCCACACGGACAGGCCCCGAACCAGAGCCCATCGCCCCTTCGAAGCCGGAACGGGCCGGGCGGCAGGAAGAGATCAGCATCCCGCGGTTCATCTTGTCACCGGTTCCCAGGCCCATGGAAACCACCTCTTCCCTCCCCCTGCCAACGGGTGTGACCCTGATGACCGACGACGAGCAGGGCATCGCAGAGGAGCTTTCGGCTGCGTTGAGGCAAAAGGGACTCCGGGTCGTACGGGTCAGGCTGCACAACCGCCTGGAAGAATGCCGAGACGGTTCGTATCTTGCGGCCCTGGACTCTCCGGAAGGGGTCTGCGACTTGATGGCCGCGGTTCGCCGCAGACAGGGCCCTCTTTCCGGGTTGATCCATTTGCTCCCATTGCGGCAGGCACCCCGTTTGGAGCAGATGGAACTGAGCCGGTGGAGGGACCGTGTCCGTCAGGATTTGAAATCCCTTTTCTACCTGATCAAGGACCTCGAGAAAGATATCCTGCAGGCCGCCCGGCAGGGAGGGGGATGGGTAGTGGGTGCAACGGGGATGGGTGGTGATTTTGCGTGCGGGTCCAGGGCTTCCGGCGTGGATTTTTGCCCGGCCCAGGCAGGCATTCCCGGCCTCCTGAAGTCTCTGGCCATCGAGTGGCCCGGTGTGAGGGTGAAGGCCGTGGACCTGAACCTTGGGGAGCCATCTGCGGATCTGGCAAACCATCTCGTGCAGGAGTTCCTGACCGCCGATCGCCTCGTGGAGGTTGGATACAGGGGCTCGGAGCGCTTGAGCATCGAGCCCGTCCTCTCGCTCGTCACGACCGCGGCGGAAAGCCGGATCCGGATCGACGCCAGTTCGGTCATCCTGGTCTCGGGAGGCGCCCGTGGGATCACGGCCGATGTAGCCATCGAGCTGGCCAGACGTTACCGGCCGAATCTGGTTCTGGTGGGCCGGTCCCCCATGCCGGCGGCCGAGGAACCCGCGGACACGGCCGGACTGAACACATCGAGGGAACTCAAGTCCGCACTCATCGCCCGCATGCGCGGCCAGGGACAGACCATTCGTCTCCCCGATGTGGAAGCCGCGCACAAGCGCCTGCTCGCAGAGCGCGAGATGCGAGCGAATCTTCTGAAAATGGAGCGTGAGGGGTCCCGAGTCGAATACGTTCAGGCAGACGTTCGTGACGGAGACAGGTTTGGACAGATCATCGATGAGACCTACCGCTCCCACGGGCGCCTGGATGGCGTCATTCACGGAGCCGGGATCATCGAAGACAAGCTGATTCAGGAGAAAACGCCTGCATCCTTCGACCGGGTCTTGGATACCAAGGCTGACAGCGGGTTCGTCCTGGCTCGCAAGCTCCGTCCCGACTCGCTGCGTTTTCTGGTCTTCTTTACCTCGGTGGCAGGCCGGTTCGGCAACAAGGGACAGGCCGACTATGCGGCCGCGAACGAGATCCTCAACAAGCTGGCGGTCTATCTGGATCGTAGGTGGCCGGGCAGGGTGGTGGCCATGAACTGGGGGCCCTGGGAGAGGACGGGCATGGTGACGCCCGAGATCCACAAGCAGTTCACGGAACGGGGGATCCAACTGATCCCGAGAGACATCGGACCGAGAAGGTTGTGTGAAGAGCTTGAATACGGGAAAGAGGGGGAGGCCGAGGTTGTCATCGGCGGCTTCGATGGCTGGAAGAGCAAAGAGCCGGTGCGGCCTGCTTCCACGATCCAGGCGTTTCCCATGGTGGGTATGGGCAAGTGGTCCGTCCACAAGGAAGAAGGCAGCGTGGAGCTGACCCGGATCCTGGACCCCCGCAGGGACCTTTTCCTGCGCGATCACCAGATCGACGGTCATCCGGTGCTCCCCGCCGCCTTTGCCATGGAGCTGATGGCGGAGGTGGCGGTTCAGAACTGGCCGGACATGGAGGTCGCCAGCCTCACCGACATCGCGGTCCTGCGGGGCATCGTACTCAAGAATGGCCCGAAGACGGTCCGGGTCGAGACCAGCCCGGTATCGTGTTGGACCCCGGATTCCTCTGGAAGGGATCTGCGGATCCGGATCACGGACAACACGTCCAGACGCCGCGCGTACTATGAAGCCACGGTTCAGCTTCGGAAGACCCTTCCGCCGCCTCCCCCTTACGAGACGGTGCACTCCGCCGCTTTCCGGGCCTTTCCGACAACGGTTGAGGACGCTTACCGCCGGTGGCTCTTTCACGGCCCCACGCTTCAATGCATTTCTTGCATCGAGGGCTTCAACGAGCAAGAAATTGTTGCAACGGTGATTCCCTCGGTCCCTGAACGGTGCATCCAGGATTCACCTCCAGGCGAATGGTTGATCGATCCGGTCGTGATGGACAGCGGTTTCCAACTCGCAATTCTTTGGGCACGCGTACAGCATGATTTCACCCCCCTTCCCTCCCGTTTTCCCGTCTACCGCCGCTACGCCCCTCTGTCCGGAGAACGGATCCGCTGTTACCTCAGAACGCAGGCCGATCCCGGCAGCCTCATGATGCGCACCAACCTCTATTTTGTGGCGCCGGATGGACGGATCCTCGGGATGTTCGAACGCGCCGAATCCACGTGCAGCAGGGCGCTCAACGCGAGGATCGGCGTACCCGGCGCGTGATGCCTCCGCAGAGGACGGACGATGGTCTCAACTCCATATCGAAACGGGGTGGGAAGAGAGCAACTTCAGCAGGACGTTGCCGTTGTGGGCATGGCAGCCATCTTCTCCGGGGCCCCGAACCTTCGGACCTATTGGGAGAACATCCTCGCAAAGGTCAGCGCCATTACCGACCCGCCCGAGGAGGATGGCTGGACCCACGCGGTCTACGACCCCGAATCCAGGGAGAATGACCGCGTGTATTGCAAACGTGGCGGGTATCTGGGAGATCTCGCCCGGTTCCGTCCCCTGAACTATGGGGTCATCCCTCTCTCCGTGGACGGCGGAGAACCGGACCACTATCTTGCTTTGCGATTGTCTTACGAGGCCCTCGCCGACGCCGGCTATGACGAACGGCCGTTCGACGGTCGACGGGCCGAGGTCATCATCGGAAGGGGCACCTACATTAATCGGGGATGGGCTACGCTCTTCCAGCACGGTCTGGTCGTTGACCAGACCGTGCAAATCCTCAAACAGCTCCATCCCGAATATCAACCGGCAGAACTTCAAGAGATTCGGCAGCGGCTCAAGGCCTCCCTTCCGCCGTTCAACGCAGAGACGGCCGCCGGGCTCGTTCCCAATATTCTGACCGGCCGCATTGCCAACCGCTTGGGTCTGATGGGCCCCAACTACATCGTGGATGCCGCCTGTGCCTCGTCGCTCATCGCGGTGGATCACGGCATGCGAGACCTTCTGTCCCGAAGGTGCGACCTCGTGCTGGCCGGGGGCGTGCAGGCCTCCATCCCGGCCCACCTGCTCATGATCTTCTGTCAACTCAACGCCCTGTCGAGGAAATCCGTGATCCGGCCCTTCGACAAAGATGCGGACGGCACCCTCCTGGGGGAAGGGGGCGGGGTCATCGTCCTCAAGCGGACCGAGGATGCCGAACGGGACGGTGACCGAATCTATGCACGGATCAAGGGGATCGGCACTGCGAGCGACGGCCGCGGGACCGGTGTCATGACCCCGCGCATCGAGGGAGAGGAATTGGCCATCCGCAGGGCCTACGAGACGACCGGGATTTGCCCGGATTCCATCGGGCTGATCGAAGCCCACGGGACAGGCACCCCGGTGGGAGATCTCACCGAGGTGGAGGCCATGAAAAGGGCCTTCGGTCCGAGAAGCAAGGAGCCCCGCCTGTGTGCGATGGGATCGGTCAAGTCCATGATCAGCCACACCATCCCCGCAGCAGGCATCGCCGGATTGATGAAAGCGGTTCTGGCCGTCTATTATAACGTGTTGCCCCCCACGCTGAACTGCGACGAACCCAATCCCAAATTCGGGCTGGAAAAGACCCCCCTGTACATCAACACGGAAACGATGCCATGGATTCACGGTAACCAGGAGACCCCGCGGCGTGCAGGCGTCAACGCCTTTGGCTTCGGTGGGATCAATGCCCATGCCATCGTTGAGGAGTACACTGGGACCCCATGAACCCGACACCCTATCGTCCTTGGGACAGTGAAGTTTTCATTCTCCGGGCCCCGTCGCTGGATGGGTTGCTCAGAGAAGTTCATGCGCTGACCGACGCCCTTTCCAAGAAACCGGCCGCAACCGTGAAAGACCTCTCCTTCACGGTCAACTCCCGCACCCAGAGCCTTCCCTGTTGTCTTGCCATCGTGGCCTCCTCCCTGGAGGATCTGGCCGGCAAGCTCTCCCAGGCGTCCAAGAGGATCGCCGAGCCGGAGACGAAGGAGATTCGAAGCAAGAAAGGGATCTATTTTTCGCGGAGGCCTCTGAGCCGGGAGGGAAAACTCGCCTTCCTGTTTCCCGGAGAGGGATCTCAGTACGCTTACATGCTGCGCGACCTCTGTCTTCACTTTCCCTCGGTCCGAGCCTGTTTTGACCGAATGGATCGGGCCTTTGTGCAGAGGGAGCTCGGGGAGAGCTTCCTGCCCAGCGAGATTGTATTCCCTCCCAGCCTCGCCGCTGGCCGCAGAGCGCATCCCGGGGCCGATGAGGATCTGTGGCGGATGGCCGGCGCCGTTGCCGCAGTTCTGACGGCCAATCAGGCCCTCCTGGAACTTCTGCAGCGATTGCGGATCCTGCCCAATGCCGTGGTGGGCCACAGCACGGGCGAATACACGGCCCTCCAGGCGTCAGGCATCTTGGATCTGAACGAGGAGTCCCGTTACCAGGAGTACATTGGGGACCTGCACAAGATCTACAGGGAGTCCGCTGCAAGGGGAGAGATCCCCAGGGCGAGGCTGGTGGCTGTTGGATCCGATCTGGACAAAGTCAGAACCGTCTTGGAAAAGATCCAGAGCAATCTGCATCTGGCCATGGACAACTGCCCTCATCAGGTCGTGATCCTGGGCGCCGATGCGGAGGTGCAGCGCGCCATCGAGGAGTTCAGCCGACAAGGGATCATCCACCAGACTCTGCCCTTCGACCGTCCGTACCACTCCCCCATGTTCGAGGCCTATGCGAGGAACCTGGAATCTTTTTTTGAAAAATGGTTGGTGAATCCGCCAAGACTTCCCATCTACTCCTGCAACACGGTGGAACCGTTCCCCGCGGATCTGAAGGAGGCCCGAAAACTGGCCCTCGAGCACTGGGTACGACCCGTACGATTCCGGCAGACCATCGAACGGATGTACGAAGACGGCTTTCGAATCTTCGTGGAGGCCGGACCCAGGGGCAACCTGACGGCCTTTGTCAACGACACGCTCAGGAACCGGGACCACCTGGCGGTTGCGTCTGACACCTCGTCCCGTTCTGGAATCAGCCAACTCCAGCATCTGGTAGCTCTCCTTTCCGCCCACGGAGTCCCGATGTCTCTGGACGCACTCTATGAAGACCGGAAGCCCGGCCCGGTTTTGCTGGATCGAGAACTTGCGCCCGGCCACGGGCAAGCCCCGGCCCCCCGCGAGGCGATGAAAATCGAACTGGAGGTGCCTCGGCTCCGACTCGGAGCGGACTACGTGCCCCGTCCGAGCACAGCCTCACCGCGTCTCGAGGATCGCCGGGAGGTCTCGTCGCAGCCGGCGGAATCGGCCAGGGAACAGGGCTCCACGAAGCATACGGCCCCGGATCCTGTTTTGCCCTTCCAGGAAAAGCATGCAGCCAATGCGATGGAGGCATACTTCAAGACCATGGAGCGATTCCTCCAGGTCCAGCAGGAGGTCATGCGCTGCTATCTGAGCGGGGAAGAAGCCCAGGACGTTGAGCTACCGTCTCTCGACCTGAGCGAACACCTCAAGTTCCTTCGAGGGGAGGCGACTGCAGAGCCCAATCCTCGTATCCGTTTGCAGGAAGCATCCTCTGCACAGACGGAAGAAAGGGGTTCATCCTTCGATGGAGCCAAATCCGAAGGGCTCCAGGCAGAGCTGCTGTCCCTTGTAAGCGAAAAGACCGGCTATCCTGTCGAGATGCTCGATGCGGGCGTGAACCTGGAGGCAGACCTCGGCATCGACTCCATCAAGCGCATCGAGATCCTGGGTGCTCTCTGGGAGAGACACCCCGTGCTGCCGCGAGAGGACCTGGAGAAGGCCACGGCCCTGAAGACCCTGGCTGAAGTGATCGCATTCCTCGACGGAAGCCGGGAAAGGATGGCCCATCCTAACCTGGGCCTCGCTGTCCCGAACACACCTGGGATCCGGGAGGCCCAGGAAGGCCTCCCGGATCCCGGGCGATCTGCAGGACTGCCTCTCATCGGCGATGTGATTTCTTGGAAGCCCGGAGAGACCCTGCACGCCCGGCGCTGTTTTGATCTGAAGGAGGACGTCTTCCTCCGACACCACACGATTGGCGGTCCGGTCTCCAAGACGAATCCCGAAAGCCTGGCGCTTCCGGTGATGCCCCTGACCATGAGCATGGAGATGATGGCCGAAGCGGCCTGTCTCCTGATGCCCGACAGGTTCCTGGTGGGCATGAAGGACATCCGTGCCCACCGCTGGATCGCCTTGGATCGGAACCCTCTGACCCTGGAGGTCTCCGCACGCCGGAAATCCGGCTCAGAGGAAGAGGTTGAGGTCTTTCTGCTCGATCCTGACGAGGACACGAACCCTCCCGGCAGACACCTCGTGGAAGGAACGATGGTATTCGGAGCCCGCTATCCCGAAGCCCCCCAGACAGGCAGCCAACACCTCAAGAACGAAAGGGCCTCCCGATGGAGGCCCGAAGAGCTCTATTCGGAGAGGATGTTCCACGGGCCTTGCTGGCAGGGGGTCTCCTCGATAGACCGTTGGGGAGAGGACGGTTCAGCCGCCACATTCGTGGTCTTGCCGAAGGACGGCTTCTTCGATCCTCCTCGGTCGTCGCGCTTCGTGACGGATCCCGTTGTCCTCGATGCCGCGGGTCAGATTGTGGGATTCTGGACCATGGAACACCTGGAGGAGGGCTTTCTGGTGTTCCCCTACCGGGTCAAGGCCCTGCACATCTACCGGCCCCAGGTCCCACCCCACGAGAGGATCCGATGCCTGGCGCGCATCCGCCTTGTGGGCTCGCGACAGGTCTTCTCCGACATCGACATGATCGGAGAGGACGGTCGCCTGTGGATGCGGCTCGAAGGGTGGGAGGACAAGCGATTCGGGCTGCCCGCTTCCGCTTATTCCTTCCTGCTGTCTCCGACTCGAGTGATCCCCAGCCTGCGCTGGGACGCACCGATCGCATCCCTTCCGGATGCCGATGGGTTCTTCTGCGTGCGCCTTGACGGCCTCTTCAAGGATGACGAGGCGTTCTGGACGCAGGTCTTTTCCCATCTGATCCTGAACCAGACCGAACGCGAGATCTTCGCACGACTGGGCAAGTCCGCAAAACGCCGGGCCCAATGGCTTGTGGGTCGCCTTCTCGCCAAGGACGCAGTCCGCATGGTTCTCCGAGAACGCCACGGGATGGAAATCCCTCCCGCGGACATCGAGATCCGGCAGGATGAACACGGAAGACCCAACCCATGGGGCGCGTGGGCGCACGAACTCGAACAGGTCCCGTGTCTCTCCATTGCCCATACGAACGGGATGTGCATGGCCGTGGCAGGTCCAGCCCGGGGGGACCGTTCCGTGGGCGTCGATGTCGAACAGGTCCGACCTCTCGGAGAAGGCTTCGAAGCTGCCGCTTTTACCCCCGCAGAGCGGATGCTCTTGCGGGACCTGAACGGATCCGAAAGACAGGAATGGACGGTCCGGTTCTGGTCCGCCAAAGAAGCTGCGTCCAAGGCTCTGGGCAGGGGCCTTTTGGACGGACCGCATGGGCTCGTCGTCCAGCACATGGACATGCCGGAGGGAAGGATCCTGGTTCGCCCGGAGGGACGGCTCGCCGAGCATTTCCCCGATCTGTTGGATCAGCCCATCAGGGTCTATACCCTGCGGGAGGACGATTACATCGTTGCAAGCACGGTTGTACAGAGGAGTCGGGATGACCGAGGTCACTAGGGGATCCGTTCTGGAGACGGTTCTCAGCATCCTCAGCAAAATGGACGAAGATGGAGAACTCGAGGTGGAGATCACACCCGAGACATGGCTTGTCGCTGATATGGGTCTGGAGTCCATCGACGTGGTCGTACTCGGAACCACGGTACAAGAGCACTACCACATGTCGATGCCGTTCGCCGAGTTCCTTGCGGAAGTGGGTCAGCGGGAGACCCGCGACATCCAGGTCCGCGAATTCGTCGATTTCGTGGTTCGCCACTTGAACGGCATGGGCTAGCGTCTCCGACCTGCAGAGGGAATCCCGAGAATTCCATCCACCCGCAGGAGGCACCTGTGAAGAGACGCACCGTGTTGATCGGTTTAGATGGCGCAACGTTTTCCGTACTGGACCCTCTGATGAACCAGGGGATCATGCCCTTCCTGAAGGAGTTCCTCGTCACGGGGGCCAGGGCCCCATTGCGATCCGTCATCCCGCCCCTGACGCCGCCTGCCTGGACCTCCCTTGTTACGGGCAGGAGCCCGGGGAACCACGGCATCTTCGATTTCTTTCTCAAGGAGGAGACCGGACCCCACATCCGTTTCGCCACGTCGGCAGACGTGCGGTGTGAAACCTTCTGGAGCATGGCCAGCCGGGAGGGGTGCCACATTACGGTGCTGAACTTCCCCCTGATGCTTCCTCCACCCAAGGTGAACGGGAACGTCGTTGCCGGTGGTTGGATGACGCCCCGCCAGTTGCGGCTGGGCTGCCGTCCCGAGGGCCTGTATGATCAAATCAAGGCCATCCCCGGTTTCGACCCCCATCGTGTGGTCCTGAACTTGGCCCACGAAGAGAAGGCCCTGGAAGGCTGCAATCTCTCGGAATACGACGAATGGATCCGGATGCACATCGAACGGGAGCGGCAGTGGTTCAACATCGCAAGCTTTCTCCTGAGGGATGAGCCGAGCGAGCTGACGGGGATTCTTTTCGACGGTGTGGACAAGATCCAGCACCTCTGCTGGCGTTTCCTCTGTCCCGATGCCTCCCAAGGGCCCCTCTCGATGCGCGAGGAGGAGATACGACGGGAGTGCCTGCTGTACTTCTCCAAACTCGACGAGATGCTGGCGGGGATCGTTACCCTTGCAGGCCCGGATGCCACGATCTTCATCGCTTCCGATCACGGATTCGGGGCGCAGACCGAGACCTTTTTCGTAAACGCCTGGCTCGCCCGGGAGGGATACCTGTCCTGGTCGGACAGGGAGCGTCCACGGGAGAGCGAGAACGCGGTCCTGGGGATGCGTCAGATTGCCCGCCACGTCTACATGCTCGACTGGGATAAGACCAGGGCCTACGCGGCGACCCCGAGCAGCAACGGCATTCATGTCGTCCCGGCGAACGGGTCTTCGACGGCCGGCGTTCCGACAGGCGAGTACGCAGCCTTTCGGGAGGAACTGATCCAGGCCCTGTGCGGTGTCACGAGTCCGGGAACGGGCGAGAGGGTGGTGAAGCAGATCTGGACGCGCGAGGAGGCTTTTGCCGGGCCCTTCATGCGAAGCGCACCCGACCTCACCCTCTGCCTGAGGGACGGCGGGCTCGTTTCCATCCTGGATTCCGACGAACCGGTGAAGCCCCGGAAAATGCCCAGTGGCACCCACCGACCCGAGGGTGTCTTCATGGCCAGAGGTCCCGGGATTCATCGAGGTCTGTGCGCAGACGAGCTCTCCATTCTGGACGTGGCCCCCACCCTGCTGTACAGCCTCGACCTCCCGATCCCAGCGGAGATGGAAGGACGGGTGAGCGAGGATCTCTTTTTGCGCACGCATCTGGAAAATCATCCCCCCAAGTTCCAAACCCTACGCGATTCGGCCAGAACCCCGAAGAAGGGCATCGGCGACAATCTGCTCTTTGATGCCGAAGCCGAGGCCGAGATGGCCGCAAGGCTGAGAGCATGGGGATACATCGAGTAGGCAGGAGAAAGACTCGGATATGCTCAAGGCACCCGTCAATGGGAGTCGGATTCACTATCTTCAGACCGGCACGGGCCCGGACGTGGTGCTCATCCACGGCCTGGGGGGCAACCTGGCCGTCTGGTTCCTGCACCTGGTCGCGAAATTGAAGAACGAGTTTCGTTTCACGGCCTACGACCTGCGGGGACACGGAAGGAGCGATGCCCCGCCGACGGGCTATACCACCGCAGACATGGTGGAGGACCTGTTGGGGTTGCTGGACCATCTCGGTCTGAACAGGGTGCATCTTGTCGGCCACAGTTGGGGGGCCGACATCGCCATGCATTTCACGATCTGCCATCCGGAACGCGTGTCCAAACTCGTGGTGTTCGAGCCCAACATCGCCGCGCTGATCGACTGGAGAAAGAGCAAAGACTGGCAAGGATGGGCATACTGGGCAAAGCGGCTTGAGGAGTTCGGCGTGCACGTGCCCCGGGAAAAATGGCACGATGTGGACTACATGCTCAGGCAGACGGCCCACATCCCCATGCTGTACGGCCCTTTCAAGGGAACACCGCGTCGGGAGAACCCTCTCAAGAAACTGCTCGCCACGAGCATCGTACAGGATTATGAGAAGGTGGCTGGGATGACTTTGGACAAGATCGAGGCCATCGACCGCCCAACCCTGGCCATTTACGGCGAGAAGTCGCACTTCCTCATCACCTACGAATACTTTCGAGACTGCGTCCCAAACTGCTCGACGAAACTCCTTCCCGACGGAGACCACTACGGCCCTCTCGAACATCCGGATAGGGTGGTCCGGGAACTGAGGGCGTTTCTCGGTTCGGACGTCCAGCCAGGGGAACCCGGCTCTTCACGGGGATGATCGATGACCCAGAATGTACTCATTACGGGTGCCTCAAGCGGATTTGGTCTTGAAACAGCGTTGCATCTTGCCGAGCACGGCTATCGCGTCTTCGCAACCGTGCGGGACCCGCGTAAGCGCGAAAGTGTGGAAGCGGTTGCCAACCGACGGGGACTCGTCCTCAACATCCTGTTGCTCGATGTCACCGATCCGATTGGAGTCCGGTCCGTGGTGGAAACGATTCTTAACGATAATGGCGCTATTCATGTACTGGTCAACAATGCGGGAATCGGGCTCCACGGATTCTTTGAAGACCTGTCGGAGGAGGAGATTCGCGAAGTCTTCAATGTCAATGTATTCGGGGTGATGTCCGTTACAAAGGCAGTGCTGCCTCAAATGCGGAAAGCTGGCAGCGGTAGAATCATTATGATCAGCTCGGCAGGTGGAAGAATCGCCTCCATGACCATGAGCGCATATTGCGCGAGCAAGTTCGCCGTAGAGGGTTTCGCAGAAGCCCTGGCTATGGAAATGGCCCCCTTCGGCGTGCATGTGTCTGTGGTCGAACCGGGGCTTTCACTGACGCATATCTTCACCGTGAACCGAAATGTGGCTAGAGCGGCAAGCCAACCAAACAGTCCTTACCATGCTTGGTTCATGAGACACGAAGGAATGTTGGATGCCATTCTCCGCAAGAAGCATATCGTGCCCACCGATGTAGCGTCCACCGTCCGGATGGCCCTCGAAGCCCAGAACCCCCATCTAAGATATGTCGTAGGTTGGAGGGCGAGGTGCCTGATTGGCTTGAAACGACACCTACCTGGGGAACTCTTTCATCGTGTCTATTCTCGTGAGTTAATCCGCCGGGTAGCTGAACAGAGATCTCCCGACCAGGAGGCCAAACCATCTTCCGAGCCGAAGTAGCTGTGAACCGCCTCCTCCACCCTGGAATCTCCTTCTCGCAGTGGCGATTCGCTGCCCGAAGTGATCCAGACCGCGCGGGAGGTTCGATGGAGAGGGACCTTGCTTCAGTACGCCGCAGTCACGAGGCCGGGAGATTGCTCCGTTTCGCTCGCAACAAGCGCAGCAGACGGGCGTTTTCGAACAGCCTGCTAAACCGGCCAGAAGGAGAACGGGAAAATGGCAGCGGGAAGAACGCTTAACGTGCTTCTGATCACGGTCGATTCACTGAGGGCGGATCATCTGGGATGCTATGGGTATCGGCATGACACGACACCCAATATCGACGCCCTGGCGTCCGACGGCGCTCTGGCAGAGCAGTTTTTCTGTTCCGCCATCCCCACACACCCTTCCTACACTACGCTGTACACCGGCCAGCACGCCATCAAACATAAGATTGTCGCTCACGCGGGCACGAATGTGCTTTCCAGGGAAGCTCCCTTCCTCTCCGAGTTGTTCATGGAGGCTGGCTACACGACGTGCGCAGCAGACAACCTCATGCGGGCCAGACCCTGGTTTGGCAGGGGATACGAGTTCTACATCGACTCTAGCATCCGCCGCCCCTTGGTGGTCAACGTGAACTGTGAGGATATCAATGCCCGCATCATTCCATGGCTGCGTGGGCATGCCATGGAACCCTTCTTTCTCTTCCTTCACTACTGGGATCCCCATTACCCTTTTACGCCGCCTCGAAGCTACCGACACCTGTTCTATGAGGGCAACGATCCGACGGATCCCAACAACCATACCCTGGATCCATGGTGGGATCATCCTTTTGGCATGATCGCCCGGGACACCTGGCTACGAACGCCCGATGGTCCCATCACGGATCCGGACTATGTCATCTCGCTGTACGACCAGGAGATTCGCTACTTGGACGACCATCTACCCAAGATACTGGATACCCTAGACGACCTCGGATTGACGGAGAATACCCTTGTGCTTCTTTTGGCGGACCACGGTGAGAGCATGATCGAACATGGCATCTTCTTTGAGCACCATGGGCTCTATGATTGCGTTCTCCACATTCCGATGATTGCACGACTTCCAGGGAGGATTCCCAAGGGCCTCAGGATATCGAAGATTCTACAGATGCAGGACGTGGCCCCCACCCTTCTCGATGCCGCAGGTCTGCCGATCCCCAGTGAGATGGACGGTCGCAGCTTCTGGCCCATTCTGATCGGAGAGACGAAGGAGGGGGCCTATGACCGAGTCATCAGCCTGGAAAGCAGCTGGATGTCCAAGTGGAGCCTGCGCACGGATCGGAACAAATTGATACTTTCACGGGTGCAGGATTTCTATGGGAAGCCTATGCGTGAACTCTATGACCTCGAGCAGGACCCCGCAGAAGAGTATAACCTCGCCAAGGAACAGCCAGAGTTGCTCCAGGACATGGAGAAGGAATTAGAGGGCTGGATCGCCGATCGCCTGGAGGCTCAGGGCGAGAAAAGGGATCCGCTTCTCGATCATGGGATCAGCCTGCTCGAGGGGAATTGGGACGACACCTGAGCGACTTCCCCCGGTTTGGAGCGAGGGGAGGAATCGGGGACACCTTTTGCGGACAGGGGTGGTAGCCACGGGAGAAGGTGAGATCCATGCAGACAAACGAAGCGCTCAAGACCCTGGTGGACAGTTATATTCAGGCGTTCGAGGCCAGGGAACTGTCCTGTTGTCTGGGCTTTTTTCACGAGGATGCCCTGCTGACCTTTGCGACGGGAAAATTCCGGGGAATCAAGGCGATCGAGCAGTGGCACATGGACCGTTTCAAGGGAGGGATGCGGCTCGTGGAGATCGAGGGCATCGAGTACAAGGACAACACCGTAATCATCCAGGCCAAGGTGACAAGCCCTCGCCTCAGGATCTTCAGGATCGAAAACTTGAGGGGGATCGGTACCTTTGTGATCGACCAGGACAAGTTCAAGGAGGTCCGTCTGGAACTCCGCAAGGGCTATCGATTTCGTATCTGATCTACACGCAAGAGTCCGATGATGAGAGGTCCTCTTCGTTACTAGCTCAAGGTAATTTAGGAGGTCTCAGATGCCTCGATTTCTTTTCGCGGCATGGCCTATCTCAGGACACTACTTCCCGCTCCTTTCCGTTGCAAAGGTCCTGCAGGAACGAGGCCATGACTGTGCTCTGTACACGGGACCCGAGGGAGGTTCCGCTGCAAAGGCAGAAGGACTTCTGTGGTTTCCTTTTCGCAGCCTGGATGATCAATGGTTCCGTCAACTCATCTACCAGCATACATTCAGTCCGATCCGGCCTATCCAGATCATTCAGTTGAGGAAAAGGGTTGCAAGGCTGATTCTGAAGTCCATACCTGCCCAAGTAGAAGATGTCAAAAGGATCTGTGGGGATTGGCAACCCGACGTGATCGTGACGGAAACCATGATGTGGGGTCCATATCTTATCTTGCATGAACATATGGGAATTCCGGTTGCCGTGTTCTCCACAGTCCCAGCGTGCATTGTTCCCGGCTCGGATGTTCCGCCTTTTGGGTTCGGATTGCCCCCCCCGAGAGACTGGCACACCCGGCTGCTCAATCAAGTGGTCAGCAGAGCCATGCGGCTTGTGTCACGAAGCGTCCGAAGGAAGACAAACAGAATACGCAGAGAATTTGGTTTATCCGACCTTACCATTTCAGGCGTGGAATTGGCGGGCAAAATGCCCCTTTATCTGGTGCCAACCGTTCGGGAGTTTGATTACAACAGAAAGGACCTTCCGCCCTCGGTGCATTATGTGGGTCTGTGCCAGTGGACTCGTCCATCAGGGTCGAACAGAGTTGACACCTCACGGATTCGTCCGGACGGTAGGCCCTGTATCCATGTCACCGAA
>Ga0315273_10002542_pt1 | contig 21606 bp, 8 predicted proteins | sample YL17G02_0_MG_FD_205753 | JGI IMG/M metagenome (GOLD analysis project Ga0315273, IMG submission 205753) | Sediment microbial communities from Yellowstone Lake, YNP, Wyoming, USA - YL17G02_0 | ecosystem: Environmental > Aquatic > Freshwater > Lake > Sediment | place: USA: Wyoming | collected... | reverse complement strand
TAAACCTCAAGAGTCCTAGTCGGGGTCGGAGCTGAAGTACCAATTGCAAGAAGTGCCGAAGCGTCGACCCACTTCATGCCGGTGCCTACGCCAAGGAGTGCGTTGGCACCGTTCCAGTAGGCAAATTGACCGGCGGTGCCGCTGCCAGTTACCGGTGCAGTACCCCAGGTGGGTGCGGCTCCAGCACCGCCAGACGTCAAGACCTGGCCAGCAGTACCAGCCTGGGCGCTGGGCCCGATGTACATCGTGCTGGTGAAACCAAAGTCGCCGGCAACCTGAAGAGTAAAGCTTGGAGTCCCAACCGACCCAATGCCCAATCGATTGGCTGCAGCGTCCCATTGGAGCTGTCCAGCGTCGGCGGCGATGGCAGATGTACCAGTCCAGTAAGCAACGTTGCCGGATGTACCAGTGCCAGTGACAGCTCCACTGCCCCAGGTCGGTGGAACACCAGGACCAGCAGATGTGAGAATCTGACCTGACGTACCGGCTGCGTTGTTCGGCATCAATGCGCCAGAGAATCTGACGTTGCCGGTGACATGGAGAGCTTCGCTGGGTGCTGCATTGTCGATACCAAGACGATTGTTGGTGTCGTCCCAGAAGAGATTCGCGTTGTCCTGAGCCAGCGTGGTGCCAGCACCGACAAAGAGTACAGAACCAACAGTGCCAGAGGCAACGGCACTGCCGATGGTCATCGTAGCGGTACCAGGTGCCACCCAGGTCGGCGCCACACCAGCTCCTCCAGATTGAAGGACGTAGCCGACCGTACCAGCGACGCCATTGGGCTTCAGGGCGCCAGTGAGGTTGATGTCACCAGCCACATCAAGCTTGTTGCCTGCGCCAGGAGTTGTTCCGATACCTACCTGGTTGGCAGTTGCATCGACGACCAGAGTGTTGGTGTCGACGGTGAGCCCGCCAGTGAACTGGCCGCTACCAATGACATCGAGTTCAACGGTGGGGGTGATTTCCCCGACCCCCAACTTGCCGTCGGTGGTAAGAACGAGATGTCGACCTTCCGTAGTGCCGTTGTGGTAGTACAGCTCGAAGCGGTTGTTGTTCGAAGAAGTAGCGTGGTCCCAGGACCAAGTGCGGTTGTTGGTGCTGTCCTGGATGGCAAGGGCCTTCCGGTTGGTACCAAGGCCTCGAATCAAGGAGGCCCTGGTGCCGGTGGAGCCAAGCTCTACCACAAGCGGGTAGCTATAGGCCCCTGCTGCAGTTACCAGAGAGCCTGTACCAAGGTTGATGCCAACCTTGTTGTTGGTGGCGTCCATGTAGAAGAGGTTGTCGGTTGTATAGAGAACGACACTTCCTGAGCTGGAGAACTGGTGGTGAATAGTGGTGCCGTTGCGGATGTAGAAGCTAGTTGGGATGTCCAGGGTGAACTGGCCGTTTCCACCTGCAGTGGTGGTGCCGCCCCCGTAGCTCAGACTCCCCTCTGTAGTGGAACCGTTGGCATGGAAGAATTCAATCCCAGAGTACCCATTGGTGCTGGAATTGTAAATCTTCAGTACATGGCTATTGACGGTGCTGGTGTTACCAGCCATCGTGACTTGATGAGTAGCACTTGGCGTTGCGAGGCCGATTCCGATGCGATTGTTGGCGCTGTCGATGACAAGGAGGTTGTCAGCCTGGTCAAACTTCACGCTGCCCGTCTGGAAGAAGCGGTGGTACTCAGTGCTGGCATGGGCAATGATGAGGTCGGTGGTGCCGTCCGTAGCGATGAAGCTCAAGCCCTGAAGCGGTGCGCCGAAGCTGGGGTTTGCATATCCAACACGAAGCTTCTCACTACCAGCGTTCGAGAAACAGGAAATGCCAGAGCTGCCACTGACGTTCGTGTTTTCAATCTGAACGAGGTGGTCGACGACCGACGACTTGATGTGGAGCTTCTTGCTGGGGACGTTCGTGCCAATACCAACTCGACTGTTGACTGAGTCGACAAAGAGTGTATGGTCGGCACTGTTGACATCCATTCCAGCGCCGGTAATGACCAGTGTTCCAATCATGGTGTCGCCGGTGAGCTTGACACCAGACGAGGTCTGGGTGGTGTTGTCTGGGAACTTGAAGCCACCCGTGTTACTGAAGATGATGCCGGCCACTTCTAGGGGCTGGGTGGGCACGACAGTGAGAATGCCGACACGATTGTTGACGGCATCCACGAAGAGGGTGTTGGTGTCGAAAGCGACGTTGCCAGTGGCACCAATCAACACGCGCTCGGTGACAGAAGAGGTGCCGGTCCTAAGGCTGAGGGTCTGGTCTGAGATGATGAGGTCCCGGTAGGCTGGCCCAGTCCAGTTCACGCTGGAAATGGTGGTCACAGAGCCAGTGTGACTGACGAAGGCTCCAGCGCCAGAAGCAGACGTGGCGCCACGAACTGCCAGGCCTCCGGTTGCGATGTCGAGCTTGTCAGCGGGGGTGATGGTGCCGATGCCCACCTTGTTGCCTGCTGCGTCAACAAAGAAGGTCTGGTCTGCCGTGTCAACGCTGATGCCGGCGCCGGTGATGTTCAACTGGCCGGTCATGGTGTCGCCGGTGTTCAGAACGAATGAGCCACTGCTGACATCGAGAGCGACCCAAGCACTGCCGGTGCTGTACATGACCTTCGAAGTGGAGCTGTTGTAGACCAGGCATCCGGTGTTGCCAGCTGCTGCTGGCAGGGTGCCGGTCGTGTAGGACATCAACCCCAAGGGGTTGGAATTGATGACTTTTCCGAAGAAGGTCTTGTCACCACCGATGCTCTGAGCGACGGCGGACAGGAGGCCTGCCACAGTGGCTGTGGCAAACGGCGGCGGTCCTGGGATGGCTGCTGGCATGGAATTCTCCTGAGGGGTTGATACCCCCGCGTCCTAGCCAGAAGATTGCCGGCCTAGCTTAGGGGACGGGGAGACGTTCGAAGGGATTGATGAAGGTGGCCGATCCACCGCTGTCCTTGAGGTCGAACTTCAACAGGGCGGTCACATTGTCGGTGTCGTAGAGAACAAGGCGGTTGGCATCTGTCCCGGTGACATGAATCTTCCAACGGCCAATCTCGTACTTCTTCAGGAGGTTTACGACCGTCAAAATGCTCGTCTGGCCAGCCGCCAGGGCCAGCACGTTGGTGTTCACGGTTCCGACGTCTGTCTTGACGCCTGCGATGTCGGCACTGATGGTAGAGAGAACTGGCGCACCGATGCGCCCGTAGGTGTCAACTTCCTCATTGGCAACCACTTTGACTGCACCGATGTAAGTCTTGTTGGCGGTACTGGACACTGCGTAGGTCAGGAGGCCGGTTTGGTTGAGGGCGGAGACCGGCAGCTTCAAAATGTAGACACCAGCACCAGAGAAGCTACCAGTGGTGATTTCTGACCAATCTGACAAGGTCAGGCTGAGGGTTTGAGTGCTACCGTCGGCTTTTTGTACCGTTGCAACTACCCCACCGAAGCCAATTCCACCGACGGGGGTGCCACCGGCATCGAAGATGCGGACTGGGGCAAAGGCGGCTACACTCTGTTTGTACTCAAGCATGTTAGTTTAACCCCGAGTTGAAGCTGCCATTCCCACTGCCACCAGTTGGCCCAGAAGAAGAGTCCGCTGGTACGTTCTCGCCTGTGAGCGCGATGGCACTAAGAGTGCGGTCTATCCCATTTTGAATGGTATTTGGCAAGATAACCGCATCAACCAAGATGTCAGTGACGCTAAACTGTGCTTGGTTAGGACCAAGCAGCTCCCCCTGAAGGGGAAACCCGTCTCTGCCTACCGTGTAGGTTTGAAGACATCTATCGACAGCCCCAAGAGTGCTAGCGTCTCTGTTTCCTGGACCCGTAGGCTCTGCCTCAATCCAGGTGTTGGCGTCCATCTTGTAGAGGTCGACTGTGTAGCCCGCACTTCCGCTGATGGCGATGGGACCAAGGCAGAGCCGTCGACCTGTAGTGGGGCTTGGGACCAGAAGAAAGGTCACGTAGTCGTAGTTGGTTGATTCCTTGACACTTCGACCGATGGTCCAGAAGGCGTCTGTGGCGCGCGGCTGAGAGAAGATGAATGGGACAATGCCACAGATTTCGTTGTCATTGTTGATGACAGCAGTTTCGCCAATGACAACGCGACCAGTGCGATTGTTGGGGTCCATCTCAGCGGGTGCCTGTGTCCCGAGGGCTCCCACCCCAGCAGCATTGACATATCCACGACCCGCAGTTCCACCAAACGAACCTGGCAACAGAAACAAGTTTGGGGTGTTCTGGGTCCAACGGTAGAACACGTACATGGTGTTACCGCTGCCAATGTTGTCAGAGATGTTAGCAACATCAAAATAGAAGAGTGGCTGTGGGTCTGCTCCGACAAACGCGCCTGCCTGGGTGGCTTCTTGTGCTTGGTCGATGGTGATACTTGAAGTCGTCAGCGCTGTGATAACTGCAGCGTACACGGGGATGTTCGAGTTCCAGGTAGTACCAGAACCGGCCTCCTGGGAGACAACAAAAATTCGGTCTCCAATCTTGTAACCGGCGGAGACTGGATTGCCAGACGAGAAGTTGAAGGTCTTGTTGGCACCAGCAGTGACCGAAGCGTTCGCCACGAAAAAGGTGTTGATAGTGCCAGGCGGCCTTGTCAGCAGGCCCCCTCCAAAGTGACCCCTCTTGGCACCGGCGCTATCAAGAGTGACACCACAGAACCCATTCTTGTTGGCAACCATTGCGTAGTTGACGGTGTTTCCCGCAGTGAAGAGAAGCTGTTGGAGACTCCATATGCTGGGGCCGTAGGTGTTGTATCCCCAGACGCCACTCCAGTATTGATAGAAATAGATGTTGACAACAGGTGTCGAGATCGCCGCCGCCGTCGAGTAATTGACTCGAATAAAAAGCTTTTCGTTGCCAGACTCACCAGTGCTTGTGTAGACCTTGTCTCCTGCACCAGCAGAACTGAGATAGCGCCAGTTGCCTGAGCGGTCTGCAATTGTAAGCGTTATCCCGGTGGGACCTGTTCCAGGAGAAAAAGCGGTGAGTCCAGCTGTGTTGGCCTGGTATCGGTTTCCGTTCGTCTCCACGACCTGGCCTGCTGAGAAGGCAATATCTACCTGTGGCCCTGGCGTCGGGCTGGTGCTGGGCACATAGGGAACAACAGCCGTAGTAAAATCGAAAGCAACCGTCCAACCGGCGGCAATGAGGAGGGCGTCGATGACGCCCCAGACGCCAGCCGCAGTGGTAACCGTGGCGTCGGCCCCACCAGCTGCAGCAGTTCTTTTGGCTACAAGTGCCATCCAAGCTCCTTACGGGTAGATGCCAGCCATGGCCTTGGACATGGGGCCCACTGCTTGCATATTGCCAGATGCGCCAACGGTGGTCTGGACATAGGCATCGACGCCAGAGACCAGAAACTTGGCTCCAACTGGCCATCTGTAGTCTGGGGTGTCCCAGATATAGCGAAAACGACCACGAAATTCTCCGTTGGCTACGTTGCGAACTCCAATGGCCAGAAGCCCAAACTTGCCAGTTTTTCTGTTTGGGTCCGCTTCTGAAAAACCAGCACTCCAAATCTCGAAAGCGGTGCTTGTAGAGCCTGAGTTGGTTCCATCAAAGTCTCGACCAGGCGAACCATTGCGAACGACGGCATTGCCTAGTTTGGAGAGATTGTGAAGATACGGAGTGAAGGTACTGCCTGCGGTCGACATGATGGCCATTGGGAATGGGTCTTCACCAATCTGCAGCTTGAGGGTATCTGGTCCGTTACCAAAAGCCATGCTGATGGCAGCAACCCGAACTAGGCGATTGTTCGTGTCAGTATTGTTGAAGCTGACAATGGTGGTAGTCTCCACGAACTCAGCTGGGGAGCTGGACTTTCTGCCGAGAAGGGTGATGTTGTCACCCACGGCATAGGGAGGAGTCAGAGTCGTGATGTCGATGGTCCCGGTGTTGAGGTCTTTGTTGGAGCCAGAAGTCACGTTATTGATGACTGTGACAATGTTCGGGTTAGCCCCCATCAACTTGAGATGACTGACCATGTATCTTACATATTGGATGGTGCCAAGATACCCAAGCTGATTCGCATGAGAAATTATTTCGTCTCTGTCACCAAAGAAGGCGTAGTCCGAAAAAATCTGTGAGTCTGGAAGGTCGGAGCGACCTCTCTCCAACCATGAAACGTTGACTGGTCTCCACTGGTAGTTGGCCCAGCTGAAGCTGTTGCTGTTGGCGTAGTTCAAACCCGGCTGAGTCGCCTGGCCATCGTTAAAGTTTGAGCTAGCTCGGCACCCTGCCGCGCCATCTCCCGGCAACACTGCTGTCAATGTGGGGTCCCAGTGATTGAAGATAGCTGAACAGAGACCGATCCCTGAACCGCTCGTCGATTGGGCTGTAGTCCCCTTGACTCCAGCCATGGAGTACCGCAGAAACATCGCTTTGCCGCCAGGAATCAGGGCGTCTGTTTCTCCGGTGGATTTGTAGATGTTGTCCCGGTAGGTCTGCATGGTGGTGTTGTGACCGCGCTGCTGGTAGAGGCTCCAGCCGGTGTCGATAAGGAACTGAGTGAAGAGTTCGTAGTAGTCTGGCAGCGACATCGGCTGTCGGTCAACGACATACCAACGTAGACCGCTTTGGGTCTGAAAATCTTCCGTAGCCTCGATGATGTAGTCTGTGTAGGGGTTGTTGTCCGACATCCAGTAGACATAGGACTTCGAAAGGTACACAGTTTGAGAATCGATGCGGTGGCAAATCAACCACAAGCCCCTATTTGCGTTGGTGGCCGACTCGACGAACATGTAGCTGCCCGGATAGAAGTCCTCCATGTCACCGGCTGAATCGGCCGTAAACGTGCAAGACTCCAGGATTTTCCAGGTGATTGTGGTGCCGTTCTCGTAGAACTTGGCGTCGGAAGTGGGGGTTCCACCCACATTGTGGTTGCAGCGGAGATTGACGCTGGTGCCAGAGTTTACGGCGTCGATGACGTACATGCCATTGTAGCGATTGCTGACGGCTCCGGTGATGCGAATCTTCCTGCCAACGTCACTGGCAACGAAGGCTGCGGTAGCCGACGTGAAGGCCTTCACTGGAGCTGAGAAGCTGGCTCCGCTGATGACCCCATCGGTGCCGGTTCGGGCACTCAAGACTGCACTGATAGCGCCTGCGCGCCCGTAGCGTTGACGTTCCCAGGTTCGACGGAAGAGCTTTGACATGTGTGTTCCTCAGGCTAGAAGATTACTCCCCCACGAAGGAGACCTGAATGTCGTCGTCGAGATTCAGAACCATGGGTTTTTCGTAGGGTTGAACGTTGATGAGGTCTGTTCCTGCAGTGTAGCTGGGGCTGAGAATCGTCACGGAGACAACCCCGTTGACGCCCTGGGCAGCTGTGACCACCTCTGAAAGACTGATTTGCTTGCCAACTCCTGAGCCATTGATGTAGGCGGCCACGGCTGAACGGACGGCAGACTTGATGTCCCGAGCGCTGACGCCGGAACGAATTCGAAGAGCCAGGGAGACCTGGATGCGATGCACCAGGGGGCCAGTGATGTTCACAGAGGCACCAGCCGCGATGAGACCTGGGTAGGTGCTGGGGTCTGAGTCTACCCCGTAGCCCACCTTGTTGGCTTCCTCGATGAGACCGGTGCTGTGCTGGTAGCCATCGATGCCGGATGCCAGGCTGGTATCAAAGGCGAGCTTGTCAAGGCTCGACAGGATGGTTCCAGCGGACTCACTGACCTTCGTCCCACCCGCCCAGGAGTCAAACTTGATGTCGGTGAGGCTGGCGTCGTCCGGGTTCGGGCTGATGGCCCAGATTCGCTTCACCAGACTGCTGGCAGACCCCTCGATGACCTGAACGAGGTTGGAGCTGTCGCCAAGATCGCCGGGACCGGGGGACGCCACGGCCGTGGGGGTTCTGGAGCTAACATCTAGGGTGAACTTCCACTGATTGTTGCCACCACCGTAGGTGCTGAGGTCGATGCTGGCCACCGTCCAAGTGCCAAGGTTGTTGATACCCCACAGACTGGTGTTGATGGCGAGCTTGTCGCCAGGCACGATGCTGTCGTAGGTCAAGAAAGCCATGGTCATGGTGGCGATCTCTTCCAAAGCGTTGCTGTTCTCAATCCAGAAGGTCTTGGTCGTGTTGTCGATACGGACAACGCGATGGAGACCCCGGTTACGGGCATTGGTGGTGCCGGCTGTACCGATGTGGACCCAATCACCTTCTTGGATGCCACTGAGGTCTGGGCTGCCCCCACTGATGTACTGGTAGGCAATGAAGTTGCCCTGCTTCTCCACCTGCCAAACCAGGCTGGCAAAGGGGGCATTGCCGGTATTGGCGAAGGTCCAGGCTTGAGTATTGGTGGCCCTGATGTAGTTGGTGCCAGAGGCTAAACCATGAGAAGGACCACTGATACTTCCGTTCAAGGCCTCTCCGTTGATGAAGTTTCCGAAAAAACTGGCGGACTCAAAGCTGATGAAGCCAAAGGTACCAGACGAAGAACCGGAGACGACACCATGAGCGCCACTGGTAGCTCCAGTGATAGTCTCTCCCGTTACCCAGGAAATAGATGAGCCGGCAGTGTAGTTCAGTCGAATTTGATCGAGCCTGACAACTCCGTTCGTATCAATGCTTTCCAGGTCTGTGGTGGAGATGATGCGGGTCTTTGGTACCGCGTAGCTGTTCTGCAGTCGCATCCAGTGGCCAGCACTCAGGCCCGTGGTGTCGCTGGTGGCAACTGTAGCAACCGCATAGGTGCTCGCAACCTGGGTTGCTTGTCCTTTGACGACAGAAGTGAGGCTGTTGGCCGTCCCGCCTTGAACCTGAATACTGCCACCGCTGCCAGCCGTCAGGGTGGTGATTTGAGGCCTTCCACCTCTGTTGCTGACCACCGACTCTCCATTGGCGAAGAGGCCACCTGGGCCACTGGTGGAGAGGTACTCACTGATGTTCTCAGCGGTGATGGGTACCAGACGGACAGTCTCGTTGAGCCAGTCGCTGTTGGTGGCGAGGCCGACGGTGACCGGCTCCTTGAAGGTGAAGTTGAAGTCCAAGCTGTCGAGCAGGGGAGTCGTATTGCTTCGAATCCAGTTCAGACCATCCGCGAAGTAGTACCAAGGCGTGTCGGAGGTGGTAGAGCCCAGCCCGCCATTGGCAACCGACTCGTAGGTAGCAGAGGTGATGGCCCCGCTCGTGTCGCCCGCACCATCACCTGCCAAGAAGACACTGACGGGACAGTTGGCTTGGGCATTGACGGCGGTGGCGATGGCTGAAATGGTCGTGGTGCCCAGGGGGAACCAGACAATGTTCGTTGTTGCGTTGATGGGGTGCCACTGGATGTTCACGCCAAGGTCCGGGGCTAGCGGTACCGTCGGCGACTGAGTGACGATGTAGTTGCTGGTGAGGGTCTGAATTTTGGTGCTCTGCTCAAAGGCCGTGGGTAGGCTGGAGCCAGAGGCGATGGTCATGATGTCGGTGGAGACGACATTCGAGCCGTTGAGTCTGACCTCAGAAGAATCGTAGCTGACGGTGCCCACACTTGCCGTGGCGCTGATAGCCGTCGTTCCCTCGACAAAAGAGATAATGTTTGAGGTCGAGGTAGCGGCGACAAGAGTGCGATTCCCGGAGAGGAACCCAACCCCAGTTCCAGTTCCGTTGTACTCGATGTGCAGAGTGTCGCCGCTGAAGAAACCACAGCCAGTGATGCCTGAGGGCAGGACCAGAGTCAGGGTGGTGACACCGTATTGGGTACCACTGACAAGGGCATGAGGTACACCGGTGACGTTCAGGGCCTCTCCAGAGACGAAGGCGCCGCCGGCGACGCTGGTCAAGACGAGGGTGGCAGAGCCAGACCCAAGACCGGAACCCGTGGCAATGACACCATGAGCACCACTGGTGGCTCCAGTGACGGTCTGTCCAACAAGCATGGTACCGTCGGAAGAGGTGATGTCAAGATGGACCTCTCGAACAGCAGAGGCGATGCTGAGGTTGAAGATGTGCTGGTAGTTGTACAGACCGCTGCCGGAAAGCTGGGCAGAGGTGCCGATGCGGGTACTGTTGGTGTAGGTGACACCAGTGCGGAGGGCAGAGCCGCTTGGCAAACGCACCTTGATGTCAGTATAGGAACTGGTCAGCGGGGACCAAGTCACCAGGGTCGTCTGGTTGATGGCCGTCGGATAGACATACTGGATGCGGGCCTTGTTCCCCTCTGCCCCGAGCCGCTTGTAGCGCCACATCAAGGTCTTGTTGGTGTCGGGGATACCATTGGACTTGGTGCGGGCCGGCATGAAGACAGCAAAGTCGCGCCAGTCCATGGAGGTGGCGAAGGCCTTGGCCAGGCTCAGGTTGCTGTTGTCGGCGTCTTTGAAGTCGTTGGTGATACCGTAGGTGCTTGAGCCAGGCTTCACACGCCTGAACATCGGCAGGACGAAGCGTTTGCTGGACGTATCCCCATCCACCACAACAGCCATCTCGTCGTCTGCCGTCATCGCGTACGAGCTGGCAGAGTAGACGCGGTCGTTCACCAGCCAAGAGTTGACAGCAGGTCGACGGGTCGTGAGAATGTTGCCGTTGAGGTATTCAATGGGGGTGACGTGTCTGACATTGCCATACCTGGCACCAACTGAATCAACCGGACTGAGCCCTACGACCAGGTCGCCAGCGTTCCTGACCCAGGTGTTGTTCACGGTGAAGACGGAAGTGCTGGATGCGGAAGCGATGGTGTTGATGTTGAATTGAGGGGTGCCGGTCTCAGGGTTGCCGGCTTCGATAGATGCCAGGTGGGAGGTCTGATTGGAGGTAGCCGAACCCACATTCAAGGTCAACTTCAGGCCCTCAACATTGCTGGCCACAAGAGCAATGTCCCCTTCAGTCAAGAAGCTGTTGGTGCGAACACGGAACTGTTTGGTCCGGTAGGTCGCGGCTGCAGCGCCACGAAGCTGCGAGGTGATGCTGGTGGCGATACTGGCTGCCGTGTAGTTGGCTGCATTGGGAAGGTACACCCTCTGCACATCTGCGGTGGTTCTGACGACAATCATTCCACCCGTTGACAGAGCAACAGTCTCGTAGGGCCCCACGTAGGATGCCGGTCTCTCGACTTCCACCGTCAGACCACCACCGGTGACAGCGACAACTCGGAAAGCACCCCGATTGGCGATGTTGATGTTGGCGTCGTTGACGATGAGCCAGTCACCAGCAACGACGTTTTCGAAGAGGGTTGAGAGGCCTGTGATTTGAACCTTGCGTGCCCCACCGGTCCAGGTGCCTGCAGCCACGAAGGTGACAGAGGTCGAGTTGCCAATGCGGGTGGTGATGAGCTGGGCGCTGCCATCGACCACGAACCACAGCTCTGCTCCGGCTTCACCGGAAACACTGGTGTTGGCGGTGCCACTGATGGTCAGGGTGGTCAGCTCTCCCGACTCCAAGAAGGCTCTGGTTGCGTAGCTTCCAGCCGTCAGGCGATCTCCAGTATGAAGGAGGAGTGAATCTTCGAGACGAATCTGACCCAGGTTACGGTCAAGCGTGTAGTCAAGGTCCTTGCCGGTGGCGGTGCTGATGGGAAAGAGCCCCTTGGTGTTCAGGGTGCCGCCGGTGACAGCAACGCTGGCCTTGGAGGTACGACCTCGATTCGACGTCAAGGTAACGCTTCCACCAACCACAGCTGCAGTGATGCCTGGAATCTTGTAGTTCAGCACCTCGGCCCAGCTTTCAAGGCTGTTGGTCGAGCTGACGGTTCGAAAGGCCGTTCCAGCGTTGACAAAGTCGATGTCATTGATGGTGTAGGTGTTCGTGCCAGCTGCCAGAGCAACGTTGACACCATCCACCTGGATGATGAGGGTTTCACCAGAAGAGGTACCCACCCACAGGCCCTGGTTGTTTCCGGTAAGGACGGCCAACTGACCGTCTTTACTGAGAAGAACGTCGTTTTTGTAGAGGCGGAGAGTGTCCACCTTGCCCGAGCTGAAGCCCATTGCCGTATTGGCGTCCACGAAGCTGCCGCTGGGAGTCACAACCTCGATGTCCTCCTCGGTGTCGGACTTCGAAAAGAGAGCGACCTGAGTGCCTGAGTTCAGCGTTCTGGCGTTCCAGGTCAGGTCGACATTGGCGTTGATGCTCGCGACAACTTCGTAGGCGCTGGCGTTGCTGATGGAGCGGAATTCAGAGGAGCTGAAAACGTGTTCGCTGAGCTTCCCACCAACCTGGACAGCGAGCTTCATTGAAGAAGAGAGAATGAAAGGGGCCTGGAAGACGCTGGCGACATAGGCCTTGGCGACGGGACGTCCGTGGACCAACTGGAAGTACTGCTCCCCTCCCAGGGCCTCATCAACGAGGGTTTCCAAGGCGACGCCCTGGGTGGCCTCTTCATAGCCAGTGCCGTCGTCGATGTAGACAGTTGTGGGATAGGCCTGGCGGCGGATGACAGAGCAGCTGATGACCCTCTTGTTCTCAGTCAGGGAGCTGATGCCGGTGATACCAGTCTTGATTGCCAGAGGGGTGGCACGGCTGCGGGACTGGCGAACAGCCCTGATGCGCTCACGGTAGGTGTTGTCGTCTTCAGTACCCAGGCCATTGCTGAAGGGGGATGGGTTATTGACAGCTGCTCCGGTGAACGGGGCGCTGACGAAGGAGTTGATGCTGCCAGCAATGACGTTTCCGACCACGCCAGGGGTCTTGGCAACGACAGAGACACCGGTGATGCTGGTTTCCCCATCTGGGAGGGTTGCAGCATACTGGACCGAGAATTGGACGGCTGAGGCTGCATTCGCCTGGGCAGTCTGGACCACGGTGCCGGCTGCGACGATGCGGTCTCCACCCTGAGCAAGGACAACTGTCTCACCAAGGTTGTGGTATTTGGTCGTGTAGTTGCTTACGGCCAGGTTCAGTGTCCAGTAGTTGGTGTTGTTGGTCTTCGAGGTGTAGGCGAGGGGGCCCTCGTAGTTTGTGGTGCCTCGACCGATGTAGACGCTGCCACTGGATGGAAAGAGAAGGGCGTCAGAGACGTAGAGAACGGCACTGCCGATGATGGGAGGGGGCTTGCCCTGGAAGACCTTGGTCGAGACCTTGGTGAAGCTGGTGTCACTGACGGTGATGCCGCCGCTGGATGCAGATTCGGCAATGCGGGGGGCGTCCTCGTCATTCCCCAGGCGGTCCAGGGCCTGGCCGGTAGCTCTATCCAGGCTGGTCGAGTTCAGGAGATTGAAGATGTCCTGGCTACTCCGAAGGTCGGACTGGGCTGCTGCCTCGATGATAGACAGGGTGCCAGAACCGACACGGACATTGGGGATGCCGAGCTTTGAGAGCAGGGCGTCCAGCATGTCTCCGACTGTGGCAGAGTACGACCTGGGAGTGGGAATGGTTGCCATGAGTTTGAATCCCTGTGGAGATTATACCCTACGGCAAAGATTGCCGGCGCTTACCGGGGGATCTCTACAGTGATGGGGATGACCTGCTGAGTGCCGGCAATCCCCACCGAGAGGGTGATTTTACAGACCGGCCCGTCCTTCAAGATTGCTGCAGACTCAACCCCAGTGAAGGTGGGGTCATCTCGAAAAAGGTCCTTGCAGATTTTCAGGAGGTCGGTGGCGCTGACGTCGGCCGTACTTTCACCCAGAATGGAAGGGAAACCGTAGTCTGGGTGGTGCAGAAGGCTACCTCGCGTCGTGTCAATGACCAGCCGCACCTTCTGAACAATGTTCGTGAGGCCTACAGCCAGGCGTGTGTCACCATCTGGGGTGATGACCAGGTCTCCAGACTGAGTCAAGAGCAAATCGATGCCACCAACCCTCAGGAGGGGGTCGAAATGGTCGACACCGGGCACCGACTTGAGCCGGTAGTCCTCTTCAACAACCTCTTCGTCACTTGGAATGAAGAGCGATTGCTGTGAATTCACGGTGTTGGGAAGGAAGGCTTGGATTGCGGCGCCGGCTCCCACGGTGAATTGGCTCAAGGTGCTGTCGCCCGTCATGGTCACAGCCACCAAGCCGGGGCTCAGGGGCTCAATTTTGGTGATGCGCTGCTTGATGCGCCCGACAGCCGTACTGCTAATCCAAACAGGCTGATTCACGAACAATTTCGAGCCATCGCTGACCGTGACGGTGTTTCCGTTGCCATTCGTGAGGAGGGGGAGGGTGAAGCCTGTTTCGTCCACGTAGGGGGCAAGGAGGCCGTTCAGAGCGGCAATTTCATGCCACCTGTCTTCGGTCCCAAGGTACATCTTGCTGATCTGCTCAAGGGTGTGGCCGTAGGGGAACGGGACCAAGAACTTCGACTTGGGCGTCTTGAAGGCAATCCCCGACCTGGAAGCCAGGCCAGCGATGTAGTCAATGGCTGAAACCTCGTCTCGGTTGATGTTCGAGCTGGCAGCGAGGCGGTTCATCTCAATGACCGTAGCGTTCAAGGCGAAGATGACATCGAAGTCGGACTCGCTGGCCTCCCGGAGCTGGGTCTTGGGGGTTAGACCGTAGATTCTCGTGTAGGTGGCATTGCCAAGACCGATGGAGTCTTGAAAATCAGTGAGGGTGCCCGCAATGAGGTCTCTGCGAGCCTCGAAGTCTTCTCGCTTGAGCTTGCGGACACGAAGTTTTTCATCGATGATTTTCTTCTGAGTATGGGGAGACAGGTTCAACGTACCCGGTTTGATAGTCTTGAAAAACTCGAAGTTGTCGTCTGGGTTAGCAGCCCCCTTGTGGGCCGGGCTTCCGTCTTCCAAAGACTGCTGGTTGCTGCCGCTATCCTGCTGGTCTGGAGAGCCGGTCTGAGAGGCCCCGCTACTGATGCTGAGGTTCTGAAAGGCCTGAGCCATGTCTTTGGCTGCATTGACCAGCCCCTCTCCAGCATTCTTCAGACGATTCCCGACCCCACCGAACTCTTTGAGTGTTCCAGCGACCCCAGAAGCTGCTGCGATGGGCCCCTTCATGTCTGAGATGATATTTGACGGGAGATCGACAGCGGTCAGGGCTACCCCCAAGATGTCCTTGACAAACAAGACGCTCTCTCTGATGGGAGTGAACAAACTTTCGTTGATGTCCGCTCGAATTCCGGTCAGGACTTTCCTTGCCCCCTCAAGAACGCCCCTGGCAAGCTCCAGAGAGTTCATTACCTTGGCTAGGTTGTTTAGGTCCTTGGCGACAATCGGGTTATCAAATGCGGCGGTCTTGTACACCCCAGGATTCTGACGCTTCCAGGCCTTCATGATGATTGAGTACTGGTACTCAAGTGGACTGGCAGTCGACCTTCGCAGTTCAAAACTCACCGGCGTCACGAAGTACATCTCTGCGTCTTTCCACATCTCGAAAACCAAGACGTAGTCTCTCCCCTTGGACGTCTTTTTGAGAGCGATGTAGGCTTCAAGGAAGCGTTGCAGAAGCTTGAACTGCATGTAGCCGCTACTGTCTTTGGTTTCATCCAAATTGGTATCGATGAGAGCGCCGGTTTTTCCGTTTCCGGTTCCGAGCTGTTCAACACTCGACGCCAAAGAGCTGACACCACTAAGGGTGCCAGCAAAAATGGACGCTGGAATGCTGGAAGCCCCACGGTTTGCAATTGCTTCCGACATGGCAGTGCCACGGAGAGGTGTCACCCCGGTGGTGCCACTGATGACGATGGTTCTCAGTGGTGCACCGTTGTGTTCCTCAACGATGCCGCCAAGGGTTACAGTCGTGGTGATGGCATAGGGAACGCTAACGGTGAGACTTTCCGGTGGAATTGGAAGAATGAACGATGTGAATGGACTTGTGTTGGTCCAGTTTCCATCGACCCTCTTCCAGACCTTGAGCCGGTAAGGAAGACGATGGCTCCAGTAGTTGGCAGTGGCACGGAGGTCCGAATAATCCCAGAAGGCGTCCTTGTAGTCGCCGGCATCATCTCGAATGTCGATGTTTGACTCTACGGCTTGTTCTAGCTGAATCTGGGGTATGGGTCTGAAGATGTCTGATGCCATGGCCTAAAGATTACCCTCCAGCGTAGAAACTGAAGTCGAGAGAAATCCAGGCGCCGTAAGAAATGTCGGTGAGTGACCTCACACCGCCACTCCAACTGACCTCGATGTTCGCGGCGAGAGTTTCGTTCATTGCACAAGCGAAGATTCGAGAATCGCCATTGACTGGCTGAAAACCTGCCGGTAGGTAAAACATGATGGCGTACCGAAGGGTGCCAGTTGAGGGGGCTCTCACGAGGCCATGGACGTGGACATACCCACGTGGGTCCTTGTAGTACCGCACCGTGCCAGCACCATAGTTCCCATCTCCCCAAGCTGAAAACCCATTCTGGAATGTGACCTCGGTGTAGACTGGTGTCTCGTCTGCAACCAGCTTCGCTATCAGGGGGGCGAAGGTCGACTTCATGCCATTCAAGGCGGTGAGCTTTTGGTCGGCGCTGAGGTCATTGAAGCCCTTGAAGCCAGCAATGCTAGCTGGATTCCCTCCAGGTAACACGACGCCATCGCCAAAGGCGCTGAGGAGCGGGGCCTCAAGAGAGGTCATGAACTGAGACTGAAGGGTGGTGAGTATGAGGGCGGCCATGGGCTAGTCGTTCTTGTTCTTAGTTGAGAGGTAGGTGGACGCCTGGGCCTCGAATGATTCGATGGCAGTGGACACCTGCATGAAGATTGGGGCGGCGCTCGTGAGGGCTGTGCCGGCTGCAGCAAATGGGGTTGCCGCAATGGCTCCACCAACGATTGGAGGGGCATTGGCGGCTGCAGCTGCAGTCAGGCTGATGGCGGCCGTCTGAATGAGACTCATGAGCGTCTGCATGGCGGTGCTGATTTGTTTCAACATCTGGGTCTCGGCGTCTCGGTACTTGTTGGCCAGGAGCCAGGCGTCAGTGGCGTCACCAACCAGGACGCCCTTCGACTTCATGGTGATGTTGTCGGTAATTTCGATGCTGCAGGCCTTCTTACCGGTGATACTGATGTCGTCGCCAGCCTCGAAGATGAGCTTCTTGTTGACCTTGACGTTCCACTCTTCATCAGCCAGGATTTCGAGCTTCTTGTCCTTGTGGTTCAGGTGGATGAACTGTTTCTCATCCTTGGTGTAGACCTTGATGTCGCCATCCTTGTTGAAAATGAGGGTGCTCCCCTCTGCGTCTGCGTTGGCGTTGTCGTCAAGGGTACCGTCAATTTTGGTGGCGCCACGGTATCGAATCTGCAGCTCGCCATCCTTGTTGATGGTCTGTTGGACGCCGTTGAACTCAAAGAAGTAGCTGTGGTCATTTGCATCTGGCCCAGCATCCTCACGAACACCACCAACGATGAAGGCCTGGCCGGCATTTCCTTGGATACACAGAATCAGTACCTTAGCACCTGTAGTATTGGTCTCATCCCCCTTCGGATTTTTCTTGTCGCTGCGAAGCGTGAAGTGCTGTTTATCAGCAACGCCAGCTAGTTGATTGATGAGCAGGCAGTTTGAAAAGGTAACCAGAGAGGTGGGGCCATTGGCCTCTCGGTATTGCACCTCGACATTGTACTCCAGATACTTCTTGCTCAATGACCGAGGACTGTCAGTTGGGATGATTTCCTTCACCTCACCCATAAGAAGCTGTACGGTCTCGTCTTGCATGGGGGATCTACAGGTTCCACCCATAAATCGAGACCCCAGATAGCTGGGTGTAACGCTTCTGTTTGTGTATCTTCCCGTCATTTAGTCCTCAAGGTCTACAATAAAGACACCCGGCTCTAGCTCGCGGTTGTCTTCTGCGTCAATGCCAGCATAGAGGTAGATGTCCAGATTTTCTCCCTTTTGCCCAACTTCAATGGTGGTACCTCCAATGTCCTCCTTCTCCGCCTGGAGAAAGGCCGTTTCTCCGCCGTATCGGTCGTAGGCGTTCGCCTTCTTTTTTTTGTCCTTGATACGTGAGATAGACTCTCCGATTTCGATAGTAGATTTTCGAAGGTGCGTCTTGGCATCGACAACCTTTCTCTCTGGAGAGAACTTCGCAACAGCTTTGGGTACGTCAGCCCTCATGCCATGGGTGAGTGTGAGTTGTGTACTGAAAGTTTTTCCTCCATCTGGTCGGATCTCGACATGGTGGTTGACCGATTCGATGTGGTAGAGGATGTCATCAAACTCAAAATTATCACCAGGCACAATGGGTAGAGTGACGCCAAACATTGAAACACTACCAGTCAGCATCATGTGCTGACCCAAAAGGAAGTCCGATTTGATTTGCATCCACAAACCAGGACCACCCGTCTCGCTGTCCGTGGCAGCCGCCTGAATACTACCCATATGGGGCCTGAGTCCATGTCGCTTCATGTCTTTGGGGTCTGAAATGGGCGGCCAGTTGACAATCTGGTAGCCCTGGGCGGATGTCAGGGTCTTCTTCGAGGGCTGGGCGTAAATGTGAACGAAGTTCGTCCTAGCTCCATCACTCCGTCCTACATCCAGACTTCGTATGAGGGATGAATCTCCGACCCAACGTGGAAGTTCATGGAAAGCAGTTACCTTGTCACCAAGCTGGTTATTCATGATCGGAGAGCTAAACGGAAGCTGTCTCACAACCAGGGTGGGCATTACACGGCCTGTTGGGGTGTACTTCATGGCCGTGTACATCTCATTGATAGCTGGATTCAGGTATTCATTGAGCAGGTTCCAAACCGACTTTCCATTGAATGCAGTGGGGACAGGCAAAAAGACGCCCTTGAGAGGTTCGCTGGTAAAATGTCGAGTTCGCCGGCCACCTCTGGCTTCGTCGTTCAACGTTCCGGTTGGGAAGAACATCTGCGGGAACTCGTTGAATTGGTACTTCTGCAGACCTTGAATGAGTTCAAGGATGTCGGCGTAGCAAAAGATTCCGCCCTTGCTAGCGCTCTTGACTCCGAGCAGGGCAGCTACGCCATCTGGAATCACGTACGAGAAGGGGGCCTCTTTTGTGGCTACAGCAGCGCCTTGGGCTTGATCCAACCCCCCAGAGGAAACGCTGGGGCCAGAAACCCCCTTGCCAAGGAAGGCAGTCAGCAGAGCTGGGATAACTTTGTTGACGCTAATTCCACCCCTCGCATTGGCCTCCTTCGCCGCTGTCTCGAAGATGTCATTCATGGCAATGTTCATGTCCTGGAGTGTTCTTCCCAGGTACGTTTCTTTTCTGGCCAAGGCTGGATCAAAAAAGATACTGGAGTCCAGTTCTCCAAAGCCAACACCAGACAGATTGTACTGTACCGTCCTAAGACCTGTCGGGCTTTGCATAAGGACCTTTCTGATGTCTTGAACCCGACCTACGAATTTGAGTCCGTCTTCGAAACCATTGACGGCATCTTGGCCCTTTCTGATCTTGTCCAGTACCTCAACGTACTTTTCTTTGGTGTTCATCATCCAACAGACACACCAGTCTCCTGGCATGATGGCTGAAAGAAACTCTACGTGTCCTGGTTTGAGGACGGCATTGAGGTTTTGTGTGTAGCTCCCCTTACTGCTGGAGATGTCCATTTGAACACAAGAACTGGTTACAATGAGGGGTGTTTTTGTGCTGGTGAGTTTGAAGGTGTCGTCATCCTGAGAAATGTCGCCCGTATGAAAACTGTCCCTCTTTGCCAGTCGAGAAAGACTAGAGGTTAGGGGGTCCTTGTATCTGATGACCATCAAAATCCAATGTGGAGAAACGCTTGCATAGCCACGGCCCTTCTCGTCCGGCGGACCAGACGACCCCTCAGGACGCGGATAGTGCTCATCGAGCAGATAGTAGGAGCCCATTAGTAGTAGTAGTCCCCTGGATTTGTATTTTGATTGTCAATATCTTGTTTAACCCTTTTTGCTTCTTCTGTGGCATCATTGACGTCAAGCTCCTGCAGGAACCGCTCCGCTTGATCGGCTGACATATCGGGGTGCTCAGCCCACGCCTTTTCTACGGCCACCCTTCGTTCTGGTGTCAATGTAGAGCCTGGGGCTCGATGCTTCGCTTCAAACTTTGCCTGCTCGGCATTTGATTTGGCAGCCGAAGTCATCATTTCCAAAGCTTGGGTAGCTGCTTGGGATTGGACAGCAAGAAGCTTCATCTGTTGTGCCGCCAGCTCCGTTTCAGGAATTCCTCCGGCACCAGCTTTCCCCGCCCCCTTGCCTGGGCCAGCGCTGACACCAGCAATGGCACGGGCAGCGCCCATAGCGGCAGCCGGGTCCATATCGGCATCGCTAGCCTGTAAAGCTCCACCGTAAGCGGCGATAGCTCTCTCCTGCCCACCCTTACCTTCAAACCCTTTGATTTTTTTGTACATCCCCTTTTTGAAGAATTCCCTGGGATCCATTCCAGATTCTGTCATGGCTCGCATCAGCTTGCCGCTATCACTGTCACCCATCCCTTCGCCGGTGACCCCTTCCAGAAGACTACCAGTGACACCCTTGAAGTACTCCTTAGCTTGACCTTTGCTGCCACCCAATGCCTTGAAGATCGCACTAACGTCCCCGCCCTTGCCTTCAGCTGCATCTGCAAGCTCGGACATGCTCATCTTACTGGAGAGAAACCCTTGACCATACATGTTCAGGCCAGGTGCTGCCTGACCTGCAATCATGTAGTTTCGTGCAGATTGATAACCGCTGGTCTGGCCAGCCATAGCCCGCTGGAGATAGTCGACCCCTTTGATGTTCTGTTCAGCTACGAGACGGCCGCCCTCACCCTGAGTGCCTCTGGCAATCATGTCCATGAGGCCCTGGCCCTGGTATTGGTCCTTACCGGCGCCGGTTGCCATGCCAAGACGGTCTTGTTGCGCAGCTAGATACTGAGTAAGAATGCCGGTTGTGGTAGCATCAACCCCACCTCCACCGGCCATCTGTAGCATAGCGTTTCCAAATCCCCTGCCACCACCAAACTTAGACATTGTGCCGATAGACTGAGCAGCACCACCAATGCCGGCAGCAGCACCGTGCATAGCGAAACCCTGGAGGCGGTGAGCAGCACCACGAGTACCAGCCCCCTGGATGCCCTGAAATGCAGCTGAAATCTCGCTATCATCAAAAGCCGAGTAGGCCGCGCGATGGCGGGCCAAAGCGTCAAACCCAGTCATGCCTTTCTGGGCTCCCACTCCCATAGCTCGCATACTGCCAAGGGTTGCACGAAAGTTTTGAGCCTCACCCTGAACGGCATCCATCAATGGATCCGTAGCCCTTTGCATCTCAACTTGTTTATTTCGCCGTTCTTTGGTGGCCTGGTCTGCAGCTCTACCAGTAAAAGCGTCCGCGAAATCACCGCTGAGGAAGGCTCCCGTGCTACTCTTGAATCGTCTCCATCCACTGCCCAGATCCTCATAGTCCTTTCGCTTTTCCGAATCTCGAAGAATCTCTTGTTCCGCAATTTTGTTGCGAAAGTCACCACCACGCAGCTCCAAAGAGCGTTGTGCCAGCATGGTCCCCTGCTTGGCCTCAGAGCCCAAAAACTGGTCCGGTCTACCCTCGACTTGCTTGTAGATGTTCTTCAAGCCCCAGGCACCAACCATACCGAGTGCCGCGCCCCCCATCATTCCAGGGGTGAGACCCATGCCACCCAGAAGCTGACCCATAGAGGACTTGCTCATCATCCCCTCCATCGCCCCAGCACCCGGCATTGAACGACTCTTAGTGAGCTTGGCCCACATGCTTCCTTTGGCCTCTGGCGCAGGTGGGGCCACGTCTTCGCGTGGACCGGGCATCATGTCGCCTTCCATGGTCCGAAGTCTTGACAGCTCCCTTTTTGCGTCCTGCGCTTCTTGGCCCTTCTTGAGAATCA
>Ga0315273_10002540_pt1 | contig 21615 bp, 12 predicted proteins | sample YL17G02_0_MG_FD_205753 | JGI IMG/M metagenome (GOLD analysis project Ga0315273, IMG submission 205753) | Sediment microbial communities from Yellowstone Lake, YNP, Wyoming, USA - YL17G02_0 | ecosystem: Environmental > Aquatic > Freshwater > Lake > Sediment | place: USA: Wyoming | collected... | reverse complement strand
GTTTTAAAGTCTTTCCGCGCTCTCTCGCCTGTGTCACACGCGTTTGTGCACCAATGAGCCGCACGCCCGGGGGGGGGGGGCAGGGGTGGAGGGGGGGGAGGTGGTCTGCTTAGAGCACGCGCATGCGCTCGTCAGGCTGCATGCGAGGTTCTGGTGTCACGCACGCCGCTAGGTGAAGAACGAGAAATGAGGGAGAAAAGGTCGACCCTCTCTCCTTTCTCCTCTCTCTCCCTGCACTTCAACCTCTCCTCGCACTCTCTCTACTTTTCCCTTGTCCGCCCTTGCTCTTTCAACTTCCACGCATGCTGGCGCCCTCCACCTCCCGCCCAGCTCTCGGGCAACGGGCGGCGCCCACGCCTGCCACAAAAAAGGCCTCGCCTGCTGCTGCGCGCGCCCAGCGTCGACCGCACGCCGTCGCCCTCCTCCCCGCACCCGCTGCGTCTCCGGCGGCCGCATTGACGGAGACAAAAAAAGCCGAGGTAAGAAAGAGTGAGGGGCCGGGGCTTGGCACACCAATTGGCGGGTGCAGAAGATGGGAGGGATGTCTGAACCGTCGCCAGGACGTGTTGCGCGCGACTGTGCGAGACGCGGGAAGAGGGGCCGCCCCCGGCACGGAGACGACACGGCGACGAACGCAGACGAGGGCGCACACTAGCCCGGACGCCCTCAGACCTCTCTCAACCTCTCTCAACCCCTCCTCTCCCGCGTCCAGCTCTATTCCGCCCTGGACCGGGTCTCCGTCCTCTCCGAGGCCCTACCCTACCTCCAGCGCTTTCGGGGCAAGACCATTGTGGTCAAGTATGGCGGGGCGGCCATGAAGGACCCCAGCCTGAAGGTGAGAGGGCGCGGGGCGTGGAAAATGGGGAGAGAGGCTCAACCTCATCATTGTTTTTCTCATCCTCCATTCTCTTCCCTCCATTCTCTCTCACCATCAGGCCGGCGTCATCAACGACCTCGTCCTCCTCTCCTGCGTCGGCATCCGCCCCGTCCTCGTTCACGGCGGCGGCCCCGAAATCAACACCTGGCTGGCGCGGTTGGGCATCGAGGCCGTCTTCAAGGGCGGCCTGCGCGTCACGGACGCGGAGACGATGGAGGTCGTGGAAATGGTTTTGGGCGGGCGCGTGAACAAGGGGCTGGTCACCCTGATTGAGTTGGCGGGGGGGCGGGCGGTGGGCCTGTGCGGGAAGGACGCGACCTTGTTGGCTGCGCGGCAGATGGTGGAGAAGGTGAAGACACAAAAAAGTGGGGGTGGGAGCGCGCGCGCGTGCGCGCACTTGAAGAGAGAGTTCGCAACCGTCCCTCTCTCTTGTCTCCCCCCCCTCTCTCTCTCTCTCTCACCACGCCCTCCTCTTTCTCCCCCTCTCTCTCTCACCTGTCCCTGCTTGCAGGACATCGGCTTCGTGGGCGACATCACCTCCGTCGACCCGGCCCTCCTGTCCACGCTCGTGGAGGCGGGCTACATTCCCGTCCTGGCCTCGGTCGCTGCCGACCCGACCGGCCAGGCCCTCAACGTGAATGCCGACACGGCCGCGGGCGAGGTGGCGGCGGCGCTGAAGGCCGAGAAGCTGGTGCTGATGACGGACGTGCCGGGCGTGCTGATGGACAAGGATGACGTGTCGACCAAGGTGCCGGAGCTGTCGATCGCCGAGTGCCGGGAGCTGGTGGGCGCGGGCACGATTGGGGGGGGCATGATTCCAAAAGTCGAGTGCTGCGTGCGGGCCCTGGCCCAGGGCGTCCGGGCCGCTCACATCGTGGACGGGCGCCAGAAGCATTCCTTGTTGATGGAACTGCTGACGGATGAGGGGGTGGGGACGATGATCACGGGGTGAAATGGCTGTTGGGAGAGGGAGAAGAGAAATGAGATTGAGATCAAGGCGTCTCCAAAAACAAAAACAAAAAAAAGGGGGCACTCATCTCGCTCTCCTCTCTCCGCATACACACGCACATCCGATGCGCCCCGCCACAGCTAGAATTGCCCCGCTGGCCGATGGCCTGGCTCTGCTGAGCCTGGGCCAGGGACGCGAAGGCAGCTTGGACTGGGAGTTGAGCTGCGGCTGCAGCGTGCCGAGCGCCGCCGCCGCTGCCAACGCTGCCGTTGGCCGGCCGCGCTTCTCGCCGGCCGTGCGCGCGACGTCCGGCGCGGGCGCCTCTACCTCTACTTGGACGGTGACGGGCGAGCCAATCACCCGGCGAGCGGGCGACATGCGGGGCGGGGCCTTGTTCCAGGTGAGACGATGAGGAGATGGAGAGAAGACCAAGCGAGCAGCGCCAATTCAAGCAGCGCGAGCGGGTGAAAGACAGAGCGCATGCGTGCAAGTGGATCGAGTGCCCACTCCGGCATTGCATCCCCTTTACAAGGCAAAAGGGACAGTGCACGTGATGCGCTGGGTTGAGAGAGATGCTGACCAGCCAGCTGAGCGGTGGGCGGCGCCTCCCTGTCCGCTTGGCCGCAGTCCGCGCGCTCGGTCCGGCGCCCGTCACACAAGACTGCCGGCGGCGCTCTCTGTCTCTCCGCGCGCCTCACGCCGCCCTCTCTCTATCTCTCAATTCCTTACTCCTCACAGAAGAAGCGGCCCCAGCCTCCCGCCCCACCGGCCGAGGAGCGCACCCTCGTGGACGTCGTCGCCGGCGCGCTCGCCCGCGCACTCTCGCAGTCGGCGATCCACCCGCTCGACACGCTTAAGGTAAGAGGATGATATTTGAAGTGGGTGGGCGCGTGGAGGTGCGGCCCCTGTGCACTGTGATGGGTAGCTAGACTAGCGCTGAGGTCTATGATGGGATGGTGGGGGGTGGCGCCGGAAAACATATAGGCGCCGGCGCCGGCGCCAATAGATGGCAGAAAAAAAAAAAAAAAAAAAAAAAAAAAAAAAAAAACAGGCAGGGGCCATTAGCTTGGGTGCGCGCGCCCAACCTCTCGCCCCCCTCAGCTCTCTCCATTACGCGCCCCGCCGCCCGTCGCCTCCACAGGTCCGCATGCAAGCCGCCGCCCCGCTGTCCAAGTTCGGCAAGCTCGTCCCCCCGCCCGGCGCCCGCGGGCCCCGCACCTGGTCCAAGCGGGCCCTCCTCCGCCACGGCGTGCGCTACCGCAACCGGACGGCGGTCGCGCTCTCCCTGTCCCGGGCGGCGGGCGAGTTCGGGTCGCTCTACCAGGGCGTGTTCGGGGCCGCCACGGGCGCGGGCATCATCATCGGCACCTACTTTGCCTTCTACTCCAGCGCCAAGCGGGCTCTGACCCGGCCCAACCCAGACGGCACCCCTCCCTCCCTCGGCCCCAGCGCCGCGGCCTTCCTGGCCGGCTCGGCCGCCGCGGCCGGCTCCTCCGTCGTCAAGGTGCCCCTGGCCGTCTGCATCCGGTCCGTCCAGGCGTGCGTGTACCCCAACGTCTTCGCGGCGGCCTCCTCCATCACCAAGGCCGCGGGCGTGCGGGGGCTGTTCACGGGATTCACGCCCACCCTCCTGGAGGACGTCCCTGACATGGGCGTCAAGTTCGCGGTCTACGAGGCCCTGCGCTCCGGCCACGCCGCCCTCTTCCAGCACGCCCGCCCTGCGAGCGCGGGCGAGGATTTTGTCATGGGCGCGGTCGCGGGCGCGGTAGCGGCCGCCGCGACGACGCCCCTGGACGTCGTAAAGACCAACATGATGTGCGCGGCCGCAGCCCGGCCCTCCATGGCGACCGCCGCCCGGGACGTCCTCGCCCGGGCGGGCCCCGGCGGCTTCTTTGCGGGGGTGGGCCCGCGCGCGCTGAGCAACGGCCTCAACAGCGCCGTCTTTTTCTGCCTGTTTGAAGCCATTCGGGGCGGGTTGGGCGACGCGGCGCGCGCCAGGGAGGCTGAGGAGGCCGCGCTGGAGGGTGGGAGGAAGGAGGCGGGTGGGAAGGGTGGGCGGTTGATTTAAAGGCTCTCTCTCTCTCTCTCTCTCTCTCTCTCCGCGCGCCCCCTGGATTGTGCTTTTGTTACCTGCGTTGTCGTGATTGTGGGCGTTATGATTTGTTGTGGGGTTCCGAACGAGAGAAAAAAATGAGGGAGAGAGAGAGCGGGGTGGTGAGCGTGCCCGGTTGAGTTGTTTTAATTTTCTCTAACACAACGACAGGCACACAGCGCGACCGACGCAGGCTCAAAGCCTTTTTCGCTTGCGCCCCGTCCTCCACCCGTCCACGCCCACCGCCGGGCCTGGCCCCTCCTCCAGTGCCTCCACCATATGTTCTGCTACACGCCTGCCCTTTTGTCCCCGCCGCGGGGCGCCGCTCGCTGCGGTTTCCTCTGACCAGGTGCAGGCGGGCGTGTGTGTGGAGGGTGAGCTAGGGTCACTGCCTGGGGCGGGTGTCGGATGCAGGGTGTCGGATGCATCATCACTAGAACAAAAAAAACTCACTCGGTCGTTCGCCACCAGCCGGACCACCTGCGGCCGTGGCCGCCCACGGGGCACGTCATAGTCCACCCGAGCGCGTTGAACGGTTGGAAACTGAATGTGCCAGCCGACGCGCCCCAAGCCCTCTTCCCGGATTGTGGCGTGGACGTGATGGTGGACATGGTGGTCGAGGGCGCCCAGGACCAGGTGTGGTCGGTCAGGTTGGCGCGGAACCATTTGAAACGAGCGACCAGTGATAAAACTGGATACATTTCTCGTGGCTGGCCAGCCCTGCGGGAAGCCTTTGGCGGCACCCTCCATCCCGGTACGACCCTGGAAATGACCCGCGCGGGCGACCGCTTCGGTAGGCCTGGGCCGCGTGTGGTGGACATGCGCGTGGTTGACGCCGACGACGACCAAGGCGATGGCTGAGCGCACGCTCTCTCAACACCTTCCCCCTTCTTTCTCTCTCTCTCAACGCCCCAACACACACACGCCGGACGGTGGACTCTTCTCCGGCAGCGGGAAAACTAAGGCGCTCGCGCAGTGAAGAGGGGGGCGCGCTCCGAATTATGTTGGTCGCCACGACTCTTTCTCTCTCGGCCCTCCCCATCTCCCCCCACACCCAAAAAAAACTCTCCTCCATCTTTTTCATTTCTTCAAACCCGCACTGACCCGCTTCAGGATGCCCTGCCGCGGGGCGGCGGCGGCGACAGCCAGCGCAGCGGACGCGGCCGCCAGGGCAGCCTCCCCTCTGCTGCGCCCACCACTGCCCGGGCGGGGGTCGGCGTCAGCTTGGGGTGGGAGTGGTGGTGGTGGAGCGGCTGCAGGGACAGCAACGACAGCCCCGGCGGCAGCAGCAGCCACGCCCACCACACCACCGCCACCGCCACCACCACCCGCGCACGCCCGGAAGCGCACCGCCTTCAGGTGGGCCCACTCCACGTCGACGGCGGCGGCGATGGCCGCCGCGGCAGGCGCGCCGACGGCCCGGGCGAGCCGGCCGGGCGCGCCGCCCCCGCCCAGCGCCCGGGCGGCCGCCCGCGCGGCCGGGCGGTTGGCCCAGGCACACCCGCCAAAGTCGAGGGCCGCCCACCCGCCCTCACCCGCCAGCCAGGCGGCCGCCAGGCGGGCGTTGAGCACGGCATCCCGGAAGTCCTGCTCCGCCGCGGCGTGGGCGGCCGGGCGGGGCGGGGAGGGCGGCGGGGAGGGCGTGGCGGCAGCCGCCTTGGGGGGTGGTGGTTGTCTGGCCGGTGTTGCCTCGCGGCCGCCACCCCCTGCCGGCCCGCGCCGGGCCGGGCCGCCCGCCCGGGGCCCGTGCGTCATACGCCGGGGCAGGTGGGGTGGGGACGCGGGCAGGGGCGGCACGGCCGTCGCCGGCCCCCTCCGGGCGGCGGCGGCCCTAGTCGTGGGCCGCGGTAGCGAGGTAGGAGGCACGGCGGCAGGCTTCGCGCGGCCCGCGCCAGGGGCAGCGGGCGGGCGGGGGTGGAATAGTGGCGGGCCGCCCGCTCCTGCCCCCACCTCCTCCGGCGGTTCCAGGCAGAATGACACGCGCCGGGGTGCGGCAACCGCCGCCGTCGTGGCAGGCTGGTGGGCGTCCACCGGCCCCGCGGACGGCCGCATGGCCGACGGCGGGCGGGGCGGGAGCGTGTGGAAATGGTTGTTGAAGGGCGGAGGGGGGGGTTGAGGGGCGGCAGGCACCGGCGTCGCGGCGGGGCCGGTACCACCCCCGCCGGTCACCAGGGGGGTGGCGGGCACCGCGTCCACCGGACCACTGCCTACCCGGGCCAGGGCCAGGTGGAGCGGCGGGGCGGGCTTGGAGGAGGTGGCGGGCGCGCCGCAGCAAAAAGGACCACCACCACCACCACCACCACCACCACCACCACCACCACCACCACCACCACCACCACCACCACCACCACTACCACCACCCGCTCCAGCCAGGTCTGCCGCGACCTGAGCGTGCGATCGGGCCCGGACCAGAGGGGTGAGCCCACCACCGCCGCCGCCGTGCAGGGCCCGGGCGTGGAGGAGGAGGGAGGACAGGGCGAGCAGGCTGGCGGGGCCGCCGCCGGTGACGCCGCCACGGCCCGCCGCGGGCGGCGCGGCGGGCGGGGACGGGTCAGCGAGCGGGAGCAGGGGGGAAGGGAGCGGCAGGGCGGCGGCCCTTGGTGCCACTGGCCGGGGCGAGGCCGCCGCAGCCGCTGCGGCGGCCGCCACCGCGGCGGCCGCCCCCGCCGCGGCCGCGCGCGCGCCCCGTCCTCCCGCGCTCGCGGTGCGAGGGGTGGGGGCGTCCGCGGGCGGGGGAGGGGCGGCGGGCGTGGGCGCAGGCACGCCAACACCTGCAGCCGCCGCGACAGCCACCGCCAGGGCCGAGGCAGGGCAGGGCGCGGGCGTGGCGGGGCCGGCGGCGGGCGGCGGCGCGGCGCGGGCGGTGGTGGTGGAAGAGGGCGCGCCACCAGCGGCAGCGCCACTGGCTGCTGCCAGTGCCTCCGCCACCGCCGCCGTGCCCCGCCGCCCGCCGCCGCCGCCCACCGTGGAGGGAGGGGCGACGAAGCCGGACCCCCCACCGGGCGGCAAAGGTTGCGGGGCCCGGGGCGGGCGGGCGGAGGGCGCGCCCTGGCGGGCGTGGCGGGGGACGACCAGGGCGGAGACGGCCGGCGCGGGTTGGGGCGCACCGCCGCCGCCGCCGCCTGTGGTGCTGCCGCCGCCGCCCCCGCCGCTGTTGCTCGACCCGGGCCGCGCGTTGGGCGGGGTGATGAGGCCACTCCCAAACAGGGTCAGGCGGGACAGGGCCGGGCGCTGGTCGGCTGTGGGCGGGGCTTCAACGGCGGGCGGGCGGGCGGGGTGATGAGGAAGAGGGGCTGCGCCAGGTCGGGGCGACGGCGCGACGCCGGGCGGCGCACCGGGCGGCCCGCCAGGGGCACTTGCGCCGGTGCCGCCCCCGTGACCGTCCCCTAGGCCGATTGCAGGGGCTAGTCCGCTCATTTGTAGAGCCTGTGTGGAGTGGTGCAGCGGTGCGGGACGTGAATTGAGATGCAAACAAAAAACGCAGCTGTCATTTTTTTGAGCAAACCGACGCATAACAATCGCGCAACAACGCGTTTTCCTTTCCGTCCGCCGCGCTTCGCCCCTTGCCCCGACGCTCCACCCTCTCTCACCTTGGCACAGAGCACTGCCGCCGCCGCACGCACTGGCCCAGGGAGTAGGGATGCCAGGCCCGCGGGCTTGGCGGCCGTGGGCGGGCAGGCAGAGGGCGGGTCGATTGTGACCTGGGCAGGCGACACCCCGCGCCGCTTGCGCTTGGACGGCGTCACCGACCCCGGCGCCCGGGCGGGGCGGGGGGCAGGTGTGGGGGAGCAGTCTGCCATTGCACGGACAGCTGTGTGGTGGGGTGAGAGGGGAGGGGGTGGGGCGGCGGCCGGCCGCGGCACCCAATCTTGTGTGTGAGACAGGCAGATGCGCCGCGTCCTCCTCCTCCTCTTCCGCGTCAGTAAAAAGAGTCAGAAAGCGAAAGCACATGAGGGCCGCGACGCTCCGCTCCGCCCTCCTCCGCGGGGCGTCCGCCACCTCGGCTAAATCCCATCCCTCACCGCTGATGGTGTCCCACCTGGGCGTCCCTGCTTCCTGCCGTCGCCCGCCCGGCGCCGGGCGGGCCTTTACTAGGGCCGCTTGTGCTGCCGCCGCCGACACGGGCGCCCGGCCGCCGCTGCCCGCCACGGCGACCGTCAGTTCGACGGCCAACCCCTACGGTGCGACTGCGAGTATAGCAGCAGAGAGAGGCCCAGCAAGAGAGAAATGCATGGTGGTCAGGCAGGTGGAGCGCCCTTTTTTTTTTGTTTTCCACCCCTCCGTGCGCACCCAACCTTAACCCCCGACCGCCCCACCCCACCCCCTGCCTCCTCCTCCCACCCCCCATCCTCATCTCTCGTTTCGCGGACGCACCCACAGTCAAACACCTCGCCCGCCTGGGCACGTCCCGGTCGCACCGGGCCGCCACCGGCGCCGCCCTGATCCCGGGCGCCGACCTGGTTGGCGAACTACTCGCCGTTGCGGGCCCCTCACACACACGCATTCTCTCTCTTTGGCTTGCCCCAGGCACCCCCCCGCCTTCCCTGCCACCTCCCTTGAACCCACCGACCTTCACCGCCCCGCCGTCCGTCCTGGCCCGCATCGCGGGCGTCGAGTCGGGCAGCGGCCTGGTCGCGGTCGCGGAGGTGGAGCTGCCGGGCGAGCCGGACTGGTGGCGGGGCGGGGAGGGCGGGCCGACCCCCACCGCGGCGGCGGCCTTGCCCTCTTCCTCTCCACCCGCGCCCCTCCCGTCCCGCCTGCTCGCCCTGGACGGCGTGCAGGACCCGGGCAACGTGGGCGCCCTGGCCCGGGCGGCGGCCGCCCTGGGCTGGGACGGCCTCATCCTGCTGCCCGGCTGCGCCGACCCCTGGAGCGCAAAGGCCGTGCGGGCCGCGCGGGGGGCAGCCGGGTGGCGCCTGCCCACGGTGGCCGTGAGTGGCGGCGGCGGCGGGGGCGCCGCCGCGGCGGCGGCAGCGGTCCGCCTGCGGGCCCTGGCGGACCGGGCGGGCCTGGTCGTGCTGGCGGCGGACGCGTCGGCCGGCGCGCCACGGCCCGCCAGCACGGCCTCGCCCGCCATCGCGGCCACCGCCCGCGGCGTGTGCCTCGTCCTCGGCTCTGAAGGGCAGGGCCTCTCGCCCGCGGTCGCGGCCGTGTGTGACGCCAGCGTCTCCATCCCCATGCCGGGCGGCCTGGAATCGCTCAATGTGGGCCAGGCGGGCGCGATCCTCATGTTTGCGCTCAGCGAGGGCGGGGTGCGGGAGGGGTTGATGGCGCGGCTGCACGGCGAGTGAAAAAAGTTGAGGGAAAAAAAAACATGAATATGAAAGACAGTGAAACCTACACAGGCGGCGGTGCCGGGCCGCCCCCAGCGTCCGAATGGCCCGCCGCCACCGCGCGCGCCGACCGGGCCGCCCTCATAGCCGCCGACCCGGCCCACTCCTCATAATCCGCGGCTAGGCGGCGCAGGAAGGTCGGGAGGAGGGCGGAGGAGAGGCCCGCCAGCAGCGCGTCGCCCGCGGTCGTCAGCGCGCTCCTCGGCAGCAGGGCGAACGGGCCCAGCGGTTCCGCCCACACCGTCACCCGGGTGGACGCCGAGATGGAGGAGGGGCGGCCGCCGGGCGGGCTGTCCTCCCAGGCGAGCTCGGCCGTGAATGCCAGGGAAAAGCGGTCCCGCAGGCGTAGGGCCTCGACGGCGGGCGAACCCTTGAGGCGGGAGGTGCCCACGGACGAGATGACGACCCGCGGGTCGCGGTCGCCCGGGGACGGCGTCCTCACCACCACGTCCACGGCCGGCTCCACCCAGACGCCCAGGATGCCCGCCCGCGGGACGGCCAGCGTGAAGGTGCCGGGCGGGGCGCCGGGCAGGGGCTTGATCAGGGCCCGGTCGACCGCGTCGTAGGAGACTGGCGGCAGGGCCATGTACGCGTCTAGGGAGCCCGGGGCGGGCAGCGGGGTAGTCACCAGGGTGTGTGTGCGGGAGGCAGCGGCGGTGATGCGGACGGGGTTGGTCAGACGCGGCGAGGACGGCGGGGAGTCTGGGACTGGGAGAGGGGAGGGACCGGGTCGGGTTGTCTTCGGCGAGGGTGTCGTTTCAGCCCCCCCGCGGCCTGTGGAGGCGCGGATGGTTTTGGGCGAGGTCGTCGTCTCCTTTTCAGCCTCATGACGGCCTGAGGAGGCGCAGGCATGAGGTGAGCGTCCCGGCCTGGCACGCCCGACCTGGCGGGCGGGCCGCGTGGGCCGCGGCTGCTGGAGTCGCATCCGGGGAAGAAAAAAATGAGAAAGAGGGGCTATCCCCAACCCTCCCACTCCTTCCTTTGTTCATCTCTGCCCAGGCGCGGGGCGCGCTTGCCCTCCCACACCCACCATGGCCCCCCACCCCGCGGACACCGGCATTGAAGCCCACATCGAGGCCTTGCTGGCGGGCGGGGTGAAGGCGCAGGTATGAAGGAATGAGAGTGAAAGTAGGAGCAAGGGCGCGAGCATCGGCGCGTGCGGCCTCTCTCTGTCCCAGCACGCTCGCACTCGCGTCGCCACATTTCAGTACCACCCAGTGATGCAGGGTGGGTGCGCGGATCGCTGTAGCGGGCACGAAGCGGAGCAAGGGGGCCCGGCCTTTTTTTGTGCGTCCTATTTTTGGAGACGCGCATTCACTTTGGTTTCAACCCTCTCTCCATCCAGACCGGCCTCCTCCTCGGCCGCCCCGGCCCCAAACCCCTCCTCCTCCGCCTGGCCCCGACCCCGACCGTGCGCACCACCCAGCCGGCCGCCCATGTGGGGCGCAATTGCGGGCAGCTCAAGGTCAGCGCGCCCCTCCTGGGCGAGCACGTGCGCCAGGCAAGTGGCCTGCTCCCCGGCGGCGTTGCTGTCCTGGGCCTGTTTGTCTTCGGCCCGGGCGGCCTGCCCGTGTCCGGGTCGAGCGCCCTGTTAGAGAGCCTGGCAGGTGCGTGGGCGTCAGGCTGGTCCGGCGGCGGGAAAGAAAGGGCCTCGCCGCCGCCGCCCTGCCTTGTTTACGGGTGGTGCGCCCAAACGCGGCGGGTCGCGGGGCGGGCGCTGGCGTGGCCTGAGAAGCGAGCGGCGGGCGGCCTGGACGGCGCGGTGGCCACGGCCGCCGCGGCCGCGGCTGCGGTGGCGGCCGCCGTCGCCTCAGCGTCCGCGCCTGCGTCCCTGCGCTTCACGCCCATCCTGCCGACCCTGACCCTGGCCCAGGCAACTTTTCATCTTGCGCCCTGCCCGCCCGTGCGCGTGGATGGGCGGTCCGACGACAGGGTGGCAGCATCGCTGGGGCGGGCCGTGGCTGCGGCGGGCGACCGCGCGGCGTCATCTATTGCGTTTATCGGCGGCGAGCTCGTGCGGCCTGGCGAGACCGTGGGCGAGTGCGTGGGCCGGCTGGGCTTGGAGCCGCCACAGCGCCGCCTGGTGGTAGAGTTGGCGGGGCCGCCGCAGTGCCTCCTGGTGGTTGAGGAAGAAGGCGAGGGCGGGCCGGACGCTTCCTTCCCCTCGCCCGGTACGGTCACTTTGTCGGGCGCCGTCACGGCCTTAGCCCTGTCCACCCCGCGGGACAGCGTGGAGGGCCTCGTGGCCGCACTGGTGGCCGACGTGCGTCGGTCGCTCGCCCTCCGCCTCGCGGCCGCGGTGGCGGAAGCCGCGGACGCAGAGGCGGACGCCGCCATCGCGGCCGCCGTGCCGGGCGGCTTCTCGGCCTCCAACGCGGCCGATGAAGCCAGGGCGCAGGCTGCGGAGGAAGGCGGCGGCGGCGAGCCCGTGCCCGCCCCCGGCGGCTGTTGCGGGCCGGCCGGGGCGGGGGCGCCCGGGGTCCCCTCCTGGGAAGTGACCCCCCCGCTCCTGCGCCACCCGGCCGCCCTGGGCGGAGCGGGCGGGGCCCTGTCCACGTCCTTGGGCCGGCGCGGGCTGGTGGTGGACTGCGGTGGCCTGCCGGGCGTGTCCGACCTGGCCCTCCCCGGCACCGCGGGCGAGGCGGCCGACGACGCTGCTGCGCTGCTGGAGGGCGTGGCCCAACTCGTGCTAGGCGGTGGCGCTGCTGCTGCTGCTGCCTTGGCGCTCGAATGGTTGGAAGCCCCGCCCGCGGACGCGGGGCCGGCACGAGGGGCGGGCAGTGGCGTGGGCGCCCCGCACGGGAAGCGGATGTCCCTTTCGCTGGAGGGCGGCGGCGGGGTGGCGGCGGCGTGCCCGCTGGGGGTGATGGTGGCCGGCGGGGCGGCCGCGGTCGCCCTGTTCGCGGCTGGGGTCGCCTGGTTGAGCACGTAGAGAGATGCGAGAGAGAGGGCGTGCTGTTGTCATGCAGCAAAACGCGGGCGCGCCCCTTTCTCTTTCCATCTCAGCACTCCCCCTTCCCAATTCCCACTCACTCCCCCCTCCTTCATTTCGGCGGCGGCGGCGGCCAGCTGGGCCTCCTCCCCTTCCTCCCTTCACCCGCACTGGTGCAGCACTGAGTTCACGACGTGCAGCGCCAGGCGGGCCTCTCCCGCGGCGGGCCCCCCACCACTGGCCACGCCCTTGGCCGCCTCCAGCACTCCCGACAGGATGGGGCGGACGTGCGCCGCCAGGGCCGGGTCGCGAGGGTCGAGCGCGAGCGCGGCCTCGCGCACCCACCCGACTGTGTGGGCCGGGTCGGCCGAGGAAGCCAGCCCCACGCCCAGCTGTTGCAGCAGCGTCAGTAGGACGGGCTGAGACAGGCCGGGCGCGGCCTCGGACGCCGGGACGGCGGCGGTGACGGCGGCCAGGAGGGCGGGGGAGGCCTCATCCAGGGCGGCGGTGAAAGCACCCTCATAGTCGCCCGCTGTTAGCGCAGCGGAGACGCGCGTGGCCGGGTCGACATAGGCGGGGGGTGGGGGTGGGGGGGGAGGAGGCGTGGGCTGCGCAGGGGGAGACGGGGGAGGCGGCGGCGCCGCGGCCGCTGCTACCAGCGCGGCGCTCGCGACGGCCGCCGCCGCGCGTGCGTCGCCCGCCGCGAGCTCGGCGCTCTTGGCCACCCCGCTCGCCCGCTCCACGGTCGCGGCCGCCCGGTCGACCGTGTCCTTCAGGGACGCCGCCGCGGCCGCGGACGCCCCGGCGGCGCCCGACAGGTGCTCCGACAGGCCCCCACTGAAAGCCGCCTGGACCTGCTGGAACATTTCCCGGACGGCCGCTTCAAAGCGGGGGATGATGGCCTCCTCAAACGCGGCCTTGAAGGACGGTTGCAGGGCCGACGCCAGGCCGGCCTCCACCGCCGCGGGCAGGGCCCGCGACACAGAGGATGCCAGCGCGCCTTCCATGGCGGCCCGGGCGGCGGGGCTGGCCAGGGCGGCCGGCAGCGCAGACGACAGCGCGGAGGCCAGGGCGGCCGGGTCGAGGGCCGCGGGGTGAGGCGCGGCCGCGCCACTGCCGCCCGCGGCCGCCGCCCGGGCGACGACCGGCGTGGCCGCCGCCAGGGCCGCCGACACGGCCGCCGTCACCTCCCGCTTCACCTCTGCCTTCGTCCGCTTCCAGGCTTCCCGCTGGTCGGCCTCGAAGGCGGCCAGCCGGGCGGCCATGGCGTCCGCTGCCGTGGCAGCCCGGACAGACTCGGCCTTGACAGAGGCAAGGTCGGACGAGTCCAGCTCGCGGCTGGGGGTGGGGGTGGGGGCGGTGCTCCCGCCGCCCGGGCGCAAGCTGATCGCCTCCACGGCTTTGGCAGCGGCAGCAGCAGCGGCGGAGGCGGCCCTCGCCGTGGCCGCCTTCTCCGCCTCCGCTTTGGCTTCCTCCTCCTCAGCCGCTGCCTGGGCGGCCACCACCGCCTCCCGTACCTTCTCCGCTTTGGCCGCCTTGGCGCTCTCCGCCGCCGCTGCGCTGGCCTCGCCCACCAGCTGGGATGGGGTCAGGAGGCGGGGCAAGGGCGGCGGCGGCGCGGGTGGTCGGGGCTGCAAGGCCTCCTCCGCGGCCGCCCCTGCCGTCGCGCCTGCCTCTCCCGCCTCGGCCCCGCCCTCCGTCCCCGTCGCCGCGCACCCACCCGCGTCCACGGTCAGCAGGCGCACCGCGTCCGCGTGAACGGCGAGCAGGGACTCCAGGCCATCCTTGGTGGATGCGCTCGTCGGCACCAGGCTCGCGGACAGGACGGGCGAGGCGACGGTGAAGGAGGCGGCCGCCCCAAAACGGGCAGGCGGGCCGCCGCTCACACCGTCGCCTGCAGCTCCCATTGTCACGGCCAGCGCGTACACGCGCGCCCGGCCGGGGGCGGACACCGCGACCACAGCCGGCGCGCCCGGCACGCCCGTCGGGAGGACGGTCAAGGCCGCCAGGTGACCGGCGGGCGCGCCGCCGGCCTCGCGGATGGAGACAGCCTGCAGCAGCTTGGGTTCGCCCGCGCCGCCCACCTCCCACAGCGACACCTCGCCCTCGCCGCCCGCGCTCACCAGGAGGCGGGGGGCGACCCAGGCCAGGCCGGAGAGGGGTCCGGCCTCCCCGTGGGGCGCCCAGGCCGTCGCGGACGGGCCCAAGCAGTCCTCAGCCAGCTCGCGCAGGCTGGCTTGAGTGTGGGCGGTACCGTTATTGTCCCCGGCCCAGGCGAGCAGCGCGTGCGAACCGAAGGCGGCCGCCAGGGCGCTGCCATCGGGCGCCCAGGCGAGGCCGCCACACGCGCCGGCGGGGGCCGGGAGGCCGCACCCCGCCAAGGGTACGGCAAACACGACCTCGCTCGCCCCAGCCTCGCTGAGCGGCACGGCCGGCCCGTCGCCGCTCCCGCCGCCGGGTAGGCCCCGGGCCACGCTTAGCATGAGCTCGGCCTCCTCCCCACCCCCACACCCGAGTGCCAGGATGCCGGCCAGGGGGGGCGACGGGTGCCAGGCCAGGCGGGCGGCGGGCGAGGCGGCGGTGCCGCCCCCGCCGCCCGCCACCAGGTCGACGGCCGCGAGGCGGGACACGGTGACAGAGGCCGCCGACGCGCCGCTCACCTCCCACACGCCCACCGTCCCGTCCCGCCCCGCGGACGCGAGTAGGGTGGTGGGCGGGGCAGGGGACGCGGCGGCGTCGGCCGGCGCCGCAAAGGCGAGGTCGGACAGGGCGCTGCCATGGACGCCTTTGGCGAGCGCTTTAGCCCCGCCGCAGGCGCCCGCGCCCAGCAAGCGCACGGCCCCCGTGGCCAGGCCGTACGCCAGGATGTGAGACGTCGCCGCGGCCAGCCGGTGCGGCCCGGCCCCGCCGTCCGTCACGTAGACGGTGACGGTCGTCGACTCCAGTTGTGGGGGCGGGGTAGGGGATGATGAAGCAGGAGAGCCGCCGCCTTGTGCGCACGCGTCGAAGGTCACGGACGGGCCGGCGGCCAGGGCGACGCCCAGGGCGCGGGCAGCGGCCCGGTGGCCACCTCCTGCGGCCACGGCCGCGACGGCCGCCGAGGCCAGGCCGCCCAGGTCGGAGGAGGAGGAGTGCTGCCTGCAGGCGGCGGCGGGCGATTCCGGCGGCGCCGGCGAGGCTTCTCGGGGAGAGGGCGCGGCGGCGGCATTGTTGTTGCTATTGCCCATGGATTTGAGGAGCTGGCGGAAGGAGGCCATGGTGCTCTGTGGCTGTGCTGTGGCAGTGCTGCGGTGTGTGGTGGGCGGCGAGTAGCGCGGTGCGGCGGGCGCCAAACGAAGGAAGGTATGGAGAGGAGGCGCGGCCACTTTTCTGCACCCACACTCTCTTTTCGCCGAGTGTTTCCTTTTCCCACACCACACCCTCTGAAACACAAACACCACACTCCGAGAGAGCCATGGCTGCCGCGGCGCCCATCTCGCTGAAGGAGGCGCTGGCGGTGAGTGCCAAGGGCGGGAACGGGGCGAAAGAGAGAGCGACCCGCCGCGCCGCTGGGGGAAGGCGCGCGCTCTCCGCGGTGCCTCCCTTTGCCGGGGCGCGGTGAGAGGGCCGGGCGACTCCCGGGTCACGTCCACCACCACGCCTGGGTCGAGCCAAATGCTTGCGTTGTCCGCTCGCCGCGTCAGCGGGCTGCGAGACCACCCACGTGCCGGCCAACGCCGCACACGCACCCCGCGGCGCGTGACCATTCGCGCTCCCCATCGAGCCTTGCTCGCTCACTCACGCTCCCACCAACCCACCCCCTCCCTCTCACGCACCTGCAGCTGCCCACCCTGGGCATCGACCCGGCCTTCATCACCTTCACCAATGTGACGATGGAGTCGGAAAAGTTCATCTGCGTCCGGGAGACGGGGGCACAGGTAAGTGGAGAGGAGAGGAGAGCTTTTTTGGACCGCTTTGGTTTAGGGGGGCGCCTTGCGCTCCGGGGGGCGATGCTGGATCTCCGCACGGGCGTGCGGAATGGCCGTGTGCCGATACGCTGACGGAGTGGAGTGGGTGGAGAGCGGAAAGGCGCGGCGCTCACCGGGGCGAGAAAGAAAAACGCACCCCTACACACGCCGCGCCCGCCACGCCCTCAAAACCTTCGCACACCTTCCTCTCATAGAACTCCGTCGTCATCATCGACGTCGCCAACCCGACCGCCCCGACCCGGCGCCCCATCACCGCGGACTCGGCCCTCATGAACCCGACGGCCCGCATCATTGCCCTCAAAGCCACGACGGCCGGCGGGGGCGGGGACTCCCTCCAAATATTTAACCTGGACACCAAGGCCAAGGTGAAGAGCTTCCAGATCGCCCAGCCCGTCGCCTTCTGGAAGTGGGTGTCCCCCGGCAAGCTGGGCATTGTGACGGCGACCACGGTCTACCACTGGGACCTGGAGGGGCCGGGCGACCCCGTGAAAGTGTTCGACCGGGCGGCCAACCTGGAGGGGTCGCAAATCATTTCGTACCGTGTCTCCGACGACGGGGCCTGGTGCGTCCTGGTGGGCATCGCGCCCGGCTCGCCCGACCGCCCGGCCCTGGTGAAAGGGTACATGCAGCTCTACTCGGTGACCCAGGCCCGGTCCCAGGCGCTGGAGGCGCACGCGGCGGCCTTCGCGAGCGTCGTGCCGCCGGGTGGGGGCGCGCCGGTGCCCGTGATCGCCTTTGCCCAAAAGACGGCCGCGCCCGGTGGGGCGGTCACCTCCAAGCTCCACATCGTCCAGCTGGGCACGCCCGCACCGCCGCCGGGTGGCGGGCCCGCCCCGCCACCCCTGAAAAAGGCGGCCGAGCTGTTTTTCCCGCCCGAGTTTGCGGACGACTTCCCCGTCGCGATGCAGGCCTCCCCGCGCTTCGGCCTGGCGTACGTCGCCACCAAGGCGGGCCTGCTCTTCGTGTACGACCTCGCCTCCGGCGCGGCCGTCTACCGGAACCGGGTGTCCCCCGACCCGGTCTTCCTGACGGCCCCCGACGCGCCCGCCTCGGGCGGCCTCTACCTCGTCAACCGGCGGGGGCAGGTCCTCCACGCGACCGTCAACGAGGCCGCCATGGTGCCCTTCGTGGCGGGCCAGCTCAAGAACGTGGACCTGGCCCTGGCGCTGGCGTCCCGGGGCAACCTGCCGGGCGCGGACGCCCTGGCGTCCGCCCACTTTGACAAGCTGTTTGCGGGCGGCGACTTCAAGGGCGCGGCCGAAGCGGCGGCCGCCTCCCCGCAAGGCGCCCTCCGCACCCGGGCCACCATCGACCGGTTCAAGGCCGTGCCCGCCCCCGCGGGGCAGCCCTCCCCCTTGCTCGTCTACTTTGGCACGCTCCTGCAGCGGGGCAGCCTGAACGAGCTGGAGAGCGCGGAGCTGGCGGTCCTGGTCCTAGCCCAGGGCAAGAAGCACCTGCTGGACGCCTGGCTGAAGGAGGGCAAGCTGGCACCCTCTGAAGCCCTGGGCGATGCCTTGCGCGGCGCGGGCGACGCGGACGCCGCCCTGGGCGTCTACCGGGCGGCGGGCGCGTCGGGGCGGGTGATCGAGGCGCTCGCCTCCAAGGGCGACTTCACGGAGCTGGCGGCCTTTGCGGGCTCCACCGCCGGCGGCGCGGCCGGCCCGGGCGGCGCGCCCAATTACGTCGCCCTGCTCCAGCGCCTGTGCATGGATAACCCGGACGCGGCGGTCGCCCTGGCCAAACAGGCGGTCAAGCAGCCGGGCCCGCCCCTGGAGGTCGGCGCGGCCGCCGACATTTTCCTGCAGCGCAACATGGTGCGCGAGGGGACGGCCTTCCTGCTGGACGCGCTCTCGGCCGACGACCCGGCCCAGGCCGCCCTGCAAACCAAGCTCCTGGAGGTCAACCTGGTGTCCAACCCGGCCGTCGCGGACGCGATCATGGGTTCCGGCCAGCTCTCCCACTACGACCGCCCCCGCATCGCCCAGCTCTCTGAAAAGGCGGGCCTGCCCCTGCGCGCGCTGCAGCATTACGCCGACCTGGCCGACATCAAGCGGGTCGTCGTGGGCGCCCCCCCCGGTGGCGTGGACCCGGCCGCCCTGGTCGAGTTCTGCGGCACCCTGTCCGCAGACTGGGCGCTGGAGTGCTTGGGCGCCCTGCTGGCGGCCGACCCGGCGGGCAACCTCCCCCTGTGCGTGCAGATCGCCAAGGAGTACTCTGAGCAGATGGGGTCCGCCCGCGTGGTCAAGCTCTTTGAGGACGCCGACTGCTGGCCGGGCCTTTACTTTTACCTGGGCTCCCTGGTCGCCTTCTCGACCGACCCGGACATCCACTTCAAGTACATTGAGGCGGCCTCCAAGACGGGCAACGTGGCGGAGGTGGAGCGCCTGACCCGAGAGAGCGACGTCTACCCGCCCGAAGCGACCAAACAGTTTTTAATGGACGCCCGCCTGCCCGACGCCCGCCCGCTCATCAACGTGTGCGACCGCCACGGCATGGTCCCCGACCTGACCGCCTTCCTCTGGTCGTCTGGCCAGGCCAAGTACATCGAGGCGTATGTGCAAAAGGTCAACCCGGCCAACGCGCCCGCGGTCGTCGGCGCACTGCTCGACGCGGACGCGCCGGAAGACTTCATCGCCAACCTCATCCTGTCCGTCCGGTCCCTGGTGCCGGTGGACGCCCTGTGTGAGGCCGTGGAGGGCCGCAACCGCCTCAAGCTGCTGGCCCCCTTCCTGGAGCAGCTGGTCTCGGAAGGGTCCCACGACCCGGGCGTCCACTCATCCCTGGGCAAGGTCGTCGTGGACGGCGGCGGCTCCAACCCGGAACACTTTCTGACGACCAACCCGTACTACGACTCGAGGGTGGTCGGCAAGTACTGCGAGAAGCGGGACCCCCACCTGGCCTGCATCGCCTACCGGCGGGGCCAGTGCGACGCGGAACTGGTGGACTGCACGACCCGGCACGCCCTGTTCAAGGTCCAGGCCCGGTACGTGGTGGAGCGCTCGGACGGCGGCCTGTGGGGCACCGTCCTGGACGCGGCCAACCCGGCCCGCCGGGCGCTGGTGGACCAGGTCGTGTCGACGGCCCTGCCCGAGTGCCGCAACCCGGAGCAGGTGTCCGTGGCGGTGAAGGCCTTTATGGCGGCCGGGCTGCAGAGCGAGCTGATCGAGCTGCTGGAGAAGATCGTCCTCCAGAACAGCGCGTTTGCGGGCAACCACAACCTCCAAAACCTGCTCATCATCACCGCCATCAAGGCGGACCAGCGGGACCGGGTGCGCGACTACATCGCCCGCCTGGACAACTTTGACGGCCCCGCCGTCGGCGAGATCGCGGTGGGCTACGACATGCCGGACGCGGCGTTCGACATCTACAAGAAGTTTGGCCTGAAAGCGCAGGCCGTGAAGGTGCTGCTGGAGGGCGGGGGCGGGGACAAGGGCGGCGAGGGCGGCGCCGAAAAAGCGGCCGGCCCGGCCTCCGCGGCCGCCCTGGCCAAAGCCGCCGAGTACGCGGCCAAGGCAGACGACCCGGGCGTGTGGGCGGAGCTGGGCGGCGCCCAGCTGGACGCGGGCGACGCAGGCGGCGCGATCGAGAGCTTCCTGAAAGCGGGCGATGCGTCGCGGATGGGCGACGTCGTGCGCGTCGCGGGCGGGGCGGGCGAGCACGCCGCGCTCGTCAAGTTCCTGCGCATGGCCCGGGCCGCGCCCTCTGCGGCCCGCCCGGGCGCCCCGCCCTCCACCCCGCGGGGCGACGCCCGGGTGGACACGGAGCTGGTGTGCGCGCTGGCGGCGGCGGGCGACCAGGCCGGCCTGGAGGCCTTTTTGGCGGGGCCCAACCAGGCCAACCTGGGCACCGCGGGCGACCGCCTCTTTGAGGGCGGCCACTACGAGGCCGCCCGCGCCGTCTTTGCCCGCATCCCCAACTGGGGCCGCCTGGCGGCCACCCACCTCAAGCTGAAGCGCTGGCAGGACGCCGTGGACGCCGCCCGCAAGGCCGCCGTCCCCAAGGTGTGGAAGCAGGTCTGCTACGGGTGCCTGGACGCGGGCGAGGTCAAGCTCGCCCAGCTCGCCGGCCTGGCGGTCGTCGTCAACGCGGACGACCTGGACGAGGTCGCCCGCCACTACCTGGACGCCGGCCTGGCGGACGAGCTGATCGCCCTGCTGGAGAGCGGGATTGGCCTGGACCGCGCCCACATGGGCATCTTCACGGAGCTGGGCATCCTCTACGCGCGCGCCCGCCCGGCCAAGCTGATGGAGCACCTCAAACTGTTTGGGGCCCGCCTCAACGTGCCCCGCCTGATCCGGGTTTGCGAGGAGGCGCACCTGTGGAAGGAACTGGTCTTCCTGTACATCGCGTACGACGAGCCCGACAACGCGGCCCGGGTCATGATGGCGCACGCGCCGGTCGCCTGGGAGCACGTCCTGTTCAAGGATGTCGCGGTCAAGGTGGCCGACGCGGGCGTGTACTATGCGGCCGTGTCCTTCTACCTGGAGGCCCACCCCGACCTGCTGGTCGACCTGCTGAAAGTCCTCGAGGCCCGGGTGGACCACGCCCGGGTGGTGGGCGTGCTCCGGTCGGCCGGCCACCTGGCCCTGGCCAAGGACTACCTGCTGGCCGTCCAGAAGGCCGACCTGCCGGCCGTGAACGATGCGGTCAACGAGCTGTTGGTGGAGGCCGGCGATGCAGAGGGCCTGGCCGAGTCGGTCCGCACCTACACCAACTTTGACGCGCTCGCCCTGGCCGCCGCGCTCAAGGCCCACCCTTCGCCCGCCTTTCGCCGGGTCGCGGCCGGCATCTTCCGGGCCCAGGCCAAGTGGGGCCTGGCCGTGGACATGGCGGTCGCGGACGGGGCGCCCAAAGACGCGATCGGGGCAGCCGCCGCGTCGGGCGACCCGGACGTCGTCGACCGCCTGGTGCGCCATTTCGTGTCGGCGGGCGAAAAGGAGTGCTTTGCCGCCACCCTGCTGGCCTGCTACCCGCTGGTCGCCCCGGACGTCGCCCTGGAGCTGGCCTGGTCGCACGGCCTGACGGACGTGGCCATGCCCTTCCTCGTCCAGACCCTGCGCGACCAGGCGGCCGCGATCAAGGCGCTCATGGGCGACCGGGCGGCCGCCCGGGCGAGCGCGCGCGGGGCGTCCGGCCCGGGCGGGCCGGACTCGTCGTCTGCGGCGTACTTGAACATGATGCCGTTGGCGCTGCCGGCGGCGCCGCAGGGGGGTGGGGGCGGGTTTTAAAAAAACAGAGTGGGTGGGTGGGGCGTAAAAAAATATGGAGAGAGGGAGAAAAAATGGAGAGAGAGAGAAAAATGGAGAGGTAAAAACACACGGGCGTCTTGGCGTCTTGTTTTTCCTATTCTGTCGCGGCGTCCACGGCGGTCGCGTCGACTACCACGCCTTCTCCTCTTCAGTGCACGCATCAGCTGCTCGGCGTGCGTGCGCGTTAAGAGAGAGAGAGCAGCAATGCTGCGGAC
>Ga0315273_10002539_pt1 | contig 21615 bp, 23 predicted proteins | sample YL17G02_0_MG_FD_205753 | JGI IMG/M metagenome (GOLD analysis project Ga0315273, IMG submission 205753) | Sediment microbial communities from Yellowstone Lake, YNP, Wyoming, USA - YL17G02_0 | ecosystem: Environmental > Aquatic > Freshwater > Lake > Sediment | place: USA: Wyoming | collected... | reverse complement strand
GAGGCCGTTTTTTATACCATCCATCCCTGCCTTGAGCATGATCGCGAACGCGAGATAGATGTTACAGGTCGGGTCAGGGCAGCGGAGCTCTATCCTTGTGCTGCTCGGCCTGCCTCCTGAGATTTTTGGTATCCTAATTAGGGCAGAACGGTTGATCCTGGCCCATGAGATATAAACCGGAGCTTCGTACCCGGGAACAAGGCGCTTGTAGGAGTTGATAGTTGGTGAAAGGATGCCTGACATTGCCTTTGCATGCTTGAGTTGTCCGGCTATGTAAGAGTAAGCGATCTTTGAAAGTCCATATTTGTCGGAGGAGTCATAAAACGCATTCTCTCCATCCTTGAAAAAGCTCTGGTGGACGTGCATGCCACTTCCATTAATTCCTGAGATCGGTTTTGCCATGAACGTTGCGTGTAAATCATGTCTTTGAGCAATTGCCTTGAGTACAAGACGAAGTGTGGATGCGGAATCAGCTGCCTTGAGCGCATTATCATAACGGAAATCAATCTCATGCTGGCCTATTGCAACCTCATGGTGGGACGCCTCGACGTTAATCCCGAACGCCTCGAGCGCAACGTTCATGTCCCTTCGGATGTTGTAAGCCTGGTCTGATGTGAAATCAAAGTATCCCCCTCGATCATGGGGAAGAGCTTTTAGTGAGCCATTATCTTTCCTGAATAAGAAAAATTCCATTTCAGGACCTGTCTTGAATTCAAAACCAAGCTCCTGCGCCTCTTCCATAGTTTTCTTCAATATGTACCTGGGGTCGCCCTTGAATGGTTTCCCGTCAGGACTAAAGACGTCGCAAATGAACCGGGCCGTGTGGCCGTGGTCGGATTTCAACCATGGAATTATTGCGTATGTCGATGCATCGGGCTTTAGGTACATATCAGATTCGTGGATGCGTGCAAAACCTTCCACAGAAGAACCGTCAAACCATGCGCCGTGCGTGAACGCGTTGTCAAGATGTCTTGAAGGGATAGTGATGCTCTTTACCATTCCAAAAAGGTCAGTGAACTGAAGGTTCACGAACTTGACATCATCCTTCTCTATCCTATCGTATATTTCGTTTTCAGCCATTTTCCCAACCTCTCTTAGATTTGAATATCTGCTTTTTCGATATTTGACGTATTTAAATTTTTTCTTAACTTTTCCGTTCATTTGAAGGAATGGTTTTAAAAAAGAATGAGCAATCGTTTTGTATGGAGGGTTGGATGCTGATGAAAACCGAGCAAATGGATGCCATTGATCAAAAAATCATAGAAGAGATGAGGGCAGATTGCAGGCGCTCGTATAGAAAACTGGCCGAAGCAGTTGGCCTTAGTCCAGCAGCAATAATGGACAGGAGCACAAAATTGTAAAATTTTGTGCGCTATGGTAAATTATCAAATTTACCATACAATAAAAAAACTGGAGAATGCAGGATTCGTAAAAGGATACTCTGCCCGGCTTGATTTCCTGAAGCTTGGCTACGAATTCATGGCTGTAGTCCAGATCAGCATTTCTCATGGCTCTCTATTAGAAGTGCAGGAGAAGATCAGCAAATTGCCCGGAGTGGCTGCAGTCTACGATGTAACGGGCCAATATGACTCCATCGCCATTCTCATGTGTAGGTCAAGAGGAGAGCTTAGTAATTTAGTGAAAAGGATTTTGGCAATTCAGCATGTTGACAAGACGAACACGAATATGGTGCTGAATGTTGTTAAGGAGACTGATGAGTTCAACGGGGTATAACGCCCGACCCGCCATGCATCGCTTCCTGGAAAATCTTTTTGAAGGCGAGCAGGAGGCCGTTCTTGAGCTTGCCGTTCTTATAGAGGTGGTGCGCTGCGCCGCCCTCGTCGCACTGCTTGTGCATCTCTTCGGTGCGCGATATGATCTCTAAGTTAACCAAGGGTAATTTTTTCCGAAAGACAACGTCAATGTGGTAGCTCTGGTATCCAGTCTCTTCCTTCGGGTTCTTAATATAATCCATCCGCTCGATTACAGCATCAACGTCAGCCGGCCATTCGGATTCGGGCGGGGTTTTTTGCTGAACTGGAAGCACCATGACTTTTATATCCTGGGAGCCAAGCATCTGGCTGATAGCTGCGATAGTCTTGTCTACAGCGAAATAAACCTCTTCGACTGTTTCGGTCCGTACCATCCTTGCTATTAAGTCATGGATGTCCCGCACGGTCGGGTTTTCACCTTTAGCGCGCTGGATCGCTATTTTGTCTGATATGCTCCCGCGGCTTTTCCGCTCGTCTTCGGAAGAATCATGCTTCCTGGAGCTATCCTGGTTCCTATGGGTTGTACGGATAGTAAAGCCTTCGGCGTAGCAGGCATCTGCAGTCGCTTTCAGGACCCTCTCCACGAATAGGTTCGTGCGCATTATCTCCTGTTCCAGATTAGAAAGCTCAATCGTGACTTCCTTATGTATGTCCGGATAGAGGTGTTGCGCTGCAAGGTCCCTGATACTTCGGTAGACATACGATTTACCAAAGAGGTCTGCGGCCTGGCAGAGTATGTCCCTCATGAAATGAGCTGACACCTTGACCTGCGCAGCCCAGTATTCTTCGGGATTCGCGAACATCGTGCTGCCGTTACCCATTGGATGGAGCCCTCCGTAGGGCAGGGCTGCCAGCGTTTCAGGGGAATGAAGAGTCATAGCATCCGCCATGTGCGCATTGAGGGCAATGAGTCTAGCCCGCATCGGTATAAGGTCGTTGTGAAATATCGCAGCTACCCTTGCGATTCGCTCTGGCACGTCTAACTCTTTTGTCGTCTCCACGTCCATTACGTCCCTGACTTGGTTGAAAATCCCGAAAGGGCCATCTATACCGAGACCTGGGCCCATATCTATCGAGTAAGCTATCCTTCTGGCGATTCTGTGGGGAAGATATTTCTTGTTAACGAAAAGGTGATAGATCTGCGTAAGCGAGGTGTAATGCGACATCGGATTAAACCATTTGGAAGCATTGGGATCCAATATGCCTCCCATGATGCCCTCTCTGAGACCTGCTTCGACGTGCGGAAATACGTGGGTCGCCTGCTCGTTCTGGGCAATGTAGTACTTCTGCGCCCGGACGACCTCACGCAACAGTGCTCTTCCATAAAGAGTTCTGCCTCTATCTTCCATATACATATATATGCTACAACCTCCTTTTAAATATATCGTTTTCCATATATTAACACACTACCAAATGCCGGCATTGATGATGACCCGAACGAAACTTTTCCCTGGTCGCTGACGTGAATGTGAGTAGTTGCGTATATAAAGAGGTGTCACAAAATTCGGCAGATGACGGAGTTCCTGATTACACTTTGAACGAACGACCGAAAGGTTATTATAGATCAATGTATAATACATCTATAGTGAACTATATGAAACAAACCTCCATCCAAATAAGCGTGGAAACGAGAGAAAGACTGACCCATCTCAAGGGCAGCGAAAGGGAAACCTATGATGAGCTGCTGAATGCACTGATAGATTTGGTGCCATCTGGAGACGACGAAGGGGGATATACAAAGGAATTCAAAGCATCGCTTATGAGGTCCTTGTCGGACATAAGGCATGGCAGGACGTACTCTGCTGAAGATGTCAGGAAACAACTCGGGCTGGCGTGACATGTTCTCTGTCAGATTCTCCGAAGAGGCAGTAAGGCAACTGAAAAAACTGGATAACGAAACAGCGAAAAGAATTATTGAAAAAATAAACGAAGCCAGTGACAATCCTTTTCATTTTTTTGCCAGGCTGACTGGAAGAGAGGAATTCAAGCTGAGAGCCGGAGACTTCCGGATCATAGCTAATATAACAGTAAACGAAAAAATGATTTTTATCCGTTCACTCGGTCACAGAAAAGATATATGCGCCCGGCGTTGAGCAATTATCGGAAAACCAGCTTCGCCTTCTTCAGCTCATCGAGATTCTTGGATCCGGACAGGAAAGCAGCAATCCTCATCTGATTTTCCCAATTCGAGAGTTCCAATTCAAGCCTTTTTTCCTTAAGCGCCTTGAGGAACGGATATGCAGCTCCCGCAAGATCAGCCCCAAGCGCAATTGTTTTTGCAGCATCGATCCCGTTCCTTATGCCGCCGCTTGCTATGATCGGCAGAACGCCCCGGCACTGGATTATCGAATCAAGGGTTCCAAGACCCCATTCCTCAAACCCAGGCGTAAGGCCTTTTCTTGAATACTCGACTTTTGACCATGATGTTCCGCCTGCTCCTGCCACGTCTATGCATGCTACGCCTGCTTCCTTTAGCTTAATCGCAACATCCTGGGAGATTCCTGCCCCAGTCTCCTTGGCGATTATCAGTACAGAGGACTTTTCGCAAAGTTTTCTTATTGCATCCAGGACTCCTGAAAAATCCCGATCGCCTTCAGGCTGGATCGCTTCCTGGAGGGGGTTAAGATGTACTGCAAGCCCGTCTGCCTCAATCGAAGACACGAGACTAAGGACTTTCTCCACTGGATATTTTTTGAGGGAAACCGCACCAATGTTCGCCAGGATCGGGATGTCGGGCGCCTCGTCACGAACATAATACGTCTCTTTTAGTCCTGGGTTTTCCAGCATTGCGCGTTGCGAACCCAAAGCAAATGCTATGCCGTGCTTTTGCGCTGCAGAAGCAAGGTCTTTGTTTATTTTTCCTGCTTCCGCATATCCGCCAGTCATTGCTGAGATTAATAAGGGGAAGCGAATGGTTTTGCCTAGGAATTTTGTCTGCAGATCAACCTTATCAAAATCCATTTCAGGAAGAGCATTGTGCAGGAAGTCCACACGTTCCAGCCCTGAACTTTTCGAATATTGGGCATCGTTTTTCAGGACTATATCGACGTGTTCTTTCTTTCGGCTCTCGGTCTGGGACCTTTTTTCCATGATGAGGATTCGGAGGAAACATATTTAAAAATGGGATTCCGAGCATTAATCGTGAAACTTAAACGCGAGCTTGGATTAATCGAAACAACGCTTTACGGTATAGGGGTAATACTTGGCGCCGGAGTTTATGCACTCATAGCCGTTGGCGCTGGCATGGCAGGAAACATGCTATGGTTTGCCTTTCTCATATCTGCAGTGATAGCGATTTTTTCCGGCTTGAGCTATGCAGAACTATCGAGCATGTTCCCGAAAGAGGCTGCAGAATACAATTACACGAAGAAGGCGTTCAACAGGGAGCTGCTGTCATTCATAATAGGCTGGGTGCTTGCAATAGGAACAGTCATTGCCGCATCCGCTGTTGCCCTTGGTTTTGGAGGATATTTCGAGGCACTCACTGGAATTGATCATAAGATTGCTGCACTCGGACTCATAATATCAATGACAATACTAAATTACCGGGGCATCAAGGAATCTGCCCGGTTCGATGATGTTGCGACTGTCCTTGAAATACTCGGTCTGCTTCTGGTGATAGCAGCAGCATTCCTTGTACCTCCTTTGCAAAGCGTGGATTTTTTTGAAATGCCTGCTACTGGGTTTTCAGGGATCCTTGCTGCAGTTACCGTGGTCTTCTTTGCCTACATCGGATTTGAGAACGTTGCCAACCTTTCGGAAGAGGTCAAGGACAGTAGGAACGTCGTGCCCAAAGCACTTGTCCTTGCACTTTTCTTTTCCACCATCATGTACATGCTTGTAGCAATTGCTGCAGTGCGAGAACTCGGGTGGGAGGCGCTTTCAGCGTCAAAAGCTCCGCTCACGCTCGTTGTTTCAAGGGCCTTTGGTCCTTATGCCAGTGTGCTTTCCTACATCGCTCTTTTCGCCACTGCAAATACCGTGCTTATGTTCCTTATCGTGCCATCAAGAATTCTTTACGGGATGTCAAAAGGAGGTTCGCTTCCGAAGTTTTTCTCAGTAATTGGCCAAAGGGGAACCCCGTTTTTTTCAGTTTTCCTGATCGGGATTGTTGCTGCATTCGCAGCCTATGCAGGTGAGATAAAAACCGTTGCCCAGCTCACTGACCTGGGCGTGTTCCTGGCTTATTTCGCAGTGAACATGTCGCTCATCGCTCTTGCTGGTCACACCTATGAAAGAAGATTCACCAGCCCCCGTTTTCTCGGAATCCCGATATTCGCTTACCTCGGAGCCATCGCAGCACTCGTAATGTTATTTACCTTTGACCTTTCATTATGGATTTTGGAGTTTGGGGTAGTATTCGCAGGAATCGTAATCTTCTTTTTCAGGAAACGGTGACCCGCTATTTTGCAAGCGGATACTTTTCCATGTACATCTGCGTCTGTAAGATTATCAGGAATGGAAGAAGGAACAGCGAGTTGAACAGGAACACTGCATAGGAAGACAGTGAATGGGGCAGGATGAAATCCGCCAGTATTTTGACAATTGACAAACTGACCAGGCCGATGAGAGACCACAAAACGATGAACCACGGTTTCCGGAGAGCCATGGAAACCGACTTCCGGATCGCACCTGGCGTGTCCTCTTCATCAATGATAACCGCAGGGGGAACGAAAAACAGGAAGAAAGAAAGCACAAAAGAAAAAATCGGGAACAACCAAGACTTGAATGGATTGTCGAATAAGAGAAGCTGCACCAGGGCAATAAGCAAAAGCATTAAGGTGAAGATGTAGAAAATTCTCGTTGCGTATTTTCCCATGGCGCCAAAAACCTCGGAGGAAGCCATGGTCAGGGTGCGCTTGGAGCGGATGATGAGGTTAATATTGGTGATAGTATCAGCGATAATGAAAAATGAGATTATATATGCCAGCACGATTATGATAATGTCTGAGAAAGAAAGCTCTGGGATGGAACCTGTTCTGCTGAAAAGCCCGCCGATTGCCTGGTAGGTCGGTGCAGAAACAAGAGACAACATCATAAATGAAAGGATAAATGGCATGGAAAAAAGAATTATCAGCCCTAGGCGATCAAAGTAAAACCTAAGCGAGTATTGCACAGCTCTTGTCAGTTCTTCCATACTGATAGTTGGAAGTTGCAATTTATAAATTTTATTGCGGGAAATATCAGGATGCTAAAATACAAAATATCCAGCATAACCAAAACTGCAGGAGATATTAAGATAATCCGCATGAATCCCCTTGCAGAATCCCTCAAATTCCGGTCTGGCCAGTTTGTTATCATGCACCTTCTTGATGGAGAGGGAAACAGCCTTGATAAGCGCCCCTATTCCATTGCTTCGGAACCGGATTCGCCATATTTGGAGTTCTGCATAAAGATGGTGGGCGGAAGGTTCACATCCAAATTGGATTTGCTTTCCGAAGGGGCCGTGGTGGGAATCGAAGGGCCTATGGGAGTCATGGGTTACGAAGGCGAAAAATGCGTTTTCATATGCGGCGGAACCGGAATTGCGCCAATAATGTCAATGGCAAGGGAGATCGCTCAAAAACGGAAAGGAGGATCATTCTTCGTTTTCTACTCCACGAAAAACAGGGAGACACTGGTTTATTACGACGAACTTGTGCAGCTTGAAAAGAAAAATCCCAGCCTTCGAATAATTGTTTCGCTAACCAGAGAAGAACCAAAGGGATGGGCTGGAAGATGCGGGAGAGTTGGCGGGGTGCTCCTACATGAATATGTGGCGGATCCCAAGGAGTACAACTGGTACGTATGCGGACCGCTCGAGATGTCCTCTGCACTAAGGGAATGCATAACGGCAATGGGTGCGGACCCGAAAAAAGTTCATGTGGAAGGATGGGGATAGCTTTTAATAATAATGTCAATTAATGTTTAATGGTGAAAGGAATGAAGAAGACCAAGAGGAAAGGAATTAAGAAGAGAGTCAAGCCCAAGAAAGCCAGGGCAATCAAGGTTTTCATCCCCCATACTCCATCCGGATCGCCTTCGTTTTCCCGTCAGGAAATAAAAAACGGAGTGGCAGACATTCATAAATCAGAAAATTCTGCCTGGATTGGGCACGGACCTGTGAAATGGTCTGATGTTCAAAGGCCAGCGAACCTCCGGAATCCCTCCCTTGCCCCTGGATTCCGTGAAAATGTTTCTCCGCCGGGACTAAATGTGAACAAACCGTCTGCAATTTCCCAATCAAACAGGAAAAAAGCCGAGCAGGACAGATAAGGCGGCCTCACCCTATGTTTATAACTTTTTCTGATGATAAAGACTGAATTAAACAGGTGGGTTTATGGATGAGAAGAAGTCAGAGCAAGACCGCGAAGAATTGCAGAAAAAGCAGATGGCAGAGCAGACAAAGGCCTTTGAAGAGCAGAAGAAATTTCGGAAGGCACAGATGGAGATATCGCTCAAGCAGCTTGATGCAGGCCGAAAGATAACCGAAAAAACCATAGAGAGGATGAAGGCTGACCGCGAGGTTGTTGATAAGGTCGATATTTCAGAGGAAAAAAATGACGTAAAGAAGCGTGCGCTCAAGGCAAGGCTGGCTGAAATGGACGCCATTGTGGATGGCGAAAAGCTCAAGCTCGAAGTAATCAAGATAAACAGGGAAAACCTTGAGAAGCAGATTACGACGCTCGATAAAATGCAACCCCAGGAAGCCATGCAGAGGCGACCCCCTGGAGTAAGGTAGAGGTAATTAACATGGAAAAGATCATTGATGTCATTGTTGAAGGAGGAAAGGCAACTGCAGGACCGCCTTTGGGCCCTGCTCTTGGCCCTATGGGGATAAACGCTGGAAAGGTAGTCGCAGACATAAATTCTGCTACTAAGGATTTTTCCGGCATGAAGGTCCCGGTCAAGGTCATTGTAGATACAGCAAAAAAAGAATACCGCATAGAGGTCGGATCACCCCCAACTGCAGAACTGATAAAAAAAGAGGCAGGCATTGAGAAGGGCGCGGGTACCAAGGACGCCCCAGCAGGGAACGTTTCATTGGAAAAACTCGTGAAAGTCGCCCGGGCGAAAACAAACTCTCTTGGAAAAAGTGTCAAGGAGACCCTAAGGGAAATTGTAGGCAGCTGCCAGAGTTTAGGAGTGACCATTGATGGTAAATCTCCGAAAATGGTTTTGCTCGAGATCGAGAAGGGCGCGCACGACTCGCTGATTAAGGGTTAGACATGAAAAAATTCTTTTTTTTCCTTGCTCTTTTTTGTTCAATTTCATTCTCATCGCTTGTTTGGCAGACTGGGACCGGGGGACCAGTTTCAACCAAACCAGTCGTGTTTTCAAACAACATTGTGATCGCTTCCAACGACGGATCAGTGGTTATGCTCAATCCCACAACAGGTGGAAAGACCTGGAAAACGTCTTTGCCCGGCACGCCTGTACAGCCCGTCCTGCTGCAAAGCTGGGTTGTGGTCGGTACCACGAAAGGCAATATTGCTTTTATAAAACCTGATGGGACCATTGAGAGGGAACTTAACTTCTCTGCAAACAATGTGACTTATCTTTTTGGGATTGATTCTTCCTCTACAAAAATTTTCGCAACAACCGATAAGGGATTGTTTGCTATCGGCACTGGAGGAACTAACGTAACTATTATCTACAATTCCACTAACCTTAAAACTGCACCCACGGTTTCAGGAACGTCCATGTTCTTCGGCGAAGGCGAAGACCTGGTAAAAATAAGTGAAAAGGGGACAGTTGAGTGGAGACAGAATGTAGGGGGAGTATGGCTCTCCAGGCCAGCGGTTGATGGCCAGTCTGTTTATGTGGGAGGCCTTGACAACAGGCTTCACGCCCTCACCCTGTCGGGAGGGGCGGAGAGATGGACATTTGCAACCGGGAACTGGGTCCTGTCAAGCCCTTATGTGAAAAACGGTATTGTTTATTTTGGAAGCAATGACGGAAACGTGTACGCAGTGCAAAATGACGGGAGGATGCTGTGGAGCGCCAAGACACCCCTCGCAATTGAAACCAAACCCGAGCCAGGAATGCTTGGAGGAAAGCAGGTCGTTTTTGTAGGGAGCACAGCAAATGCAGTTTACGCAATAGAGATTGAGAATGGGGGCATTGTCTGGAAAGGATCTTCAGGAGGATGGGCAGCTGACCCGCTCTATTATAACAAGAGGGTGATATTCGGATCCCAGGATAAAAACGCCAACTCTTTTTCTACAGAAAGGGCGTGCTCCATCGTAAATCCCAGGGATGGCGAAGTGGTTGGGCTCAAGGAAATAAAGGTAATGGGAAACGCAGTATCTGAAAGCGGTTCCCCAACAGTCTATGTTAGCGTAAATGACGGAGATATGCAACAGGCAAACGTATCAAATGAAAGTTGGGTTTACTATCTTGATCCGTCAATTATGAATTCAGGCTTAAACTCCATTTCATGCAAGGTAAAGGACTCTGGCGGGGAGGAGAGCGGATCGCTCACCAAAGTGGAGATCATCCGCGACCCGGCTGCGAATCTTTCGAAACTGGTCGTTGCTACATCAGGGAGCCTGCTGGATGGCGAGACATTTTCAATTCATGTAAATGACGGGGATGGTGGCTCTCTGGTTGAGCGATTCAATGTTACCCTGGATGGGAATTCCTTTGAAGGGAGCGGTTCGATAAACATCACCATGTCTTCAGGCACTTACACCATGGTCGTGAAAAAGACGGGTTTCACCGATTCTTCACAAACAGTGACTGTCGCATCAACTGGCCTTAGCCCGCTCTATATCGGTTTGGCTGTAGTCGCAATATTGGTGGCGGCCTGGTTCATTTACAAGAAGATTCTGAAAAGATAGTTATTCAACAGTAACGCTCTTCGCCAGGTTCCTCGGCCTGTCCGGGTCTATACCACGCAAAACGCTTACATGATAAGCAAGTAGCTGAAGGCAGATAATCTCAGGGAATGGATATAGAAACTCGTTTTCCGGAGTCTGAAGCAAAATGACCGCATCTGCCTCATTCTTCACATTTTCGTCATCAGTGAGCGCGATGACATATGCACCCCTTGCCTTGACCTCCTTTATATTGCCGAACATCTTGGCCAGGGATTCGTCTTTTGGGGCAACTGCGATTACCGGCACCCCCTTCTCGATCAGGCTGAGCGGCCCGTGCTTAAGTTCCCCGCCAGCATAAGCCTCTGCATGCAAATAAGAAATCTCCTTGAGCTTTAGAGCGCCTTCCATGGCAACCGGGTAATTGAGTCCTCTTCCTATGAAAAATATGTTTTGTTTATCCTTTATCTTCGCTGCGATCTCTTTTATCCTACTCTCGGATTCCAGCGCCGTTTCAACCAGACCAGGAATGCTGTGCAGTTTTTCAGGACCCAGGATCAGCTTGTATATGACCGCAGCCTGGGAAGTGAATGTCTTTGTTGCTGCAACTGAGATTTCAGGGCCAGCGTTTAGGAAAATGACCTCATCCGAAACTCTTGTAAGGGAAGAGCCTACAACATTAGTCAAGCTGAGGACTTTGGCCCCTTTGCTTTTTGCAAATTTCACTGCTTGCATTGTGTCCGCAGTTTCACCTGATTGAGAAATGGCAATCGCAAGCGTCTTCTTGTCAGGGTTTGTGACAAACGGATATTCTGAGGCAATGAATGCCTCTGCCCGTTTCCCGAGCTGTTTTGCAAGCAGTATTTTCAGGAGAAGGCCTGCGTGGAATGAAGTGCCGCAGGCGATAATGTCGATTTTTTCAAAAGAATCAAGCATTGCTTTCGCCTTTCCCACGTCAGTTACTAGACTCTCATGAATAAAGTGCTTCTGGTCATTGATCTCCTTTAGCATGAAATGAGGGTAGCCACCTTTTTCAGCCATTTCAATACCCCAGTCAACGGTTATCGGTTTCCTGGAAACTTCAGATCCGCCCCCATCGTAAACCTTGTAACCGTTCCTTGAAAGGATTGCTACATCCCCTTCTTCCAGAGGTACGAAAGTTTTTGTATAGGTCAGCATGGCAGGAATGTCCGAAGCAGCGAACATTTCCCCTTTTCCAACCCCAAGAACGAGCGGGCTGTTTTTTCGTGCAACGAATACCTGCTCTTCTCCATCAGCAACAAGACACATGATTGCATACGATCCTTTCAGTTTCCTTATTGCAGACAGGAACGCCTTGATTGCCGGAAGTTTCTTTCTTTCCTCCTCTATCAGATGCACGATTGTCTCGGAATCCGTTTCAGAGCTGAACTTGTGGCCTCCCTTTAGCAGCTGATCTTTTAGTTCCATATAATTCTCAAGAACGCCATTGTGCGCAAGCACGATCTTGCCTGAGCAATCAGTGAACGGATGGGCATTATCCCTGCACGGGCTTCCATGCGTTGCCCAGCGGGTATGCCCGAGCCCTGAAAATCCGGACACGGAAACGAACTCAAGTGCACTGGAAACTACCCCAACCATGCCTTTATCCTTCCTTACTTCTATGGAACTGCCCTGTGCTATCGCTATGCCTACTGAATCGTAGCCCCTGTATTCAAGGCGCTTTAGGCCTTCTGTTATCACTTCCGAAGCCTTCCTGTTGCCAACGTAGCCGATTATGCCGCACATACCGAATACCCTGGATTATAGACGATAATGGATATTGCGTAATGTTAATAAAAGGTGACGGGACAATAGAAGAACATCTTATGTTTAAGGTGAATGAGATGACTGAGCTTGAAAGATTGTTGGAAGGGAATAGGAGGTATGTTGAAGGCAACTTTGCCCCAAAGGACATCATGGCAAAGCGCGAGGCGACAAAGGATAGCCAGCGCCCTTTTGCGACGATCGTATCGTGCTCGGATTCGCGCGTGGTCCCTGAATTCATATTTGACCAGACCTTAGGCGAGCTGTTCGTGATAAGGACAGCGGGCAACATCGTGGATACGATCACCCTTGGCTCCATAGAATACGGAGTTGAACACCTGCACACCAGGATACTTGTTGTGCTGGGACACGAGAAGTGCGGCGCCATCACCGCGGCATGCAAAGGAAGCGCCTGCCCTCCGAACGTCCAGGCAGTTATGGACAAGCTCAAGTTGCCCGTGCACCTGGGCGAGATGGATGTGGAGAAGAGCGTATCAGAAAACGCGAAAGCAGTACTGGACGAGATACGCGGCAGGAGCGAAATAGTGCGGAAGCATGAGGCCGAGGGAAAGCTCAGGCTAGTGGCGATGAAATACCGCCTGAGTGACGGAAAGGTAGAGGTTGTGAGCTAAAAATGATCAAATCCAAGGAACTGATTTGTATCTCAATCAGAGGAACTGATTAAGATGGCGATTGACAGCGAGAAAGCGTATACTCTGCGGAAGATGCTGAAAAAGCTTGCCGAATACAAGGGCAGCGGCACAGAGTTCATCTCTGTGTACATACCCGCAGGCTCCCCTGTGCATGAGATGGGGACCAAGCTGCGGGAGGAGCTCTCCCAGGCATCCAACATAAAATCCAAGCAGACCCGAACCAACGTTTCAGGCGCGCTTGAGAAGATAATGGGGCACCTCAAGATATTCAAGAGAACGCCAGAGAACGGGATAGCGGTCTTCTGCGGGAACATATCTGATAACCCTGCGAAAACTGACATAGAGATATTCTCCCTCGAGCCGCCGCAGGCGCTCAAGGTAGGCATCTATAGGTGCGATTCCAAGTTCTTTCTCGAGCCCCTTGAGCGCATGCTCGAAGTGCGCGATGCATACGGCGTAGTTGTCATGGACGGCCGCGAGGCGACGCTTGCGTATGTGAAGGGAACAGAGATCCGTGTCGTCAAGAAACTGGCCTCTCTCGCACACCAAAAGATCAGGAAGGGTGGACAATCCAGCAGGCGATACCAGCGCCTTATCGAAGAATCCATTGAAAAATATTACGTCCGGGTCGGGGAAGCCATGGATAAGTATTTCCTTGGAAGGACGAAATCCATCCTGCTTGGCGGGCCAGGGCCTACAAAGGACAATTTCCTGAAAATGAAGCCGTATAATTACCAGCACAAGGTGCTCGGGCCTGTAGACACAGGGTACACAGACGAATACGGGATAAGGGAAGTTCTCGTAAAAAGCGAATCACTTGTCGAGGAGCAGGAAGCGATAAAGGAGAAGAAGCTGGTGGACTCTTTCATGAAAGAAGTGGTATCTGAAGGCCTGGCCACATACGGCGAGAAACCGGTCCGCGAGGCGATAATCAGCAAACAGGCGGAGAAAGTCCTTTTGTCTGAAGGCTTAACGTACAAGAAAGCGGATTATTTGTGCCCGAACTGCGGGAACACGGAGTCCAAAACGGCGAGAGAAAAACCCGAGGAACGGATACAGTGCCAAAAGTGCGGCGCGGAATCGAGATTCCAGGGTGAAGAGCCGCTCATTGAAGAGCTTGCCGACCTTGCAAAGGAGAATAATATCCCTGTCGAGATAGTATCCACCAACACCAGCGAGGGCACCCAATTCCTGAATGGGTTTGGAGGGATTGGAGCGTTCTTGAGGTACAAAAAGCAATAGCTACTGTTTCTTAACGCCAATGTTGCAGCCATTGGCAGGGTAAACGCTTCCAACGCCCACAACCATTGCGTTCGTGTAGAATTTCGTTCCATTGCCTTCCTGGACAAAGATGGTCAGCCCGTTTGCCATTTCCTTTAAGCATCGGGAGGTGGAGGAATTCCCCTTCATCCCTACGCAGCTCTGCCCGGTGTCAAGGGAATAAAAAGTCAGGTTCTTTCCTGCAAGCCCAGCGCTCCCTGCAAAATCAACGCCGCACTGTAGGATATTCTGCTTTACGCTATAATTGCTGAAGGAACGCACATCCATGACAATAAAGACGTTATTTGCATCCATAAGTATGGAGGAAAACGTAGCCATATTCACTTCGGAGCCGAGCGTAAGGGATTCCTCCCTCATGCTATAGAAGTAAAAGGCAAAAACTGCAGCAGCAATTGCAAGCAGGACGATTGCCAGGACCTTCAATCTGTCTCCTTCGCCAAGCATGTAATCATCTCATTCGAAGATACTGGACAAGGGGCAGGTGTCGTAATACGAAGAATCCGCATTCACAAAAGCGCGGTCTACAAATACTGTGGAGAAAACAGGCTGCTCGAATTTTGCAGAGTAATTAAGCACCAGGGATATGGAGGAATTCGTTAGCGTGTCCAGGCAGCTCGATTTCGTTATATTCGTAATTGTCGTTGCAGTACTAGAGCTGGATGAGTTGCGAGAACATCCAGCCGACTCGATAGTATACAATGTTACGTTTCGTGTGGTTCTCAATTTGCCAGCTATTGATGCACCGCAGGCTGCAATTGATTCCTTGCCTCCAGCGGGAGCAGACGTAAGGTCAACAAAAATGTCCGCAGAAGGCGAATAACTGAGATGTGTTAGATATTCTTCTGCTTCAGCGTTGCTGGATGTTCGGTCAAGATACACATAAAGGAAAACTGAAAACGCAGAAGCAGAAAGCAGTGCAATGAAAAAGATCGCAAGGAAAACATATTTTACTGACCTTTTAGCTGATCTGCTCACCATGAGAATGCCAAGGAACATAAGGAAACCCATTGAGCCGAAGGAAATGAGTGATAGCAGAGAGAAACCTCCGAAAACCGAAACCTTGTTTTTTGGCACATCAATTATTGGCATAAGCCCCGTGGACTCAATAAACGCGGCCAGCCCATGGTTTACCTGGTGGGCGAAACTCCTGAAACTGAGAAGGGCAATGGAAGCCGCGCTTGAACGCGAATTCCTAAGAATTACAGCGCCTTCGGCCGCAGCAGCTGTGTAGTTCGCCCCGAGGACCGCATAGTCGTTCTGGCTCAACCCTTCATTGAATACCGAGTCCAGGGACAGTATTTTCGCTTTTAGAACCTGCTCATCGGATTTGAGCAATGGGTCCAGGTCCCTTGATTCAAGGATGAACAGCAGAAGGTCTGCACGGTTTTTCGAAGCCGCACTATCGTTGTATATAGAGAAGACCTCTTGCGAGGAATTCTTTACCTGGGAGATGAGGGAAGAGTACTGTACAAGGTCAGCATCAATTGTCGAGAAATCCCGGTTAGCAATGCTTGTATTGATTTTTTCGTGCAAAGCCCTTAGCGAAGAAACGTCGGTTGTTAGCGAACTATTCTTCACCCGGACGAGAGTATAATCAGCAAATGACATGGTTGAAATGGCCTTGGAATAAAGCGGCAGGTATAAGGAAGAGTAATACGTGGCATTTAATTCCTTGGAACGCCCCTCGATACGGGCGAATGTTTCATTGTATATCCGATTTGCAACAATGGTCTTTGTGCCCAGATTGGACACCCTGGTAACAAGCACAGTGACATTGGCCTCAAGTTTGTTTAGAATGGTTTCATTGAAGCTTAAAGGTGGGCAGATTCCATAGCACACCCCCTTGCAGGCAGCAACGTCTTTCGGATCGCTTAACTTAGGAAACCTGAAGACGGATTTTTCAATGTCTGCTTCATAGCCCCTAAGCGCCGGGATGGAGTTCTGGATGAATAGGAGATTGTCATAGATAGTGATCCTGTCGATCGAATCGATTTTCTCGAAGCTCTGGTTCATTATCCTTTGCGATCCGTAGCTGGCATATGAGAAGTTCGTAAGTGGCTGTAGAATTGTTGTGTAAGACCCAAGCCCAAGCGCCTGGCCATAAGCAGAGTAGAATAGCAAGGCATTCTGTTTGCAGCTTTCATCATCAATGCATTGGACAGGTTTCGTGCCCACCTTGACATGGCCGTCTATGAATGTCGCATACCTGCATGACGCCTCCTCCTTGCCCGGCTGTGTGGAAACCTCGCCGTTATTCTTGCTGATATTGTATTTCTTAAGAAGGTCGAGAACGTTTGCAAGCTCTGCATCGGTTGGGTAGTACTGCATGATGTTATAATCATCCAAAACAGTCTCTATCTCGCTAAGGCCAAGAACAGGTTCGTTATTTTTTAAAAGAAAGCTCTCCTTTCCGCTGATTCTTACGATAGAGTAGTTTGTGCTGTCCAAGCTGAATTTCTCGTAGGTAACATTGCCTGTAGGCTCCTTGGAGTAAAGATAATCTACGATGTTAAAGGCCGCACTGGCAATGCCCACAATCAGCAGAAGGGAAACGAATAAACGGGAGGACTTCATGGCATCTGATATACTGCCAATTTATTTAAACCTTTCTTCAGGTTTCTCTCGAAACAACGTAATCGCATATCTCATGAAGGGCGTCCCTCTCCTTGGAATCGTCGAGTTTACCCAGGCATGATTTGGCGTTTTCAACAAGCCCGACTGCTTGTTTCCTTGCATATTCGATGGATCCGGATTTATTTAACACGTCTATGACGAAATCGATCTCTTGTTTTTCACTTCTGTGGTTTTCCAGGACTTTGATTATACTTTCCCTTTCGTGTTTTTCGCAAAACTTCAGGCAGTGGATTATCATCAGCGTCCGTTTTCCTTCAGTGATGTCGCCGCCTATCTCCTTTTTGTACTTCTTGAAATCCCCGGTCACGTTCAGGATGTCGTCCTGGATCTGGAATGCAATCCCAATGCTGTTACCGAACCTGCGCAAATCGTTGCATACAGAATCATCCGCCCCTCCCAGGACTGCCCCTATTTCGCAGGAAAGACTGAGCAGCGAGGCGGTTTTACCCGAGATCATCGACAGGTATTCTTTTTCAGATATGTTGAACTGTTTTTCCCTTTCCCATGAAAGCTCCATGCCCTGGCCCTCTGCAACTGCCTTGAAGGTTTCCACGCATCTTTTCTGCAGCCAGGCGAGCTTTTTGGTTTCGAGATCAAGATTCACCATCTCTTTCCAGAGAAGGGTGTAGAGCGCGTCTCCTGAATTAAGGGCAATAGGTATTCCGTGAGAGATATGAAGGGTCGGTTCCCCTCTCCTGAACTGCGAGCTGTCCGCGATATCGTCATGAATCAGGGTGAAGTTATGGAACATTTCGATTATTCCTGCTGGCTTGATCACTTCTTCCTGGTTTCCGCCGACTGCCCTGCAGCAAAGAGTTGCAAGTATCGGCCTTATCCGCTTGCCTCCGCGCATTATATACTGGGGCAGCATGCCGTAGATTTCCTTTGGCTCAGGCTCCAGCACAGATGCGATGTACTCTTCGACTTTTTTTATTTCTGGCTGGACCAGCTCGTGAAAAGACATTAATTAATGGGATGGGAAGGAAGATATTAAAAGATTGATTTCTGATCATGCAGCTTTGGCAAACCTTTCTTTTATTTTCTTCTCGCTGGCTTTCAGAACCAGCGGATTGCTTCTTGCAAACCTCTTTGCCTTTTCCCATAGTTCCTTTTTCTCTCCAAGGCTTAAATTAGAAGAATAACCATATCGCTCTTTCATGAGAACCGCGAGCTTTTTCCTTTTGCACTGCGGAGTTGTCGCGCATATGTTTGAGTTCTTTTCGTGGTTTATCCCAAGCTGATGCAGGAACTGAACCGAACCCTCGACAGTTTCCCCCATATTACCGAGAAGCTGTGCCTGATTGAGAATGACTGGTCTTGAAAAAAATCTCCTGAGGAATTCGTAGTTCCTCTGGATTGTTTCCGGGTTCATGCCGAGGAGTTCTGCTCTGCTTGCAATCTTTTCAGGTGTTAAGCCGAGCTCTTTAAGGGATTGGGCATTCCTCTGGATTGTTTCCGGGTCTCTGCCGAGGAGTTCTGCCCTGCTTGCGATTTTTTCAGGTGTGAGGCCGAGCTCTTTAAGGGATTGGGCATTCCTCTGGATTGTTTCCGGGTCTCTGCCGAGGAGTGCTGCCTGGCTTGCGATTTTTTCAGATGTGAGGCCGAGCTGTTTGAGACAGTCTGCGTTCCTCTGGATTGTTTCCGGGTTCATGCCTAGGAGTTGTGCCTGGCTTGCGATTTTTTCAGGTGTGAGGCTAAGCTCTTTAAGGGATTGTGCGTTCCTCTGGATTGTTTCTGGGTTCATGCCTAGGAGTTGTGCCTGGCTTGCGATTTTTTCAGGTGTAAGGCCTAACGCTTTGAGGCAGTCTGCGTTCCTCTGGATTGTTTCCGGGTTCATGCCAAGGAGTTCCGCCCTGCTTGCGATTTTTTCAGGTGTGAGGCCAAGCTCTTTAAGGGATTGTGCGTTCCTCTGGATTGTTTCCGGGTCTCTGCCGAGGAGTGCTGCATTTGTTGCGATTTTTTCAGGTGTGAGGCCAAGCTCTTTAAGGGATTGTGCGTTCCTCTGGATTGTTTCCGGGTTCATGCCTAGGAGGTCTGCCCTGCTTGCGATTTTTTTAGGTGTGAGGCCAAGCTCGAGCAGTTTTGCGTATGTTTTACGGACAGTTTCTGCAGGTACTCCAAGAAGGATGGATCTGGTAGTTATGTTGATAACATCCAGCCTGCCATTGATTATTTCTCGTAGTAAATGCTCTGATTCTTCTGACATTGTTATTTATTGTGTAGGAAAGGGTTTATAGCGTTTGTGCTCGGCGGCTCAGATCCTTCTCGTGTACCCGCATTTTCCACACTTTACGCGGATTAGATGATGCTTCTGGTCGTAAATCAGCGTTAAGGTATCCCCAGGTACCCACCAGTTGAAGCATTTCCTGCAGAATTTGTTTTTTTGCTCTTTTGTAAGGCGGACCTTGTTCTTTCTTACAAGATCCATGACCATTTTCGCATATCGCTCTGAGCGCTGGGGCTTGCCGGATTTCCATGCGGACTCAGCTTCGGAAATAAGCCTGCCTATGGACTGCCTGACAGAGGTTTTTATAAGCTTTTTCCGACTATCATTCATGTGATGGCTACTCTAGATAACTTTATTAATCGCTACTACCTGGATCCGATCTGGTCGCACTCGGGCTACAACATCGTCAATACACTGACGTACGCGCTGATTGCGATTGCAGCGATTTACCTGATCTTTTACGTTCTGAAAAAGTATATTACAATCGATAAGAAATTCGTGTACGGAGTGCTGTCCTTCGTTCCGCTTGGCTCGACTCTCAGGGTGGTTACGGATTCCATTGATACCGGGGTTTTCAAGCCAGTTACTCCGGTTCATGCCTGGATCCTGGATTCTCACATATATGATTACGGATATATTACTGTAAGCCCGGGAATTTACGTAATAACGGCTGCCCTGCTCTTTATTTCAATTGCAATTCTTCACAGGACAAAGAGAATGGACCTGCTTTGGGTTGTTGGAACCGTGTTATGGCTGCCGAACTTCCTTCTCCTCATTCCATTCATGAAATACGCGTTATACGCCATCCCGATCCTCGCGCTTGCAGCGATTCCCGCATACCTGGCGTTCAGGTATTTCACGGATGAAATCCTTGCAGCTGTTGTGGCTGGCCATGCGCTCGATGGCGCTGCGACGTTCTTCGTTATTGATGTTTTCTCGAAAATGACTGGACTTCAATATGGCGAGCAGCATGTTTTCGCTTCAGGAATAGGAGCGCTGGGGGGAGGTTATTTTCCGTTCTACCTGATAAAGATAGGCGTGTCGTTTGCTGCAGCCTATTTCGTGATGAAGGAGAAAATGCCTGAAGATGAGAAGCGCTACATCGCGCTCGTGCTTATAATAATGGGTTTTGCTCCTGGAATAAGAGATGTGCTCAGGATGATGACTGGATCTTAGGCGTGTCCGGTTGCCAGTGTTCTGTTTCCCGTTCCCGAATGAGCGAGGAAAGAAAGAATAATACAAGAACGTATAATACGTTCGCGTATTAAAAAATAATACAAATATTTATAATGCGTTGACAAGGACTCATGCGAATAAGCTGAGAATATCCGGGTTAGAAAAAACAGGCAATAAGGTGAATAAATAACCAGATTTACTGCTACATCGGATGGCAGCGACGTCTCCGGAATCCCGGGGCACGATTGCGCTTAGCAGCAACTGGTGGAGGAGGCATTCTTTTCACGTGTTCTTGAAGCGTGTTGGAAAGCCGGCCCAATTGGAACTGAATGGCTTCCCTTGCCGCATGATTCGTCTCGCTCTCCAGTTTTTTTCTCAGCGCACGAACAGCTAGCTCGTTTTCCGAATCCCCCAACGCCTTGATGACGACTCCTTTCAATGTCAATGGATGCTGTCCACCCCAGCCGATCGAACCATTCCGCATCAGCACGTCGCCTTTCTCTCCCTGCAATAGCTGGTCGAGTTTTGCCACTGCTTCCTCAGTTCCCGTCCGGCCAAGAAGACGGAGAAAACAATGGTAGTCATTAGAATAGCGACAGTCTTTTTCAGTGCTTTCGATGGCAGAAACCAGCCTGAGAAGAAGCGGCACGGCCCTGGCATCATTTACCGCATACCCTGCTTCCGCCAAATGTATATATTCCAGCGGATGACCTGGTCTGAATATCGTAATCAGGAACAGAGTCCTGAAGTCACGAATGAGCAGAGGATCAAACTTAAACACCGCCTCGATCAGCCCTGACCTATGGCACGGCTCATCGGCAATGGCGATCACCATGCCCCTCAGAAAATCAAGCAGCTGCGCTCTAGAAAAATTCTTAAGCTGTTCCCTGGTGTTTGCGTAACCCGCATGCTCGAGAATCTTTTCCCCGCCCGCCACTCCGTGAAGCTCTCCTGCGAGCTGGTCGATGCGCATCATAAGCTGCTCTTTGGAATAGCGCCTCAGGCCGTCATCAGATAAAAACAATGGGCCTGCGGCTTCAAAGAGTTCCACGTGCAGAGCAGGGTTGCAGGCGGAGAAACAACGGTGGCCGGCGATTTCCAGATTCTTCAAAAATTGTAGTGCGTCCATGACAACGAACTATGTGCACAAAGCAATATAAACATGCACGACTGTGACAGGGAAGACGGGCTCACATCCTCGTCAATATCGCAAAAAGCAGCAGCAGCGCGCCGAGCATAATAAGTGGAAGGGTGATTTTCGCAACCGCGACAATGGAATTCACTGTAGA
>Ga0315273_10002538_pt1 | contig 21617 bp, 19 predicted proteins | sample YL17G02_0_MG_FD_205753 | JGI IMG/M metagenome (GOLD analysis project Ga0315273, IMG submission 205753) | Sediment microbial communities from Yellowstone Lake, YNP, Wyoming, USA - YL17G02_0 | ecosystem: Environmental > Aquatic > Freshwater > Lake > Sediment | place: USA: Wyoming | collected... | reverse complement strand
CCCTTAAAGTTTGAAGAATTTACTGACTTTCAATGTCCAGCATGTAAAACATATCATCCGGTTATAAAAAAATTAGTATCTGAATTTTCCGATAATGTTGATTATGAATTTAAAAATTATCCATTAATAGATATTCATAACAATGCATACAATGCATCACTTGCTGGGCAGGCAGCAAAACTTCAAGGGAAATTCTCTGAAATGTCTGATTTATTATTTGAAAATCAAGAATTATTAACCGAAGAGAATTTTATAAAATGGGCATCAGAAATTCCAGGAATTGATATTGAGAAATTTAAACTTGATTACAAAAGTGCTGAAGTCAAAACAGTAATTGATAATGAAATAAAAGAAGGTCAAGCCAGAGGTATAAGTGCTACCCCGACTTTTTATATTAATAGTGAAAAAGTTGTATTTAAAGAAGGGGATAATCCGGAGGATATTTTAAGAGCGACAATTAAAGAGAAGATTGAATTAGGATTAAAGCAAAGATAAAATTATATTTCACGAAAAATATCCTTGATATCTTCAATTGCACCAATTGAATCCTGAGAGTCAGAATCACATCTTAGGGAACTCATTTGATTTAATATGCCAGGAAATTTTTCGTTCATAAGTGTTCGATATGATAATTCAACTCCCATTTGATTAATCAATTCAAAACCGAAACCAGCTTCTTTTAGTTCTTTCCGCAATTGGTTTTGTAACGGTATTTCCATATAAGGTTGAATTAAGTTAATTAAATATTATGCATAATTAAATTCTATGAGAGGGAGCATTAATTAATCCGCATTTTTTATATTTTAAGCCAGAACCGCACGGACAAGGTTCGTTCCTTTGTATTTTTTGCAAATTAATTACAGGTTGCAATATTACTGGCTCATTATTATTTACCGAAGAGGAGTTTGACATTTCTCTGCTTCCAGTTAATATATCTGCAATTTTATCGGCATTTGTAACCAATCTCTCATCTTTACGACTTGTCTGAACTACTCTCCTGATTCTTAATAATCTTTTTACTATTTCGTCATTAATTTTATTAATGAATTTCTCAAAAATTTCAAAAGCATTGTTCTTATATTCAACAAGAGGATCCCTTTGCGCATAACCTAAAAGTCCAATACCTTCTCTTAAATCAGTCATTGACTCTAAGTGTTCGGTCCATAGTTCATCCATAATTTGTAAACCAGTAATTTTGTAGATTTCTGACAAATTATCACTAAATTCATTTAATTTGTTTTCACCTAAAATTTTGAATAATTGTTTTATTTTCTTTTCTATATTGATAATTGATTTTTCTGTATCAATATATTCCTTGAGCGATATTTGTTTTTCTATATTTGAAAACGTTTTATCAATTAACTCATCATGAGTTAAATTATTTATACTCAATAAAATATTTTTTTTATCATCTTGAGACAATTTGTTTAGATAGGTGTAATTTAAAAATAAATTTTCAATATTTATATCTATAATTTTTAAAATCTCATTTTTCAATTCTTCAATTTTACTGCTATCTGCTGTTAATTTGATGATATCCAGTCGTTTTGAATAAAATATTTCTCTTTGTTGATTTACTACATCGTCATAATCAACAACTCTTTTACGAATATCAAAGTTATGTCCCTCCATTTTTTTCTGAGAACTTTCAATCGTTTTGGAAATCAGTCCACTTTGTATTGGAATATCATCAGGAATATTTGTCATCTCCATAAATTTTTTGACCATATCACCGCCTTGAATACGCATAATTTCATCGTCTAATGCAATATAGAATTGAGTAATTCCAGGGTCACCTTGACGACCAGATCTACCTCTTAACTGATTATCAATACGTCTGGCCTCATGTCTTTGAGTACCGATAATATAAAGTCCACCTAGTTGGACAACTCCTGCCTCCAGAGGAATATCTGTACCCCTACCAGCCATATTTGTAGCAACTGTAACAGAATTCTTGAAGCCGGCCTTAGCAACTATTTGTGCCTCTTGTTCATGAAATTTAGCATTGAGTACTTCGTGAGGTATTCCTCTTTTATCAATAAGAGAAGAAACTACTTCTGAATCAGTGATTGTTGCTGTCCCAACTAAGATAGGTTGCCCTGTAGTATGAATTTCTGCGATCGCTTCTGCTACTGCATTAAATTTTGCATCTTTATTTTTATAAATTTTATCAGGTAAATCTTTTCTGACACAATCCATATTAGTAGGAACAACATATGAATCCAATTTGTATATTTTAGAAAACTCTTCTGCTTCGGTCATGATTGTTCCTGAACCACCCACCAAAAGTTTATATAATCGAAAATAATTCTGAAATGTAATCGTTGCCAATGTTTTTGATTCTTGTCTAATTTCAACATTCTCTTTTGCCTCAATTGCCTGATGTAATCCTTCGGAATATCTTCTTCCTGGTAAAATCCTTCCGGTAAATTCATCAACAATCAAAATTTCACCATTTTTAACAATATATTCATCGTTATTCTTAAATAAAGTTAATGCCTTAAGAGAATTATCCAAATGATGAGCTAATTCGTAATCCTCCCAAATATTTTTGACTCCCAAAATTTGCTCAGCATAAGTAATTCCTTCTTCCGTTAACGTTGCGGAGTGTGATTTTTCATCAACGACATAATGTTTCTCAGGAGTAAGTTGTCTAACAATACGAGCAAATTTTTCGTATAGCTCATTTGATTTTTCTGCAGGTGCGGAAATAATTAATGGAGTTCTTGCTTCATCAATTAAAATCGAATCTGCTTCATCAACTATACAAAAATATAATTCCTTTTGTACTCGATTACTTACGTCATATGACATATTATCTCTTAAATAATCAAATCCAAGTTCATTATTAGTCGCATACAAAACATCCTGAGCATAGGCCTCTTGTTTTGAGCATTCTACTAAATTAACTCCTGTCATTTGAGTTAAACTTGCTATGTTAACTTCCTTTCTAGCATTTACCGACTCTTCACCTTTTATTTTTAATAATTCATCATCTTTAATATACTTATACGAGGTTTGCGGAGTAATAATACCAACAGTAACTCCTAAATCAGCCATTGCATGCCCGGCATATTCTCCATCTCTCCTTGCCAAATAATCATTTACAGTTACTACGTGAGAACCCCTACCGGTTAACCCATATAACGCTGCTGGTAAGTGAAAGACCTGTGTTTTTCCTTCTCCTGTTTTTAATTCAGTCAAGGCATTACCTTTTGCAAGGATAACACCTGCTATCAACTGAACCTTAAAATGTTTTTTATGAAATTTACGGTTATTTATTTCTCTCATAAAAGCAAAAAATTCTGGGAGGTATTCAAATAATTTATTTTGAATCGCTTTTTCATCATCACCGAATTCCTTTTTGGTATGAATATTATCTCGTTGCTCCAATGTAATCTCGGAAAGTAATGGTTTTAAGTCATCTCGCATTTTTAGAACACGTTTCTTCATTTCATCTAATGTTTTCTTGCTTACTTCTTCCTCTAAGGCAAGAATTTCTTCTACCACAGGTAAAACCTTGTTTATGGCTTTGTCATTGGGGTCCATAAAACCTTTTAAAAACTTAAACATTTGTTTTAAAAAATCAAATAAATATGAAATTTAATAATAACATAGCTTACTAAATTTCTAATAGTATCTCAATCAGATGATTTTTTGAATTCAAAGGAGCAAACATCAATGTAATTGGGTTCATTTCCTTTTCTTACGCTCTTTATTAAGAAAACTTCATTGGCAGTAAATTCAAATGGTTTCAGACCTATTTCTTTTATTAAATTAATAATTTTAATCTTGTAGTGGCGATTTGAACTATGCTTTATTCTTCCTACAGTTAGGTGAAATATACTTTTTTTCCCTTCAATAATATTGAAAACATCATTTAAATGGAGTTTCCTAATTCTGCGATTTATTAAGGATACTAAATTTGTTAACTCTTCATTTTCGTTTACATTGAAATATAAAACTTTTGGGATTGATTGTTTTGGGAATCCAAATAATAATTCATCAATTTTAATTGATATCTGTTTTGTAGATGCAAAAATTGGTCTAATTGCTTCAGTAATAAGCGCTTTACTGTTTTGAGAGATATTCCCACCCAAAAATTTTAATGTCAAATGAAGTTGTTCCGGCTCAATAAAAGAAAAATTCCTTCCTTCTCTGATAAAATTTTTTAATATTGAGTTAATCTCACGTCTGGTCTCTAATGGTAATTTAATACCCAAAAATATTCTTTCATTGAATTTTGGTTTATATTTTCTTAGTCGTTCCACTCAAAAAATCATTTTGGTTGAATTAATTCATATCCTATATTATTGATTTTTACTAATAGGCCATACTTGTTATTTTCAATGTTCTTAAACATATATTGATTATGCCCTAAGAGTTCCATTTTTTCAACTGCTTCAGCTGGATGAATAGGGCTATCATCCTCATAATATTTTAGGTAAATTTTCGGCTCATAAGTATTTTCCGAAATTAATCCCTCGCCACCGAAATCTAAACCTATTGCATCTACTTGAGCCGATTTCCATTCCTTATGTTTTACCCATCTCTCTTCCTGACTTTTATATCTATTGATTTTTTTGCTAAGTGGTTCTAAAAGATTGTCGATTAAAGTATTAATATTTGTTCCCTTTTCTTCAACCTTAATAAAAGCATGTGGCATTTTTAAGGTAATATCCATTTCGTAAAAATTATTTTTTACTTTTGAATTACTGATTCTGACTAATGAGACAGTCAAATTTTCATACCCCACTATCATTTTATCAAATTTATTAATCCGTTCGATTATATAATCTTTTGTTTTAGGTAGTAATTCAATATTTCTAATCTGGAAATTTATTTCTAGCATTTTTAAAAATAAATAATAAATATATTTAATAAAACGGTTTCAAAAAAACACTATCACTCAAAAAAACAAAAGAAAAAGGAAAATAATAAATTGATAAATTAATATCTCTTTATAGTCCTTTTTGTAATAAATATATTCATTAGCGAAATATTTTCGATTACTTAGTAAGAAATTTACAAAAGTACCGCTAAGAAAAATCAATGAGCGAAACAAATCATTGTTAAATAAAACTATCACAAATAAATCAAGAACAATAAATATAATACCTATAAAAAAGACCTTCCTAATAAGTTTAGTAAAATATCTCGTCATAACAAATAAATAGAATAAACTATTAATTACTACGATTGATAAAACCTTAAATAAAATGGTTGGAATGGTATAAGTAAAAATATTAAATACAACGATATTTACTAAAATAAAAACACAAATATTGATCATGTCATATACTATATGTGTCTTTGCCTCGAGTTTAAAATTATGAATATAAAAATAGTTTAAATTATAAAAAAGGGCTATTAACAGAAAATAAGAAAATACACTCGAAATAATTATTACAAAATCAAAATTATAAAAACTCCAAAATATAGGTAATATTAATAAAAATAATAATGGTAAAAAGTAATGATTGAGTATATGATGATGCCTTTCTGCCCTTATAGGTATTAAAAAAATTTGATTAAACCTCTTCTGTAAAATTTTTGAAAATATAAAAATACAAAAAATAAAAAAACAGGAATTAAGAATAATTAAAAAAGATGCAAATTGCTCTTGTTTGTTTCTAAGCAAATGATACGTAAAATATATATTACATATCATAAAAAACGATACAATATAAATAAAAATTTTACTGAGAACATTATTTTTCATAAAAATTTTAATATTTTAAACCATCTAATATTTGCCCTCCGAAACCGGATATTGTTAATAGAAATAAAAACACAATCAAAATTATTAATACTAAATGTCTATTGTTATGCTCATAACTCGTTCTACCTGTTTTGTCTAATATATAAAAATCGATACCAAAAAGAAACATAAAAAATATTGCAAAAGTCAAATTAAGTTGAACTTTAGGATTTTTTGTAAGTTCATTATAAGCAGTATTAATCATATTGCTTTCGGTATTTTGATTATTTTTAGGAGCTGAATTTTTTTGTTGAATTATTGAAATTGGTAACTCGAATTCCGTTTTATTACCTTTGGTATCATATGCATTTAGGACTAACGCAAACAAGTTTTTTGCATTACTTACACTTATCCTGAATTGCCAAGTGTCATCTCTCAATTTTTGACTTTCAATACCATCATCCATTATTAATTTTGAAATATCAGAATTTTTAAATAATATATAATAATAATCTTGTCCTTCTTCAACAATTGTATTTACTGTAAAATCATCTAAACTAATCTCTGGTGGTTCGGTATCGTTCTCAATTTGTTGAGTAGTGGGTTCCAGGTTGGATTGTTGATTGATGCCACTAATTGATTTCCCAAAATGTATAACAATAATTGTGTTGTTCTTTTTGTTTTGATAATCTCCTTGTGCAATACCAATTCCTATTTCGTCGAAATTTTTATTCAAAATATTTTCCTTATGAGTAACGCTTCTAATCCAGGCATTCATCATTGATTCATTATCTATAAAACCTTCAGCAAGATTTTCTCCTGCATAAATATATTCATATTGAGCTGATATAAAAAATTCCCATGGTGATTTACCATCAGGGCAATAATGAGACCAACAATTTGTATCTAACATCGCTTTTGCCTTAGCATTTGCTGAATTGATAAGAAGTTGATTTATTTTAAGTTCTGGTAAATTTTCTTTTGTCCTTTCTATGTTATGTAAACTATATAGAGAACCTACATTAATAATTGCTTCTATATTAACTAAGCCAGTTGCAGAAAATAATACATTTCCAATCAAAATAAATACCAGAATTAAGGATAATGTACCACTTCGTAGTAAATATGGATGATAATTGTTATTTTTATTTGGAATTAGAATGTCCTTCATAAACTATAATTATTACTATTTCATATCTGGTAAATAATATACTTTTGATAGTTGTTTAATTTCGTTTCTTTGAGTATTAACTCCTTCTCCCCAATTATTACAATGTGAACCACAATAATTATGTGCCATTGATAATGGATTAAATATAGAACTACCGTAACTAGAAGCCAGGATTCTAGTAACTGTATCTATACTGTTACTAAAATTATTAAAAACAACTCGATTACTATTACTTCCACCATAACCCCAACAATTGAATTGTTTTGCCGATATTCCCAAAGTACAAAGACCTGTCTCAACATAGGCAATAGCGGGAATAATTGTACAATCTTCTGTTAAATTATATTTATCACAGGCAACAATAAAGTCATTACCATAGCCCTTTAGAGGAGAATTATATTTCTCAAAATATTTATCTAAAATAAATGCTCGATAATCTTGATAGACCGTTGAGATATATGATGCCTGAACAATACCATTTTCCTGTGAATTGTAAATTAAACTTGAATTACTTATACCTAAAACTTTTTCATCTTTGATAACATTTTCCTCGTGTATTCCAATTTTAAAACTAAAAATTAAACTTAGAATAATGTTTAAAGCAAAAAATAAAAAAGAAATTGTTAAAATATATTTTTTATTCATATTCAAATTCGTTGTTGTAGTCATATTTTTTGGCATTTGCAATATTCTGATTATACCCATTCTGATTATTTTGCAAAAGATTTATTTGTGCTAAATAGTAATAGCAAAAATATGAATGTTTATCCAATATTAATCCTTGTTTAACAAGATCTTCACCGGCTTTCATATTACTATTTGTAAATAAAACAAATCCTTTAATACCATATAATACTGCTTTTTGCTGATCATTTAAATAATAAACCTCACTAAGTATCTTATTAATGTCATCCAAAAGATTGTTGTAATACTTATTTAATGCTTCAAACTTTACTGCTAAATAAATTGATACCAAGTCGTCTCTTAAAAAAGGTTCATACCTTTTGAAAATTTTTAATCCATAATCAGATTTTTTATAGGCATTAGATAATTTTAATAGTTCACTTAATTTATAGTTATCCGTTTCTGAAATATACTTATCTAATTGTAGTAAAGATATGTCAACTGACTCACTTTTATTTTGAGCGATTTGACTTGCAATTAAAAGGACGGCAAAATCAGTACTATCATTTTTCATTTCTAATGCACTTGTTAATAAATTCTCAGCTTTTGAATATTCTCCTATATTTAATAAAATGAAACCCTTGTAATAATATCCAACGGCGAAATACTTATTAAGAGCAATTATTTCATCTGTAAAAGGTAAAGCAAGTTCAAAGTAATTTGCTTCAAGTAATTCATATGTAATATTTATTGAACCAAATATTTTTGTTGTAATATTTTGATAATCAGGTAAACAATTTTCAATTTTTAAATATAAATTATTAATTAATGAATCATTAAAAAGGATTACAGATGTATTTTTGGATTCTCCTAAATAAATGCCTAAGACAATTTTATAAAATAAATTTTTTTCAGATAAATCATTTTCATTATATTTAGAAATAAAATCATATGCCTGTTTATAACGACCTAAGACAACATAGGACTTTACAACCAAATTCTGAACGAAAGAATCGTTAAAAGAAAAATTTAATGTTTCTTCTCCGTATATTAGCACTTGTTCATACTCTCGAATTAAGTAATAATTGTAGGTAATTTGACTATAAAAGGGTAATTTATTTTCAAATTTTTCTGAATTTTTCAATAAATAATCTATAGCTAACTGGAAATTCCCCCGTAATGTTTGTATCTCGGCTATTTTGAGATAGGAAGTCATATCTTGAGCATTTTTTCTCAAAATATTTTCATACATTCCCTGGGACTCGAAATAATCTTGCTTATATATTAGTCGCTGAGCCGTATCATAAACGTTATCAGTTTGAGATGATTTGTTATTTATATTAAAAAAAACAACTAAAATAATAACCACAATTGCTAAACTAGAAAGAAGATAATTGTCAGCAAGTTTTATTTTTATATTCATATAAATATTTTACACTAATTGAACATAAATTTAAGTTACTATGTAAAAATTCGACTGTAAGCATTAAACCAAGTATAATGAGTCACATGGCTACTTACGACATTACAAAAATAAGAAATTTTTCCATCATAGCACATATTGATCATGGCAAATCAACTTTGGCTGATAGGATTTTGGAGGAGACAGGGACAATAGAACCTAGAAATATGAAAGATAGAGTCCTAGATACTTTGGATTTGGAAAGAGAACGTGGTATTACAATCAAATTGCAGACAGCCAGAATGGAATTCAAATACACAGGGAACAAAAAACAATTTCAAAGTAACGAGCCATATATCTTAAATTTAGTAGATACACCTGGTCATGTGGATTTTTCTTACGAGGTTTCCCGTTCACTGGCTGCCAGCGATGGGGCAATACTATTAATTGATGCGGGACAAGGTATTCAGGCACAAACATTAACAACTTTTTTTAAGGCATTGGAAAATGATGTTACTATTATTCCTGTTATAAATAAAATTGACTTACCTTCTATAAATATAAATAATATTGAGCAAAGTATTATTTCCACCTTTGGGTTTGTTAAAGAAAATATTATTCAGACATCGGGAAGGACTGGTTTTGGTGTCCCACATTTATTAAATCAAATCATTGAGAAAGTCCCTTTCCCAATTATCTCAACCAAAGAGACAAAAGCGTTAATTTTTGATTCCTTTTTTCATGAATACAAGGGTATAGTTGCACTAATAAATGTTGTATCGGGAGAATTTAAAACAAACGAACAAATTTATACTATTGGTACACAAACAATAATATCTCCTGTTGAAATTGGCTATCTTAAACCCATGCTTATACCAACTACATCGTTAAAGGCCGGAGAAGTGGGCTATATTGCAACAGGAATTAAAAATATCAAGACAATTCATGTTGGAGATACCATTACTATAAATAAAGAATATTTATCGGGTAAAATAGATCCGTTACCCGGATATATTGCACCAAAATCAATGGTTTATGCCGGTTTATATCCAATTGAGGCCGACCAATTTGAGATCTTTAAAATTGCCCTAGAAAAATTGTCTTTAAATGATGCATCCCTAACGTACCAGAAGGAAAGTTCAAAGGCACTCGGTTCTGGCTTCTTATGTGGATTTTTAGGTTTATTACATATGGAAATCACACAAGAACGATTAAATAGAGAATTTGATATTGACATCATAACCACTACACCGAGTGTTGAATATTTAGTTGAATTAAGCACAAAAGATCTTTCAAAAATTTCCAATCTAAATTTTGCAAATATTGATAATAAAGGTATTCTACATGTACATTCTTCAACTGAATTTCCTGATCCGGTATTTATTACTGAAGTGTTAGAACCATTTGTTAATTTAGAAGTAATTTCTCCGGAAAAATATATTGGCGTTATTATGGAATTATGTCAATCGCATCGGGGTGAATATAAATCAATGGAGTATTTAAGCAATGAAATTATTAATACTTCAAAGCAAGTTATGATTAAATATGAAATTCCAATTTCAGAAATTATAATAAATTTTTTTGACCAGTTAAAATCAATTTCTCAAGGTTATGCATCAATGGATTATGTTTTTCTTGAATACCGAAAGACAAATATTGTAAAAGTTAACATCATAATTAATTTTGAAGTGGTGGAGGCCTTATCTTTTTTGTCCCACATTTCCAATGCGGAGTACAAAGGTAGAAACTTGGTCAGTAAACTGAGTGAGTTAATACCAAGACAACAAATACCTATTCCAATTCAAGCAGGTCTGGGATTAAAAATTTTTGCCAGGGAAACAGTAAGGGCATACAGAAAAGATGTTTTGGCAAAGATGTCGGGTGGAGATGTAACAAGAAAAAACAAATTACTTGATAAACAAAAAAAGGGTAAAAAGAAGGCAAAAGAAAAACTAATTGGCAAAATCCGGATACCTCAAGATGTATTCCTGAAAGCATTACGACTGGACTAGATTTCACCAAAAATTATGTTAAAGTTTGTTTCTATACTTTGTAGGGATTTAATTTTAACACCTATAGAGGTCTCTTTTTTGGGCTCAATTTCTAAAATATAATTATATTGGTCAGGCCTATAACTATCTTTGATTAGTTTTTCTTGGTCGTTTACTAGTAAATAATAATTTGCATTTCCATCTATTTCAGTGATATCGAGGACAACATTAACTTTTAATTTGTAATCATATTTATTATAAATTGTCATGACTTTTGTGCTAAATTCACTTTTTGAAGTATTAAGAGCAAATGTTAAGCTATTCCCACCTGATTCTAAATCCGACTTTGATATAGAAATTTCATTACTAGAAAATATATTTGGATTAAAGACATCACTATAGGTGTAAGTACCTAAAACATTATTTTGTCCTTCTTTAGCAGTGAAGGTACTTATATTTGTTGTAGCAAAGAATGAAACTAAAATAATACCAAGTAAAAATACTCCTAAAATTGTTTCGGTAAATGTATTTACAACATTTGTATATTTTTTCATGATATTTTAAATTTATTAACTAAGAGCATACCATTCTCAGGGGTAAGTTTCCTTTCCTCAGCTTGTCCTAAATCTTCAGTGTGTTTTTGCGAATTATTCCATTCCAAATTATCTCCATTATGAGGAACTAAATGTACGTGAGCATGCGGAACCATCCTTCCGTAAACTAGTGAGTCAACATACTTGAAGTTAAAATTTTTAATATAATGCTGTGCAACCTTTTGAACCACTTGAAAATATTCGCCAATATTAGGTACATCCCAGACAAATCGATAATGTGTTTTTGGAATAACCAAAGTATGACCTTCACTAAACTGTGCAATATCTAGAAAGGCAAGGAAGTTATCTGTCTCATATATTTTATATGAAGGTATATAACCTTCTACAATTTTACAAAATATGCAATTATCATCCATGATTTACTTTTATGATTAAACAAAACACTTGACATAATAATTAATGTAATTACTATTTAACAATTTTTGTTAATATGTGTCAATCTCTTTTTTTTCATAAAATTGAATTTTTTAAATTCTGGAAAATTATACCATCAAATCCCTGCCGTTCATTTCTATTGGTTTAGGTATACCTAATATCGCAAGGATTGTAGGAGCAACATCAGCAAGAATTCCAAATGGGAGCTCCCTATTGGAAAGACCATCTTTAATTAACATAAAAGGGACAGGATTGGTTGAATGTTTAGTGTCAATATTTCCTGTTTGTAAATCAATCATTTCCTCTGCATTTCCATGGTCTGCAGTAATCATTAAAGCACCACCTTTTTCATGAAGAGTTTTCCAAATTCTTCCAATACAATCATCTGTCACTTCCATCGCCTTGACAGTGGCATCAATAACACCTGTATGAGCGACCATATCCGGGTTAGCAAAATTAATCACAATTACATCATAAATATTTTCGTTAATTTTTTTAATTAATAAATCTGTGACTTCATATGCACTCATTTCTGGCTTTAAATCATATGTTGCAACATCCTTTGGTGATGGAAGTTCAATATGATCTTCACCTGGATATTGGACTTGGTTACCACCATTAAAAAAATATGTTACATGCGGATATTTCTCTGATTCAGCAATTCTTAGTTGTCTTAGCCCATTATCAGAAATCACTTTGCCTACCGGATTTGTTATTCTTTCCGGTGGAAAGACCTGAAATTTTGGAAAACCCTTTTCATAATTTGAGAGACCTACAAAAAATAATTCAGGAATTATCTCTCTTTTCCAACCGGGGAATTCAATATCTTCAAAGGCCCTAGTAATTTCTACAGCTCTATCTGCCCTGAAATTCATGAATATTATGCTATCACCCGGTTCAATTATAGTAAGTGGCTCGCTACTTCCTTTAGAAATAAAATATGGTTCTAAATATTCATCAGAAATTTTATTATCATATGATTTTTGTAAAGCAATAGCCCAATTTTCAACGGGTTCACCAGCACCCATTGTTAATAATTCGTAGGCCTTACGGACTCTTTCCCACCTCTCGTCTCTGTCCATTGCATAATATCTTCCAATAATCGTAGCGATTTTCCCAATACCAGTTTTTTTCATTTCTACATCTAGTTTTTCTAGAATTTTTGGAGCACCTTGTGGGGGAGAATCCCTGCCATCGGTAATAATATGAAGATAAACATTATCTCCATTTATTTTTATTTCTCTTGCCATATTTAGCAAAGCAACTAGGTGATTATATGATGAATGCACTGAGCCCGTACCTAGTAAACCCATAATATGTACTTTGTTTTTGTTTGCATGTTTAAGTGCTTCCTTAAGCAAATTATTATCTTGAAAACTTCCATTATCAATTGCATTATCAATTCTAGGTAATTCCTGAAAAATAACCTTCCCAGCACCTAAATTCATATGACCAACCTCACTATTACCATCGATACCATTAGGTAATCCTACGTGTAAGCCGGATGCATGTAAATAACAATGAGGATACCTTGGCCAAAATTCATCCAAATTTGGTGTATGGGCTAAACTTACAGCATTACCAGGACTAGGAGGAGCAACTCCTAAACCGTCAATTAAAGCAATTACTAGTGGTTTGGATCGTATAAATATTTCAGCCAAAAATTTATTTTAAAAAAATATAATTATTTCTTATATATTAACGATTTTTAAAAATATTACAACAATTTTTCTGTATAATTACCATAAATTATTTTATAATAATTAAATAGCAATAAAATGAGGATTTTACAAAAGAAGGAAATTAAAAAACTTAATAAGGAGACGAAACAAAATAAGGAAATTATTTTGATTGTAGAAAATATGCAATACGCAAGGAATGTTGCAGAGCTATTTCGTGTAGCAGATGCTTTAAAAGTAAAAAAAGTTTATCTAACAGGAATTTCACAAAAACCACCCTTTGGGAAGGACTTACAAAAGGTATCTCGAACAAAGGAAAATCATATACCATGGGAATATACAGAAAAATTGCATAATTTGATTATTAAATTAAAAAAGGATGAGTTTAATATACTTGCTTTAGAACTTACCGATGAGTCACTACCAGTAAACATATACCTAAGAAAAAAGTTGTCTGAGAAGATTGCTATTATAGTAGGAAATGAGGTTTATGGAATAACAAAAGAAACATTAAGTTTCTGTAATGAATCAGTTCATTTACCTATGTATGGAAAAGGTTCTTCGTTAAATGTTACTGTATCTTTAGGAATTCTTTTATATTTATTATCTTTAGATTTTATCAATTAAGAAAATGGAATGTATTAAAAAGACGAAAATTATATGCACTATTGGACCTTCCAGTTGGGACCCGAATATTTTAACAAAAATGATAAATGAGGGAATGAATGTAGCAAGAATTAATGGCGCCTTTGCAGATATCCCTGAAATAAAGAGAGTAGGGGATTTAATAAAAGGCCTTTCTAACAATGTGGCATTAATGCTTGATATAAAAGGTCATGAAATTCGCTTAAATAAAATTAATGAAAAAATTCACATTAAACCAGAACAAGAAATTATCATTGGCTCTTCAATAAATGATGCACTTTATCCGGCAACATATCTTGAACTTTATAAAGATTTAACTGTTGGTCAGATAATTATTATTGATAAGGGTGCTACTTTTTTGGAAGTCACAAAAATTGAAGATGGTAAAATATATTGCAAAGTTAATAGTGGTGAAATGATTGAAAGTGGAAAAGGTATGAATTTACCTGGAGCAAAACTTTCAAACTCATCCCTTACTGAAAAAGATATCGAACAAATGAAATTTATTATGGAAGATAATTGGGATTTTGTGGCCGGCTCGTTTATTCGTAATGTCAATGATATTAAGGCCTTAAGGGATATTCTAAAGGACTCAAAAGTGAAAATTATTGCAAAAATTGAAGACCAACAAGGAGTCGATAATATTGATTCAATAATTGAAGCATCAGATGGGATTATGATTGCAAGGGGGGATATGGGAACAGAACTGCCTTATGAAAAACTACCAATCATTCAAAAAGAACTAATATATAAATGCAATAAGTCCGCTAAACCAGTTATTATTTCTACTAATATGCTTGAATCAATGATTGAAAAATCAATGCCAACAAGAGCAGAAATTACTGATGTGGCAAACGCAGTCCTGGATGGTACTGATGCAATTATGACAAGCGGAGAAACCTCTAATGGTAAGTATCCGGTAGAAACAATTATTACTATGAGTAGAATTGCAAAAGAAAGCGAAAAATATTTAGTGCCCTATATCATAGAAACCACAGGTCTTGATAAAGAAAAAATAAGTGTAGCGATAACCAATGCTGTCTTTGAATTTGTTTTAGAAGTTGAACAAATTACAAAAATTGTTGTATTCTCAAAAAGAGGCAATACCCCAAAATTATTAGCCCGATTAAACTTACCTATTAATATTATTGCTTTAGTAGGTGACGATACATTAAAAAGACAATTAAATATCACTAAAAATGTCACTCCTTTTGTTTTTAAGCATGACTATACAGATAGGGATGCTGCTGTGAAGGGTATAATTAAATTTTCACTTGAAAATAATATATTAAAAGCCGAAGATAAAATATTATTGCTAGGAAATTTGGATTATAACTGTAAAGGCCAAGAAAATCACACTAATATCTTTGAATATCTTGACGTTTCCTGTTCACTAGACAACTAACTACTAATGTGATTAAATATGAAATAATCAATCTGGGGAACAAGGTGGGAAATATACCTTACTGTGCCGCAACGGTAAAAAGCTAAAAGTAAAAGCTTAAGTCCGAAAACCAGAAAGTTAAATGTACAATTTTATTTTATTTAGTTCCGAGCAGAACGGTTTTTTAAACTCTCTGCTCAGAGAGTGTTTTATATAAATGAAGAAATATTTATTTATTGTATTAATAATTACTGCCATTATTGTAGGTATTTTTCTGTATTTATTTATTTCCAAAAATATTATCCAAAAAACCGATAATCAAGAAAATACTATCAACAACGAGTTAGATGTTAAAAAAAAAATTTTCACATTAGAGATAATAACTTCTGATAACTCAATTGTGAAGTACAAAGTTTCATTTATTCCAAATTCAAAATTGTCAACAATTCTAACTTCGTTAGCCAAGGAAGACAAGAATTTCTCTTTTGAGACAGAAAAATCCGATTTTGGAGAATATATCATTTCAATAAACGGTATTAAAGCTGATTCTAATAAGGAATTTTGGAATCTTAAAACAAATGGGAATAATAGTACTTTAGGAATTAGTGATTTTGTACCTCAAGAAAACGACTTAATTACTTTTACAATATTAAATTTTTAATTTACATATTATGAAAACATCTCGATTTATTGTTATTTGCTTCTTTATTGTATGGGGTGTACTAAGTAGGACCATCTTTCACCTAGGACCTAACATTGAGTTTATTACTGGAATTTCAATTGCATGTGGGATATTAATTAGAAATAAAAAAATCGCATTATTAATACCGATTTTAATTATGCTCATATCAGATATGGTGATAGGAAATACTAAAATATTTTTATTTACATGGAGTGCTTTTCTAATACCCGTACTTATAGGTTTTTTTCTTTTGAAACTATTTAGAAAATCATCCGAGAATAAATATTTAAAAATATTTGTTTTTTCAGAATTATCAGCAGTAATATCTTCACTTTCTTTTTTTGTATGGACAAATTTTGGTCACTGGTTGATAACCAATATGTACACTAAGGATTTAAATGGGTTTATAAGTTGTTATATTAATGCAATACCATTCTTAAAACCACAATTAGCAGGTAATTTAATTATTGTTCCTATATTTATAATTTCTGCATACTTGATTTTTAATTATTCTTCAAATAACAACTGGAAGTTATCAGATAGCTCAAAGTGATTTGTATGTGTAAGTCCAAATGACATTTCGGTTTTATAACTGATATAATTGTATTCAGTTGCCGGATCGTCTAACGGTAGGACGGGGGATTCTGGATCCTTTAATCTAAGTTCGATTCTTAGTCCGGCAAATATTAAAATAAATCCTTATTTCCCAGATATAAATTTACAGTATTGATAAATTCTGAATGACTCCATGTAAGGGGTTTAACACTTAAGGAAAAGCCAGTAATCGGATTGATTTGTTCAGATAAAAGTCCGGTAGAATCGGCGTGATTAACAACCCACATCAAGTTCTGTTTAGCATTTTCCATATCGTTAATCTTATGATAATACTGACTAATCCACAATGTTGATATAACCCAAGGATTATTATTTTCATCGAATTTCAGATAATTGTCATCTTCCTTCCTAGCAAAACCTTTGATATTTGTATTCAATGATAGTTTTTTTATTAAATACTGCATCGTCGATGTAACTTTATTATCAATAATATTTAAGATATTGTTTTTCCAAATATAAACCAAACTGGCATCTGCCTCTATGCTATTTAATATATTTTTATCTTTAAGATATATTCCTTTTGCAAAAATATTTTGTTCACTAACAAATAATTTCAAAATTAGTGCCTGATACAATTGTTCTCGGGCTTTTTGTAATTTTGTTATAAATTCTATGTCTTCAAGAATGATAGCCAGTTTTATGCCTGCATCAAATGCAGTTACTACTTGAACTACTGTATTAGTAAAAACTCCATAATACTGTTCCCAAATATCAAAACTCGGTAAAACCAAATCACTATTTTCAAGGGATTTAAAATCAGATGCAAACTTATTATATTGGGAACCATTGTTTACTAAATTAAATCTGTATTCTAGCAAAAAATTTAATGCATTTTTTATTTTATTATTCCAATTATTATATAGAAATTCTTGATCATTATATTTTGAAATATATTTCTCACACGCCTGAATAAATAGAGCAGTACCATCTTCTTGAATGGGGAATATTAAATTATTATTTTTAGAAAGCCAGGGTTGCCAACTGCTACCAAGTAAATTTGTATATGCTGTTGCGTATGGATAATATTTATGTCCAATAAAGCCCCTTGAGTCAATTAGTTTTATTAAAAAATTTAATGCATTTTTACTTAAATCTTTTTCATTCATATACACTAACGTTTTTATTACTTCGCAAGCATCCCGAGGCCAAACATAGGAATAACTGTCTGTACCGTCTGTTTTGAAATACTGACCATCATTGGAAGCAATTATTGCCCCTCCATTATCTATTTGTGTCTTTATTATGTCCAAAGACCGCCAATATAATTTTAAAATTTTATTTGTATCTGTTTCATCAAAATATTTAATTAGTTTCTCCTTAAGTACTTCATTCATTTGTTTATCAGGTTTTGTCTTAAGGTTTGAAAGTGCTTTTGAAGTAAATCTATTTCTTAAATAATTTAGGTGGGATTCAATTTCTTTGAGTGTCCTTCCAGCAATAATAAAATAATAATTTAAATTATCATTTTTTGAGATTTTATTTTCTTTATCAAATAAAAACCTCTGAGCAACTAAGGAGCAGACATTTCCATTGGCTATAGGATTACCGTCAAGTCCTAAAAAATTTTGACTAGGGAAAGCACCTCGATTTTGATTATCGCTTTTGGAAGCACAACTATATTCCGTTGCACCATTTATAAAACCACAAGCCAAATATCTATTTTTTTTGAAATGAACTATGCAATTTAACAGTGGATGCCAAAAAACCGTATCTGCAAAATATGATTCATATAAAGCAAAATTGTGCTGAAATAATAATTTAACTTCGATAAGATTTTTATCCTTATTTTCAAGACGAATTTCTCTTAAATATATATTTCTGTCATATAAAACCATATCACCTAAAAATATTTTAAAATCATATTCCTTCGATTGTAGAATACTACGACCAATCATATATCCATCCTGATAATCGATAGTAATATCAAAATGATTAGTTATATTATCTACAAGCATATTGTTTAAGCCCACATAAAAATGGTTTTGATAGTGATTTAATTGGTTCTCACTACCAATATGGGGGAAATATAAGTCCTTTAATTCTAAATTATAATCAATGTTTACAAGCAAACTTCCGTTTGCTAAAACCAAACTTGTTGACATTTATTTATTATTTTCAAAATCATAAATAACTTCAAGTAAAGTAGCATAATTCCATGCCTGGGTTAAACAACCATCTGGATGTTTGTCACCTGCTGCAAAAATCTCTGGTAAGTAATTTAAGCCCTTCTTTTCCAAAGCTATATTTAACATGTTAAGTTTTTGAAATACGTATTCCTTTGCCTCCTGCGAATAATTATATACTCTTAAATATGCTTTGAGGTACATACCAAGTAAATATGGCCAAATTGCACCATTATGGTACGCTTTATCTCGTTGATGAGAGTCCCCTGAGTATCCGGGTATGAATTCGGAATCATTGGGATCCAGAGAATATAAACCAAATTCGTTTAATAGTTTTTCTTCCGCTGTTTTTAGTAAAATTTTTTCCTCAGTGGAACCTAAAAGCTGAAAAGGTAGAGATAAACCAATAATTACATTTGGTCTGATTTGATCTGACTTTTCTGGGCCAAGAATATAATCAAATAAATAATTTTTTTCTTTATTTAGAAATTTTTCTACAAATACCTTCTTAAAGCCCAAAAAGGTTTTTTTTAATTTTTTATCTTTATTCTTAATTTTTAATAACTTCTCAAAAAGAGAATATATTTTGAAACAGTTGAACCATAGGAACTGAACCTCAACTGCCGCTCCTATTCTATGTGTTGTAGATTTTTTATTAACCATTGAATCCATCCATGACAATCCGAATTTTTCATTTTCCCAAATCAGGAAATTCTCCTTTGATAATTTTATTGATAAATTCTCATCTCCATCTGAATAACTTTTCATTATTTTCTCAAGTAATGGAAATATTCTTTGAATATAATCCAAGTCCTTGGTATGTATGTAGTAATAGTAAATAGCGATTATAAGCCATAAAGAAGCATCGATTGAGCGATAATTTTTTGCATGCAAATCATTAGGAATAAAACCATTTTTTTTAATTGCTTTTACCCAATAATTAAGGACATCTTTTGCAAAGGAAAATTTTTTTGTAGTAAGTAGCAATCCTCTAAAACTAATAAATGTATCACGTCCCCAGTCACCAAACCAATGAAAGCCAGCTACAATTGATTTAATATTACCAAAATCAATTAAAAAATCTTCTCCTTTTTGAATTAAAAACTTCTTAAAATTACCTAAGGAATTTTTATGAACTCTATCAGAACTATTAAAAAAGTAATTAACCGTATTGATTCTTAAAGCATCTTGCCTTTTTGGAATAATTCTAATTTCTAAATTCACATATTTAAAACGTATATTAATATAATTTTCTCCGGGTTTTAGGCAAAAACCTAGTGTCATTAAACGCAATAAATCCTCACTTGCATCAAATCCACGTTCTTTTTCTTTGGGATAATAAAAGTTTTTATAAATAATTTGATCACTCTTTACAATGTAATCAAGATTGATTAATTTATTGGCGTTAAAGGACATTATCAGAATTTCAAGTTTTTCAATGGGAGAAAGAACGATTTGATATTTATTCAAATAATTTGTCGTTTTATAATGCGTATCCTCAGAAAAAACTTGTAATTTATGAATGTCTCGATTGGCTAAAAATGGAGCAACTTCAAAAGTAATTTCTTTATCTAAAATAAATTTATACCTAACCTCAACAGTATTTTCTTCTTGCATTAAATTTATTTCCTTTGTGAGTTTTCCCAATTCAAACAAATACTCTAGACACACTAAAATCCCATCTGTTTTTGCGTTTTGAAGTTGTATTTCCTTATTTTGTAAATGGATATCCGGTAAAAAACGAAATATGTTTAGGGAAATATCATTTCCATTATAAATAATGTTTTCAGCTAGAGTACTAATTATTACTTTCCTTTTTAGCTCAAAGTCGCTGGTAATTAATAAACCATGATATTTTCGGGTGTTACCGTGGTGAAAAGTACTGGAAGTATATCCTCCCAATTGATTTGTAATTATATATTCATCATCCATCTGAATAGGGCAATATAATATTATAAAGTAGATATCAAACTAAACACCTACCTTAGAAATTTTCTTTATTTCCTTCTTATCTTTTAATTTTTTCTCGAATTTTTGAATTCGATTAATTATAAAAATTGTAAACAATGTAACTAGAATTGCATAAATAAAAGGTGCAGCAAACCCTGCATTTTTAAACAACTCATTTTGTTTTAATAAGTCAAATATTCCTTTGATTGCCTCATTCCAAGCAAGGGCCGATACCAATGCTAAAGCCGATATAACTAACTTAAAAGTGGTTGATACACTTTCTTTTGCATCAACAAGAGGATTAAGTACATCAAATGTCTCCTTTAATTTAGTATTATTTTTCTTCATCGGTGTTTAAGTAGATATAAAATTTATTGTATATATTGACACCCAACACAATTAAAGTACTAATACTAAATATAATCAGAATAACTCCACCATACAAACTAATTGCTTTTATTGTTTTATATCGCTCTAATAGTGGGAGAATTTCATAATTTTGATTCATTTTAATTAAAAAACTTCTAGTACTTAGATAATTTATTTCATAAGCCGCTGCATTAACTTTGGCAACAATTCTTGTTTCGAAGTCCAGAGAACGAGAATATTGTGTGGCAGGTATAAACTTTTTTGTAGTAACAAACTTATTATTAGCATTAAG
>Ga0315273_10002537_pt1 | contig 21617 bp, 22 predicted proteins | sample YL17G02_0_MG_FD_205753 | JGI IMG/M metagenome (GOLD analysis project Ga0315273, IMG submission 205753) | Sediment microbial communities from Yellowstone Lake, YNP, Wyoming, USA - YL17G02_0 | ecosystem: Environmental > Aquatic > Freshwater > Lake > Sediment | place: USA: Wyoming | collected... | reverse complement strand
GGGCGCCTCAGCAGGCCCATGGGAAGGGGATCGACGTTGACTCTGCTCTCACAGGGATTAGAATAGCAAAAAACGGATGGGGGAGGCGAATTTGGGCGCGGTCGAGAATCGTCGTCGCACGAGGATCGTGGACCGGCAATTCCAGCTCGGGCTTGCCGTGCGGCTCCTCCTGGTGCTCACGATCCTCTTCGCGGCAGGGCTCATTATTGCATTCGCTCCGTCGTACTACGTCCTCGCGACGACGAACGACCTGAAATCCCTCGAGCCCGCGGCAGCCGAGTTCCTCGTGCTTCACCAGCGCATCTTGCCCGCGGCGCTCCTCTCCCTTGCAGGGATCTTCTTGTATGCGATCTTCTTCAGCCACCGGATCGCGGGGCCGTTGTACCGGATCAACGCGATTCTCCGGGCGCTCATCGAGGACCGGGATCCCCCCGTCGTCAAATTCCGGGACGACGACTACTTCCAGCCCACCGCCGCGCTGCTGAAGGAGCTGTCGGAGAAGATGCGCGCCTCGCGGAGAACCGCGGCACCCCGCCCCGGAGGCAATCCCCCTCCCGGCGACGCGACATGAACCGGTCCCGGAGGATCTCCCTGGCGCCCGCCGACCTCACGCTCTGCATGAGACCTCGCCCGGCACCGTCGGGTCCCACCGTTTCCTGTTCCGCGCATGCGAAACATCGCACCGGCAGGCGAGGGTTCACGCTGATCGAGATCACGATCGTCCTCCTGCTCATCGGCATCCTGGCAACCATCGCCGTTACCACGTATCGCACGATGGTCTTCAAGGCGCGAATGACGCAGGCACAAACCGTGCTTAGCCACCTCACCAAGACGGAGGCCACCTACTTCAGCGACCACGACCGGTACACCGACAACGTCGTGCTGCTCGATTTCGACCCGGTGAAGTACAACTACTACGAGGTTTCGGTGGTGCTCGACAACACCGCGCAGAATTACACGGGGATCGCCACGGGCGTCGGCATCATGGCGGGGGACCGCTGGTACGTCACCAAAAGCGGGAAACCGTACCAGGACAACACCTCACCGTTCAAATGAGGGGGACCTTCCAAAGCTATCCCCCGGAATACAGGGCCCCGGGGACAACCGCCCACAGGTAAATAACCGATCGGGATCGCCATATCAATCCCCTCCCCGGCTTTCCGCACCGCGCGCATCCTCCCACCGCAGGCTCGGCGGATGGTGCCGTGAACTGAAGGATATGTGTCCGGAAAGGAAGGAATAGTTCAATGACGGACCCGGTCGCGCTGCTCTCCTACCATGCTCTCGTCTATCGGTGGAATACGTCGCGGTAAGGAGCGGCAATGACCCGGAAGGACGTTCTCAGGGAACTGCTGGATGCGCAGGCGCAGGAGTCCGACCGCTGGAAGCGGAAAAACCAGTGCTACTACGAGGAGGTGGAGCGGATTGTTCGGTTCCACGTCCCGCGGGGCGCGTCCGTGCTGGAAATCGGGTGCGGGACGGGGGACCTGCTCGCGGCGCTGGCTCCGTCCAGGGGCGTCGGGGTCGACATCAGCCCGAAGGCGCTGGAGATCGCACGCTCGAAACATCCGGGGCTCACGTTCCTGGCCGGAGACGCGGAAGACATCCCGATCTCGGAGCCTTTCGACTACGTCCTTCTCTCCGACCTGATCGGCTATCTCGACGACGTGCAGCGCGCGTTCGAGCAACTGAACCGGGTGTGCCACCCGCGCACCCGGGTGATCCTGACCTACTTCAACTACCTTTGGGAACCTGTCCTCCGGGCCGGGGAACGGCTGGGATTCAAGCGCCCCCAGCCGGACCAGAACTGGCTCTCCCTCGCGGACCTGCAGAATCTCCTCTCGCTGGCCGGTTTCCAGACGGTCTCCATGGGGTACAAGGTCCTCCTGCCCGTTCGCGTCCCCCTCTTGTCTTCCCTCTGCAACCGGGTGCTGGCGAACCTCCCCGTGATCCGGAAGTTGTGCCTGGTGGAGATCATCATCGCCCGTCCTGCGCCGGTGCCCGTCCCGGAGGAGACGCTTTCGGTTTCGGTGGTGGTTCCCGCCCGGAACGAGCGAGGGAACGTCGAGAACGCGGTGCAGCGGATCCCTCCGATGGGGCGGCACACCGAGATCGTTTTCGTCGAGGGGAATTCCCGCGACGGAACCGCGGAGGAGATCGAGCGGGTGATCGCGACGTACCCGGGTCGGGACGTGAAGCTTCTCCGCCAAGGGAGCGGCGTGGGGAAGGGGGACGCGGTCCGCAAGGGGTTCGCCGCGGCCACCGGTGACGTGCTGATGATCCTGGATGCGGACCTGACCGTGCCGCCGGAGGAGCTGCCGAAGTTCCTGAAGGCTCTGTGCTCCGGGCGGGGCGAGTTCGTCCACGGGTCGCGCCTTGTCTACCCGATGGAGAAGCAGGCGATGCGGTTCCTGAACACGTTGGGGAACAAATTCTTCAGCCTCGCGTTCACCTGGCTGCTCGACCAGCGGTTCAAGGACACCCTGTGCGGGACGAAGGTCCTCTACCGCCGCGATTACGATCGGATCGCGGCGGGGAGGAGCTACTTCGGCGACTTCGACCCCTTCGGCGACTTCGACCTGATCTTCGGGGCTGCGAAGCTCGACCTGAAGATCCTGGAGATCCCGATCCGATACCGGGAGCGGACCTACGGGACCACCCAGATCTCCCGCTTCCTCCACGGGTGGCTGCTGTTGCGCATGTGCCTGTTCGCGCTGCGGCGGATCAAGTTCGTCTGATCCCATGCCGAAGGACGACGTCCGGGAGCATTTCGAGAACATTGCAGGGGAGTACGACCGGTGGAAGGAGAAGTCGGCGTACTACTACCGTCTCCTCGCGGGAATCTACCGGGAGCGCGTCCCGGAAGGGGCGTCGGTGCTCGAGATCGGGTGCGGTACGGGGACCCTCCTCGCCGCCCTCTCCCCCGCGCGCGGCGTGGGCGTGGACGTCTCTCCGCGGATGGTGGGGTTCGCCGCTGCAAAGCATCCCTCCCTCTCCTTCCGCGTCGCGGACGCCGAGGAATTCGACCCGGGGGAGACGTTCGACTTCGTGATCATCCCCGACGTCGTCGAGCACCTCTCCGATGTGGGCGCGATGTTCCGCTCCGCGCGGAAGGCATGCCACCCCGGCACGCGCGTAATCGTCACATGCGTCAACCCCCTCTGGGCGCCGGTCCTCCACCTCGCCGAGCTGTTGGGGCTGAAGATGCCCGAGGGGGAGCACCGGTGGCTGCCCGCGGACGAACTGCGCCGGATGGCCGGGGGGTCCGGCTTCGACCTCGCGGAGTATTCCGGCAGGATCCTCTGCCCGAAAGAGATCCCCCTGCTGGCCCGGGCCCTGAACCGGGCGGCCTCGCTCCTTCCCCTCCTGCGCCCCCTGTGCCTTACCCAGGTGCTGGTGTTCTCGCCTCGCTGAAGGGCGCCTCCCGGTTCGCCGGCAACCCCGCGATCGCGATTCCCGCCAGCACCGGGTAGACGGCGAGGCCGAAGCGCGGGTCCCCCCACGTGATCGCGTGCTCCAGCCAGTACGTCCAGTACAGGAGCACGACGAAGCCGAGTGCGAGGGTGGCGCGCCCCATCCACCACTGCCGGCTGCGAAGGAGGAGCAGCAAGTAGAGCGGCATGTGGAGGAGGGCCGACAGGATCCAGAACCCCGCGCGATGCTCGCCGGGGCGGAAATGACCCCGCTCGATCCACCAGTCCCGCGGCGGGGCGGCGAAGTGCACCGCGTTCCGCACGACGCGATACCCGAAGAATTGCGCCGGATGATCGAGAACATACCGCCACATCAATGTCTTCCGCTCCCCCTCGGGAAGCCCTTCCCGGTACACCTCCGCCGCGTATTCGGAGCCCGGACGCTCCCCGGGGATCTCCGCGTGCGATACGTTCCACTCCAGCATCCCTTCCCCCTGCCCGTTCACGGGGATGAAGCGGTGAAAATGGGCGTAGTTCCGGATCGTCCAGGGAGCGATCACCGCCGCAAAGCACAGCAGCAATGCCCCAGCCTGGACGCCGCGCCACCCGCACCGCCGACTACCCGGCAGGAACCGCATCGCCAGTATCAGGAGGGGGGCGAACCAGGTCACCACCTTGGCCAGCGTGCACAGCCCCCAGGCGGCGCCGGCCAGTGCGACACGGGGCGTCGACGGGGTTTTGATGCAGCGCACCGACAGCAATACCGCCAGCGTCGTGAACAGCAGCAGCGTCGGTTCCTGGAGGACGAAAACTACCCGGGTGACGAGCAGGGGGTTCACAGCAAGAAACAGGGAGACCCCCGCAGCCCAGGCAAAGGACGGCGTGAGTTCCATGAATAGCAGGAACGCCAGGAGCACACCCGCGGCGTGCTCCAGAGACTGGAACACCGCCGCCGACAGCGGGGACGAGGTCCCCGTGAGGAAAAACCACCCCCCGAGCAGCGCGGAGAACAGCGGGGGACGGTACACCATCGGGTTCACGCCGTCCTGCGTGAACCCCTTCCCCGCAGCGACGTTTCGCGCAATGGAAAGGTAGCCGACGGCATCGTCGTGCACCGGCGGAAAGGGGTAGGCGGAGACGAACAGGAGGCAGGCGCTTAGGGAGACAGCGAACAGGAGGGCGGCGGCCAGAGAACGGCCTCCCACCCCGGAGATGCGACTCTTCCCGTGCATACCTGCGAGTATATGCCACGACCGGACACGACGGCATCCGGAAACGGGAGGGAGGGGACCGGCAGCGCTTCATGGTTGCCATTTTCACCGCTGCGGTGGATCATGCCTTCGGATCGGGGGAACCCGGCGGAAGGAGACCCGATGGACCAGGGATGGCGAGGATACCACGCACGGTGGGAAGGGAGCCACTGGCTCGCCCGAGCGATGGAGCATTGGGAGTTCTACCGGAAATTCCACCGGAAACTCTCTGCCCACCTGGAACCCGGGGACTCCCTGCTCGACATCGGGAGCGGAAAGGGGTACTCCGCCCTCTATTTCGCGGCCAACGGCCACCCCGTCATCGGGATCGACCCGGATGCCGCGTCGGTCGAAGAAGCCAACGCGTGGGCAACGCGGTTCTCGCTCCCTGCCCGCTTCCTGGAAGGCGACATCTTCACGTACCGGCCCGAAGGGCGGTTCCGCATGTCCTATTCCATGGGGTTGATCGAGCATTTCCCGGTGGATCAGGCCGTGCGGATGCTCTCGATCCAGGGCAAGGTATCGGACCTGGTCGTGGCGATGGCGCCCACATCGCACTCCCTTCGGACAGTCGAGCCGTGCTCGATCCCGTGGACCCCCCAGACTTATGGAACGCTGCGCCGCGCTTTCGAGGCCGCGGGGTTGGCGATCGTCGACTCCTTCGGCGCGGGACAGGTGTGGTCCCACTGGGAAGGTCGGTTGCACGCGGTCCTTCCTCCAGCGGTTGTGCACTTCCTGCAGAACCGGGTCGGATACGCGATGAACGTGTCGGTTATCGGGCACCGCCAGGGCTGACCCGCCCGCCTACTCCCGGGGCCTTCGGCAGAACTCCCCGCGCACGAAGCTTCTCGCCCAATCGGGAGCGACGATCCACATCAGGACGGCCGCGACCGCGAGCCCTGCCGGAAACTTAATCAGCAAACTGTCGAAGGGCGAGCGACTCCACGGATAGTGCATCGGCACTCCCGAGGCCAGCGACACAGCGGCGGCAACGGCGAGCCTCCGCCACGGGATCGGTAAGTACAACCGAGACTGGGCCGACCACGTCATCCCCGCAGCGATGACGGCGAACCCGAGGCACGCAGCCACGGATGCACCCATCGGGCCGAGGCGCCCGACCAGCAGGGCGTTGCAGACCACGTTGACCATCGCGCCGGCGATCCACCAGGCCGCCGTCGGCGCGAGGTTCTTCCGGAGAACAAGACCCGTATTCGCCAGGGCGGCGACCCCGTAGAAGAAGACCCCCGCCGCCAGCCAGGGGACGAGCGGCGATCCTCCGTGGAACCTGCGATCCGCGAGCAGGAGGATCAGATCCCCCCCGGCCGCCGAAACGGCCACCCAGACCACCATGTGCAGCCCCGCAAGCCTTGCCCAAACCCGGCCGATGGCCGCCGGCGCGTTCTCCCTGGAGGTCTCATACTCGCGGCTCATCTCCGGGAACCAGGCCAGCGTCACCGCGCTGTTAAGCAGCATCCCGGTTAACCCGATTCCGGACGCGAATGCGTAGATGCCCAGGGATTCCTGCCCCGACCAGGCCCCGAGGAACCAGCGGTCCGCGGAGTTCATGAGCCAGAACATGGGCGCCGTCACGACGGTCGCGAACCCCATGCGGAGGAGTTCCCGCCTCCGCTCCGGAGGGAGGCCGGAACTACGAAACAGCGTCGCAGGCGACGGAAGCCCGAGGAGGGCCACCGTGACGGCGGAGCCGGCCAGCGCGCCGACGAGCATCGCCCAGGCATCCGGTCTCCACCGCCAGGCGAATAGGACGGACAGTGCGACGCCGACCCCACCCCCCGCCACCGTAGCGGACGCGATTCGCGAGTACCCCCCGCGGACGCGTCGGCGGGTCGTCGCCATCGAGGTAGCCACCGCGACCATCGTGCTCGCCGCTACAACCACGCTGAGTTCCGGCGGGGAGGACATCCCCGCCGCCCCCCACGACCAGCCTACGCCCGCGAGGAGGGAGACCACCAGTCCGACGCCGAGGGAGAAGCGCCAGCAGAATCGCTCCACCGCCTCTCCCTGCTCTCCCCCACCGTCGAAATAGAAGCGGGCGTACGAGAGATCCACTCCCATCATCGCCACGGTGGTCGCAAGGGAGGAGATCGTCCCGGCCAGAGCAACCACGCCGTACGGGGAGGGTCCGACCAGTCGTGTGAGGATCGGCGAGGAGGCCAGGCCGAACAGCCGGGTCACCACCCCCGCCGTGGCCAGCAGCCCCGCTCCGCCGAGGACCGCGCGGGCGAAGGAACGTCCCGGCGGGACGTGTCCGGGCTCCCCTGAAATCCCACTCAAGAGGAGGGCTCCTTGCAACGCATCACCGCGGAAAGACCGTAGAAGCCCACCCGTTCCAGAACTCCGAGCCTCCGGTAGAGGGCAATCAGCGGACCGGAGAGGACCACGCGCCATGCCAGCGGGGGCAGCCAGGTCCCCAGGAATCCTCCGACGAGGGGAATCTTTTCGGCCAGACTCCGAACGTGCCGCTGCAACCGGTCCCTCGGCACCGAAGGATCGACGGGTTGGGTCGCTGTCTCGACGACCACCAGGTGCAGGCGACGAGCAAGGGCCTCCAGCGATTCGGGGGACCAGCGCGTGAGGTGATGGGGAGGGCAGTCCAGCGGCTCCAGCGACGCGCGGCCCGACCGCATCCGGTTCGGAACGGAGAGGAAGAGGGACCCGCCTGGGCGAAGGCAACGGCGGAGCAGCCCGAGGAAAGTCACGGGCTCTGGAAGGTGCTCCAGAACGTGAAATGCGCAGACGGCGTCGAAGGCACCCTCAAACCCGGCCGCCCGCACCGAAAGATCCCCCTCCACCGCCTCCAGCCCCCGGGCCCGGGCCAGCGCCACCGCGGCCGGGCTCCAGTCCAACCCGATGGCCCGCCGCGTCCCCGGTGCGACCGCCGCGAGGAAATCCCCGCTCCCGCACCCAACGTCCAGGACCTCCGCCGAAGAGGGGAGGCGCGACCTCACCCAGTCGAACTCCCACTTCCAGGTGGAGTAGTACTTCGGGCTTTGTCCTAACGCATGGTAGAATTCCGCGTCCCCCGCAACGGCGCGATCGAAGAAGTATACGCCGCAGCTCCCGCACTCGAGCAGGGGCGTCTCCTCGCCGGGAGTGTTGCGCCGGATCACTTCGTCGGAAAAGCGGACGCCCGAATCCTCTCGCAGGCCATTCCAGATCTCGCGGTACCGGATCGATTCAAGGAGCCTGACAGCGGAGCTTCCACAGCACGGGCAAAGGGTCCCGCGGTCACCGAGGGTAAGAGGCGGGCTCGCTTCCACCCTCGGGAAAATATCACAAAGAGCGAGGGTTGGGCTACACGGCCGCGCAGGGTCGTTGACGCCGTGGGGTGAATCAGGGACACTTCCTACGGACCATGTGATGAAGAAAACCGAACCCATTTCGTTTCCCGTCGGGGTAGCCTACGTTCTCCCCGGGCTCGGCCGCGGCGGGACCGAGAAACATGTGATGGACCTCGCTTCCTCCATCGACCGTCGACGATTTTCGCCGTGCGTCATCAGCACCGCGATGGGAGGGCCGATGGAGGGGGAACTGGCAAGCCGAGGCATCCCCGTGCACCTCCTCGATTACCGAGGTCTTTCCCTCCAGCCGGGGAGAGCCCTCCCCCTTTTTCTGGACGCCCTGCGTTTCTTTCGAACCTTCGCCCGCATCCTCGAGGAGCGGCGGGTCGCCATCCTCCATGCCTATCTTCCTGCCGCGAATATCCTAGCGATGGCAGGAAGCCTGCATCGCCGACCCAGGGTGCGGATCGTCAGCAAGCGGGCCCTATGCCGCTACAAGGAGGGCCACCCCGCCTACTCGCATTTCGAGGATCTGGCGAACCTCGCCGCCGACGCGGTGATGGTGAATTCCCACGCCGTCGCGGAGGACGTACGGCGGACCGAGCGGTTCGTCGAAGGGAAGATGTTTCTCGTCTACAACGGCCTGGGCCTCCCCGGGGAACCACCCGCCAGCGGGCGCCCGCCGCTCCCCCCCGATCTCGGTCTCCCTCCCGACAGCCCGGCGGTCGCCTACGTGGCCAATCTCCGCGAGGATAAGGGACACCTGTGCCTTATCGAAGCGGCCCGGAGGGTCGTGTCGGTGGTTCCCTCCACCCGGTTCCTCCTCGTGGGACGGGAGGACCGGGAAGCGGCCTCCGTCCGCGAAAAAATCCGGGAACTCGGGCTCGATGAACACGTCGTCCTTACCGGGGTAAGACGGGACATCCCTGCGATCCTGCAGGCGACACGGGTCGTCGCACACCCTGGAGAGCAGGAAGGGATGTCCAACGCAATTCTCGAAGCGATGGCCGCAGGGGTTCCCGTAGTGGCTTCCCACGCGGGGGGAAACCCCGAGGCGGTGGAGGACGGGAAAACGGGGTTGCTCGTGCCACCCGGCGATCCCGTCGTCCTTGCGTCCGCGATCCTCGATCTTCTTCGCGACCCTGAGCGGGCCGCCAGGATGGCCCGCGCGGCGCGGGATCGGATCCGGGACCGGTTTTCCCTCGCCGGCATGGTTACTGGTGTCGAGGAGTGCTACATCGAGTTGCTCGAGGGCAAGCCCCTCTCCCGTCGGGTATGATCGGATCTTCTGCGATGGCGCCCCTCAAGATCACATACGTCCTCCCGAACGTCGAGTCCGGCGGAACGGAGCGGCATGTTCTCTCACTGGCGGGGCGGATCGACCGTTCGCGCTTCTCCCTGTCCATGGTCACCACCGCGGGTGGTGGATCCCTGTACGACGACTTTTCCGCCTTGATGCCGGTGACCGTCCTGGGGGAACCGAAAAAAAGCAGGCGGTTTCGCAAGGGCCCCTTGGAACACCTGCGGACCATCGAGGTCGTGGCCCGGCTGCTCCGGCGCTCCCCGCCGGACATCCTGCATGCGTACCTCCCCGCCGCGAACGTGATCGGGCCCCTTGCCGCGCGGCTTTCGGGCGTGCCCCGGGTGATCGTGAGTAAACGGGCGCTGGCGGAGTACAAGGCGCACTATCCGCTGCTGCGGCGGGTCGAGCCGCTGGGAAACCGCCTGGCCGACGTCATCCTCGTGAATTCGGACGCAGTGCGGCGGGACGTGGAGCGGACGGAGCGGCACTGGAAAGGGAAGTTCCGGAAAATCTATAACGGCGTGGCGCCGATCGAACCGTGGACGCCGGACGAGGCGATGGCGTTCCGGCGGCGTGAGGGGATCCCCGCCGATGCACTCGTCGCTCTTTGCGTATCCAACTTCTACCCGTACAAGGGGCACGAGGAACTGGTGGAAGCCGCCGCCAAGATCGTGCCGGCGTTCCGGAATGTCCTCTTTCTGATGGTCGGAAGGGATTCGGGGACGTTGGAGACGACGAGAGCACTTGTCCGGGAACGGGGGATCGAGGAGTCCGTCCGCTTCGTCGGCAGCCGGACGGACGTGCCGGACCTCCTCCGGGCCTCGGATCTCTTCGTTCACCCTTCCCGCGAGGAGGGGTTTTCCAACGCGATCCTCGAGGCGATGGCGGCGGAACTTCCCGTGGTGGCGTCCGCCGTCGGCGGAAATCCGGAGGCAGTCGTCGACGGGGAGACGGGACGGCTCGTTCCACCGCGGGATCCGGAACGTTTTGCGGACGCATTGATGGAACTGCTCGCAGACGAATCCAAGAGAAGGACGTTCGGTGAAGCGGGTCGGCGCCGGGCCACGGAGCGGTTCTCGCTCGATCGGATGGTGGAAGAGATGGAATCTCTCTACGATTCACTGGCGCGGGGGGGGCGGTAGCCGTGTGTGGGATCGCCGGCTTCCTTTCCACCGGGGCCGCCAGACCGGGCGAGGAAGTGCTGCGCGCGATGGGGAAGGCCTTATCCCACCGGGGGCCGGACGCATCCGGGACGTTTCTCACCCCCGACGGGGGCGTGGGGCTTTCCCACCGGCGCCTGTCGATCCTCGACCTCTCCCCCGCCGGGGCGCAACCGATGTTCTCCGCGGACGGGTCGCTCGTCCTCTGCTTCAACGGAGAGGTGTACAACTTCCGGGAGATCCGGGGGGAGCTCGAGGGGAAGGGGCACGCCTTCCGGGGAGGGTCCGACACGGAGGTGATGCTGGCGGCATTCCGCGAGTGGGGGGTGGACGCCGCGGTGCGCCGCTTCATCGGCATGTTCGCCTTCGCGCTGTGGGATTCGGGGACGCGGAAGCTGTACCTCGTCCGAGACCGGCTCGGGATCAAGCCACTCTACCTTGCGCGCCTGCCGGGGATACTGCTCTTCGCCTCCACGCTTTCAGCGCTCCTCGCGTACCCGGACTTCCCGCGGGAGGTGGACCGGTCTGCCCTCCAGTACTTCCTCGAGTTCCAGTACGTCCCGGGACCGCACGCGATCTACCGGAACGTGGAGAAGTTGCTCCCGGGGCACATCGTGGAGATCGGGCAACACGGGGAGATGACGGACCGCCTCTACTGGGACCTGTTCGATCACTGGGGGAAAGCGGAAGGGCGTACGAGGACCGAGGGGGAGTGCGAGGAGGAGCTGTCCGCCCTGCTCGACTCCTCCATCCGGTACCGTATGATCAGCGACGTGCCTCTGGGGGCGTTCCTCTCCGGGGGTATCGACTCTTCCCTCGTCGTGGCGCTGATGCGGAAGGCGGTTTCGGGGCCGGTGAAGACGTTCTCCATCGGCTTCCGGGAGAGCGGATACGACGAGTCGCCGCACGCGCGTGCGGTGGCGGCGCACCTCGGGACGGACCACCACGAGAAGATCTGCACCCCCCAGGAGGCGCAAGCGCTGGTCCGGAGAATCCCGGATGCCTACGACGAGCCGTTCGCCGACTCGTCGGCCATCCCGACGATGCTGGTGTCGGAGTTCACGCGGCAACACGTGACCGTCAGCCTGTCGGGGGACGGAGGGGACGAGCTGTTCTGCGGGTACCCGCGCTATGCGTGGGTCCGCCAGGGGAACGTGGTGCGGGGGATTCCAGGGTTCCTTCGGCGACCGTTGTGCTCCCTCCTCTCCCGCGTCCCGATCCACAAGGTGCAGCGGGGGGCGGAGAGCGTCCTGTACGACGACCCGGCGGAGATGTACTTCCACACCGTTGGGATCTTCGAGCGAAGGCGCCTCGGGGAGATCCTTCCGGCGGTGGTCGACGACGCCCATCTTCCATATTTCCGGACGTTCCAGGATCCCCGCTGTGGGGGAATCGTCGAGCGCGCGATGGCCACCGACATCAAGACGTACCTGGTGGACGACATCCTGACGAAAGTCGACCGCGCGTCGATGGCTTACTCGCTGGAGGCGCGAGTGCCGCTGCTCGACCACCGGATCGTGGAGTTTGCGGCACACCTCCCCATGGAGCACAAGGTGCACGGGGGGGGGACGAAACATCTGCTGCGGAAGATCCTCTATCGGCACGTGCCGAGGGAACGGATCGACCGCCCGAAAATGGGGTTCGGCATTCCGGTCAACCGGTGGCTGCGCGACGAACTGCGGCCGCTGCTCGACGAGTACCTGGGCGAAGACCGCGTGCGAAGAGAGGGGTTCCTCCGGCCGGAAGGGGTAGGGCGGGTCGTGCGGGAGCACCTGTCGGGGCGACGGGACCACCAGTACCGGCTGTGGGCGCTGTTGGTCTTCGCGATGTGGGTCGAGCGCTACCGCCCGACGTCCTGACCTGGCCTTTCCGTGCCGGGATAATTCCCCACCGTTCAGATCAGGATCATCCCCCAAAACCACCCGCCGAGATACCGGGACAGAAGGGCGGCGACGCACAGGTACGGCCCGAACGGGATCGCCGTCTTCAGCCCATCCCCGCCCTTTCGCATCGCGAGGATCCCCCCCGCCGCACCGAGGAGCGCGCCGAAGAAGATCGTCGAGAGCGTGCCGCGCCACCCGACGAAGGCACCGATCATCGCCAGCAGCTTGATGTCCCCTCCCCCCATCCCCTCGGCCCCACGCACTTTTTCATACAGGAAGGCCGTCGCGTAGAGGATGCCGCCTCCCAGCAGCGCACCCGTGAAGCTCTCCTTCCACTCCCCGCCGGGGAGGAAGGAAAGGAGCAGCCCCGCGGCGAGCCCGCCGAGGGAGAGTTCGTCGGGGATGATCCTGTGGTCGATGTCGATGAAGGTGATCGGCACGAGGAGAGAGAAGAAGAGGAGGTCGCGCAACAGCGGTATCCCGGCCCCGTCCAGGAGAAAGATCGCGGCGAACCCGGTCGCCGCGAGCAGTTCGACCGCCGGATATCGCCAGGAGATCCCACCGCCGCACCCGGCGCATTTCCCTCCGAGGACGATGAAACTCACGACCGGGATATTCTCCCACGCCCGGATCGCCCTGCCGCAGCCGGGGCAACGCGACCGGGGCGACACGATCGACTCCCCTCGGGGCAACCTGTGAATCACCACGTTCTGGAAAGATCCGATGCACGCCCCGACGAGGAACGCCGCTACCGCCGTCATGACCAACCCGGAAACCCCTTTCCCGCGAGGATCTCCGCGTATAGCCGTTCCTGCGCCCGCACCATCTCGTCCTGGTCGAACTCCCGGACCAGGCGCCCCCGCTTCCTCGCCGCATCGAGCGGAAGCCGTCCCGCCAGGATGTCCGCGACGCTGCGGGCGAGGGCCTCGACGTCCCCCGGAGGTGCGAGCATACCATCCACCCCTGGATCGACGATCTCCCGGGTCCCGTCGACCGCCGTCGCCACCACCGGGCACCCCGCGATCAGGGCCTGCGGCACCACCTTCGGAAGACCTTCCCACCGGGAAGTGAGAAGGAATACGTCAAATGACGCCATCAGGTCCGGAACCTCGGGCCGCCAGCCGAGGAACGAGAAGCGATCCGACATCCCGATCGCGGCGACGGCCTGCTCCGCCTCTTCGCGCAATTCCCCGTCGCCGACCATCACAAAGCGGGATTCGGGGATCTCCGAAGCCACGCGCCGGGCCGTCTCCACGAAATCCAGTGGAGCCTTTTGTGGTTTGAACACCGCAACCGTCCCCACCACCGGGACCTCTTCCGGAAGCCCCAGGATCTTCCGGCCCGCCGCGCGGGATCCCGCGAGGAATCTTGCCGTGTCGAACCCGCTGCGGATCAGGCGGCACCGATCGGGGAGGAATATCCCCTCTTGCACGCCCGTCCGGATGTTCTCCTCCGACACTGCGACGAACGCGTCCGTCCAGCGGGACGCCATCCTCTCCAACCCGACGTAGAGGGCATGTGTCGGCTTCGATTGGCCATCGTGGAATCCGAACCCGTGAAAGGAGTGAACGACGGCGTCCGCTCCCGCCGCGCGCGCAGCCGCTCTTCCGAGGATCCCCGCCTTCGAGCTGTGGGTGTGCACGATCAGGCGATCTCCGCCGGCCAGGCACTTCTCCTCACGGAGGATCGAACGCAGTGCGAGGAACGCCTTCGCGTCTCTTGCGGGACGAACCTCGCGGACGAGATCCTCCAGCAGGATGACCCGCAGATCGGGGATCCGGCGCGCCCTGCCGTCGAGCATCCCGCCTTTCCCCGCGACCAGAACGCGGTCGTAGCGCCCGGGATCGAGGTGTTCCACGCTGTACAAGGTGTTCTCCTGGGCGCCGCCCCACTCGAGCATCGTGATGACGTGGACCACGCGGGGGCGGCCCGTTCCGCCGCGATTGACCGCCCCGGTCACGCGGACGATCCCCGAACCTTCCGGATGGCATCCCGGGCGGCGCGGATCCCATCCGCCATCGACGCCTCCATTCCGTAATAGTCCCAGGCGCCGTACCGACCCGCGGTGAAGACCCCCTTTCCTCGAAGATGCTCTCGTACCCGTCGTACCGCGGCATCCCGGGCGTGATCAAACACGACGTAGGCGGGGTCGAGCAGAACCGGTTCCACGATCTCGGGTATCCTGCCGGGCCGGAGAACTCCCATCCGCCGAAGGCCCCCGGTCGCCTTCCGGACCTCCTCCCGGACATTTACGCGGGCACCCGAGTGGAAACTCGACTCCACGAACACGGACGCGCACCCTTTCGGCGCCGCGGCGGCGGAAACGTTCGAGAGAAAACCGGTCCGGAAGAACGGATACGCCCGCTCGGGGACGTAGACCCAATGCCCGTGCGTCGCCGCGGGATCGCGAACGCCCAGGTTTACGCATAGGACCTTCACCCACCGAAGGGCCGAGGCGGCCGCCCGGACGGTGGAGGGGAGGTTCGCGCAGGAGCGGGCCATCTCCGGCAAAGGAATCGTCGAAATGACCGCGTCGAAGTGGAATGCCTCCTCTCCGGCAGACCAGGCCACCTTCTTCCGCAGGTCGAGCCGCGAAATTCGGGTCGAGGTACGCACCTGGCCGCTGGCCCCCGTCGAAAGGGCGGAGACGAGAGCACCGATACCGCCGGAACGGGGATAGAGGAAGGACGGGTTGTACCCCATCCCCGTCCGTATATCGCCGCGGGCTCCTGCGAGCAAATCCGCGATCTCCGGAACGGGAACAGACCAGGAGGTCCAGTCGTACCCCATCCCGCGAAGGGAGGTGCGCCACATCTTCCGGTTGTAGGGGAAGAAGAATTCCCGGCACATCGCTCTCCCGAATCTCCGGAGAAGCCACTCCTCGAAATTCTTCGCTTCGACCGGCCCGCTCACGGCCTCCCGGATCCGCTCGGCGGTAAAATCAGTGAGGCACCGCCGGATAACGTCCGGAGCATGCCCGTGCAAGTTGGCTTGAAACGGGAATGGGGTGATCTTCCCACGGAGGAGAACCCGGGCGTCGCGCGCGATCGTCTCCCACAAAACACCCGGAAGATCGTGGACCCACTCCCGCATGCGAGGATCGGAGAGGTGGAGGAAGTGACCGCTCCGATCGAACACGTACCGGCCGGACCGGATCGAACGGCACCACCCGCCGGGCTCGGCCTCTGCCTCGAGGACGAGGAATTCCTCTCCCGCGGCGGCCAGCGTTCTCGCCGCTGCCAGCCCGGTGATCCCTCCTCCGAGGATGAGAATCATCCCGTCCCTCCTACAATCCCATGTCGATCGACTTGAGCCACATGGCGATGATGAGAAACAGGAGCCCGATGGATCCGTAGGCAAACAGGGAAGGGAGAGGGGGCAACCCCATTCCCAGCAGCCCAACAGCCGCAGCGACGGCGGCGGACCCGCAACTGGCGGAAACCGTCTGCCCACGGGTCAGCTTCCAACGACGGAGCCGGAGGCTGAAATGGTCCCGGCTCCCAGCGAAGATGGATGCCCCCCGTAGAGATCGCAGCCAGGAGACGAAGGCGATCTCGAACAGGGGAACGGCAAAGACGGCCAGGGCGGTAAGCCAGCCGTACGGGTTTCTCGCCGTGTAATCCCCCTCGATGGCAAGCCCCCCGAGGAGGAAACCGATCAGGAGCGAGCCGGTGTCCCCGAGATAGATCGTCGCCGGAGGCCGGTTGTACCGGAGGAAGCCGAGGAGGGCGCCAACCAGGGAGAGACAGAGGATGAGTCCCATCCGATTCCCCTGGAGGACAAACACAACGGCCAGCGCCAAAGCGGAGACCGTCGCCACTCCCGCGGCAAGACCGTCCATCACGTCGATCAGGTTGAAGCCGTTCGTCATCACGATCATCCACAGAAAAGTGAGGGCGATGCACAGGAGCGGCGGAAACACCTCGATGCGGATCCGGATTCCGGATTTCATCATGAGGAACACGGCGGTCACCTGGACCAGCAGTTTGACGCGGGGGGAAAGCCGGCCGATGTCGTCGATCAGTCCGAGCAGAACGATGATGGAGCACGCGAGGAGCAACCCGGAGATCTTGTCGCTGAATTGCAGGAAGAGGGAAACGGGAAAGAGTACCGCGGCGAACACCGCTACCCCCCCCAGGTAGGGGATGGGATCTTTCTGGGTCTTGAGCTTCCCGTCGGGAGCATCCACAATCCCGAACTGCCGGGCCGCGTCCCGAAAAATCGGCGTGAGGTAGAGGGCCAGGAGTAGGGAGAGCAGGAAAGCCGACGCGGGAGCGAGGATGGACGGTACGGAGAGGATCACTTGAAATCTTTCCGCGAGAAGAGAAGACACGCCAGTAGAAGCACCGCCGCCCCGTAGAAGACAAGATACCCGACGGCAGGGAGCAGGATCGCGGGCGAGTGGACTTCCCCATACACCACGCCGTTCTTCCAGTTGAAGATCTCGAGGTTCGGAAGGATGTAGAAAAGGAAAGACGCGGCCGTCCGCGCCCCGGCAGACGTCGCCCGGCCGCCAAGAACGAACAAACTCTGAGACAGGTGGCCGATCAGGAACAGGGCAAGCGTGAACATGGCGCTGAGCGTCGGCGTGGTGAACGTGGAGAAGAGAGTCGCAAGGCAGACCAGCAGGACGAGTTCGAGGTACACACCGGCGGACGCCACGAGGATCCCGGGCTCCGCCTTGCCGCTGTACGCCGAGTACACCGCGAAGAGCGTGACGGCCATGACCGAGGTCGTGAGCAGGATCGTCGAGCACAGACCCGCCGCCTTGCCAAGGACGAACTCCCACCGCGGGACCGGTTTGGAGAGGACGAGGTAGATCGTCTTCCGTTCCATTTCCTGACTGACCAGGGTGATTCCGAGGAAAACGGCAATTGTGACGCCGAACAGGTGGATACTGGCCAGCCCGACGTCCGCGACGATGCGGGAGAGTTCTCCCATGGAAAGGTCGGCGAGGAACCAGGTCAACCCGATGACGACCAGAGCGAAGGCGAGAATCACGTAAAGGATCTTGTTCCGAACAGTCTCACGGAACGTGTTCGAAGCGATGGAGAGCAACCTACGCGTCATCGCCGGCTCCCGACCCGTCGTTCCGTGCCAGATGAGTGACGTAGATCTCCTCCAGATTCGGCCTTGCCTGCATCATCGATCGAAGCCTCGCCCCTCGCGCGCCCAGACCGGAGACCCAGCGGTTCGCCTCTTCGACGTCCCCGGCCCGCACCACGAGCGCGTCCCCCGATCGGAGCGCCCGGTCGGCCGGAATCCCCTCTGCGGCAAGCCACTCGACAGGCGGAGGCGGGGAGAAGACGAGTTCGACGAACCGGACCTCTCCTCCGATCATGTCCGCGACCTTCCCCTCGGCGACCTTCTTCCCGTGGTCAATAAGGATGACCCGGTCGCAGAGCGTTTCCACGTCCGAAATGATGTGGCTGCTGAAGAACACGGTCCGGCCCGCCGTCTTCAACTGCGTGATGATACCCCGGACATCCATCCTCCCCATCGGGTCGAGTCCCGACATCGGTTCGTCGAGGATCACAAGCTCGGGGTCGTGCAACAGCGCCTGGGCAAGCCCCAACCGCTGCATCATCCCTTTCGAATACTTCCGGATCGCCATGTTTCCGGCCTCCGAAAGCCGGACGCGCGCGAGCATCTCCGCGGACCGCCGGCGGGTTTCCTCACGACCCATTCCGTTCAGCCGGCCGCACAGATCGAGGAATTCGAAAGCGGTCAGGTATTCGTAGAAGTACGGCTGTTCCGGCATGAATCCGATCCGACGCCGGGAAGAGGAGTGGACACCCCCTCGCTCCCCGAAGAGTCGGACGGTCCCCGCATCCGGAAAAGCAAGGCAGTTGAGGATCTTGATCGTGGTCGTCTTCCCCGCCCCGTTCGCGCCCAGAAATCCCACCACCTCGTTTTCCCGCACGGTGAAGGAGATATCGTCCAGGACGCGCACCCTTCGGCGCCAGAACCCCGTGGGGTACGACTTCACAAGCCCTTCAACCTCGATGACGGGCCGGTGGGGGCTCATCGTTTTCGCAGCACCTTGAGCCTTTCCTGCGGCGCCCGGTCGCTCCGAACGCGCCCGTCCGGCGTCAGCAAATACTTTCCACCATACGGCTCCTCGGGGATCCTTGCGAGTACCCCCAAGTGTACCAGGTCTGCGAGTTTCCCAGGAGGGGCGCCGACCCTCGAAGAATAGTCCGCGATCGCGCCCTCGAGAGACTGGAGGTCGCGTTCCGCTACGACCCATCGGATCCGCTCCTCCAGGGAATGCCTTCGCCGAGGGTCCGTCTCCCGCTCCATCATTTTCTGAAGGAACGCAAGGGCGGTATCGGGCCGATAGCCCTCCGAGAGCATCCGTGAAGCGAGCAGCGGAAAATAATCCGGGCTGCCTGGCATCCGGGCCGCCCGGAGGAGAGCCATCCCGCCCTCCTCCGGGTTTCCGAGCGAAAAGTATATGATATAGCCACTGTAGAAAGGGAACCGCCACTCCGAGGGAAACTGTCTCTCACCCCGTGCCAGAAGGTCCAGTGCCCCGCCGGCGTGATCGGGGGAGTCTCCCAGCACGATCCCGCCGAGGAGATACGGAACCACGAAACGGGGGTCAAATCGAACCACCGTGGAGAGAAGATCGGAGAGGTGGTCATAATCGTTCCGGGTCATCTTCCGGTTCCCGGAAACCTGTACCGCCTCAAGCCAGACGAGATCGCCGAGGAGATTCTGAAATCCGAAAGAAAGAGCCGGCCGTTGGCTGATCGCCCCGAGAACGGAGGGGGAATTCCCGCGCCCGGCCGCCTGCGTGCGACCGCTCGTGACCCGATGGGAGATCGCGGCGGAAAGGAGGATCAGCGCGACGGGGAGAAGCCAGACGGCAACTCGGGCTCCACGTGCTCGAACCTCCCCGCCGCCGTCTTCGACATGGATTCGGGTTCCTCCACCAGCCAACGTTCATTCTCCTCCAGCGTGCGTCCTTTGGCCGCTTCCCTGCATTTTCCGGCCCGGGCCTCCCATGCACGCGAGTGCGATTCGTCCGCTTCCTTTGTCAACTCGGCAAGTTTAGCATAGCCCCGGCAGAAGTTCGGCTCCACGAAAACCGCCCGCTGGAGCGCCCCGACCGCATCCTCGGCACGCCCGAGATAGAGGAACGCCTGCGCCCGGTCCCACAACGCCTCGACCAGGTACGGGTTGATCTTGAGGACCTCCCCCGTCATGCCCAGGGTGGTTTCGAGATCACGCCGTTCGCCGCCTAACTGGTACTTCTCGAGGAAGAGACTGGCCAGGCGGTAATGGAAGCCTTGTTCCATCGGGCAGAGTTCCCTGGCTTTCTCCTGCCATCGGATGGAAGAGATCAGCAGTTCGACCGCGGCGGGATTCTTATCCCGGACTGCGGCGACGAATCTCCGGTGATAAAGAGCGGAGAGGGCGTCCGGGATGGTGGCCCGCCACGGGTCCAGGAACGATGCAACCCTGAACGCCTTTTCCGCGGATGCGGTCTCCTTCGCCCTGACCAGGGCTTCTCCTCGCATGTACGTCATCGCCCCCGCCAGAAGGGATGCGGATGCCAACCCCAGCAGGACCACGATGACCGCAGCGGCCTTCGAAAGGAACGACGGTATTTCGAACCGTTTCCCCATGGCGGATTCCGGCAAACATGCCAACAGGATTCCAAGCAGCAAGACATCGGTGAAAACCACCCCGAACTCGTGAAAATTAAAATTGAAGAGAGCGTTCGTTCCCGTCAGGACGAGCCCGGCTAGGGCCCCCGCGGCCATCCAGCGGCGGTTCTCCGGTACGCCCTTCCACCCCCGCGCCGCGTACCACAATGGCAGGAGCAGGACCGCGAGGAACAGGATCAACCCCGGAAAACCAAGCCCTGTGAGCACTTCGAGGTACTCGTTGTGGGGCGTGACCGGAGACTTCGCGAAATAGCGGAAAGCCGTCGGAAACGGCTCCTGGGTGGCGAACCAATGGTACTTGTAACCCCCCAGGCCGACGCCGAACGGTTGGGATTCGAACACCCGCAGGGCGGACCGCCAGAAGGCCCACCTGCCGTAACTATAGACATCCGGGCCGAAGAACCGGGACATGGAGTGCCAGCCCAGGACCACCAGGCCAGGAAGGAACAGTAGGAACGCCTTCGCGCCGCGGGATACCCCGAAGTGAGAAACGACGAGGACCACGAGCGCGGGGACCAGCGCGACGACCACTCCCCGGGAACCGGTGAGGGACAGGGCGCCCGCGAGGAAAAGCACCGCGCCCCCCCCCCATGCGATCCGCCTCCCCCTCCCCTTGTCCCCCTCCCCGAGAAGGCCCGACGCGAAGAACAGGGCCGCGACCGCCAGGAACTCCGAGAGGAACATGGGATTGCTGAACGATCCATGGGGGCGGCTCGTCCCCACCGTCAGCCGTTGATCCACCGCCATGGCGATCTCCAGGGAGGCCAGAGCAGCAAGGAAGGGAAGGAAAACCGACCATGCGGAAGGTTTCGAGTCCTGGCGGAACAGGAAGACGGCGATTCCGAGGAGGATCGCCGCCAGAAAGATGTTCAGGGAGTGCTGGAGGGAGACCCAGATGTAGACCGAGGAGAAGGCATGCCCGATGGAAAAAAGGGAGAAACCGGAAAGGATGAGGGCGTAGGGCGGGACATCGAGCGGGCCGCGGCCACCCTTCCACAACCATGCGCCGGCGACGAGAAATACGGCCACGCGGAGAAAGCCGAGGACGAACTGGTAATATTTCCCGGACGCTAGAACCGAGAGCGCGAACAGGAAAAAGAGAAAGGCGACCCGGAGGCCGCCTTTCCCCTTCGATTCGTCCCTAGGTATCAATCAGTTGATGACGTCGTCGAAGTTATTCCTGAGATTTCTCACGTCGTCCATGACCCACTGGTCAAGCTGCGCATCCGAATCGACCTGTCCCTGCGCGCCGGCCGTGAAGGCGGGCGGAGTGGCGAACGAAACCGCGGGGGTCACGCCGTTCCAGGCGTCGAACGTAACCGTCATTAGACCCATGTCGGTCCCGCCGCCCGTCGTGTAACGGTACCGGGAGGTCCCAACCGGGGCCCAGCTGACAGTGCCGAGATTCGCGAATCCGTTGTTTTCGGCGAAATAGGCGACCTCGGCCGTGAAGATCCCGCCGAGATTCGTCTTGGCCTCGGACTGCTTCGACTTCGCCTGGAACCGCAGGAAGTTCGGGATGGCGATGGCCGCCAGGATGCCGATGATCGCGACGACGATCATCAGTTCGATCAGGGTGAACCCCTTCTTGCCCTTCAGCATGCTCAGCATCTTTGTCTCCTCCTTTCGG
>Ga0315273_10002535_pt1 | contig 21625 bp, 20 predicted proteins | sample YL17G02_0_MG_FD_205753 | JGI IMG/M metagenome (GOLD analysis project Ga0315273, IMG submission 205753) | Sediment microbial communities from Yellowstone Lake, YNP, Wyoming, USA - YL17G02_0 | ecosystem: Environmental > Aquatic > Freshwater > Lake > Sediment | place: USA: Wyoming | collected... | reverse complement strand
GCGACATCGCCTGCGTCGCGCCGCCTTGCATCTGCCCCCGCCAGGAGCGCCGCAGGCGCGACGGTGCCCGGAACGCGGCCCCTCCTAATTCTCGGACGGGCTCCTGGGTCCGCCTGCAGCAGCAGCCAACTGCGGACCGAAGCTCGAGCATCGTCATGTTATACTTTCAGCCATGACGAAGAAGGGTCACCCGGCAGACGCCCCGAAGCGCAAGATACCCCGCTGGCTCCCGGTTTTTTACGGTTTCCTCCTCCTGATCTTTCTGGCGGGCGGCACGGTCGCCGGCATCCTGATCGGATACCAATTCAACCTCCCCAGGATCCAGAGCCTGGAGGACTACCGCCCGGACGTAATCACGGATGTCTACTCGACCGACAACAAGGTCATCGGCGAGTTCGCCATCGAGCGACGCATCGTGGTTTCGTTCGACGAGATTCCGCCTTATCTCCAGTTAGCCATTCTGGCGGCCGAGGATGACCAGTTTTACAACCACAGAGGAGTGAACTACCTTTCGAACCTGCGAGCTGTCTATAAAGACGTCATGCAGATGCGGGCGGCTGAAGGAGCAAGCACCATTTCGCAGCAACTTGCGCGTATGCTGCTGCAATCCTATGAAAAGACCCTGGACCGAAAGATCAAGGAACTGCTCATTACCTGGAAAATTGAAAAGCAATACTCCAAGCGACAGATCCTGACGCTTTACTGCAACCTGCATTACATGGGCCATGGCGCCTATGGGGTGGCTGCGGCAGCGGACACCTATTTCGGCAAAACGCTGAGGGAACTGTCGCTTGATGAGTGCGCCATGATCGCGGCACTGCCCCGAAGTTGGGGAAGGTACTCGCCGCGACTGCACCCGGAAGCGGCCCTGGCACGGCGGAATTTTATCCTGGACCGCATGGTAGCCGAGCGCATGATCTCTGCCAAGCTTGCCGAGCAGGCCAAGGCTCGACCGATTGTGTTGAAGCCCCGCACGCGCAAAAATGATCTGGCCCCGTATTTCGTGGAGTGGGTCCGGCAGTCACTGGCGGACCGCTACACCACTGACGTCATTTGGCGCAAAGGTCTGAGGGTCTATACGACCCTGGATATCCAGATGCAGGAAGCCGCAGACAAAGCATTGCAGGAAGGGTTGCGAACCTACGACAAGCGGCACGGGTGGCGCGGCCCGGTCGACAACATCCTCAAGAATCCTGCCACAAGTCTCGACACCTACTCCAACCCGGACTGGCGGATCATCATCCGCCCCGGCGACATCGCGCTCGGACTGGTCCAGAGTGTCGGGGAAAACGACGTCACCGTCCGCATCGGGAAATTCCGCGCCGTGGTGGGTCCAAAGGCGATCACGTGGACACGCGCAAAATCCCCGATCCAGATTTTAAAGCCGGGCGATCTTGCCCATTTCCAGATCGTCTCCCTTGACGAGTCTAAAAAAACCGCGGAGGTGCTTCTCGACCAGGTGCCCGAGGTCGAAGGCGCCTTCATCGCGGTGCAGAGTTCGACCGGCGAGATCAAGGCGATGGTGGGCGGTTATGCGTTCGAAGAGAGCGAATTCAACCGCGCAACCCAGGCGATGCGCCAGGTCGGATCCACCTTCAAGCCCTTTGTCTATGCCACCGCGCTGGAAAAGGGGATGGACACCGAAAGCACCATCATCGACGCCCCCATCAGCTTTACCGATGCCCTGGGGCGCACCTGGAAGCCGGTGAATTACGATGGTAAGTTCGAAGGCCGGATCACCCTGCGGCAGGCGCTGACGGAATCGCGGAACGTGCCGACCATCAAGATCGCGTCGCTCATCGGGATCAAGAATGTGGTGGTCACCGCGCGCAGGTTCGGACTGAGCGGCCCGATGGAACCTTACCTTCCGCTTGCGATCGGAGCCTGCGAGGCCACTCCTCTGGAGATGGCGACTGCATTCACCGTCTTCCCGAATCTCGGCATTCAGCCCAAACCCTACTTCATCCGGCGCATCGAAGATTACGACCACGCCATAAAAGAGGAAACCCTGCCCCAGACACACAAGGTGCTCGATTCCGAAATCGCCAGCCGGATGCTCGGGCTTTTGCAAAACGTCGTTCAGAACGGGACTGCGAAGGCGGCAAAATCACTCGGGCGGCCGCTGGGAGGGAAGACCGGCACCACAAACGATTTCACCGACGCCTGGTTTGTGGGCTTCACCCCTTCCATTACCGCGGCGGCATGGATAGGCTTTGATGCCAAGAAAAGCCTGGGCGACAAGGAGTCCGGCGCGGTCGCCGCCCTCCCCATCTGGATCCGATTCATGGAGCAGGCGCTCAAGGACAAGCCGGTGGAGGAATTCCCCAGGGTGGAAGCATCCGCTCCGTCGGCGGGCGACACCCCCGAGACAGGCGCAGCCCCCAAGAAAAAAATCTTCGTTGAAGACCTCCCCGGAACCAACACCCAGCCTAAAAAACCCGACTGAAAAATGCCGATTGCGGATTGCGGATTGCGGAATGGATATCAGGGATAGAAATGGGATGATACCTGGTCAGGATCATTTGCGTGAGAGGCACGCGAGGTCTTCATGCAATTCAATCCGCAATCCGCAATTCGCAATCGGGTCAGCGGTCTCGTTGCACGATGTAGTCGGGGATCGAGAGGAGTGCGTCGCGCGCTTTGCCGGGCGGAAATTCGAGGAGGAGCTCTTGCGCGCGCCGGGCATAGTGGTGGGCTTTTTCCAGCGCGCGTTCGACGGTGCCGTACTGGCGCAAGAGCTGTGCGATCGTCTCGCGGTGCGCCATCCCCAATCCGTTTTCCTTGAGAACCTGCCGCACGAGTTCGCGGTCCCCGGGATCGCCGTCGCGCATGAGGTAGATGAGCGGCAGAGTCAGCTTCCCTTCCTTCAGATCGCTTCCCACGGGCTTTCCCAGGGCGGTTTCCGTGGAGGTAAAATCAAGGACATCATCGACGAGCTGGAACGCAATTCCGATATTCAGCCCGTAAAGCCTCAGGAGTTCCTCGTTTTTCTCGCTGGCCGACCCGAGAATCCCCCCCAGCTGGGAACAGGCGGAGAAGAGATAGGCCGTCTTCCGCATCGAGATGTCCAGGTGCTGCTCTTCCGTGATATCCAGGCTTCCATTCAGGCCCAGCTGGATCAGCTCGCCCTCGACCATTTTGCGTGTGATATCCATCAGGATGTCGAGGATCTTGAACTGCCGCTCGCCAAGAGCCAGATTGAAGGAGGTCATGTAGAGCCAGTCGCCCATCAGGACCGTGATCTCGTTTCCCCACTCCGCGTTGACCGAGGCATGGCCGCGCCGGACCCTGGCATCGTCGATGATATCGTCGTGGACCAGGGTCGCAGCGTGGATCAGTTCCACCACGGCGCCGAGCCTGTAGCATATCGGCCCCTCAAACCCGCACATCTGCGAGGAGAGCAGCAGGATTGCAGGTCGAATCCTTTTTCCCCCGCTATCCTGAATGTAGCGTCCGATGCGATCGATGAGCTGAATATTGGACCTGGAATGACGGGACAATTCCTCCTCGACCTGCGTCAGACCTCCCTCGACCAGCTTGTATATTTCTTGCGGATTCAAATCAATCTCTTGGAAATTTAGGGTTATGTTGGGCTTCCAGCATACGTTGGAAAAGGATTTATGATATTACCACAGGTTAGCCCGCGATAGGGCACTTGCCGTAGGGGCGCCCAGATCAGGAAAACGCGGCGCCATCCCCGGCCCCGCTCACCCCGGCCTGCGCCATTCCTGTCAGGCGCCGGAAATTGGTCGAGGTCCTGCGCGCGAGCTCCGTGTAGTCAACCTGCAGCGTCCCCGCCAGGTGCATTCCCACATCGACGACAAACGACGGCTCATTCCTCTTCCCGCGATGCGGTACCGGGGCAAGATAGGGGCAGTCGCTTTCGACCAGGATCCGATCCAGGGAGAGAGCTCGAGCCGCAGCGCGAAGCGCATCCGCGTTTTTAAAAGTCACCATCCCCGAAAAAGAAATCAGAAATCCCAGATCCACGCCCTCGAGCGCCTGCTTCCGATCGCCGGCAAAACTGTGAAGAATGCCGCCCGGACGATCGTCGGGCCATTCCTCACGCACTATTCCCGCAAGATCCGGCCATGCGTCGCGGCAATGAACAGCCACCGGCATCCGCCGCTCATGCGCCATGCGCAGCTGCCTCCGAAAAACCGCTTTCTGAATCTCGCGCGGCGAGTGATCGTAATAATAATCCAGCCCGATTTCGCCCCAGAGCACAACCTTCGGATGCTCCATCCACTGCTCGACCTTCCGCCAATATCCGGCATCCGGCAGGCGCGCGTCATGCGGGTGAATCCCGAGCCCGGCATAAATAAAATCGTATCTTTCCGCCAGGGCCAGCGTCTTTTCGATCGAAGACTCCGCGGGATTGCCGGTCCCGATGCAAACCATCAGCCCCAGACCAGCCTCCCGGGCCCGGCGGATAACATCGTCCCGGTCGGTGTCGAACTGAGGCATGTCCAGGTGAGAATGCGAGTCGATAATCATCGATAGGGACCGCCGAAGCGCGCCTACTTGAGAAGAGCGCCGTTAGGGACATCTTCGGCGAAAGTCGCAAGAACCGGCTTCCCCCCGATGGATGCGGCGACAACCATCCCATTGGATTCAATTCCCATGAGCCTGGCAGGCTTCAGGTTAGCTACAATGACGACTTTTCGATTCAGCAGACTGGCCGCGTCATAGGCTTCAGCAATACCCGCAACCACCTGCCGGACCTCGGTCCCGATATCAACTTTGAGTTTCATCAGCTTCCGGGATCCCTCAACCTTTTCGGCCTCGAGGACCTGGCCGACCCTCATTTGAATCCTGGCAAAATCCTCGATGCTGATTTTTGGCTCCTCGGGAGCGGGACTGGCCGGAGGCTTCTCTGGAACCGGCGGAACATTCTGATCGTCAGCCATGGGAATCCTTTCTCGGAGTTTTTGCACCTATCCCTTTGCAACGCTGTGCGACGGGTCATCGGCCGCCATGTACGCATGCAAAGCGGCGGCAATAACTTCTTTGAGCGCCACCTTCTGCTCTACCGCAATGGATCGGCAGTCCTCGTATTCCGGAGCGGCGTTCATTTTCCGGCCGTCAAGCCTGGATACTTTGATGGTAACCATTCCGTAGCGAGTCCGGACTTGCACGAACTCGCGCTGGAGAGTCTTTCTCCGCGCGATGGTCTGCCGGATGCCGATGGTGGTTGTCTCTTCAAATATCAGGCGGCTGAGCGAACCGAGCAGGCTTTCCGGGCAGATCAGGGTCACGAGCAGCGCCGGACGGTTTTTCTTCATCTGGACAGGTGCGCAGTAAACCTCCAGCGCGCCGGCGGCGAGGGCTTTTTCCTGAAAGTACCCGTAAACCTGCGGACTCATATCATCGATCGTGGTCTCGATGACCGCCACCTGCTCCTCGGGGGAGACGGCCGGTGTTTCGGCAAATTCCTCACCTAGGGTAACCCGCAGGACGTTCGCGCTGCCGGGAACATCCCGTGTCCCTGCGCCGTAGCCCGAGCCCTGGATCTTCATGGGGGGGCGCGGCCCAAAACCCTCGACCAGCGACGCAAGCAGCGTGGCGCCTGTCGGGGTGGTGAGTTCACCCGAAATCGCGTTCGAAAAGGTCGGAATTCCCTTGAGCAACTCCTGCGCAGCCGGACCGGGAACCGGATAAATGCCGTGCTGGCATTCGAGCGTTCCGTGGCCGACATTCACGGCAGAAGACAGCAGACGCGCCGGGAGGAACTCCTCCAAGGCGATCATCGCGCCAACGATATCCACGATGGAATCCACCGCGCCGATCTCGTGGAAGTGCACCTTTTCGACGGGTTGATTGTGTATCTTCCCTTCAGCCTCCGCCAGCCTGCGGAATGCGCCGATCGATTGCTCCTTAACCCATGCCGAGAGCCCGCTCGCCTGGATCATCGCGCGGATATCCCGGAAACTGCGATGGTGATGGGCGGAGTGTGAAGGGGAAGGCCCGTGCAAATGTCCGTGGTGTTCAGCGGCGTGGTCGATATGCACATCGAATTTGGAAGCATGAATGCCGGCACGCATACATTTGGCAACCGCAAGATGATATCCCTCAACGGGCAACAGGCTCAGCTGTGCGCGCAGCCGCTCGAAATCGGCGCCGAGGTCCAGGAGGGCCCCAAGCATCATGTCGCCGCTGATTCCCGAGAAAGGCTCAATATAAATGATCCGGCGGGCATGCGAGGCGTTGAATTGCGGATTGCGGATTGCGGATTGCGGATTCTCCATAGATGCGCTTGATTTAAATTGCGTCATGATGGCATGCAATTAAGGGCGCGGTTTCGTGCCCGGACAGAAGTATGGCGATGCACAGGCAATCCCTCGCATTTTGGGGGCGCCGTTCAGATCCAGAAGATTTGATGCAGGTAGCAGGACTGCCACAAGGGGGCGATCAGGACAGACATATTCCCCACTCCGCAATCCGCAATCTGCAATCCGAAATTCATGGCCTAGGTGAGTTTAGGGGCTCGGGAATATGAAGTCAAGGCAAGCCAAGGCCGGTTGATTTGGAGGTATGCTTAGAGTATGTTTTCACGACCATAACATCCAAAATCATGTAGGAAGGAATAATGATATCAACTCTGGGCAGTGCGATCGAGCAATTGCTTTTGCGGCAGATTGAAAACAGGTACGGCATCCCATATCCGCGTCTTTCATTTACGGTCCCACCCAAGATCGAACTGGGCGAACTGGCTCTGCCTGTGGCCTTCGATCTGGCGCGCAAGGTGAAGCGACCGCCGAAGGAAATCGCCCAGGAGCTTGCCCAGGATGTCAGGGGAATCCCCGGCGTTTGGAAGGTTGAGGTCGCGGGTGCGGGTTATCTGAACATCTACCTGGACCGGGGATCTCTGGCAACGAATCTGGCTCAAAGCATCCGCGCCGGGCAGCACGGCAGGATTGCCGCTCCCGATCCCATTGGGAAGATAGTGGTTGAGCATACAAACATCAACCCCAACAAGGCCGCCCACATCGGGCACCTGCGCAATGCCGCCCTGGGCGACACCTTTGTGCGCAGCTTGCGCTTCCTGGGACAGGATGTGGAAGTACAGAACTACCTTGACAATACCGGAGTGCAGGTTGCGGATGTCCTCGTGGGGCTGGAACGCATGGAAGGCAAGACACTGCCCGAGGTGAAGGCGATTGAAGGGAAGTTCGACTATTACTGCTGGGATGTCTACTCGCGGGTCAGCGGGTTTTATGAAGAGTGCGAAGAAAACAAGAAATGGCGGAGCCGGACCCTCCAGGCCATCGAAGCCGGCGGGAATCCCACGGCCGAACTGGCTGAACATGTCGCGATGCGCGTAGTCCAGGCGCACCTGGCGACCATGGCCCGCATCAATGTCCATTACGACCTGCTTCCACGCGAAAGCGAGATTCTGCACCTCCATTTTTGGGAAAAGGCCTTCAGCCTCCTGAAGGAGCGTGGCGCCATATATTTCGTCGAAGAGGGCAAAAACCGCGGTTGCTGGGTGATGAAAGCCGGAGAACGGGGCGTTGCCGGAGAAGATGGCGGCACGCGCGAGGAATTGGAGGACGATGAAAAGATCATCGTGCGCTCCGACCGCACCGTGACCTACGTGGGAAAAGACATCGCCTACCAGCTCTGGAAGTTCGGCCTCCTGGGTCTCGATTTCCGGTATCGCTCCTTCGATGGCCCGAATGCCCAGAGGCTCTGGATCACGGCCAACGAAGAGATTGCGGGCGCCCAGCCGCCGCCCTTCGGTCATGCCCGGAGGGTGTACAACGTGATCGACAGCCGGCAGGCTTATCTCCAGGGCATCGTTCTCCAGGGGCTCAAGGCCCTCGGATTTGATGAAGAAGCAAAAAACTCCATCCACTTCTCCTACGAAATGGTCGCCCTCACTCCGGCCTGCTGCGAGGAACTCGGTTTTCGACTATCAGAGGAGGCGAAGAAGCGCCCGTTCATAGAGGTTGCCGGCCGCAAGGGGTTGGGGGTGAAGGCCGACGACCTGCTGGATGCCTTGTTGGAAAAAGCGCTGGCAGAGGTGAAATCGCGACACGCTCTTCCTGAAAATGAGGCGAAGGAGATTGCTCGGGTGATCGCGGTGGCCGCCCTCCGCTACTTCCTCCTGCGTTTTGCGCGCAACACCATCATCGCCTTCGATTTCAAGGAGGCGCTCAGTTTTGACGGCGAGACGGGGCCCTATGTGCAATATGCGGTCGTGCGCGCCGACAATATTTTCCGGAAGCTGGCGGAGTCCGGCGAGCCGGAGTTCAGTCCGGATAAGATCGACGGTGCGGTGCTCGGCGAGTTTCTCGCCGGACACGACGAAATCTGGGAACTGGTCTACCTGGCTGCGCGCCTGCCCGAGGTTGTCCGGCAGCTAACGCAGTCTCTTGAAGTCTCCCAATTGGGGAAATACGTTTTTTATCTGGCACAAAAGTTCAATCTGTTCTATCACAAATATCACATCCTCTCCGAATCCGACGAAAGCCGCAGACAGTGCCTGCTCCTCGTCGTGGATTTGGTGCGGCAACAGATGGCCAAGGCTCTGGATCTGCTTGGGTGCGAGGTTCCACCCAAAATGTAGCTTATGCTTTTTCTGCGATTATCGCTGATGATTTGGGGTTTGATGCTCCAGGCGCCTCCCCCTGCTGCGCCCCCGGGACCCGATTGCCTTCTCCCGCAGGAAAAGAGTCGGCTGCTCACGGAGACGAAGTTGGACAACCGCGTTAAGATCTACCATGAGGCTTCGACTCGCTGCCAGAACTCTCTGACCGCAAACCTCCGGAGTCAGGATCCCCAACCCGCCGGCACACAGCTCAAGTCCTGGATGAGCCTGCTTGAAAGTTCTCTGGAGGATGTCAAGGGCAGCACCGCCCGCAAGGACAAATCGAGGGCTCTGATTCGCTACGAAATTCACCTGCGCAAGGCGATCGGGAACGTTCAGGAGCTCAAACACAAGGCCTCGGCCGATCAATTCGACGACCTCGAAGCCTGGCTCACCCGGGCCGAGGAAATACACAGGAAATTCGTGGATATGCTGTTCCAGCGATAAGCCGGAGGCCGCCATATGAAAAAATCCATCTGCACCCTCTGCGCAGCCGCCTGGATCATCCTGACGGCTGGAACACCCGCTCAGGCCGCGACTGCCGCGAAAGAGTATCTGACGCCGAAAGAAATCGAGCAAATTCAGGATGCCCAGGAAATAGAAAAGCGCATCAAGATATACCTGGAAGCCGCGGCACTGCGGCTGAAGGCCGCCGAGGACAGGCTTTACGGAAAGGAATCCGCCCCGGGGGACCCGCTCGAGTTTTTCAGCGCGGAGGAAATGATCGATGGTTATTACCAGATCGTGCGGAGTGTCATGCTGAATCTCGACGGTGCTTTTCAAAAGCCGTCGGGCGACAAGGAGAAATTCGGCGTGGCGCTGAAGAACCTGAAGGACAGTATGGAAAAGGCCGAGAAAAGCCTCGCGATTCTCAAAAAGATGGCCGAGGAAAAACGGCGGGAGGAACTCTGGAATCTTATCAACAAGGCCATCGACGTCACGGGCGGCGCCCATGAGGGCGCGGAAATGGGCCTGTCCAAACAGCCCGCCCCTCCAAAGAAAAAGGGGAAGTAAACCCGGATTGGAGATTGAGCCGATCCATTTCCCTCTGGAAGAGACTGATCCCTGCGACGCCGGCCGCGCCCGCTGCCAGAACCGACCCAACGGAGTCTGCGTGGATCCCGCCCAAACCCAGGACCGGAATGGAAACCGCAGCGCAAATCCGCCGGAATCGCGTTATCCCCATGGGCCTGCCATAGGGCAGCTTTGAAGCGGTGCGATAGACAGGACCGACCAGAACATAGTCCGCGCCCTGCGCAGCGGCGCGGCGGACTTCGTCATGCGAATGCGCTGAAACTCCAACGATAAGATCCTGGGTCAGGAGCGGGTGGAGGTCCGCGGGCAAGAGACCCGTCGACGGCAGATGCACTCCGTGCGCTCCCGCCGCACGCGCCACATCCGCCCGGCCATTGACCAGGATCCGGCATTGCGTCCCGCGCGCAAGAGATACGGCCTTTCGAGTCAGAACAAACAACTCCCGGTCGGAGAGATCCTTTTCCCGAATCTGGATGAAGTCGGCGCCGCATCGCATTGCGCGACGCATGCAGGAGATGAGAGACAAGCCCGCCAGCTGGCTGCGGTCGGTGACATAGTAGAAAAGCGGGCGCTTAACGGGAAAAGTAGCCGCGGCTGTTTTTCCTGAAATAGGCAATTTCTTGAAGTCCAATCAAAATATTGACGATTCCAAGTCCCAGCACTGCGCCCTTGAAAAACGAGTTTGCGACCACGGGGCGGATTTTCGGGTAGAGATAGAGCAAGTAGTTGTTTTCCCAGATCCCGAGCCAGGGCAGGAAGAGCAGAAAAACCCCGACTTCGAGAGAATAAAGAATGTAGAGGATGTGCCAAATCCACATCATTACGGAACGAACGTAGGACCCTTTCTCGTTGCGCGAATCAGATGTGCCTGCCCAGGGTGCGTTAGGTAGCATGCCGGCCGGAATCGCCTCGAAGTTCGCAGATCTTTTGGTTCACGTCCCGATAACTGGGATCGGTTTCCTGGAGAATGGTGAAATTTTCCAGAGCCTTGGCGAGTTCCCCCAAAGCCATGAGGGCGGCGGCCATATCATATCGGAGGGCCATGGATTCATGATGGGAAATACCATGGACAGAGATTCCCGTCTCGCACCAGCGTATGGCCGACCGAGGCATTCCTTTTTCGAGAAAACAGGTGCTCAGCATGCCGCAGCATTGAATGACTTCTGTCGGATGCCTGGCCGAACTGAGCACCTTTATGGCGTCCTGGAACTCCCTGATGGCTTCGTCGATCAGGCTCATCTCGCGATAGGCGATCCCAAGGCTAAAGTGGGTTTCGTATTCCTCATGCGCGATCTCCTGGTCGGTCAGGGAGTTCACCTGATCAAGCAGGTCGGCAAACATGCCTTTGGCCTCCGGCTCTTCGGCCTGATGCGCGGGAAGATCCCTTTCCTCGGCAGGCAGGATGTCACCAAATCGAGGCTCCTCCTCGAGAGAAAAGATCGGCAGCGCCTGCGCAGGAAGCGCCTCGTCAGCGGCGGGTGTCCAGGGGATGTCCAGGCTTTCCGTCGGCTCTTCGATAAGGCTGAACTCCTCGGGGATTGACGGTTCGGCCGGCGTCCCCTCGGACACCAATTCGATCGTATCCGAGGTGCCGCTCAGTGCGATCGGCGCTGCTTCAGGCTCGGCTGCTTCGGGGGTGATCTGGCGCCGGCGGATGAGCAGCTCGGGATGATCGGGGTGATCTTTTTCGAGTTCACTCAGCTTGACGCGCGCTTCGTCATAGAAGCCCAGCCGGATGTAAAAATCCACTTCCTGCAGCTGCTTGGGCAGCGAGGCTGTCGGGCGCGGCACGGTGGAGGGCACAAACTGCTCCACCATATCGTCCGCGACGATTGCCGCGTCAGCCGGCTCTCCGACCCCGGCGGAGCCTCCATCCTTGAAGAAAATCTCCGACAGATCTTCCGAAAGATCGACTTCCAATCCGGCCCCCGGATCGGGAGCGAACGTTGCCGGGCCAGGGGCCGCGGGCGATGGTCCCGCGCCTGACTGGCAGGCGAGCGAGAGCAGTTCCGGCCGGCTGGCCGCGACTGCGGGATCGAGGCGGCCGGCCTCGTCGATGAACTTTTGTACGGCATCTTCATCGCCCATCTTGCGGTGGGCGAGCGCAAGGTAAAGGCACTCCTCCGCAGCCAGCGACCTCTGGTTGTCCTCCTTGTACATGGCGAGCAACCGGAGACGCGCGCCGACATCCAAGGGGTCCTGAGTTTCGAACGTGCGCAGCATTTCCAGCGCCTTGTCCCTCATGCCGTAGTTCAGGAGAAGGTCGACTTCCACCAGCATGGGATTTGCGGCGGGTACCCCCGCCTGGGCCGCCTCGGGCAATTCAAATTCCCGTTCCCTGCCGGGCGTTTCGATGATCGGCTCGCGATCGGTCTTCACCGGAGGAGTATAGGGTATGCCCGGAAAAACACTCTCGAAGCACTGCCGATGCATCTCCAGGTGCTTCCGGCTGTCGGGAGTTATTTGAAGGATCTTCTCCAGGGGCCCCAGCGCTTCGCGGCACTGACGGCGGTCCAGATAGTGATCCGCGATCTTATCCAGAGTCTCGAGATAGCACGGCTGATCATTGGCCGCGGAATAGATTTCGGCGATTCGGATCAGCGCCGGCACATGGCCCGGGACGGCGCTGAGAACCATCTGATACCCTTCAATGGCCGCCTTGGTCGCCCGCTTCTCGATCAGGATTTCCGTGATCGGGTCCAGGCAGGCAGCCGCCGCATCGTACTCCTTCAATTCCAGGAGTTTCTTCTGCGCTTCGAAAAACCGCGGGTACTGGGACTGGTCCAGTGAGACCATCCGCTGAAGGGTGGCGCTGGCGTTCAGTGTATCGGCGCAGGCGAAGTACACTTTCACGAGCAGTGCCAGCAAATCAACGCTCTCAATTCCTGCAGCCATGGATTTTTTAAGAGCCTCCAGCGCTCGCGACATCTGTCCGGCCCGGGTCGACGCTTCGAGATGACCGGTCAAGGCGAGGATATCTCCCGGCTGAAGTTCGAGAGCCTGTTCGAATGAATTCAGAGCCGACGCGTTGTCGCCTGCTTTGGCCTGAGCTCTGGCGGCCGCCAGAAAGTAGAAATGCGCCTTGTCCTTGGAGCCTTCGCGCAGGTTAATGTCCGCCAGCTTCAACTGCACCGGGATGTTCGCCGGATCCAGGTCGGCGACTTTTTCGTAGGCGAGTTGCGCCTCAGCGGCTTTCCCCTCACGGACGCAAATCTCGGCCACGCGCAGATACTCATTGCGGGCCTCGACATTTAATCCCTGCTTGGCATAGAGGGACGCGAGCGTCTTGTGCACCGACGCGCTCTGGGGATCACAGCTCAGGATTTTCTTGTAAACGGCAATGGCTTTGAGGAGAAAGTTGTTGTGGGCGTAGTGATCCGCTACTTTGGAAAAACACCCGCTGGCATCCTCGGGCTTTCCCAGCCGGAGATAAAGGTCGCCGACCGTATTGATCGTCAGGACGTCGTCTGGGTCGATCTTGATGATTTTTTTAAATTCGCTGATCGCCTGAGGGATTTTCCCCTGAATGACAAATTTTTCAGCCTCGCGCTGAATCTTTGCCTTGCTGTCACCGGCCATGATTCCCCCTGGGCATCGGCGCCGATCGAACTCCTTCAAAGGTGCGCCTGTGGAGCGGGCAGGGCCCGTGCTCCAGGATTGCGTTCCGATGAATCTCCGTGCCGTAACCCTTGTGCCGATCGAAGCCGTACTGGGGAAACTCGGCGGCCAGAGCTGTCATGAACGCGTCGCGATGCACCTTTGCCACGATTGATGCCGCTGCGATGGAATAGGAACGCGCATCACCCTCAACAATTCCGATACAGGGGGCATCGAGGCCAGGCAACCAGAAGCCATCAACCAGGATAATGTCAGGAGAGACCGGCAGGCCCGCTACAGCCTGCCGCATCGCTTTGTGCGTGGCCTGAAGAATGTTGAGGCGATCAATTTCCGCCTCGGGTACAGAACCGATTCCAAAACCGAGCGCCTCATTCCGGATCCGTCCGGCCAGTCGTTCGCGCCGGCGCGCCGACAGCACTTTGGAATCACGAATCTCCGAATAATCTCCGTCGCCGCTCAGCACAACCGCTGCTGCCACGACGGGCCCGGCCAACGCCCCGCGGCCGACTTCATCCACTCCGGCGATGAAGCGATAGCCGCGGCCGTGCAGGATCTTTTCGAAGAAATCGTGACTCCACATGGAAGGTCACTATTGGCTTTTGGCCCGGGTATTCGTCGCGTGGTCAAATCTCCCCACTTCCTTCAACCGTGCCGCTTTTCCTCGTCGCCCGCGCAGATAGTATAACCGGGCACGGCGCACCTTTCCGCTCTTGACGATCTCCATCTTGTCGATGATGGGGGAATGCATGGGGAATATGCGCTCAACGCCATAGCCGGACGATACCTTCCGCACTGTGAATGTCGATGAAATCCCGTTGTGCTTGAGGCTTATGATCACGCCTTCAAAAACCTGGATGCGATATTTGTCGCCTTCCTTGATTTTTACGTGCACCCGCACCGTATCTCCAGGGCGGAACTCTGGCATATCTGTTCGCATTTGTATGTTATCGACCGCCTGCGTCAACTTCATAATAGACTCCTTGAATTAAACTGCCAAGGCCGCTCACCGGCATCTCGAATCCATCAGTGTCGGGGTGGGAAAACCCGGCGATATCCATTACCTTGCCTGCTTCCCGCGCTCTAGTGACGAGCCATCTCCGGGCGATGCCGGAGAGTCTTTTCCAAGGCCATTTCCCTGCGCCATTCTGCAATCCTGGCGTGATCGCCCGACAGCAACACTTCCGGCACTGCCACCCCTCGGAACACCGCAGGCCGGGTGTATTGAGGGTAGTCCAACAAACCGGTCGTAAAACTCTCGTTCAGCGTGGAGTCACTGTTCCCCAGTGCTCCCGGAATCAGCCGGACGATCGAATCCAGGACAACCATCGCCGGTATTTCTCCTCCGGTCAGGACAAAATCTCCGATCGAGATCTCCCCGTCCACCAGGCAGTCGACAACCCGTTGATCCACCCCCTCATAGCGGCCGCAAATCAATACAATGTGCTGCAGGCCGGACAACTCGAGGGCCATCTCCTGCGTCCAGGTCTTTCCCTGGGGAGAGAGGAGAAGCACGCGGCACCCGTACGTTCGCTCTGGTCCCCGGCAATGCTCGACCGCGGCAAAAAGAGGCTCCGGCATGAAGACCATGCCCTCCCCGCCGCCATAGGGCCGATCGTCCACCGACTTGTGCTTGTCCCTGGCGAAGTCCCTCAAGTTGATGAGCCGAACCTCCGTCAGTTGCGCCTGGCGTGCGCGGCGCAAAATACCGCACTCGAGCACGCCCGCGAAGATCTCCGGAAAAATGGTGATGATATCAAATCTCATTTATTCAGGTCTATCAATCCTTCCGGCAGATCAACCACAATCCTCTTATCCTTAATGGAGACTTCCCTGCAAAATCCTGCAACCGCGGGAAGCAGAAATTCCCCATGTTTTCCCGTGATCACAAGCTGATTATTGCCGGATATCCGGAATACCTCCTTGACCGTCCCGAGACCTTCCCCGGCAAGGCTGCAAACCGAGCATCCGACCAGATCGTGATCGAAATAGGTCCCCTCGGGAATTGACACTGCGTCGGCGAGCTCGACCTTCAACCATGCTCCGACCAGCCGTTCAGCGCATGATATCGAATCCGTGCCGGCGAACTTGAGCACCTGTCTCCCCTTGTGCTCCCAGCAGGACTCCAGCCGGGCACGCTCCCTGGAACCGTTCGGCCATTCGAGCCAAACTTCTTCCAGCGATTCGAAACGCGCCGGAGAATCCGTGTACAGGTCGGCTAAGACCTCCCCACGGTTGCCGCGAGTTCTTGCGATTCGGGCGATTGCAATAAAGGAAGGCTGCGCGGCTTGCTCCACTACTCTAGAATTTCCAGGACAAAGCGTTTGCGCAGTTTCATGCCGGCGGCGCCGAGAAGGGTTCGAATGCATCGCGCCGTCCGGCCTTGTTTCCCGATAACCTTTCCGAGATCCGTGGGCGCCACGCGAAGCTCCAAAACCGTCGTCTGCTCTCCTTCGACTTCGTTAACCACAACCTGTTCGGGGTTGTCAACGAGCGCTTTAGCAATCATTTCTACCAGCTCTTTCATAACCGCCTCCCCTTTTGAGATCGCACCTGCAAAATTTTCTGCTCGGGAGCCTATCAGGGCGCTGGATCGAAGACGGAAATGGAGAGCCTAGCCGGCAGCCACTTCGGGCTTAACCTTTTTCAGTAAGGAGCTTACCGTTTCTGAAGGTTGAGCACCTTGAGCCATCCAATGCTTGACTCTTTCCATGTTCAGCTCAACGGACGGAGGGTTTGTTCCCGGATTGTAGTGCCCTACAATCTCCACAAAACTTCCATCGCGAGCCTGTCGTCGCTCAATAACCACCACGCGGTACATCGGCTTCTTTTTAGCACCCATCCGAGTCAATCTTATCCGTAACAATACGCCTCCTCATATCGATAGCCTTAAATGCCTGGAATTCTGACACATAACCACACGGGATGCAACCACCCCCTGGCAGTCAGGGAATTGCAGGCCTCGGCAGGATCGTTTCCTGCCTCGGCCGGGGGCGAAACCCTGAGATCGACCCGGAATCCGGGATGCCGGTTTTCTCCCCGGTGACCGCTTCTCCGTCACCTTTGCAGCCGCCTCCGGCGCCAGCCCTTTAGCCCATTGGGAATTTCATGCCCCGCATCATACGCGGCATGATGCCTTTGCTGAGGCTTTTCATCATCTTCCTGGTGTCAACATACTGCTTCAACAGTTTGTTGATCTCCTGCACCGGCCTGCCGCTGCCCCGCGCAATCCTCTTGCGCCGGTTACCATTTAAAATATGATGATGAGCGCGCTCCTGCGGCGTCATGGAGTTGATGATCGCCTCGATGTGAATCAGTTCCTTCTCGTCCACCTGCATCTTGTTGAGTCCGCGCAGAGGCCCCATATTCGGAAGCATGCCAAGGATCTGGTCCAGAGGCCCCATTTTGCGAATCTGCCGTAGCTGATCGCGGAAGTCTTCGAGCGTGAATTCATCCTTGCGGATCTTCTCCGCCAGTTCCAGAGCCTCTTCCTGATCGACAGTCTCTTCCGCCTTCTCGATCAGCGAAAGAACGTCTCCCATGCCCAGAATGCGGCCTGCCAGGCGGTCGGGATAAAAGGGCTCGAGCGCTTCAACCTTTTCACCGACACCGACGAACTTGATTCCCTGGCCGGTCGCGCTTTTTATCGAAAGCGCCGCGCCGCCCCGGGCATCGCCATCCATTTTGGTGAGAATGACACCGGTGAGACCGAGTCGCTCGTGGAACTCCCTGGCGCTGCGGACGGCATCCTGCCCCGTCATGGCATCGGCCACAAGCAGGATCTCGGTAGGGGGTGCCGCACGCTGGATCCGATCGAGCTCGGTCATCATTTCATCGTCGATGTGAAGCCGGCCGGCGGTATCCACCAGCACCACATCGTAACCGCTGTTGCGCGCGTATCGGAGCCCCTCTTCCGTTCTCGCCACGGGATCGTTGTTGCCGGACGCATCAAAATAACCCAGGTTGTTCTCTTGGCAGAGAATCGCCAGCTGTTCGATTGCCGCGGGGCGATAGACGTCGACCGAAAGCAGCAGCGGCGTATGGTTGTTCTGCGTCAGCCAGAGCCCAAGCTTCGCGCTGGAGGTCGTCTTGCCCGAGCCCTGCAAACCCACCAACAGGTAAATGCTCGGCGGCTGATTGGCGAATCTCAGGTCGGTCTGCGAGCCGCCCAGAAGCTCCACCAGCTCGTCACGCACGACCTTGATCACCTGTTGGCCCGGAGTGAGCGAACCGAGAACCTCCTGGCCCAGCGCCCGCTGCTTCACCCGCTCCACAAATTCCTTGGCGATCTTGAAGTGAACATCCGCATCGATGAGCGCATTGCGGATCTCGCGCGCAGTCTCTTCAATGTTGCGCTCGGAAACGCGGCCGTGCCCGCGCAGGTCCTTTAAAATCTTCTGAAGCTTGTTCGAAAGATTTTCCAGCATGACAATACCCGAGTTCCCGGCCCGAAAGCGGCCGGCTGCCGGTCCTGGCCTGCCCTCCGACGCGCCTGTCGGGCGGCCGCACACAGACCTCACCCTGTTTTGGGCAAGCGGTAAGGCTACTGGCAGCAAGCTTGCCAGTCAAGCTTTTTGCCAGTACGTCATGATTGTCTTGCAGGGAAGACAAAGTCCGCGGAAAATGGAGATTCAGTGGAGAGGGGGGAATTCAGGAATGAGGCATGTCATCGTGGGAACCGCGGGCCACATCGACCACGGCAAAAGCGCCCTCGTCAAGGCTTTGACAGGAACCGATCCCGACCGGCTGATGGAAGAAAAACTGAGAGGGATCACCATCGATCTCGGATTTGCTCATCTGGACCTCGGCGACCTCCAGATCGGATTCGTGGATGTGCCGGGACACGAGAAGTTCGTAAAGAACATGCTTGCCGGTGTAGGCGGCATCGATTTTGTACTGTTGGTGGTCGCCGCCGATGAATCCGTCATGCCGCAAACCCGCGAGCATTTCGACATTTGCCGCCTGCTCGGGATTCCTTCCGGCATCCTCGTCATTACCAAGGCGGATGCGGTTGAACCCGACCTGATCGAACTCGTCCGCGATGAGATTCAGGAAATGATACGAGGGTCTTTCCTCGAAAACGCGCCCATCGTTGCAGTCAGTTCCAAAACCGGGGCAGGGATCGAGGACCTCAAGAAGGAATTGCGCGCTCTGGCAATCTCGACTCCTGTTCGCTCCGAGGCCAGAAAGCTTCGCCTCCCTGTCGACCGAGCCTTCAGTGTGCGGGGATTCGGAACGGTGATTACGGGCACTCTGACCTCGGGAGCGCTGGTGAAAGACTCGGAAGTGGAATTGATCCCTGCTTCTCTGATTGCGAGGGTAAGAGGCATCCAGGTCCACGGCAAACCCAGCGAAAGGGCGGTCGCCGGCCAGCGGACTGCGGTCAATCTTCAAGGCGTCGATCTGGCGCAGGTTGAGCGGGGGATGGTTCTGACGGACCCGCGCATTTTCGGCCCCACCCAGCTTGTCGATGTAAAGCTCAACCTTCTGCCGGCGGCGCGCCCATTGAAAAACCTCCTGAAGGTTCGCTTTCATCAGGGGACATCGGAAGTGCTTGCGCGCGTGGCCCTCCTGGGCAGGGAAACTCTCGAACCGGGAGGGTCCGCATACGCCCAACTCCGTCTGGACACTCCGACCTTCTGCCTCCATGGCGACGCTTTTATCATCCGCCAGTTTTCGCCTACCATAACGATCGGAGGAGGAAGAGTCCTGAATCCGCGGCCGGTCAAGCACAAGATCACGGACAAATCCGCCCTCGGTTTTTTGGAAAGACTGGACAGCGGCAATCCCGCAACGGTCGTACAATCCCTGGTTGCAGCACAACCGAAACGCGCCGTGGATTTGCGCGAGCTGAATTCCATGCTAGGTATGCCGGAGGCGGAACTTAGAACCCTATGCGACGGCCTGGCAGATTCGCACAAACTCCTGCATATTCCCGCACCCGCGCCGGTATTCCTGCTTCCGGAAATCGCCCGATCGCTGGAAGAGGAGACCCTGTCGCTCGTGGCGAAGTTCCACGAGCAAAATCCGCTGCAAAAGGGCATTTCACGCGAAGAATTGCGCAAGCGGGTTTATGACGACCTCCCGCAGGAAATCTTCAGGTATCTGCTCGACCACCTGGTTGAGAAGCGGAAGATCGCGCTTCAGGAGGAGGTGGTATGCCTCCACGGCCGCGAGATTCAACTGTCCCCTCATGAGGAAGCTCTACGGGTGATGATCGCGGCGTTCTACCGGCAGTCGGGCTGCCAGCCTCCGCCGGTATCGGAGCTCCCGGCTGCGCTGGGACAGGACGCAGCGGAGGTGCGGAAAGTATATTTCTGGATGCTGAAACAAAAAATGCTGGTCAGGGTAAGTGATGAGCTTACCTGGCATCGTCTCACCATCGATGAGATCAAAAACAAGATCCGGTCCACTTTCAAGTCCGGGGACAAATTCGGCGTTGCGGATTTCAAGGATCTCTTCGGTATGACGCGGAAGCATGCGATACCGCTGCTCGAGTACCTCGACCGGGAGAGGGTTACCCGGCGACAGGGCAACGATCGGATTCTCCTTTAGCGGCGGGGCGGGGGGACCGCCGCAGGCGGATCGAACTGGCTGGTGTAGTGCGTCACAAATTCCTGATCGTAGGGCAGCCTGATGTTTTCACGCCGAGATATCTGCACCAAGCCCATAGGGGCACGGCGCGCCGTGCCCCTGCCGCCCTCGGGCCCACTTTCCACCAATTCAGCTCAGGTTTCGCAGGCACACTCCTCATAGGTAGCATCGGTATGACGCATTCCATTAGCCATCACATCTGGCTCGGGCGACACAAATTATCTCGTTCGCCTGAAAAAGGTTATCGGTCCTCTGGCGTACCGATTGATGGCGCCAACTTGATTGACATAATCCCCCACGTCAAGTAACCTTTTCCGGGGTTCTTGAAATAATATCACGGAGGTTGATTATGTTTGGTTCGTTGGGCATGGGTGAGTTACTGGTAATCCTTGTGATAGTCATTTTTATCTTCGGCGTGAACAAAATTCCCCAGCTGGGCAAAGGACTGGGTGAAGGAATCAAGAACTTTAAGTCAGCCTTGAAGGCAGGCCAGGAAGAGCCGGAGGATAAGAACACAACTTCGACCACGAAGAATTAAGAATTGCCCTGCCGGGCCCAGCTACTGCTGATCGCCGCATCCCAATTGGGTGCGGCGCAAGATCTTAACTCCGCTGCGCCAGTCCTCGTTAATCGCAATCTTCCACACTTCCACACCCGGATTAAAGAACCGCACGACCTGCTCCGTTGAATCGTGAAATGAGAACACCGGAGAAACCAGGTAGATGCGCGGTCGGGAGGCGTTCAGGCAGATCCCCGAAAAGTAGCCGCGCCGACGAAAATCGCCATCCGCATTGTGCCGGACGACTCGCCCCCAGTAGTCGAGCGCCTGGATCGGGAGGTCAGGATCCGGTGCCACCTTGAGTTCGAGAATCACCAGGGTGCCCTCCCTGTCAGCCCCGAGGATATCCACCCTGCCTGGATCCTTGCCCAGATACACCGGAATCTGCGGATAAACCGATGCCGGCACCAGTTCGGGAAAGAGGTTAGGGACGTCTTCCAGGATCAACGACTCCAGCCAGCGTTCCGCCTGGAGTCTATAAAAGGGATGGTACGGGTCCGGGCTGTCGGCTCTGCGGTAATAAAGAATACCCTCGACCAGGGCCCGCAGGCTTTCAAAATTGTCCGCGTTAAGGTCAGTTTTATCCGGTCCCACCCCGAAGCTGATGCAATCCCGGGTTTCTCCCCGCGCGATGGCAAATTCCAATCCCCAGAGCCGAAGGGAGTCATATTCCTGAAAGCGCGGATAGCGCTTGATATATCCGGGAGCCAGGTCCAGGACGCGCGCCAAACCGGCGTTCCAGTGAAAAGGGCCCAGCACCGGCCAGCGGAATTCCCTATTTTCTGCGGGAGGCACGGGGAGGGGGGCATGCCGGACCGAAAGACCATCGGTAGCAGAAGCCTCCGATTGCCACACTTCAATATCGATCGTGCTCTGATCCAGGAGCCCGGCCCGGTGCCGGATGATGCCTGTGAAACCGTGAGGGACGAGGATATGGACCTGCGGCTTGCCGCACAAGCACCTCTTTCTTTTCAGGAGCGACACCCAAAGCAGGGCCTGGCTCAGGGCCGACTGATGATTTTCCCCGACCTTGCATTCCTGGTATGAAGCCAGGAGGATAAAATCGCGTTTCATTCCCCGGCCATGAATGCGGAAATACGCGCCGGAGAGTGTGTGAGCCCTGTCCGAGCTCTTGCCCGCAGACATAATCCTGCAGCCCGGCGAGAGATTCCGCACCCAACGAGTCAGCCATTCCTGCAATTGAGCGGTCGAAACATCGGCACGGAATT
>Ga0315273_10002534_pt1 | contig 21626 bp, 31 predicted proteins | sample YL17G02_0_MG_FD_205753 | JGI IMG/M metagenome (GOLD analysis project Ga0315273, IMG submission 205753) | Sediment microbial communities from Yellowstone Lake, YNP, Wyoming, USA - YL17G02_0 | ecosystem: Environmental > Aquatic > Freshwater > Lake > Sediment | place: USA: Wyoming | collected... | reverse complement strand
CGCGCCAGAAGACGGGATGAGCACGTCGAGCGCCGGAGGCCCTTCGTCATCCTTCAGGATGAGGATCAGCGTGTCCACGCGAGCGGGCGTGTAGATCGAACCCGACGCGCGCTGGAACTGGATGCGTCCGGTCCCAGGCTCATACCCAGGAGACGACTCGCCCTGGATGTTCGCGATGACGTTCGACGGAACGAGCGCGCCTCCAACCAAGCCTGATCCGAATGCCATGATGTTCTGTCTTTCTGAAAACGAGGTGGAAGGAGATCAGCCCTGCGCCGAGTGGAGGCACTCCACGATGAGAATGAGGGACGGCACGGGAACGCCGAAGTAGTTGCGAACGACCCCGTACACGTTGTTCGGATCGGACGACACCGTGGAGTTGATCATGACCGAGCCCTGGCAGGCGACAGGAGCGGAACCCTCCTGCTGGCTGGAAACAGCGATCACTGGCTCGGCCTGGATTCGGAAACGACCGTAGGCGAACGAGCCGATCTGAGAAACCGGAGCCACCGAGCCCCACTTGTCGCGGCCAGGGCCGAAGTTCGTGGGAAGGCCGTGCTGGCCCAGGAATACCTGCGGAACCGCAGACACCAGAGTGCCGATATCAGGCGTACCCCCAATCATGCCGTCAGGAGTGAGCTTGTCGAGAGGATTGCTGCCGTCCTTGTCGCCGAACATGATCAGCGTGTCCACGCGATCGGGCGTGTAGATCGACCCGCTCTTGCGAGCGAACATGATGCGGCCAGCCGCATCGTAGCCAGGAGACGACTCGCCTGCGAGGTTCTGGATGATCCCGAACGGGACGAGGTTTCCCGCAGGACCGAATGTGCCGCCGAATGACATGATTTTCTAGATCCTCTCGTCAGGCTACTGAACCGCTACGCTCATCCGAGCATTAATCTCGCGGGTCAGCGGCCTGACGAAACGGGGAGCCTGCGCTCCCCAGTCCATCCCGAACCGTTCAGGTCAGGAGATCCAGGTTCCGACCTCGGGGGTCTCCTCGTCCTGCGGCCAGAGCGGCTGACCGTCGGGGGAGACGTCCGCGCCGAGTCCGTTGGTCTGGAGGTAGTTCGCGCGGGTGACTTCCTCGCCCGAGAGCCCCTGGACCGCCTGACCCGTTCCGGCCGGGACGCTCACCTTGTAGCGGTCGTAGTACGGCTGGACCGGGACGACTTCCGTCTCCCCGTTCAGGCCGTACATCCCGCGCCGACGGTGGTAGCCGAGGCCAGCGACCGCCGCAGGAGCCGCGTACTGATGGTAGACCATCATCGCTCCGCCCGCCGCTGCCGAGCCCGCCACCTGACCGGCGAAGCCGTAGGCAGCCGGGTGGCCGCCTCCGCCCTCGAAGTGGTAGATCGCGCGAGCGCCAGCGATGCCGAGGAGGAACTGCGCGAGCGCGCGGAACCCCGGCTTCGCGGGGTTCTCCGTCGTTCCGTCGCCGTTGAAGTACCCCGCCACGGATTCCATGTTGAAGATGGCCTCCGTGAGCAGCGCACCACCCGCGCCGCCGAGGGCCGCGATGCCGTGGCCCTTCAGCACTTGCATGTCCATCAGCGGGGCAGCCTCGCCGAAGAACTCGTAGTCCGCAGCCAGAGCACCGATATCTTCGTAGTCTTCCATGTTCCTGCGTTCTCCTTCGAGGTTTCTCTACTGAGCGGGGGTGCTCAGATCACTTCCCGGTCTTGCGGAGGAGCTTGCCCTTGAAGCGACCGCGCCCCCAGATGCAGCCCTTCTTCAGCTTGCGCTTGCCGCGCAGGCAGGACTTCTCCGTGGCGACCTTGAAGCCCTTCGGGGCGGCCTTGCGAGAAGCCTTCTTGGCCTTCTTCCTCTTCTTGGCCTTCTTCTTCACGCCCGCCATGCCGTAGTCGCTGTCCATTCCACGAAGCATCTTCGCCATCGCCGTTCTCCTTCTAAATGTGTACCTGGGAACAAAACGCACGTCAACGACGAGCGCGAGATCGAAGAAACGCCCTTGTAGCAAGGTACGAAAGCACGCCTACTCCCGCTCCGAGAGCGATCGAGCCGACAGGTGTTTCGTACCAAACCGCATCACCGGCTTCGCCGAGACCGGAAATCGGTGAACCGGATTGATAGCCAGCGCCAGGAGTCGGACCCCATTCACGCTGCTGACGACGAGGAGCGAAATCGAAGTCGAACCGAACGTCGCTGCCAGCCCACATTCGTTCGTGGTTCGACGCTGCGGGCTGCCGATTGAAGATGGCCTCGTAGGAGTCCACGACCTCCGGGAAGAAGCTCTGCGGGTAGTCGGCCTGATAGGACGACGGAAACTTGCCGCGACCGTACAGCAGCTTCTCATCGAAGACAGGACGCTGATCGCCCATGACCGGAGTCAGTGGACCGGAATAGCCCTCGCCCGAGTACCACTTGTTCAGATCTGGTGATCCCACGATGTACGGAACAGCGGCCGAAGGCAGAGGCCTCGGATACTGCATCGCAATCGGCGGAAGGAGGAGAGGGTTGAACTCCTCCTCCGGTGTGAGATTCCAGGTCATCGTCCCTTGATCCTCTTGAACAACTTCCCAGAGAACTTGCCACGTCCCCAGACGCAGCCCTTGCGGCGAAGGCCACTCTTCTTGAGGCACTTTTTCTTGGACGACAGGACGAACTTGGCACGAGCCAGCGCATCGGGGCTCCGGTTCTTGGATCGGGTTCCCTTGCGGGAAGACTTGCCGATCTCGCTCCCGGTATAGATACGCCTTTTCTTCGCCACGGGTGCTCCTGAATGGTTCAGCGAGAGGTCTTCTTCAGCAGCTTGCCTCGGAACTTGCCACGTCCCCAGATGCATCCCTTCTTGAGCTTGCGACCGCCTTGCTTCAGGCAAGTCTTCTCGCCCACGACCTTGTAGCCGTGCGCCTGCGGGTTCCGGTGAAGCGACGCCATCGCGTCACCGAACTTCCGTTGGTGCGCCGTCTTGCGCTTCCCCTTCTTGGAGCGCCGCTTCTTGCGGTTGCACCACGCAGGAGGATTCGAGCTTGCACAGGGGTGGCCCATCAGCGACGCCGTCGGCTCATCCCACTCATGCCGTACGCCTTGTTCATGCGCGCCATGTGCGCCGCGTACTCGGCCTCCGAGGCGACGCGACCCTGCCTCTGCGCCGGAGAGGCGGGAGCGCCGCGCGCGATCGTCTGCATGCCCATTCCGCCGCCGCACGACGCGGTGGTCTCGGCTGCCACGCGGTCACGCTCTTTCCAGTAGCGCGCGTTGCGGATCCCCGAGTTCGCGGTGGGGTTCTTCTTCGTGGCCTTCACCGGCAGTCGGCTCATGTGGTTGAGCGACAGGATGATCTTGCGCGCCGCGTGAACCTTCAGGTCGCAGTTCGGCGCGTGCTTGTAGATCCGCCGCGCGCTCATGAGCGCCTGGAAGATGTTGTAGTTGAGTTGCGCCTCGGGCGTCTTCGGACGGATGTTGGGCATCCCGCCCTTGGAGGGCAACATCGGATTCCGAGCCTTCTTGCTGCCGCCCTTCTTGCCGAGACGCTTGGCGACCTCGGGCGTGCAGTACGCCTTCTTGCCCTTGAAGAAGCAGCCCTTGCGGAGCTTGCCCTTGCGAGGGCCTGACTGCAAGAGCGCCTTCTTCTTGGACACAGCCACGGTGGCGATTCGCGCGAGGTCTTCCATGAGTCCGATTCTCCTGAATCGCGTCTTCTCTGAAGATCGCGATGGCTTGATGAGGTTCACTCTACAACGACACGACCTGAAGCACCACCATCAGAAATACTTGTTCCACTTCGGGTCGTCGGGCGCATCGACGCGAGCTTTTCCGATGATCGTGCTCGGAGCTTCCCACCCTGCTGGCTGCGCGACGCTCGCATCGAGCGTGCGCCATTTCGTCGGCTTTCCTGGGGGCAGTCCGACCTGAAGATAGATGTGATTCCAGTCGTCGCTGTCCTTCGTCTGGATCGTCTTCATGCGAACAGAGTAACCGATCGACATGAGCAGCGCACCGAGAGCGATCGTGTAGTCGTCGCAGTCGCCACCGTGTGCTTCGATCGTCCTCATCGCCGTAGCGAAAGTATCGATCGTCGCCATGTCACGGATGTAGCGCACGTTCGCGCGCATCCAGTTGAAGACGGCCTTCACCTCGCTCCAGTAGTCGCGCTCATCGATGGCCCAGCCGCCGTCGCCGTTGGCGTTGTCCGCCTTCCTGGCTCTCTTGGAAACGATCGAGACGGCAAGCTGTCTGACCCTCGGATCACGAATGGAGGCCATCATCTGACGAGCCACGCCAGCGAGCCGCTCGTCGATGTTGTTGACCTTGTAGATCTTCGACGAGGCGTCGGTGCCGTTGGTCATCGAGCCCGTAAGCTCCAGACGACCAAGGCCTCTGATGCTCCTTCTCCTCTGAGAGCCAGCCGTGACCCTGCCTGGGCTCTTGAATGCGGTACGCAGGCTGGACAGCCCTGCGATCATCGAACCGATTCCCATCAAGAACTGCGGCACGTCCATACGACTACCGTAGCACCCACTCACACGTCACGGGACAAGAAAGACAAGAGGCCCGATGCGTGAACATCGAGCCTCCTGAATCTCCGCCTAGCCGAAGCAGCCCGAAGGCCGCAGAGGTTTCTCTGAACGATTCAGGGCGCCGGGACAGCCTGCGGAGCGGCAGCGACGGCCTGCGGGTGTCCTTCGGGGAACACCTCGGGCACGTCTGGGAACTCGAGGCGCGACCTGATGATCGCCCAGTGACGGTCGAAGTCCTCCGCCGCCTTCTGGGGGATCTCCTTGTCGAGCACTTCGTTCTCAGAGAAGAACTCCAAGATCTCCTTGAGGTGGTCGAGCGCTTCGAGACGACGGTTCTGCTTGCACAGACCGAACATCTTCGAGATCACCGGACGGAAGTCCGTGGACGTCGCGAGAAGCTGGAAGCCTGTGATGATCGCTCCGATTCTCTCGGCATCAGTCGGCGCACCGTTGATCGCGGGGGCGTGGACGGCCAGGAAGCCCTCCGGCACGTTGACCTCCCCATCCTCATCCTCCTCCTTCGGAGGTTCGGGAGGACGCGCTGCTGCCACCGGCACCGGATGGGTCGCCTGCCGAATCGACTCCTGACGAGACTGCGACGCCTCCTGCGTCGCTTCGGCCTGGACGCGATTCGCCTCCTCCTGAGCGCGGCTCGCGTTGGCCGCAAGCTGATGGGCTCTCGACTCGGCAAGCTGCCTCTGCCGACCAGCCTCGTGCGCTCGTCGGTTCGCGACATTCTGCGCCTGCTCCTGCGCCGTCATCGCACGACGACCCGGCTGTGTCGCGATCTGCTGACCCGCCCCCTGCTGCAAGATCTGACCGGCGATCGACTTGCCGATGTCACTCTGCACCAGCCCCTTGGCGAACGACCAGAACGTCTCCGCAGACTCACCGGGTGCCTGCTGACTGCGTGAGTCTCCCTCGCCGAACTCGCGCTGCATCATCTTGAACAGCCGGAAGTTCTCGATCGTCTTCTCGAACGGATCTTTCGACGCGCCGGGAGGAGCCAGCATGTCGCGGAACTGCGGCAGCAACGTGAAGATGTCCTTCGTGGTGAGCGCCTCGTTGTTCCTGGGCGCCATGAGCGTCGCCATGTCGGCCAGATCTTTGATCGGGTCGCGAGGAGACGCGTGCTGCGCCTTCATCGCCTCGACCATCATCCGGGTGTTCTCCTTCATGGTTTCGAGCATCATCTCCATCGGGCTGGGGCCATCCGAACCATGAGGAGGAGGAGGGGGCGGTGGGGGAGGAGGAACCATCATCGACTGCATGCGAGCCTCCTCCTCCATGCGCTCGATCCGCTCGATCATCTTCTCCATCATGCGCGTCATGCCGTTGTCGACGGGCGCGGGCTTCTGCTGCATCTGCATGAGCAGCATCATCATCACCATGCCGTCGCCGCTCGACTTGGGAGCCTCGCCGGGTTTCGGCGGATCGGTGATCGCGCTCATCTGCTTCTCGATCATGCGAGCGACCATCGTCTCCATCGCCTGCTCGGCAGGAGACTTCTGAGGCTGCTGCTGGGTCGCCATCACCTTCTGGAACTCGAGAAGTTCCTTCAGCGACTCGGTCTTGCTCTCTTGACGTGGGAACTGGTGGACTGTCGCCATGCTGGTCTGCACGCTCGCTGGGGCGTCGATGGTGACCGCGCCGAGAGGCTGCGGCTCCTTCTGCTGCCCGTCGTAGTAGTGGACGTGGAACTCCCCGTAGCCGTACTCGGCCACGATGTACTTCTTGATGAAGGCCTCGATGGTGCCGACCCCCTGAAGCTCCTGGGCCGAGTACTCGTTGAGGAACGACATCTTCCCGTCGTCCTTCTTTTTGTAGACGTAGACGCGATGCGCGCTCGGGAGCATGCGCGCGACGTCCTTTCGCGGCTGCACGGGTGCCGCTGGCGCCTTCGGAGCCGACGCGCTCACCCTGCGTTGCTGCTGAAGATGACCTGGGCTCTGCGATGGCGGAGGAGGCACCGGCTCATGCCGAAGCAGCGCAGGGGCCTCCTGACCCATCGTGGAGATCTCCATGCTTCCCTCGTCGTCGGGGATCATCGCCCCCAGCGTTGCGGGATCGAGCATGGACGTAGCGACAGCGGTTCCCTTGGCAGGCGGCATGATAGGTTCCTCTCTTCTCGGTGGTCGGTGTAGCTGAACGGTTCAGGCGGTCTTGAGCAAGACGCCGGGGATCTGGATCTTGGCAAGCGAGTTCACCAGAGAACCAAGCTCGTGCTTCACATAGCTCTTGGAGGTCGTCTTCAGCGACGAGTGGCCGAGTAGCTGCGCGATCATCAACGGAGATACCCCCATGCTGTCGAGCATGGTGGTGTAGGTCTTCCGAAGGACGTGTGGCGTGAGGTCAGGGATGCTCGCCACCTTGGCGACTTGCTGCGCCCAGTTGCGAATGGTTCGCGTGGAGAGGTGCTGACCTCGGTGATGACCGGGGAACAGCCAGTCCACCGGCACCTTGCTCTTGAAGTCCGAACGCCAGCCCGTGAGGAACGAGCGCAGCACGAGGTTGCCCTGCTTCAACAGCGGCACCTGTCGGGGCTTGCGCCCCTTCCCCTGAAACGAGAACACGATCCACCCCTGGCTCACGATGAACGAGTCCAGCCGCAGCCTGACAACCTCGTCAGACCGAAGGCCGCAGAGGGGCATGAGCAACATGGCCGTCCTACTCGGCTCGTTGACCATCTCGTTGACGGTATCGAAGTACCGGCCCAGTTCCTCCAGGGTGAGCACCTTGGGGTCTTTGTCCCAGACCTTCGGCAGATCGGGCTTGGAGAACTTCGGGACGTGGTAGCCGATTCGCTCGAGGTGTTCGAGCCACGCCTTCACGCCCGTGAGCCTGGAAGCGATCGTGGTCGGGGCGATGCCCTTCCGAAGCAGATGTCGGACAAAGTCGTCCATCAGCCCCGGCTTGGCGGACGACAAGTCCTTCATGCCGATCTCAGCGAGGTAAAGCTCCCAGAGCCTCACCGCGTAGACATAGGCTTCGGCCGTGGGCCTGCTTTTGACTTCCACTAGCCGATCGTGAAAGCCCCTAACAGTCTCGTTCCAGAGGTTCAACGCCTACGGCTCTACGCGAGGATTTCCCCCGCGTCAACCATCTAGGCAGGGGGCGCGGGGGGGTCAGGCCACTCCACAGCCTCTTCGGCCCACTTAGGCCCCGAACCAGGACATTGCAACTCAGCGAGTGACCACGCCTGCGCTGCTGCCGCGAACACCGACATGGAGTTCGGGAGGTTCTGCTCCCGCGCCAAGAGAGCCATCCCCATAGCGTTCTCGGCATTCGAGGCAAAATCGCAGTTCACCCGGTAGTCGTCGTCTCCGTAGACGAGGTCGAGCGGATCGAGGCCGTCCACCTCCGGGTAGAGGGTCAACGCAGCCCTCTCAAGCTCAAGGAGCGACTCGCCGCGTGAGTCGTCGGGCAACGTGTCGCCAAGTCCGCTCAGGCCGTCCCTGGACCGTCCAGGGCGTCTTGACAGCCACACGGCACCGCCGATCACCCCAAGGCTCACGAGCAGCATCTTCACAAGGAAGAGGCTACGACAGATGCCCCATCTCTGCCAGAGCGGAAACCTGTTCCCTGAACTCGCTCACGGAGCGAGCATAAGTTTCCATCGGCATCTCGAGTACGACACCGTAGAGCCACCTCGTCCACTCATCGACAAGGTTCAGGTCGACTTTGTTTTTGAAGACCAGCGACGTGTTGGTCAGCTTCTTGATCCCATTCTCCTCAAGAACCTCTTGGTTGAACGAGACCGGGCATCCCGAACTGTTGAACACCAAGAGCCGATGAGCCTGAAGAAGCCATGCGCGTCGAAGCGTCGCGTGGGCAACAGAATCGTTCGACAGCTTCGGGACAAGGATTCGTCGGTGCAGGAACTTGTGCAGAAGGATTCGGTGATAGGCCGCGTAGACCTCGCTCTTGTCGGTCGCCTGTTTCATCGCAAAGCGAAAGACGTTGAACAGTTGCAGCGGGTTCATGCCGATCGCCTCAGTCCTTTCGAGACCGAGAACCTTGTTGGCAAGGAGCAGCCCCTTGGTTCTTCCGGCGACGACCTTGCAATCGCCGAAGGACGACTCGAACCCCTGCCGATCGCTCCTGTATCGGGCGACCAGCTTGATCAGCGACGTTGCCGGTGACTCTTCGTACCGACCGGGAACGGCATCCGTGTTCTCGAAATCGTACGGACGTGTCGAAAACAGGAGCCCCTGCTTGGTCCCTTCGAGGATGAGCCACGGGATACACGACTCGGCGATCCACGGCTGGAACTCTTTGGCGCCGACACCACGAAGCGGGTCGTGCTTCGGCATGTGCTTGCCGTTCTCAAGCCACGTCCGGTTTCCTTTCGAGTGCCACGTCGCAGCAGGGATGCGCTTCCAGAGCACCGACCACTTCGCCAGCGTGTCGATCTTGCTCCCGAGCCTTCTCTCGATCTGCGGACCCATCACGGAAGCCCGGTAGCCTCGGACGCCGTTGTACTTTTGCTTTTTCGCGGCGCGTTCTTGAGCCGACCTGAACTCTTCTGCTTCGCGCTTCTGTCGCTCGCGCCAATCTTCGGCACCAAGACCTTCGGTTCCAGAGCCCGATGGTCGAGTGGGCTTCGATGGAAGGTCGTCCTGGCGGTAGTGCTCTCGAACGTCCAGCGGGATCTTCGGATCACCAGCGATGGTGTTGTAGCTCGTGCCTCCCTTGACGCCGACCTCTCGCTTTTGCAGCGACCATGAGTTCGTTGATCCGTAGGCGATGTCGTGCGGTACGAGCCAGATCACACCCGGAGCGGGTCCACCGCTCTCGTAGATGATGATATTCGTTCCGGGAATCGTCCCTGCGGGTCGGATCCAGTCAACCACGCGCCCACCGTAACCCGAGCGGGACGGGGGAGCAAAGGGGGGTCAGCACACAGATGGCAGTTTGAGTTCTTTCCGTAAACAGGCCGATTCCACGGCCTAGTTTGCCCAAAGAATCCAAAACGGGCACCATGTCCATGATACCATTGGACAAAATGCCCGTTTCCCGTTTTTCTAGGTAGGCACCCGTATAAGAGGGGGTAGGTAAGGGGGTAAGGGGGTAGAATATTTAGAAGGTTGAAGATTCCTCTCTCTACTTTCTAAAACTTATACCCCCTCTCTCCCCATTACTAACCCCCTACCTTTACGGGGGACTACCGGGACTTACGGGTTGGATGGACCGGTTTTGTACTCCATGTCCTTGATATTGTTTGGGTATCCCGCAAAAAGAGGCAATAAGTCCCGGCCGGACGGTTTTTTTTGATTGGGGGTCGTATGGGCCTGGAATCGGGCAAACTACAAAAAGAACCAGTCGGCCTGTTTTGGCACGGTGGCACGGCGTCTGCATCGTGTGCGTTCTCGCTCTGTTCGAGCTTCAGTTGGAACGGGTCTTGAGGGAGCGGCTTTGCTCACGGCAGCTTGGTTCGTGCCATCGCCTCTTGGCGATACGGCACGGAGGTTGCCTGAGCCCCGATCGTGTCACCCGGTACACGGGCTTTGTGACACCCTGTCAAAACCTCCGGGGGATCGCTCCCCCACCGCACACTGTTGTTCACGGCGATTCGCGGGAAACCGGCCACCCGGCCGATGGAATTGAGGATTGGCTCCGCAGAACTGAGGGTGGTACTTTCTCTTCATGGCACCGCGACGAAACAGTCCAAATCGCGCGCTCGACCAAGCTCGCGAGGCTGCACGGATGATCGATCAGGCGCTCGGTCAGGGGACGCGCGTCCTCGACCTCGTCCAGCGCGTCCAGAACACGCCGCCGCACCAGCTTCTCGGGGCGGCGCTTCAGGGCATCGGCAAGGCACTGGAGAAGGCCGAGAGGCGACAGCGATGATCTCGCTCCTGGGCCTCGCGGCGCTCGGTGCCGCCGCGAAGCTGTCGCGCGACCAGAACCTCTCTGGCCCGGTAGGCGATGAGCTTTGCTCTGCGTGGTCGGACCTCACAGATCTGCTCATCGACTGGACCGAGCAAGGCATCCGAGTGGAAGCGAGGCACCCTGATTCGCCGTACCTTCCGTTGGTGACTGAGATGAGGATCGTAGGGAAGAATCACGACGAAACCTGCATCAAGGCCCGTGAGTACTTCCACACTCTCTTCAAGAAGACGGAGAGGCTCGAGAAGGCGGCTGGCGCTCTCGTCTCCGGTGATCCCCTGAGCAGGAAGCTGATTGCCTCACGCTTGCGAGGGGCTGGTTCCTGCCGCAACGCCACCACCGAAGACATCGAGTGGACGCTCAACGAAGCGCACGACATTCAGAACAGCCTGCTGTACGTCGGCACCGAACGCGGCTGCTACGGCCGCGCGGTCTGAACGATTCAGTTTTCTTTGGGCGGCATCGGCACTTCGCGAATGGCGAGCACCGCTCTCTTGCGCCAGACGCAGCCCGAAGCGACGTCCCAGCCGTAGTACCAGTCGACGGGGCTCATTCTTCGCGACACGACGTAGGGGCAGATCTCAACGCCGTCGTACTCGCGCGCCACCCTCGGCCAGTCGATGCCTCTGCGACCATAACCGCCCGGTTCACTCGTTTTGTATTTGTCGTGGAAGGCATCGAGTTCCCGTTCGTTTCTGATGACCTTCATCTTCGAGTAGTCGAGCTTCAGCTCGTACCTGTGATTTGCGTCGGCGAGCCAGTGTGGCATTTCGTATTTGAGCCACTGGTGCCACTCATCGCCGCACTCGTACCAGAGGCCTCGTGGCTTGGGGCCGACCTTCTGCTCGGAGGCTGTGTCTTTGATTTCGGTGATCGGATTGGTCGAGAACGTCCTTCGGGGGATGTTCTCATCGAACGGCGGGTCGGCCTCGTACGGCCCGTCGTCCTCGTCGTCGTAGATGCCACGCAGAGCGCGGTTCCGGGTACGCGAGTAGGCCACCCCGATGCCGATTGCCGCACCGGCCAGGACCGGCAGGAACCACCCCGATAAAGGGGTCGTGGTGCGCTGTAGCGCCGTCAGGAGCCTTCCGGCCAGGGAGGCGTACCCGGAGGCGGTTAGGTGCGGGTCGCCCGCACGGGGCAACCCAGAGGCCAGACGGGCACCATCGATCACACCCACCCCCTTCGTGGGTAGGTGTCGCTTCTGCCAGAGCGCCATTCGAGCGCGGTTCGGCTGTAGCTCTGGGTTGGTCGATGGCAGCACGGTCATCCAGTACACCCGTGCCCCTGGCAACAGGGCGAGCAGAGCGTCCATCTGAGCCGTCGCTCGGCTGTACGTCACGGGCGGGTTGTTGCCGCCGAAGGATACGATCGCGATATCGGCTGACTGCACGCCGAGGGTGGCACCCTGAGCGAGGCTCATGCCCGTGTGGACCGAGCTAGTGACCGTTGCGCCCAGGCTCGTCAGCAAGCGCCCGAGCGGCCCGTCGATTCCGTCTGCCTGAGAGTCCCCGATGATGAGGACGTGCTGGCCGGTGAAGTTCATGGCGTGTAACGCGAACCCACGGGGGGATTCACAGGTTCAGGCTGTCCCCACCACACCGGCTTCTTTTCGGCGAATGCGTCCTGATCGACGCCCATCTCGCTCCACTCGAGGTTGTCCCAGCCGCCGCCTACCCAGAAAAGCTGAATGTCTCTTGGGTTCATTCCCTGAGCATAGTTTTCGCATCTGATGTTGAGAGAAACCTCAGATGCGTAAGGGCTTTTCTGCCGCGACCGGAGAGTGTCGCTCATGCGCGCCCATCCGGCATTCGAGAAGCTTTCTTCATTGATGCTGAGATTGTCTTCGTTGTCCACGAGCGCGAACTTGCAGCGACCTTTCGCCGATCCTGGCATGCTACCGAGACTTCCTCCTGAACGATTCAGCCAGATCGCCGCTCCGATGAACCCAAGACCGACGAGCGCCTTCACGGGCACACCAGTTTCACGATCTTTTGCAGATCGCGATGCTTGCCACGGATCTCATTGACCTCGTTGGTGGTGAGCTTCCTGTGGATCACATGGCTGAAGCACCCATCAACCGGAACATCGACGGGTGTGGCTTTCAACATGCTCCAGCGAAGGTCGACTTCCCAAGACGCGTTTCGTAGTTGAACACACTCGGATGGCGAGTATTGGCTTGCCGTAGCTCTGATTTCTTCTTCTGCCTCTGGCGTCCAGTCAGCATCGAAGGACGGACCCCACTGCCATCCTCCCCCAGATTTCTCGTTCAGGAGTTGAAGATCGTTCACCCGCAGGATGTACTCATCGAGTTCGTCGCAGTATTGAGACCCCAGCGGGAGAGCACCGAGCGTGCGCCTGCCTGAACGCTTCAGCCAGATGGCCGCGCCGATGAACCCAAGGCCGACGAGCGCGTTCACTGCCAGCCCTCGCGGCTCGTCACATTCCGACAAGCAAAGTCAGCGAAGTGGCCCGCAGCGCATCCTCTGAAGAAGGCATCCGTCTTCATGTGGGCGGCGACGTAGCGCCACGCCTCTGCTCTGGTTCTGCCTCTGAAGACATGAGAAAGAATAGGGAAGTCACCGGTCTCGTAGGTGTCGATCTCCACGACGTAGATCTGCCGCCTGTCCACGAACGCCAGACCAACGAGCGCTAGACCAGCGAGACCTAGGATGGGGTGGAAGGGCATGAGCCTGAGTGTAGTGGAAAGCGAAAGCCCCCGCAGCCGGGTAGCTGCGAGGGCTCTCTGGAGGTGACCGCGACCCACCGAGAAGAGGGAGACGACCGATGATCACTGTACCCTCTCTCGAGGGTCGGTCAATCAACGCTGGATGATGCGACCGGCAGCCTCGAGTGCTTCGCGCTTGTCGTTCTGCTTGGCGACCGCCGCGTGACACTTCTTGCTGTCGCAGAAGCGAACGAGGGCGTTGCCCATCATCAGATCGACGTACCGATCGGCCACGATCTTGAAGCAGTTCCAGCAGACCTGATTGCCGCTCTTCTCAGCGACGGCCGCGCTCTTGCCGGGGTGGAATCTGCTCGGCCAGAGACCGACGTTGTCGGCCAGACTCGGGTCTGGATGCAGGATCTCCGTCGTGTTGTCGGAGAAGCCCTTCTTCGTGAGATCTCGATCGTCTTCGGACATGTGCTCTCTCTTTCTCTCGGTGGGGTTTGTGCGTCCCGCCCACGACCTAGCCCGAGTAACAGTCGGGAGTCGTGGGCGTTGCCCCTTCTTTCAGAGGCCAGGAACGACGCGCAAGCTCGGCGTTCCTGAACGATTCAGCGTCCGGTCGAGTGATGCGCCTCGAACCACAGTTCGACGCTCGCCGGGGCAGCCGTGATGTCCACGAGGAGACGCGCCACGGGCTGTCCCGAGGGCAGGTACTCGAACTGGACCGCATCGAACTGGATGTTGCTCACGTTGCCATCGAGCGACTGGCAGATGACGTAGCTCTGTTCCTCGAAGCCCACCGGCTTGTAGATGCCGTCCGCGAACGGCAGCGGCAGCTTGAGAAGCTGCGCGACTCCGATCGCAGGCACCTCACCGGGGCCAGGGCCGACCGTGATCTGGCCGGTCGTTTCTGCGTGGTGGAGACCCTTGGCGACGAGGACGGCGTTGAGCATGTGCGAATGCTACCTCACCGCAGGCGCGGGTGGTAGGGTAGCTCTATGGCGAAGCTCTTTTTCGTGAACGGTGGCGGCGCTCCTGTCGTTCCCACGCTCGCAGCAGTGCTCGCGGCGGGCAACACGAGCGGTCCCAGCGACTTGCTCATGGATCCAACGCAGGCACTCGACCTCGACGCGCCGGGTGTGATGCAGATTGCCACACGCGCCCTCGCAACTGCGCTCGCACTCGGTTACATCGTGCTTCCGGCTGGAACGGCGAGCTTCCAGATCTTCATCAACCAGGGCGGCATCACGCTTCACGGGTCTGGCTCGGGCGTGCAGTATTCGTCCGATGTGGCGAGCCGCGCTCAGTATCGCGTGAACCAATACGGTGCGAACACGGGCGTCCCTGGCATTTCGAGCTTCAAAAGCCGCGCTCTCGCAGTCGGTGCGCTCGCTCCGGTTGCAGCCGCAGACGTGATCTTCCGAGCTACGGCGGTCGGAGTCACCGGCAACAACTCGATTCCACTTTCTGGGATGATCTCGATCAACGTCACGCTCGTCCCGGCTGGGCAGGGCTACATCGCCACCGAGTACGAGCTTCAGCTTTGCTCGATCGAAGGCCCCGCGAACAATCGCCGTCCCGTCTTCAAGATCACGTCGCAGGGCGTGCCGGTGCTGCGTGAGACGATCGCGGCGAACGCGCTGACGACAGATGTGGCAGCGGGTGTCGCCCTCCTCGATGCCAGCGGTTTCCTGCTCATTCCCAACAAGAACGTGAAAGCGGGGACACGGTTCGTGCTCGCGTTCCAAGACGGTGGAACCCCAGGCCCTCCCGTCGGTACGCCTTACGTCGCCGCGCGTACAGTGGGCGTGAACTTCACCGTTGCGTCGAGCGGGCTCGCCGCTGATGCGGGACGCTTCGTCTACTGGCAACTTTGGGAAGGCATCTGAATCATGGCGAGACTCTTCTTCACCAGCGGTGCTGGCGGCGGAGGCGGAGGCGGAGGCGTGACCGTACCCAACCGCAGGAACCACAGCGTCAACGGCGGTGCGTGCGACGACTTCACGAAGACACCCTGCATCTTGCGGTCAAACACGACCGTGAACCTCCTGGGCGGCTTCAACGGCGGCGGTCTCGGGAACAAGGGCATCGTCGGGCACTGGCTGCCTGCGCCTGTGCCGCTTGGAGCGGTCGCGAGCGTCGAACTGACGTACGAGCGCCTCTCACCGGAGATCGTCGGCCCAGTCAGCTTGCCGTACCTGAACATGGTCGTGGAGTTCGACCCGGTGAACTTCCCCGGCGTGCTGTCGATCTTCTCGTTCGGGGATGAGGCGAACGTTCTGAATCAGGGGTCGTACTCAACGCCCGCTCCGGGGCAGCGGAAGATCACCTGGACGCCCGGTGCGAACTTCATCCAGGTCGTCGTGGATAAGGGCACGTTTCCAGGCAACGCGCCTCCGACCCCGACCGCTGGCCCGCTGACGATCCCGACGAGCCAGGGACCGCTGCCTCCGGCCGCGACATGGAACAGCCGCGACTACTCGATCGCGAACCTGCTCATCGCCTACCCGCTCGCACAGATCGTGAACGGTGCGAGCGGAGACGGCGGTCTTCCGAAGCTCACGCCGACCGCTGGCGTGATGGCGATGATCGGCGATTCTAGCAGCAAACTACAAAACGCGATTCGCGTAATCGCGTGGAAGTTCAACGGCGCAGACATCTGAAGCGTTCAGGGAGACTACGATGGCAAGACTCTTCTTCACGGGTACGGGCGGTGGCGGCGGCGGCGGCATCGGCATTGGCGAGTTTGTCTTCGCGGACTTCGGTACGCAGGACGAGAGCCAGGGTCGCTACACGTCGTGGACCGATCTCATGGCGAAGCTCGCCACGATCCAGCTTGGCGCGGCTCCACTCATCACCATTGCGCTTGTGACGGGGCCTTTCGCGATTCCGCTCGCCGGGATGCCGGTGACAGGCTGGGACTTTCGGGGCGGCACGGTACGCGGCGCGACGACTTCGGTTGGGACGATCGTGCTCGACTGCGCGCCTGGGGTGAAGCTCGACAACCTCGTCGCGGCCGATTGGCTGGTGATCAAGATCGCACCTCCAGCCGGGACGGGCGTGATCGAGTTCACGGCGACGCCGATCGGTGGACGCATCTTTCTCAATCGCGGCGGGTACATCGATCACTCGACGGCTCCAGGCGCACTCATGCGGTCGCCAGGAACGAACCCCGGAGGCGACACGAGCGTTCTCGCCTCGTTCGAGGCGAACTGGCTCCAGGCTCCGCCGTTCAGCGGCCCGCTCATCTTCCTGTCGAACGATGGCGGGTTCGAGAACGACGGCGGGGTGCTCACGCAGATCGGATGCCTCGGAGGGCTTCCGAACGGCGCACTCGCCAACAACAACGCTCTTCCTCCTGGCAACGCGACCCCGTCCCTGGTTCTCTTCCACGACGCGAGCGCGAATCCGGCGACACTCGACCTCCCGACGTTCGTGCCCGGTTACACGGGTCCGCTGTCCTTCTCGTTCTTGACGAACACGGCGACGCCCATCGGCTACGACGATGCTCTGGCACCCGCGCCTGCGATTCCGCTCGGCGTGTTGAACGTGCAAGCGGCCATCGACGCGCTCAAGAACCCGTCCAACTACATCCCGTCTGGCAACGCCTTCCCTCCCGGCACCTGGGCGGTCAGCGATCCGGCGAACATGAGCGAGGCCATCGACCGCATCGCGGCGCTGCTGGTCGTGCTGAATGCCGGACCCATCCCCTGATCATGTCGTGCCAGTACGCGGCGCTACCCAAGACGTGTAAGCGGAGACGCTGAAACGTTCAGCGGAGACCGGCGCGGACGTACCAAGTGTTCGCTGCTTGCCCATCACAGTGAACCTCGACGTGCCCTGCGCGTCGTGCGTGGTTGTGATCCATCGTCCCGCCCCAGTCGGTGATGGTGCCATCGCACGTCCAGAGAGCCGTAGGCCCCTCGTAGTCGGCCTCTCTCAGTTGCAGGATGAAGCCGGTCAGCGTCCAGGCGACGTGCCACGATCGGGCCGACCAGGGGCCGCGCCAGCGCGCGGGGCGCTCGCGTCCCGGCATCAGGTACATCGCCCAGGCGTTCCCGTCATAGGCGGGCGGGTGGAGCATCCGGTTGTGCGAGTACGCGATGGCGAACAGCACATACGCCTGTTCTTCTGAGAGCGAGGGAGCGCCCGCCCTGAACCGCGCTGCGCCTCGCAGGAGGACGAGGTGGATGCCGTAGCAGTCGTCGCCCCAGGTGATCGAGTGGTCGCGCTGTCGCGTCCAGCGGTCCACCGTGCCGTCCCCGTCATCGTCTTGCCCGAAGGGCAGGCTCGCCTCGTGCGCGCACATCCGCGCGAGCATGAGGTGCGGGGTGAGTCGCTCGCCGCTCGGCCCAGGAGGCTGGGCACTTGCGGAGCATGTGTTCATCAGCATCGAACACGCGATCAGCGCGGCGATGACGTAGAGCACCATGTTGTCGAGTTCGGTCTTCTTCATCGTTCTCTCCTGGTGGATTTAAGCAAAGAAAGAAGGCCGCAGCCTGTCACGGCAGCGGCCTCTAAGCTCTCGTCTGAATGATTCAGGTCACGGCATCACTTGCTCTTTGCCGACGATGCGTAGGTACGCCCTGGCGACAGCAAGCTCTGCGTCGGCCAGGGCTCGTTGAGCGTCGCGAACGTCTGTGCCTTCTCCGGCGATGGTGACCATTCGCGCGAGCGCGCCGCGCACGAACACGATGCCGTTGCGGGCCACGTCGAGCGAGATCGCGCACGCGATTTGTTGGTCGTATGTCATCGCTTCGTGTCCTCTTCTCGGTCCAGCTTCACGACGATCCCGTGTTCGGGGATCATCACATCGAACTGGCGACCGTCCGCGACCACGAGTCGCACGATGCTGTGATCCAAGAACTCGGCGAGCGCCATGATCGGATCGTGCTTGTAGTCGGACGGGATGAAGATGCAGCGAATCATGGCGCTTGGTTCCCCCACACGTCCCAGCCGGGTCGTGCGACACGCGCGAAGCACTCGAGCCTCGGCCCCTTGCTCACGCTCTCGATCAGGTCGTAGCTCTTGGGCGGCTTGCGCGAGTGGATCCTCTTGCCCTGCTCATCCGTAGCATGGGATGCGTGGAAGACAGACCGCACTGAACGGTTCTGCGTCCACACGCTCTCGTCCTGGCCCTTGCCGTGGGTCGCGAGAATCAGCCCCTCGTGGCAGCCGCGAGCGTACTGGCCGATGCCCATGCGGAGGTCTGAGTCCTCCCACTCGTCTCCGTAGAGCGGTTCGTCGTCCTGCGTTTTCACCCAGATGTAGGTGCGCTTGTAGACGAAGCCCAGTTCGTGAACGAGCCAGAGCGCGTCGGACAGGAAGTTGTCGGTGTACCAGCACCAGAGGTGCGCGTGCTCGGCGGGGTTGATCTTCCCGCTCTCTCGGAGAGTGGAGAGAATCTGCACCTTGTCCATCAGCGGGTAGTGCCGGTCGGCGCCGCGCTTGATCTTGCCGCCACCTCGTTCCGCCCACGGCGGGTCCATCGAGATGCAGCGGTACTCGGGGCCACGGTTGAAGAGGTCGGTCACTTGTACCGTGCCTTGTACCGTGCCTCGTAGCGGTCCTTGAGCGGACCATCATCAGTGAGCGGGGCGATCGGCTTCGTCGTGTCGGTGCGGCACTCGTGCCCCTTGGTTTCTTCCGTGGGCGAGTTGATTCGCCAGCAGCGACAGAAGTACGGCACGTTGAGTGCGGCGTCGATGTTCCACGCGCACGTTTCAGCGCAGGCGATGACCTCGCTCTCGCCGAACTCTTGGTCAGAAACCTTCGCTGGATGCGGTCGTGTGAGCCATGCCGGTCGCGGCATGAGGCGGTTGATCTCGTAGCCGGGTGCTTTCTTGCCGCACCAGTCGCAGGAGTAGGTGATCATGGAGTCTCCGATTCGGAAAGAGCGATGAGCAACTTTTTCACCGCGATGAGCGCGGCGGTGATCTGCGGGTTCTCGACCAGCCCACTACCTGGGCGCGTTGCTCCGAAGTCATGGCCCACCAGATGCGGTCCAGTTCATCGAGCTTCTCGGAGTACAGGTCATCGGCACCCCTCGCCCCGTCAGGGGACGGGGGAGCAATGGGGGGTCCGCCCTTCACGACTTCTCCCACCACGAGGGCGAGATCATCACGACCACATCGAAGTCGGGGACGTCCATCGTCATCGCGAAGGCGTGCTGATTCGTCCACAGGTTCAGCTTGGTCTGAAGATCGACGATGGCTTCGTTGGTGAAGTCTTCGCTGGTATCGAAGATTTCTTCGAGCATCGTCCTTGCCTCGAACTCGAAGGGCACCTCTTCGGAGCCCCAGGCCCACGTCGGCCGTGGCCCGACCCAGACCTCTTGAAGATCTTCCAGCGAGGTCTGTTCTCCGTCTGGCAGGAAGATCGAGTCACCCTCCCAGTCGTCTGCTTGGATCTTCTTCGCGGCGAGCCAGCGGACAGCAAGCGACGCTTCCACGTCGTCTGGAACGATTGAAAACTTCATCAGATCTTCACCTCCACTTCCTCTTCGGTGAGGTCCCAGCCGCCAGAGGCGCTCGGCTTGGCCTTCGTGTTCGTCGGCTTCGCCGCCTTGGGCGGAGCCACGTCTTCCTCCTTGAGACCCCAGTCCCGATCGAGGCGTTCCGCCGCCTCCTCCTTGGTTTCCGCCTTGGTAGCAGGGGCCGCCCGCACGGGGCCGCCGTCTGCGGACGTTGCGCTAGGTGGCACCGGAGCGCGTGCGGCCATAGGTGGCGCGGGTACGGGAGCCGGTGCCACATGGGGCAACGTGGAGCCGCCCGTAGGCGCGAATGGCAGCGCGATCTGACGCTCGTCCTTCTGAAGCGCCGCCCGGTCCTCCGACTGAAGGATGGTCTCCCCAGCGGATGTGAAGCGCATGTAGAGGTAGCTCGCCACGCGAGCCTGTGCGCGCGGGTCTTCGAGTTCCTCGAGGTGCTTCGCGGCTCGCGAGATGGCGAGCACTTCCTGATCTGTCTTTCCTCTTGCCACTGGACCCTCCTTCAACGGTTGATTGGGTTGATCATCTTCACTCCGCATGCGCGGAAAAAATCTATCTCTTCGGGGCAGGACAAGACCTTGCCCTGGCCGTCGAGTACTCGGCCGTCTTCGCAGCGGAGCCCCTTCGTTCGGAGCGCGATGACCAGCCGCTTGCTGAAGTCCGCACTGCCGGTTCGGATCGAAATGATCGGCCCCCACTGAGCAGGAGGTCGCACGATGAACAGGTCGATCTGCACGCCCACGATGTCCTCGTGGAGCTTCAGGTAACGCTGCCCGTCGTTGAGCTTACGGAGCGCGGGCTTGTCTGGAAGCGACTCGCACCGGATGTAGCTCTCGATGCCCTCTTCGATCGTGTCGAGCATGGGGCCGTCGGGTTCGCCAAGCAGGTTCTTCTCCTGGTAGGTCTTGGGGATCATCACGATCTCAATGTCGCCCACCTCGTCCTTGTGACGACGGAGGGAACCGGCAACAGCGATGCGCTCGGCATGCGGCGTCATGTGATGGATGAAAGCCTCGGCAACGACGTTCGCCGCTTCCCAAGGGAGCTTGCTCGTACCACCCATGTTCACCACCCACGTCGGCACACGGGTCATCTCCCGTGTGCCGACAATGTCAGGATTCGTTGTCCAGCGCGTAACGGACAACTTCCTCTTCGACCTCGAACTTGCGTGTCTTCGTGAGCGCTACGATCTTGAGCAGCTTCATCTCTTCCAGATGCCTGCCCACGACCGCTTGAGACATGCTCATGGCGGGCTGAAGCGTTCTGATTTCGTTCAGTCCCCGCTGAATCGCCCGCAAGATCTTCGCTCTCGTGTACGGGATGGAGTCCAGCATCAGCCGAAGAACCATCGAGTCCACCTCGTCCCACGAACAACCCATCGCATGTGCCGCAAGCCCCACCACGAGGAACTGAGTGAACAGGCGTGTGCCCATCTCGCCCACTTCCAAGGGGAATGAGATCTCCCGCGTGAAGCTATCGCGGCTCGCCACTGTTCTCAGGCGAGAGAGCGCCACCGCCGCCTTCTTGTAAAGCTCGACGCTGGACTTCCGCACGCTGCGTGACTGCGTGTCGAAGTCTTGCGCCAAGTACGCGCCCGCGACCTGTTTCAGCTCGTCCTTCATCGCAGTCCGGTGCGTAGAACCGGCCATGACGCGGTCGAGCAAGACGTTCTGGTCTTCCCAGTCCACACGAGGACGCAAGGTCAGGAACCGCTCACCGAGCGAGGATTCCATCTTGCGTCCAGATTCGATCGCGAGCGTTGCGCCGCCGATCATGCCGAACTTCCCGTGCCATTCGATCTGACCTCTGCCGGTAGCCTTCGTGAAAGACCCGTTGTAGGCAGAGCGAAGGAACGAGAACAACTGCCCGCGCGCGTCTGCGGTCAGTTCCGTGATGCTCGACATGTCTTCGACAATCAGCGTTCGCTGATCAAGCTGAAAGAGCAGCGACTCGCTGCCATCGCCGTAGCCGGATGCCAGCGCATTCGGGGTAAGTGTTGAAACCATCACCGTCGTATCGCTACCTGCCAGCGAACCCAGGAGCGCCGTCTTGCCGCTGCCTGATGGGGCAACGAGGAGCGTCCACACCGGCT
>Ga0315273_10002533_pt1 | contig 21628 bp, 30 predicted proteins | sample YL17G02_0_MG_FD_205753 | JGI IMG/M metagenome (GOLD analysis project Ga0315273, IMG submission 205753) | Sediment microbial communities from Yellowstone Lake, YNP, Wyoming, USA - YL17G02_0 | ecosystem: Environmental > Aquatic > Freshwater > Lake > Sediment | place: USA: Wyoming | collected... | reverse complement strand
GGCACGCTCCCCAGCCGAGCGAACGCGTACCGCACGAGTGCGAGTTCGTGCGCACGAACCGTGTCCATCCCGACCGCGAGCAGTATCTTGACCGCGGCGCCGAGGGCGATCGTGCCGGGGATGTTCGCCGTGCCAGCCTCGTACCGCTCAGACGGGTCGGCCTTCCACAGCACGTGTTTGTAATCGACGCGCTCGACCGTGCCACCGCCGACGTTGCCGATCGCCCAGTCCGAGCCCATGCGCTCGAAGAGGTCTTTGCGGCCGATCAGAGCGCCCGGCGCGCCGGGCGCGTACAACTTGTGGCCCGAGAGGATCAGGTAGTCGATCGCCTGGGCGGGCGGGCCCGGGTGCATGTTCATCGGGATGTGCGCGGCAGCCTGCGCAGCGTCGACGACCAAATCGGCCCCGGCTCCGTGCGTCAACTCGGCGACGCGTTTGAGCGGGGTGATCACGCCGGTGACGTTCGAAACGCCGGTGATAGTGACGGCGCGCACCTTGCCACGCTCTGCCGTGAGCACGCGCTCCAGATGAGCCACGTCGAGCGTCCCGTCGTCAAGGCAGTCGATCAGGCGGACGTTCTCGCGTCCCGCCGCGCGCATCCACGGGAGCATGTTCGAATGGTGTTCGATTGCCGAGATGCAGACGAGCCGTCGCGGATCGTTGTGAAACATCGCGGCGGCAAGAAGGTTCATCGGCTCAGTCGCGCCCGAACCGCAGAGAATGACTGTGTCGCCTGCGTTCGCGTCCACCAGCTGGCCGATCAGTTCGTGCGCCCGGTGCAGAGCCTCCGTCGTTGCGCGACCAACCGCGCTTGCGTTGGTGTGGCCGTTGGCGCACGAGGTCGCGAGGTACATCGTCTGCGCTTGCCAGACCGATTTCGGCATCAGGCATGTCGCAGCAGCGTCGAGATACGTCCGCGGAATCACGGCGCGCCCTCCGCCGAGCGTCGCTACCTCTGCGGGCACCGCGAGGCCGAGGAACTGGCTCTGGAGACACTGCAACAACTCGGCGTTCATAGCCGCGCGACTATACCACGCTCAGCGATTCGGATCGGCAGGGGACGGTCCCAAGCGTCGACCGATACGCTCTTCGAACATCGCTCATGGCAGTTGACGGTAAGTTGACAGTCTGCACATGGCATGGCATCATCGATCCACCCTGATGGACAGGGCGAAGGAGTCTGCAATGAGCACACTGGTCGGCATCATGGTTCGGTACTGGGAGATGGCGGACGGGATTCTGCGCCCGTACGCCGCAACGATCACGGAATCGCAGGCCGAGGATCCGAGTCTCGGCGATGGCGTGGTGCTGCTGACGCTGACCTGCCCGCTGACCGCCGGCAACGGCACCGGAATACAGCCGCACCACGAGCCCGTCCCCCGCAGCGACACTCCGCGAGAAGGCCACTGGACCGAGATCGTCCGATGAGCGACTTCCGCCCCGGCATGCGCGTCACCGTGACGTATCGCTCCAACTCCGAACACAACCACGCCGGCACTCTGTTGGCCGTCAACGACCCGAAGGCGTGGGCCGAGACGCTGCAGTTCCCCGGCCGCACACCGACCCAGGCAGAGGTCGACGAACACCTCGCCGGCAAGATGGTTGCTGGCGTGTTCGCCTCCGAGAGCGCCGACCCGCGCGTTCCGATCGAGTGGGACTTCGGGAAGGTATACTGGGAGCACACCAGCGCGATCCGGTTCATCACGCGTGACTGGCGCGCGAGCCGCGTCGTCGACAAAGGGCCGCGCGCCTACTACCGCTACCAGATCGAGGGCGAGAACCTGAACTGCCGGCCCGGCGAGTACAGCCGCACGTTCTCGTGGGCCGTTCCCGGCGATCCACGCACGGAGCCTCGCTACGATCTCACGCGAGCGGCCTGGGAGACTGAGGCGCCGATCGCGGCAGGAGCACGTCGATGAACCTCGAAAATCTCGAAATCGGTTGCTGGTACATCGTCGCCGGGAACGGCCCGATGAAGATTCTGGAACTGCCCGCGGCGAGCGGGACATCGATCACGATGACGCGCGATGGCGTGCACTACTGGTGCGCAGCAGAACAGATCGTGCGCCCGGTCTCGACCGAGTATCTGGACAATTTTGAGGCCTCTGCACGGCCTCGCGGAATCGATCTGTCCTGGCTGCCAGAGGCGCGACTCGCAGTCGAGATCGCCGCTCACTGGGCCGGCGATGGCCCGCCGCCGGAATGCGGTCGCTGCGCCGGCGTCGCATGCGAGCTCCGCGCGCGTAACGTGGCTGGACAAGTTCTCACGCGCGGCTGGTTCTGTCCCGAGTGCGAACTGCTGTCGGACGCGCCGATTCCACCCCGCAGCCTTGATGGTGCCATCATGGCTCTGCGCCGGGTGCGCGCGGCAGCCGAGGCGCGTGAGTCTGTATCGTTGCTGGGCATCACGATCACGATGTGGGATCGCCTGCGGTTCGCTGAACCCGGACGTCAACGCATTGCGATTCTCGATGCCGAGATCGCTCGCTTGTCCAACATCACGGCAGAGGCAAGCCGATGAGCGCTGCCGCAAAGCTCGACCCGAATGCGCTCGTACGCATTCGCATCGACCCCACAACGCTCCACGTCCACCCGCTACAGCATCCTGATCGCCTCGTGCAGATCCGGCGGTACGGGGACAAGGCACTCGACGAGGAGTACTGGTATGCGGTCGATCAACTCAGCTACCAGCTGCACGGGCCGAACGCGGCTCGAACGGAGAACCACATCACGAGCTTCCTCTCGATGCGCGAGGCACTCGTGTGCGCCGAGTTCATCTTCTCACGCTGGACCGATGCCCGCGACGCGGACTTCAATGTGCTACGTCGCAATCCGCTGCAGCCGATGTCCGATCTGAAAGGGTCGCCGCGGTCGCGTGCATGGCTCGCGCGCGGCTGGCAGGGAAGCGTGGGGATTGAAGCCTGCCAGTGGATCACGGACGGCAGCATGGCGATCCGATCGACCTTCCTGCCCGAACGGATCGAAGCCCTCATGCGAGTGGCGCGGCTTGACTACCCGACCGTGCCAGCCGCCAGGATCCTCGCTACGGTCGAGCCGTACCTGAACATCGAGCCAGTCGATCCCGGCCCAAGCGTCCTCGGCTTCGGCTGCACGTTCACGATGCCGGTCGCCCACGTTCGACTTGGCGACGTCATGCAGCACCTCGATGCGCGCAAGCTTGCGCTGCTCCTGGCCGTACTGCCGGAACGTATGACTCTGACGTTTACCGACGACGTGCTCGACCCGCTTGCGTTTCACGTCGACGGCCATCTCGCGGCGATCCTGATGCCCATCCGGCTCGACAGGATGGGGCCCGACGTCTACACGGCTACCGATCTACAGCAGAAGAGATGAGTGATGATTTTCAATGATCGTGGCTACACGCTGTCGACGGGTCGACGGTTCTACTCGTGGACGGATCGCTTGTCGGTTGGGGACGACGGCGTGCTCGCTTATGGGCACGACAGCAGTGTGAGTGAGTTCGAGGAAGTGCCTCTTACCCCCGACGAAAAGCGCGAGATTGCCGAGTACATGATCGACCGGTGGAAAGCATGGGCGGCGGCGGCGGCGAGATGTATCGATCCTTCTTCCGTCTGTCCACACGGCGCTCCGGCTGGGTTTTGTTCGTGTGACCAGCCAATGCCGCGAATCGATCAGCGATCACTGGATGGTTTGTCGGGCTACGGACGATGGATTCGCCAGTCATGCCTTCGATGCGAGATGCGCAACGTCGGACCAGACCATGAATGCGACCCGGGCGTCCTGAAGGTGGTCGTCCTGATATGAATGCCGTCCCACTCACCGATCCGCAGGGAACCATCCGCGGTTGGATGTGCGGCACGTGCCTGCATCCAGGTGGACACAGCGAGCGTCTGATCGGGCTCTTCGACGAGAGAATGATCGAGTCCGCACGGTGCGACGCCGAGGCCTGTTGCCGCTGCTGGGAATGCAAGCGCGCGATCGGGATCGACGAGGGCCGCGGTCGCACGTGCGTTGAGTGCGCGAAAGTCGAGCGTGGCCCGCACGAGTCGATGCTGATCGAGGGCCCCTTCTGCGTTCACTGTCTCGGGAGCGGCGAGACGACGTGTACGGCATGTGTCGGTAGCGGCCGCGAACCGATCACGAGCCCGACGGCCGACGGCGCTTCGTAGTCAGTGACATACTCCGTCACCGCTCACGGACGGACGTGTCGACTCGGTGGTACCGTGGACGCTTCGACGCAGAATTCTCGCTGGATTCCGAAATCGGCGCACGTCGGTTGACGCCCGGTTGACGGCATGAAACACTGCAGTCCGGTCGATGGACGGCCGCACGGACCCGATGGACGGGTCAGGAGATTCACCATGGCAACGCTTCCTCGCCTCGTTCTCAGCTTCCTCGCCTACCCGAGCCCGATCCGCGGCACCGCCGGCGTGTTCGTCGTCGCGACAACCTGTCGCGAAGAGGGGCAGGTCGCGAAGCAGGCCGGCATGTGGTTCCACGGCCGGCGCGGCGAGTGCCGCATGAACCCGTGCCTCGGCTGCGCGGCGTCGGTACCGTACCTCGGCGGCTACGACCGCCCGGCGTACTGGTACCTGCCGGCAGACGCGAAGGGCCGTGCGAACTGCGCGCGCCTCGCCGAGATCGCGGACGACTCCGCGAAGGCTGTCCTTGCTGGGACGGCGGACGCCGTCGAGGCCTCGCGGGCGACCGATCTCACCGCCGCCCAGGCTGACGTCGTCATCGTCGAGGGCCCGCGTGCCGATCGCCATTCGTTCGGCTACCAGCGCGCTGGTGTGGCGTCGATCCTGGCGCGCCGCAACGCGGGCTGCCGCGGGATCATCGTCGGTGACGAGATGGGTTTGGGCAAGACGGCCCAGGCACTGCTCACGATCAACAGCGACCCGCGCGTCCGCACGACCCTGATCGTCTGCCCGGCATCGCTCCGCTTGAACTGGGCCCTGGAGTGCGCGATGTGGCTCGCGCGCCCGGCCGCGATCCACATCGTGGACTCGGCCGTCAAAGTGCCGCCGAGCGTCCTGGCGCGCGCCGGGGCACACACGATCACCAGCGGGCCCGTGCCCCCGGCTGACGCGACGATCGTGATCGCGAATTTCGACCGCACTCGTGCCAAGAGGATCAAGGACGCCGAGGGCAACGTCATCGCGACGCTCACGAACGCTCTGCAGGACAGCCTGATGGCGCGCTCGTGGGATCTGCTCGTCATCGACGAGGCGCACCGGCTCAAGAACGCCAAGGCGCTCCAGACCGTCGCGTGCTTCGGCACGAAGGCGAAGCGTGGCGTTGCGGCCGTGCCCGGCCTCGCACAACGCTCGTCGTTCCTGCTCCTGCTCACCGGCTCGCCGATCCCGAACAAGATCGTTGAGCTGTGGCCGCTGCTGGACGCGGTCGCGCCCGAGGCGTTCCCGAGCTTCTTCGGCTTCGCAAAGCGCTACTGCGATGCGCACCAGGAAGAGGTCGCACGCGACAAGACCGTGTGGATCATGGATGGCGCGTCGAACCTGGAGGAACTCCAGGGCGTGCTCCGCTCGACCTGTCTGATCCGCCGACTCAAAGCTGACGTGCTGCACGATCTGCCATCCAAGACGCGCCAGCTGGTTGTCCTGCCGCTCAATGGCGCCGCCGCCGCCGTTGGTCGCGAGACGGCAGCCTGGGAAGAATACGAAGAGGATGTCGAGGAACTCCGCGCTCAGGCCGACCTCGCGCACGCTGCTGGCGACATGGTCGCCTACGAGATCGCCGTCGCCCGCCTGCGAAAGGCCCAGACCGTTGCGTTCGAGGGTCTGTCCAAGCACCGCCACGCGGTCGCCGTCGCGAAGGTCCCTGCGGTGATCGCACACATCGAGGCGCTGCTCGAAGATGGTGTCCAGAAGCTCGTCGTAATGGCTCACCATCGCGACGTAGTGGCTGCGATCGTCGCCGGGATGCCCGCGGGCACCAACCCCGTCTCGCTCACCGGCGATACCTCGATGGCCGACCGTCAGGCCGTCGTCGATCGATTCCAGACCGATCCGACCTGCCGCGTCTTCGTCGGCAATATCCAGGCGGCCGGCGTGGGCATCACGCTCACGGCTGCATCGACGATGGTGTTCGCGGAACTCGACTGGGTTCCGGCGAACGTGTCGCAGGCCGAGGATCGCGAGCACCGCATCGGCCAGACGGCCAACGTGCTGATCCAGCACCTCGTGTTCGACGGCTCACTCGATCAGCGGATGGCGGAGATCCTGATCGCGAAGCAGGCCATCGCGGACGCCGCGCTCGACACGCGCCGGGCTGCGATCGTCATTCCCGAGGTCCAGGCTCGCGAGCCCCGTCCCGAGCGCCCCGCGCCCGTCGCCACCGTCGACGTGAACGCCCCCGTCGAGGCGCGAGAGGGCACCAGGATCGGCGCGAGGCGCCCGGCCGCTTACCCGGTCGCGACCGACCTGCAGCGCGACGCAGCGGCGACCGCGATGCGGACGCTCGCGAGCATGGATCAGGACCACGCCATGGAAGACAACGGCATCGGCTTCTCCAAATCACACACTCGCATCGGCCACGCGCTCGCGCATCTCGCCCGGCCGATGACAGACGGAGAAGTGTGGCTTGCGGCCCAGCTTGCCACGATTTTCCGCGGTCAGCTGTCGGTCGAACTCGTGGCGGCCGTGGGCGGCAAGGCGGAGGTGACGTGATTCGGGCGCCGGTGACGTGATGGCGACGGAGAATGAGTTCGAAGATGACGAGGAAGCGGGGCGCTCACGAATGTTCGCCGATCCCTACGGCAAGAGCGCTCTGCGTGCCGCCAGCGCGAGCAATCCGCGCAACCGACCATGTCCGACCTGCGGCGAGCCGGACCGGCTCACGTCGGCGGACGTGGCGCTCGGATACCAGTGCGATGACTGCGCCGATCGCGCCGAGAATGGAGGCTGGTGATGGAATGGAAAGACATGTCGGAAAATCAGCAGAAGGAGCAGCTCGCAATGTGCAACGAAGTGATCGATGAGATTATCGCGGAAGACAAGGCCGAACTGGCGGATCTCGCACTGCCTGCGGCGGCCTGCGGCGCATCAGAATCCTCTGAGCTCGGAGCCTTCGGTGCTGACGATCTGGTACGAGGCATCCGCGCTGCGACCATCGCGGCGCGACAGCGCGCTGTTGGATTGTCCCGCGAGATGAAGGCGATCTGCGAGTGTGTTCTTGACGCCTGCGAAGAGTTGCTTCGAGAACAGTCTGTCGACCTGCCCCCGTATCCGCAGCGGGCGACACGTTCCCTCTACGCCGCGCTGCGGTCCTCCCAAATCCTGGCACTCGCCGTCGAGGATGCCGCTATGGGGACCATCCTGGTGGAGATCACCAACGCGACGCTCGGCATCGTCGAGAGCGCTCGTCAGCGCTTTGGCGCCGAGGCGCATCTAAGACGAACCACGGCGGCGCTCGCGCGTCCGAAGGACTGGACGTCACCCGCTCGGAGAACGCCATGAAGCGCCAGCGACTGTACTACTGGATCGCGGGCGCTCCGCTCGATCGTCCAGGCGGCCCGTGGTGGTACCGCGACTTCGAGACCTCGGATGATCTCATTCGGCATCTTGGCCAGATGCGAGGGGACTGCATCGAGGACCTCGAAGAGGCCGGCCTGATCGAATGGCACGGGAGCGCGGTTAATCCGATCTTCCGCCTTACCGAGGCTGGCTACGCGATGGCTTCGGCGCTGCGCAAAGAGCGCGCCGAGCGTGACTTCGCCAAGACCGCTGGTGTTGCCGTCGCGGCAGCCGAGGCCAGCTGACATGGCGGTCATCAAATACTCGCTCGCCCAAATGCTGGGTTGGCAGTTCCGCAAGATTCTGGCAGCCATCCGCGCACGCACCGCGGTGTTCGCGGCGGTCTGCGACGAACCCGAGTGCCTGATGCGCGGTCCGTCCCGACCGAGTCCCGAAGGTGCCATCAGCGCTGCTCTGGCCACGGGCTGGCGATGCACGCACGCGGCCGACCCCAATCCGACGCTGACGTGCCCGGCCTGTCTCAACGAACAACTCGCGAAGAAAGCGGCAGGCGTGTGATGGCGGATGAGATCAGCGAGGATATCTACTTTCGGCGGGTGCGGGACTGCGGTCGCCGCCTGTCTCTGCGGACCGAGAACTGTCTTCACCACCACAACATCGAATACCTGGGAGAGTTGGTGCAGAAGACCGAATACGATCTTCTCAGGACTCATGGGTTCGGCCGCAAGTCACTCAAGGAAGTACGAGACCTGCTCGCCACGCAAAAACTAGGCTTTGGGATGCCGATAGAGGACTGGCCGGCGCGACTCGTGCGGTGGCGGCTAGAGAAGCATCCAGAGATCGCCACAACGCCGAAACAGGCGACCGGCGTACTGCCCATCCGAGCGCTCGTGGAGTTCACCGCTGCGCAGCGCAACGTCGAAGCGCATGTGCAGAAACTTGCCGAGCGTGTCGCCGCGATCGATGCCGAACGTGCTCGACTGCTGTCCGAGCGCGAGGCGATCTGCGCCGCCCTACTCGCAGCTGGCCGTCCCCTTTGCGAGATTCTCAACGGTCGAGCAGGCATATGAACACGACGAAGACATTCCGGGTCGACGCCAGGATTCGCAACAACCTGCTGATCAAGGCGCGCGAAGCGCTCGGCCACAAGACCGCGGCCGAGGCCGCTCGTGCTCTCGGCGTTTCGTACATCAGCCTCGTCGGCTACGAGGCGTTATCCGACTCGCCCTGGCGGAAGCAGGGAGGCTGGAAGCCGTCCGCTGTCGCCATTGCCACAGCGTACAAGGTCGTGCCCGAGCTGCTCTGGCCGGATGAGATCGGGGGAGTCAAGCGGACGCGCACGTCGATGGAGATCGACGCCCCAGCTGCGTTCCTCGAAGCGCCACAGACGGCCGAAGAGAGGATGCTCGACGGGAGTCGCCTCGATGTTGTCGAGAGCGCCATGGACCTGCTCTCGCCTCGTCAGCGCCTCGTGCTGAATCATCGGTTCGGACTCGATGGAAGCGAGCCGATGGTCCTCAGCGAGATCGCCGAGAAGGTTCTGAACTGCCATCGTGAGCGCGTCCGCCAGATCGAGGTCGAGGCACTGAAGATCATACGCGAGCATGTCGGTGCCGATGGCGAGCCGAAGACTCAGTCAGTCACGAACGTGCTCCTCGAACGACGGAAAGACACCGCGCTACTGAGCAAGCTCTCGGGCATGCTGCAGGCGCATCGGACGCAAGCGCGATGAGCGGGGCCCGGCGCAAACGCTGTCCGATCTGCGGCCTTCTCGCAGCGCCGTCCGATTGGGTTGTCACGCCGGTCGGCGGCTGCTGCACGCTGTGCCGCGACCGCTGGACGGCGATGCGCGAGATCGATGGCCATCGCTGGTTCCCGAAACTCCCGCCGCGCGAGAAGCCGCGCCGGTGCGAAGCCGGCCGCGGGATGGTCATGCAGATGGGCCAGCCACGTTTCAAGCAGTGCGGCGCGCCGTCGACGCACACGCGACCATGGCTTTCGGCTCACTCCCGTTGGCCGATGGCGCTGTGCGAGGCCGATGCTGCGGTGGCAGAGAAGGAGGGCGCGCTCGTGCTCGTTGGCGAGTGGTGGCCCGAGGACGTACGCATCCAAACGGTTCGAGAGGAAAGCGACACATGAAGTACCACCGTCTCGTTTTCAAAGGCGCGAGCTTCAAGGACGCGTTTGCGCAGGCACACACGCACCTGACAGCGTGCAAGGAGTTTGATCTCGCGGGTCGTCTCGCGGTCGTCGATCCAGAAAAGCCGCCGGTCCCGCAGACGTCGGGATTCACTGAGCTGTTCTGGGGGCCTCTGGAGCCATGGCCGCACAACGAGGGCTTCACGCACTACGTCCGGGTCAAGTGGTACGATTCGGCCGTTTGACAGCTGGTTGACGCCGAGTTGACGCCGCATGGCGGCCGTGGCAGACTCGCGTCTCCAGGTCGATGGACGACCTGGAACGCAGCCCCGAATGACGGGGCGGATCGGCTCTTCCATGATCACCCCGAACAATCTCTCCAAGGCCCGTGAGCTCGCGGCCCGCGGCGCCCTTTTCGTCTTCAATCATTCCGGCGGCAAGGACTCGCAGGCGATGATGCTCGCGCTCTTGGCGGTCCTGCCACGCGAGCAGGTCGTCGTGCTGCATGCAGACCTTGGCGAGGTCGAGCATCTCGGCACCCAGGAGCACGCGAGGACACAGGCCGCCGACGCGGGCGTGCCGTTCGTCGTCGCGACGGCCCGCAAGACCTTCCTCGGGATGGTCGAGGGCCGCTTTGCAAAGCGCCCGAGCGTGCCGTCATGGCCGAGCGCGAAGCACCGCCAGTGCACGAGCGATCTCAAGCGCGGCCCGATCCAGCGTGAGGTACGCCGGATCGCCAAGGAGCGCGGCATCAAGCTGATCGTGAACTGCATGGGCTTGCGCGCGCAGGAGAGCCCTGGGCGCGCCAAGAAGCCCGCCTGGGCCGTGAACAAGCCCCTCTCGAAGCGCGGCCGCGAGGCATACGATTGGCTGCCCATCCACGGCGCCACGACGGCTGACGTGTTCGCCACGATCAAGCAGGCCGGCCAGGAGCCGCACTGGGCGTACGCCGCGGGCAATGAGCGGCTCAGCTGCGTGTTCTGCATCATGGGCAGCGCGAACGACGCCCGCGTCGGCGCCACCGAGCGCCCGGAGCTGTTCGAGCGATACGTCGCCATCGAAGACAAGACCGGCTACACGATGCACATGAGCCGCAAGTCGCTCACCGAACTGACCGGCATGTCCGTCGGCGACGCCTACCTCGCGCATGCGAACCGCGGTGCACGGCGATCCTTGCCGGTCGTGCAGAACGATGCGCCGGCGAAGCGTGGGTGCAGCCTCTAGACCCGCGCCAGCTCGGGGGCCGCGACCGTCGCGACCTCCAGGCGGGCACGGGGCTCGAACGCAGGGAGACGACCATGGAAACCACGACAGCAGCGACCACATACGCAACACGATGCCGCGAGGCTCAGGCCGAGCGCGACGCAGTCCTTGTGCGCTCGGCGCCAGTTCCGACGACGATCGAGGGACTACCGAAGCTCCGGGATGACGACGAGATCACGGTCGGCGATTCTCACTTCACGATCGGCACTGTCGTCGGATACGCCCTGAAATACCACGAAGATCCGATCGCATCGTACGCGCAGGCAGTCGCGCGCGACCACGAGACGGTGTTCATCATTCAGAACTGCATCGTCCTGCATTCTGGGCCACACCGACCCGAGCCGAAGCGCACCGCGCTCGCACTGGGCGCCCACGTAGTCATCCAGGGACACGTCTACCGGATCGTGCCGGCACCGAACGGCAACCTCCGGCCGTTGCTCGTCGGGCGCGTCAATCACTACGCGGTTATTCCCGTCTAAAACGGCCCTTTCTGAATTCGTCTGCCGGCGAGTTGACGGCCGGTTGACAGTCCAGTACAACACTTGACGGCGGCCACGGAGGTCGCTGAGAGGCCCGCGGAGGGCCGGGAGAAAAGACGATGACAACGCTCAACGCGACCATGACCTCGGTGACTGCTCGGATGCTGGCTTCGGCGGAGACCCTGCGCGCGCTCCAGGCGAAGGCGCCGCTGTGCGTCGCGTACGGAATGGGGGTCGATTCGACCGCCGTCTTGGTGGGCCTCTGGCTGCTCGGGATCACGCCCGACCTGATCACGTTCGCCGACACCGGTTCGGAGAAGCCCGAGACGTACGCGTTCCTCGCGGTCATCAACGCGTGGCTGGTGAGCGTCGGCTTCCCCCAGGTCACCGTCGTGCGCCGTCTCGCGACGAAGCGCGCGCCGTACGCCACGCTCGAAGAAAACTGCCTCGTGAACGGCACTCTCCCATCGCTTGCGTTCGGCGGCCGCAAGGGCTGCTCGTTGAAGTGGAAAGCCGAGGTCCAGAACAAGTTCCGCGCGTCTTGGGCGCCAGCGCGTGCGGCATGGAAGCGCGGCGAGAAGGTCACGGTCCTGATCGGCTACGACGCGGGCGACAAGGACGCAAAGCGCTCGTCGATCGCCGATGATCGCAAGTACCACTACGAGTACCCGCTCCGCATGTGGGGCTGGGACCGCGAGGAGTGCGAGAGCCGGATCGCGCAGGCGGGCATGATCGTGCCGCCGAAGTCGGCGTGTTTCTTCTGCCCGTCGACCAAGCCGGCCGAACTGGTCGAGCTGATCGAGAAGCACCCCGACCTCGCCGACCGCATCATCGCGATGGAGGCGAACGCCGAGCCGCGTCAGGCCGAGCGCCGAGCCGCTGGACAGAAGGCGATCGAGGGCCTCTGGGGCATGGGCTGCAAGGGCACCCGCGGCGGCGTGAAGCGCCCCGGCCGCATGACCGACTTCATCGTCGCCCATCGCGCCGGGCGCTCCCTGCCGGTTCTGCAGAACGCCCCGACGTCCGACTGTGGCGGGTGCGGACTGTGAGCGCCCCGATCAAGATCCTCTCGTACGGTGGCGGTCTCGACTCGTTCGCGATGCTGCTCGACGCCATCGCGCGCGGCGAGAAGCCCGCGCTCGCGGTGTTCGCAGACGTCGGCGATCCCGAGGGCAAAGATCCCGGCGAGTGGCCCGGCACGTACAAGCACATCCGCGAGGTCGTGATGCCGCTGTGCGCGGCGCACGGCATCGAATTCGTCTGGATCGACACGCGCCAGCTGCCGATCCGCGGCGAGCGCTCGCTGTTCGCGTACTTCGAGAACATGAAGCTGATGCCCGGCCGTATGTCACGGCTGTGCACGAGCGCCGCGAAGGTCGAGCGGATCGCGGACTACCTCAACGCGCGCTTCCCAGGCGTGCGGCTCGAAGTCTGGATCGGGTTCGAGGCGGGCGAAGAGAAGCGCGCGGATCGCGATCCCCACGCCGCGGGTCGCGGCAAGGGTCTGCGCACCAACCGATTCCCGCTCGCCGAGCGTGGCCTCTGCCGCTGCCGCTGCGAGGCTCTCGTCCGCGCGTCGGGGCACCCGGTGCCGCGGAAGTCCGCCTGCGTGTACTGCCCGTTCGGTACCCGCGGCGACTTCCAGACGTTCGCTCGGGAGCTGCCCGAGCACTTCGCGCGCACCGAGGCTCTAGAGGCCAACTGCCGCTCGACGAAGAGCGGCCGACGCGTCCTCTTCTCGGGCTCGGCGACGAACGCGCGCACGCTCCGCGACTGGGCCGAGCGACCGTACACGCCACGGGCGATGGGATGCCCCGTGTGTGGCGCGGAAACGCGCGCGACGAAGGCGACCGCGTGCGGGTACCTCGACGACGCGCCGGGTGCAGCGTGAGTCGCCTGACGTTCAAGCGCGTGATGGAGATCGCCAACGCGCTCGCAATTCCGTGCGCGCACTGCGACGTTCGCGCGGGCATCCTCTGCGTCTGGCCGAAGGGCCATCCGAATCAGACTCGCGGCGAGTCGCCACCAGCCGCTTGCAACCCCCGCATCAAGGCCGCCAAGGTGCTCGTCGCTGATCTCGTGCAGCAACTCGCGAAACCGACGGGCCAGTGCACGCGCGACGAAGAGCGTCGTCGCTCGGACGCGGCCCTGCTCAGCGCTGCTCGGCGTGGTCAGCTTCCATGCCCCGACTGCGGCTACGCCGGCCCGCACGATCACAATGGCGAGAGCGGCGATGACCTGACGTTCTGCTGCTCGAAGTGCGGGATGCACTTCGACTCGATCGTCGTCCGCGATCCGGCAGTCGCCGCGGAGTTCCGGTCGTGACGCTCACCGCGACGCGACGCTCATCGACCAATGCCGGCAGTTGTAACTACTGCTCGCGCTGGCTGACGGCTGCTGGAATGACTCCTCATCCCGTGACCGAACTCGGCAGTGATGATCCCAACGGCAGCGTCCTGGTTCGACTGTGCGACGACTGCCTCGACCAGCTGCGATCGGTGATCGTGCCCGCTGCGGAGATCGAGACGACGCCGGCCCAGGCACGCATTGCGAAGTGCTTCCCTGCGGACGTCTGGCCGGCCTTGATGGCCGCGATGGACGCGCTCAAGTCTCTTGCGGAAGACTGCCTCGACGGGAACGTCGCGCCGGATGTCGAGCAAGTCCGCTTCGTCGAACTGTGCACCAGCGTCGGACCTGAGTACATCGCACACCTGACGGAGTACTACGAGGGTTTCAAGGAAGTCCGCGCGGCCAGCGCGCGCTGCCTCGACCCGAACTGCTCGAAGCGCCGATGTAATCTGCACCGAGGTACGCGATGAAAGCGTTCACGCTGGACGACGCCGAGCAGCGGCTCGTGGAGGATCTAGTCGCGCAGGGCGCACTCGTGGTCGTGAACCACTCGGGTGGCAAGGACAGCCAGCGCATGCTGATCGAACTGCTCTCGCAGACGTTCATCGCTCGGACGCAGCTACTGGTCGTGCACGCGGCGCTCGGCGACGTCGAGTGGCCGGGTGCGATGGAACTCGCGCGGGATCAGGCTGCCGCGGCCGGCGTGGCGTTCCTCGTGGCGCGTGCCCCGAAGACGTTCATGCAGATGGTCGACCGACGGTTCGCGGCCCGGCCCGACGTGCCGGCGTTCCCCCAGGCCGCCAACCGCCAGTGCACAAGCGATCTCAAGCGTGATCCGATCATGCGCGAGGTCCGGCGGTACGCGAAGGCGAACGGGTTCACGACGATCATCACCTGCATGGGCCTGCGAGCCGCTGAGAGCCCGAAGCGCGCGAAGATGCAGACCTGGACGAAGAGCACGCGCGGCTCGGTCGCCGGGCGCAACTGGTTCGAGTGGCTGCCGATCCACGCAATGTCGACCGCAGACGTGTTCGCCGGAATCGCGGCGGCCGGCCAGAAGCCGCACTATGCGTACGCACTCGGGAACGAGCGGCTGTCGTGCGTGTTCTGCATCCTCGGGAGCGCGAACGACGCGCGGAACGGCGCCGTCCACCATCCTGAGCTGTATGCGCAGTACGTCGCGGCCGAGGAACGCACGGGGTATACGATGCACCAGTCGCGCAAGTCGCTCCCGCAGATCACCGGGCTGAGCGTCGAGCAGGCGCGCGCCGAACACCGCCGGCTACCGGTGATCCAATGATCTGCGAATGGTGCCGACGCGAGTCCGCCGAGACGACCACGTACACCCTCGTGGCGGACGCGATCACCACATCCAGGCCTGATGTACCGGTCGAAATTTGCCGAGAGTGCCAGCGCAGCCCGAACCTGACGCACTTCCTCTGCGGTCAGCGCGTCGAGCGAGGCCTCGCGTGGGAGCCGACAGAGAGAGGCTTCTGCGAGTGGTGCTTCACGATTCCCACCGACCTGCACCCGGGCCCGACCTATCGCCCAATGATCTGCTCGCTGTGCGGCGGCGAGACGTGGCACTGGATCACGCAGACAGAAACACCAACCCGGCGGGGAGTCATCAAGTGAGCAAGCCAACGGCAACAGTCCGCATGTTCGGCGACGAAGAAGTCCTCGACGATCCAGACGCGGTCGCCTTCATTCGAGGAGTCGCGAAAGCCAACTGCAAGCGCACTCTGCAGCTGAGCGCTGATCGCGTCGCGCACTTCCGAGGCAGGATCGCGGCACTCAACCTCTCGTGGGATGACGCCGTCATCATTCTGGTGAATGTGGACGACATCCATGGTCGCCTGTTTGCCGACGTGCTCATGCCGGGCCACGACTGGCAGCCTTACCGCGATCGAGGCGAGGTCCCCTTCGCGCGCGGGCTTGCGCCGCGGAAGGCCACCGAGCGGGGCATTGGCATCTTCGACGCCGAGGCTGCCGCAAGGCTCCGCGACATACAAGAGGTCGCAGTCGTCGTGGTCGACCACGGCGTGGCCGAAGCGTTCGTAGCTATGGAGGCAGACCGATGAAAAGCACACTGATTCTGGTCGTTGTTGCAATACTCGCAGGCTGCGGCGCAATGCCGGTCCCGACGGATGGAAGACAGGACGGCGCTGCCGACACCGTCCTCGTGGCTGATAGCGGCACCGACGCGCGGCCGGGAAGCGATGTGCGCGAGGACGTTGTCGGGCTTGATGTCGCGCCGACTGTCGACGCGAGCGAGCCGGATGCCAGCGCAGCTGACGTGAACATCTCCGAGAGCAGCGCCCCTGACGGAGCCCACGCCTGCGTTCCAGGCTCGACGCAGGTCTGCGCCTGCACCAACGGCCGGGCCGGCGCGCAGTCGTGCCTCGACACCGGCGCCGGATTCGGCCCGTGCGCGTGCTCGTCGTGTGCCGGGCGCACCTGCGGACCCGATGGCGCCGGCGGATCGTGCGGCACCTGCCCGGCTGGCAACGCATGCTCAGCAGCTGGCGCTTGTAGTCCGATGGCGGTGGCATGCTCTCCATGCACGACCAACGCGCAGTGCCCAGGTTCGACCTGCGTCGCAAGATCCTGCGACGGCGTGCGAGGATGCGCGCCGACCGGCGCCGCTGAGTGCGCGCGGATCGGCAGTCTCGACTGCCCGTACACATCCGCCTATCACCAGTGCTCCGGCACCGTAGCCTGCGGCCCTGGCGCAGCGTGCATCGCGCCCTACGCGGGCGCGCCGTCCAGTGACACGCGTCGCAGCTGCTCGCGGAGCGGATGCACGACCGCGGCCGACTGCCCACCCGCGACGCCGACCGGCTTTCCGGGAAGCGGCACGCCGTACTGCGGGGCGGACCATCAGTGCTACCTCGGGTGCAACGCATTCGGCGCCTGCACGTTCGACGGCGTCGTCAGCTGCGTTCGCAACGCCGCCGGCGCATACGCGATCTGCTACTGAAATGGCGACTGACGCGTTCGACGCCGACGCTTCCCGAGCGGCCCGTGAGAGTGCCATCGCAACCGTTGATGACGCTGCGAGCGAGGAATGGAAAGAGGCGGCGGTGGCAGCTGTGAAGTACGTCTGCGAACGTCGATCGCAATTCACGACGGATGCGGTCTGGTTCATCCTCGATCGGGCCGCAATCGAGGCGCCGAACGAGCCGCGCGCCATGGGCGCCGTCATGCGCCACGCAGTCTCCGAGGGTTGGTGCGTCGTGACAGATCAGACTCGGAAGTCCGTGCGCGTCGCGTGCCACCGTCGGCCCTTACAGGTCTGGAAATCGCTGATTGCGGCAGGATGCTGCGCACCAACCAAGGACTCCGCATGACCAGGAAAACGATCCGAACCATCGACAAACCAACCCCTGCGATGATTGCGATGGTGCGAGATGCGCTCCCCGCTCTTCGTCCGTGGATGGCGTTCTATCTGGAGCGCAACATCCCAGCGGAGGATATCCACTTCATCGTCGCAAAGGCGACGCCATCCGTCGCGCCGCTCTTCGCGGGTAGCCAGGATTGGTTTCCTCCGGGCTCTCCACCGTCTCGACATGGCGACTTGATCGCGATGGGATTGATGCGCGAAGTCCTCACCCGTCTCTGCGTGGCGTTTGGGAAGGTCGAGGTCCCGATCTATTCGGCGCTTGCCCGGGCTCGCCCGGACCGTTACGGCAACGACGCGAAGATCGCGGTGTACGACGGCAAGGTCCAGTTCGCCGGATACATAGAGCGTGATCTGGCTCTTGCTGTACGTGTCGAGCTTGAAGGGTCTGCGTCGAATACGATGCTCGCGGATCGCTTGGACGAGATTCTCTCTAAAAATCTTGCGCAGTTTCGCGCTGCAGCTGTCGAGGACATCAAGACGGTGCCGCTCACCGACCTCTGTTTCCAAGTCATCGTCAAAGCAAGCAAGGACAACTCGCGCGCGATCTCTCCGAGCGAGATGGATCGAGCCTCACAATGCGTGCTCGACATTCGAACGAACACGCGTCAGCGCGTCGCGCAATACATGCGGACCATCGGAGGGGACAGATACGCCGACCAGCTGAATTCGCCGAACCATGACGGCTGCTTTCGGATCTTCTTCCATGCGTTCGGTGTGACGGTTGGATACGAGATCCCAATCATCCCGCCGAATACTATCGATCAGCCCGGATGACTGGCCATCCGTACAGAGAACGACCCGCGCCGCCAACGAAGCCGACGTGGTGGGAACGCCTTCTGTGCTCGCTGGATATCCACACGGTCATCCCAGGCATGTCGGTCGAGGCGTATCTCGATGCGTACGGAAAGAACCGCACCGCAATTCACCTCTGTGCACGATGCGGAACGAAGGTTGTCTTTCTTGTCGGAGCGATGGATTGGATCGCAGTTCGTCGAGCGAGACAGGATCCAGAGCTGCCGAAATGCATCTGTCGCGTGACGCTCGGATCCGTGGTCGAGTACTGGGACAACACGGACGAAGAGCACGCGCTTCGATGCTCATGCGGCGGAACGCGACTGAACCATCCGTACCGGTGCGATGGCTCGTGCGTCCTAAGAGCCGGCAGGCTAGCTAGCCGGTTGACACCATAGAGCAGCGTGGTAGCATCGACAGGCTGGACATGGCGTCCGGCCGAAACGGCCTCCACGGCGGAGGCTCTCAAGGTGATCTGATGCGAATCGAACGGATGATGGTGGATGGCAACGGCGTGCAGATGAGGGTCGTCGTGATCCTCGACGAATCTGGCCCGAAGATCGAGCGTGCGATTGCGCGCCTCGCGAACAAAGCCCGAGCGAAGCACAGCATTGCAGGCGGACCTCGACAGGCCTCGGCACTCGACGGCGCACTGCGCGTCACGGTGATCCCGGTCTCGGATGGCACTCCGGCCGATGGCGTCACGTCCTCGAAGCGCCTCACGACGGTGGCCTCGTGAACGCGGTGCTGGTCTCCACCGAGCGTGCGACGAACCTCGCTGGCACCTGCGGCGTGTGCCTCCGCCGGCACATGATCGTTCGCACCGCCGGGGGCGCCCTCGTCCTCGCGCTGCACGGCTACACGCGGCCCGGCTACGGCTGGCAGACGCGTGGCTGCTACTCGGAACGACGCGAAGCCTGGGAGACGTCCAAGGTGCCTGCCGAGGAATGGCTCGGGATCCTTCGGAACTCGCTCGCACGCAACATCTCGACGATCGCGTTTCTCAAGAGCGGGAAGCTCCAGTCGATGACCATCGAGCAGGAGGTCCGCCCGCGCGAACGCGTGCCCGGCAAGCGCTTCGCCTGGAAGATGGCGCAGGTTAAGATCACGCCCGGACACCCCGAGTGGGAGCGGACGCTCGCCGGCAAGATCAGCGTGTACGAGACGCGCGTCTCGATGCTCGCGAGCGACATCAAGAGCTTCGAGAAGCGCCTCGCGACGTGGGCGCCGGCCGAACTCAAGGACGCGACGACGATCCCGCGCTGGAGCCGCAAGGAAGGCGCGCCGCCGTTCCAGGTGAACGAGATCGTGGCCCGCCGCGGCTTCGGTTTCGGCCGCGCGCCGTCGACCTCGTACGAAATCTGGACCGGCTACGGCTGGGAGCGGATGCGCGCCGACGAGTGGTACGTCATGCGCGATGCCGGCGACGCCGTGGAGTGGGTCCAGGGCGACCGCAGCGTCCTGCTTACGCCGTCGGGCGCGCCGGCTCCGCGCCGGGTGAACCTGACCATGACGCAGGGAAAGCTTCTTCGGCAGGTCATGCGGGATGGTCCCGACGGCAAGGGTCGACTCCTTCGCGGCGTCCTTACGTGCGCCGACCGCACGCTCTGGCAGATGATCGAACTCGGCCTGATCGAGTTCCACGCCCCGGACGTGTGCATCACCGACCTCGGCCGACTGTCGGCCAGAGGCTAGCGATGAAGACCTATGGCACAAAGGGCGGCAAGTGGGAGATCGCCAGTACGAGCCGATCTGTGACGGCCCGGCGGGCGAAGGCGGCGCGCTCGCGGGCACGGCAGGCCGCACGCCGGGCGCTGAGGGAGTTCGAGCGCCGGATCGCCGGCTGACTCGCTTCGCGCCAGCTGCTGGGGCTCTGCGTGCGATGCAGGGCCACAGCGGCGGGCACGGTGCCAAAGACGAGCGCGCGGAAGCGCTCAAGGAGTTTTGAAATGGACAAGGCAATCGCATTGAAAGTCTCGATCTCTCAGGCTCTCGCCATCGCGGCCGGCGTGCCGCGGTATGGCGACAGCGAGTACACGCTCACGGAGAGCGATCTCGCGAGCCTCGCGCCTGACGTGCGCGCGCTTCTAGCCGAGTCGCTCGACAAGGGCTGTGTTCGCGTAAGCTCGTCGACGTTCTCAGAACCTCTCGCCCTCGCAGCTCCGAGCGTCTCATGGGACACCGTCGAACCAGTACTTCTGGAGCGGCTGGCTGTCGTGCGCAAGATCCGAGAAACGGCCGCAGCCGACAAGGAAGCAGCAATCCAGGCGCTGCTTGCGATCCCCGAGCGGGAATGGATCTACGTCATCAAGACAACTGACTGGGAACATGGAGCGCAGATTGCGCGCGAGGACTGGAGGATCCTCGATGGCGCGTACGGCTGCTATAACCGCGACGCCTACAAGCACCAGAACGACCCGCGGATCGCGGCAGTCTTCGAGCGCTTGGCGCCGGAATTGAAGCAGCGCAGGCTCCAAGCCGACGCGGACCACAAAGAACGAGTCGCCTTGGCGCGTCGGAGCTACGAAGAGGCCCAAGAGCGCGCGGTGGCTGAGTCGCAACTCGCCGTCAAGAAACGCGAGGCCGCGGTCAACCAACTGCGGGCCTTCGCTTTGGGAATCGACCGACTCGCCCGGCCGGCGAAGGACGGCTACGACGTGACGACGGCCGCGCTCGATGAGATCGCCACCGAGATCCGTGGCCAGTTCGCCGATGCATTTGTTCTCGTTGCTGGCTCGCACGAGTACGAGAACGCGTCGTGGAAAGAACGCTCTGCGCCGCGGGCGCCAGCATTCCTCGCGCTCGATCGTGTGACCAAGCACGTCGATGACGTTCGTTGTCCGCGCGGCTGGTCGCGTCCGGGCATTCCTGCCTGCGTTGAGATCGATATCTCCAGAATCGTGCGATTCACGCCGGCATCGACGCGGGACGAGTACGACTGCGAGATTCTCGGGCGACAGATGACGGCCATCGTTGTGACTATCGATGTCCCTGCCATCGAACACGGCACCCGTGTCGTGGTCTTCCCGGCGGAATCGTGATCCCCGTGCCGACGGTCAACCATCGCGACCGCGAGGCCGAGTCACTCGCGAGGCGCTACGAATTCTCGACACCAGCGCTGCTCCGGGTACTGCTCGACTTCGCGCTCGATCAGGAATGCCCAGCCCTCGACGTGTTCCTCGCCGAGCGCGCGGCGGAAGCGAAGAGAGATGCCACGATCCGACGCGTCGCCGAGGCGTGCGCGCGCCGCAATCACAAGGCGGACGGCAGCGAGACATCTCTCAAGCCCGATACCGGAGACTATGCCCGGCTGCTCGACGCGCTCGGGCAGGCGCTCTTGACAACCTTGACAACCGATGAGCAGGACGTCTTCTGCAAGACCTACGCACGATGCATCCATGCACTGAACCGACAGGTGCCGCGGTGAAGCGGCAGTTGCGTATCAGTCGTGCGGACGCCACGCGATTGGAAGTAGCACTGCGCGGCGCGCGGTTCGAGAATATCGACCCTCGGCCGGAGGTCATTGCTGCGATCGGCGTTCTGAGGCTCTATTTCCAAACCTGGGTAGAAGCGAGGATCGAAGCCGCGCTGCTGCACATCGTGGGGATGAGAGATCAGCGTTGGAGTGGTTTTCGTAATGGTCGTGGCCTTGACCGCTCGCAAACGCGCGAGGCCCTGACAGCCGGGACGACGCACTTGCGGGTGTCGCAGCTCGACGCTGGCTT
>Ga0315273_10002532_pt1 | contig 21631 bp, 21 predicted proteins | sample YL17G02_0_MG_FD_205753 | JGI IMG/M metagenome (GOLD analysis project Ga0315273, IMG submission 205753) | Sediment microbial communities from Yellowstone Lake, YNP, Wyoming, USA - YL17G02_0 | ecosystem: Environmental > Aquatic > Freshwater > Lake > Sediment | place: USA: Wyoming | collected... | reverse complement strand
AACAAAAAGGCCGCCCAAAATGGACGACCTGACGCTTGACGCGGACTTGGACCACCACTTATTCAAGACGAATCTACGCGAATCGCGCTCGATTAGCGCGGCCGCCTACACGATGTAGTCGCCTGCGACTACGGTGAGACTTGGTACGTCAACCCTCAAGGCAATCGGGTTTTTGTGAGAGCCTATACTGACTTCCGCGATTCTTACGAGCCTGATGACACGCCTACCAATGCGACATCAATGCGGGCAGATGGCACGCCTTCGATCAACCACAACTTTCATGTATCTGGGGATTCCGATTGGTTCAAGTTACGCGCTTGCGCCGGAGTGCAGTACGTGATTGAGACTTTCAACCTGCGCGGCGGAGCTGACACCTACCTGTACCTCTATGATACGGACGGTGCTGCCGTCCTGAAGGAGGATGATGACGGCGGTGAAGGAACAGCGTCGAGAATCGAATGGCGAGCGTTGGCCAGTGGGCTGTACTATCTGAAAGTCAGGCACTTCTCGCCAGGACGGGTTGGCTGTGACACAAACTACGACCTGAGGGTTACGGCTACAGAGTCCGGGGGCGTGGATCTGTTCACCAGATCGGTCATCCCGGTTCAGGTACTGGAGGGCCAGCCTCTGGTGCTAAACAAGTCAACTGCTGTCAAGGTCATCGTCGGGAAGGGCGGCAATCGAAGCCTGAACGATGTCCGGCTGAAGCTACTGCCGACCAATGGGGGGGAGCTAACGAACTTCTATGTGGACGAGCCGGGCAATCGCGACACTACGGACTCGCATCTGAGGCAAGGGAGCGATACCTACCCGTTGGAGTTCTGCCCATCCGACACCAGTAAGACCATCTACTTCTTCGGCGATTCACTAACCCCAACCGCAACTGGGACCTATAACGCGCTTGTCCAGGTGGACTATCCGAATGCTATCTCTGAAACCGACGAGAATAACAATGTGAGCCTGCCCAGCCAGATACTCGATGTGCATGATACCAAGTGGTCTGGCCTCGTGTTCCCGAACCTGTATATCCAGTATTTTCGCGCCGATTGGGGAAACAACCCACTGGCGGACTTCGATGCATACTATCAATCTAGTACTGACTACCTACGGGGCGTCTATCCTGTCGCAAGGTCTCGCTTCACGCCCGGCAAGTCCACCCAATTCACTGGCAGTACGAGCCTGTTCCGAGGGTCGGATGGCAAACTTGGTGACATTGGGCTCAACCTGTGGATCCTGGCAACCCTGCAGCAAGCGAAAGTAGCTCACCCTTCCGTCGATCGTTTCCTAGCGATCGTGCCCCAGGGCTGGTTCACGGCGGCGACGACAGATTCATTGCGGACCGCAGTGGGAGTAGCCAATCCAAATATGCGGGAACTTGTCATTGCAGAGGCACTATCCACATCGCGTCCAGATGGTCCATCAATTGCTGCACACGAGATCGGCCACTCATATGGACTGAACCTCACCTGTGAAGACTATAACCCGTGCAATGCGGCGCGCCAGGATGGCATCGGCAGCAGTGCCGACACCGGTTTCTGGGTCGACAAGCGGATCCCAGTCGAAGTTACATCTGCCCGCCGGGTTTACTCCTTCATGGGCGGCAATACTGATCGCGAATTCTGGGCCAATGCCGCTTCCTATGCTGTGCTGTTGAACGATCATCAGGCAGGAGTTACAGCTACCGCAGCAGATTCGGCATCTCAGGCGATCCTGGCCACCGGCCGATTCTTCCGGAACGGAACGGTTCAGCTGGACAACTGGTATGTACTGCCGGAGGCCGAGTTGAGCACGCTGAAACCGGGCCCTTATGTCTTCGAGTACCAGGACGTAAGCGGGTCGGTCCTCAACCGGCAAAGTTTCGATATCTCGTACACAATGCTGGGAGAGACGCTCAACGAGACGCCGTTCGTCTTCACCATTCCCTACGTAAACGGTACAGCCAGGGTCTTCATCAAGCGAGATGGCGTCGCTTTGGCCGAAAAGACTGCCAGCCTTCACGCACCAGTAGTCACTGTCCTGTTGCCGAATGGTGGAGAGAAGCTGTCCGGGGGTTCCACAACGATTTCGTGGTCGGCAAACGATGCAGATCAGGATGCGCTCTCGTACACAGTGTTATACAGCACCAACGATGGAGCGACCTGGGACTTGATCGCCGGAGGTCTGTCGAGTACAACTGCCACGTGGTCAGTAGAAGGACTACCGGCCTCGACCGCGTACCGAGTGAAGGTCGTCGCCACTGATGGCTTCAACACGGGATACGACATATCTGACGCAGCGTTTAGTGTGACCGGCGAGACGTATCTGCCCGTCATCGTGAGGTAACAGAAAAGCCAGCCTAGTCCTGCCTGCGGTTCGGATCAGGCGTATAGGTAGGGAGTTGGCTGAGGGGTGGCTGCGAATGGCGCGGACCACACAGATGCGAAGCTGCCAGAAGCGCGCTGATTCCTTAAGGCAGCAGGCCAGCGAGGGCCGGTGTAACCATAGTCCTGGACAGGCTGGTGCAAGACTTCACCGATGTCTTCGGCCAAGATAACCGGGAGCGAGCAGGGATGCCGAGGGTCTTCCTGCGCTGGAGCCGGCCGACGGCCGACGCAGTGGCGGGTACCGGGTGTATCGTGGCGAAGACGGCGGTCGGGTGGTCGCCGCGGGTAATAGCTTTGTCGAAGGCCGGGTTGACATGGCGGCGCGCCCCGGCCACCTCAATGAGTACACCGTCACGACGTACAATGCGGACGGCATCGAGTCGGGGACGAGCCACGTCGCGACGGCGAGCATCCAGGGGTTAAAGGGGTTCCTGCCGCTCGTGAAGGCGAGGTAAGAAGGAGCGAGTGTCGGGAAAGGAGCCGCAGGCGCAGGGGTTCAGTACATAGAGCGGGATCCTGAGAAAGCCAACACGCAAAACCGCGTTGACAGCCCCACGCGCCTCGGCTATACTCGGCCCGAGGGAGGCTGCGCCCTGCTGCCCCCTCGACAATTTTCCGTCCCCGAGGTGCCATGCCCGACCGAGCGAGCCTGCTGCCAGCGGGCAAGCTGCCGCTGCCGCTGCTAGAGCGGCTTCTGACGCGCTTCGCGCCCAGCGATCCCCGCATTGTGGTGGGGCCGCGCGCCGGGGAAGATGCGGCCGTCTTCGACCTGGGCGATCGCTACCTGGTTGCCAAGACCGATCCGATCACCTTTGCCACCAGCGAGATCGGCTGGTACGCGGTCAACGTGAACGCCAATGACGTCGCAGTAATGGGCGCGCGGCCGCGCTGGTTCCTGGCGACGGTTTTGTTGCCGGCAGGGCAGGCGACTGCGGAGCTGGCCGAGGCGATCTTCGCACAGATCTACGATGCCTGCGCTGCCATCGGCGTCAGCCTGGCGGGCGGCCACACCGAGATCACCGTCAACCTGGACCGGCCGATCGTCTCCGGTACGATGCTGGGCGAAGTCGCGCCCGATCGTCTGGTGACCACAGCCGGCGCGCATATCGGCGACGTAGTGCTCCTGATCAAACCCGTTCCCATCGAGGGCACTGCATTGATTGCGTTGGAGCGCGCCGGGGCACTGCGCGAACGCGGTTACAGCGCCGCCTTTATCGAGCAGGCCCAACGCTTCCTGCACGATCCGGGCATCAGCGTCGTTACTCCCGCCTTGTTGGCGGTCGAGAGTGCCTGCGTTCATTCCATGCACGACCCGACGGAAGGCGGCGTGATGACGGGGCTGCTGGAGATGGCGCGAGCCGCCGGTGCGGGCATGACGGTGGACCTGGATGCGATTTCGGTTCCGGAGATCAGCGCGCTGCTGTGCCGCGAGTTCGGGCTGGACCCGCTGGGGACGATCGCCTCCGGCGCCATCCTGCTGGCCGCGCCCGAGCCGGATGCGGCGAAGCTGGCGCAGGTCCTGCCCGCCGCGGGCTATCCGGCTGCGGCAATCGGCCGGGTCATGCCTTTGGAAAGCGGCCTGGTCGCACGTCTGGGGGGCGAGCAGGTGGCGTGGCCTGTGTTTGCGGCCGATGAGATCACCAAGATCTTCACCTGAAGGGTAGTACGGGTCTCGGCGCGGCTGGCGCCAGTTGGCGTCAGCCGGCACCCTTCGCAGCGGCCTGCTCCACGAACATCTTCAGCGAATGCTGGCCCATCAGCGACATGACCGCCGGCCAGGCAACCAGGAGCAGGATGACCAACCCAATGCTGAGGCCTGTCAGCAGGGCGGCCAGGACCAGTAGCACGATCGAGTAGAACGGGTTGGCGAAGGCCATCACCGCCGCGATCTTCAGCGCCCCCGATACGACCGGTTGTTCCATCCCTGCGAGCACCGGAAACAGATAGATCTGCATCGTGATCCAGGAGAAGCCCAGGTAGACCCAGAAGTAGGAGAAAACGTGCAGAATGGTGTTGCTCTGGGCGCGGTAGAAGACCAGGTTGAGGAAGATGAGCGCCAGTATTACCATGCTGAGCGCGTTGACCGCCAGCGCGCGGCGCCAGTGGGTCCGGAACCCGGCCCAGAACAAGTCAACGCCCGCATTCGAGTCACGTGAGGTCTGAAAGGTCACATTGGCCAAGGCGGCGGTTGCCGGACCGGCCGGGATCGCCAGCAGCGGGACGAACCACCACGGCCCGCCCGAGCGCAGCATGGCGTAGGCCAGCCAGCCGGCTGCTCCGGCGAAAACGCCGCCCGTGATCCACCACAGGATGCTCACGCCGATTTGCACCAGGAGTGCTTCGTAGAAGCTGACGAGCGAGCGCCAGGTGATCTTTATTGCCTGCATCGTAACCCTCAAAGGCCCAGCAGAGACAGCACAGTAGCCTGGACGGCCGGGTTAGCGAGCAGGTTGCAGTGTTGCGTGTCGGGCAACAGCTCGGCCGGGCCGCGCGCCGGGGCGCGCCCCGCGCACGCGGAGCACTCCGCGCCGCGCAGTGTGAGATCCAGGCACAATTCGGTGATGAACGGGTGCGGCACAGCCTGGACGCCCGGAATCTCCATCGCACTGTAGGCCGCCACCATCAGGTCTCCGAAGCTGAACGTCTCGTCCACCAGCGCCGGGCCGCGATCCGAGATTCTCACGTGTACCCGAATGCGGATGTCACCATAGATGGTGTGGCATTCGATCGCGTCAGGCATCGTTCCGTTCGTGTTCAGGGCGGCCAGGAAGGGGCTCTCGGGCTCCAGTTGTTCGGGAACCATCGAATCGGTGAGGAGGACCCGGCCTGCGCCATTCCCCCCACCGCCGCCAAGATCGGCGCGCTCCCATAGTTGGCGCCGGTAAAGCGTCGCCTCCCACGACTCGACGACTTGAGACGGCAGAGCGGGAGCCAGCCCCAGCCTTTCGAGGAGCCGGATGATCCGCCAGGGCAGGGAATCGCGCGGCGCCAGCTGGGTCAGCCGCAGGGCGTCCACCCCCCGGTTCGGCGAGCCGATCAGGATCAACCGGCTGACCCGTCCGTGATAGAGGGTGCCGAACTCATCCGGCTCGCGGCGGCTGAGATAGTAGCGGCTTACAATCCCGCCCATGCTGTGGGCGATCAGCGTCACTCCCATCGGGCCACCGCAGGCCAGGCTGTCCTGGCTCAGCCGGTCCACGCTGGAGGTAAGCAAGTCGAGGTCCGTCATCCCGGCGCCGGCCAGCCGCGAGGCGACCTGGCGCACATCTCCCCGGTTGTTGTAGGTGCCGTCGTCGGCCACGCCGTAATCGAACAGCCGGACCAGGTCGGGGTCCAGCCTGCCGTGGGCGAGCACGTGCTGCCGGAAGCCGCTGCGGGTCCAGTCGCCCGGGTCTCCATTGAAGCCGTGGACGAACATGACGGGGAGCAGTCGCGCCATGGAAGCCTCCTGCGGGACCTGCGCGATCAGCGGACAGGCCGCAGAATCACCAACCAGCTATCCGGTTATCGCTCCAGCTCTCAACCATGCGCCACGATCTCGAACAAGAGGCGGGTGGCAGCTGCCATATCGGCAATCGCGATATGCTCCGCCGCCGTGTGAACATCTTCCATTCCTGTGCTGATGGCGGTGCAGGTGATGCCGGCCTCAGCGTAGATGTTGGCATCGGACCCGCCGCCGCTTTCGTGGAGCATGGGCGCCAGGCCCAGGCTGCGCGCAGCGTTCATTGCGGCTTTCACCACGGGGGTCTCTTCGGTCAGCCTGTAAGTGCCGTAGGCCCGGGCCAGCTTGATCTCGACGCGCGCGCCGTGGCGTTCGGCGGCATCTTGAAAGGCCGCCACCATGGCGGCCGTCTGGGTTGCCAGCTTGATCTCGTCGCGGCTGCGCGCCTCACCCAGCACGAGCACCTGGTCGGGCACGATATTGGTCGCCGTGCCGCCTTCGATCACGCCGATATTTGCGGTGGTCTCAAAGTCGATACGTCCCAAAGGCATCCCGGCAATCGCTTCGCTGGCCACGCGAATGGCGTTGATGCCATTCTCGGGCTCGCTGCCTGCATGGGCTTTCTTGCCGACAACCGTTATCCGAAGCGAATCCTGGCTTGGCGCGCTGATCACGATCACGCCGATCGGCCCTCCGGCGTCCATAACATAGCCTCGCCGTGAGCGCAGCTTGCTCTTGTCCAGCAACTTGGCGCCGCGCAGCCCCACCTCTTCACCCACGGAGATGACCACTTCCAGGGGAGGATGGGCGGCGTGGTTTTCCTGCAGCGATTGGATGACCTCGAGAATGGCCGCCACACCTGACTTGTCGTCGCCGCCCAGGATGGTCGTGCCGTCGGAGTAGATCACACCGTCGCGAATCTGCGGTTTGATGCCGGTGTCGGCCCCGACGGTATCCATGTGCGCGCTGAGCATCATCCAGGCGCCCGCGCCGCCGGCCCAACGAGCGATCACGTTGCCGCGCTCGTCGCGCTTGGCCTGGCCGCCCAGCGCCGCCAGGCGCTTTTCCAGCTCGGCGCCGATGGCGGCCTCGTGGCCGGACGGGCTATCGATGGCGACCAGTTCCAGGAAAGTCTGTAGCAAGCGAGTTTCGTTGATCAAGCTTCACCTCGGATTGGGTTGAATCCTGCTATCGGGTGTGGATACTACCACAGGCCGCCCGAACCGTGAATACGCTCTGCCCGCGTGGCAGCTATTTCCTGGCGGCGATACCATACATCAGGGGCACATTCGGCACGTCCGCCGGCGGCACCATGCGCCGCCCAGGGGTCTCGATCATCCTCTCGAAGAGCCGGTCGCCGTTGGCGTAGGGGTATTCCTTCAAGGCAGTGAGCGTGAGCCCGGCATCCAGCATGGCCGTGACCACGTCACCGATCCCCCACTGGAACTCGTGAGCCGGATAAGGGTTCTTGAACCCCTCGATGCCGGTGAGATATCCGGATGGAGCCAGCGCTTCCCCGGAAGCAGCCACATAGTCGCTGATGCCATCATCCCAGGTCAGCACGGTGCCATGGGCGAAATAGGGGTACTTGTGGCTCCAGTCGGACTCAAAAACCATGCTGAACGGGTGGAACTCCACCATGGCGAACCGGCCGCCCGGCCTGAGCACGCCGGCGACGCCCCTGGCCCAGCCCGCGAGATCCGAAAGCCAACACAGGGTGCCGTAAGAGCAGAAGGCCACATCAAAGCGCTGCGAGCCGGCCGCGGTTTCCGCAAACCAATCGTAGAGATCCGTGCGCACGAACGTCGCCGGGATGCCGGAGTCTTCGCTAAGCTGGCGCGCGAAGTCGATGGCGGTGTTGCTGATATCCACACCCGTGACGACGGCGCCAAGGTGCGCCAGGCTCAGCGTATCCTGACCGGCGTTGCATTGCAAATGCACCAGGGTCTGGCCGGCAAGATCGCCCAGAAGTTCGATTTCCTCCGGAAAAAGCGTGCTCCCTCCCTGGGCGAGGAATCCCGCCTGGTCCTGCTTGTGGCTGTTGTGGGCGATGGTGGCCTCGTTCCAGGCCAACCGGTTCGCATCGTGCAAGTCCTTCCGCAGCATGCGTTCAGCTCCCTTCTCGCGCGTCCTGGGGCGCGGCCCCGACTATACCCGATGATGCCTCCGAGGACAATATCGACAAGTACCGTACGGGCAACCGGCCGGTCGCCCGTACATCGCCCCTACGCCTTGCCGGAGGGCCTCGGATTGGTTGCAGAGATCCGGCGCGTGCGATACAATGGCGCTTCGAATGGTCAGTGCAAAGCGGTGTAGTTCCCTGCACTTGGGTTCACGGCGATAGCCGCCGGCTCGGGGTGACGATTGGCGTACAAACGCATTGTGATCAAGCTGGGCACAAGTGTGCTGACCGGGGGCACGCCACGCCTCGACCGCGCTCATATGGTCGAGCTTGTGCGCCAGTGCGCCGGATTGCACCGCCAGGGGCGCGATGTCATCGTATGCACCTCGGGAGCGATCGCGGCGGGCCGGGAACGCCTGGGCTATCCCGAGCTGTCCCCTTCGGTGACCAACAAGCAGATGCTGGCCGCCGTGGGACAGAGCCGGCTGATGCTGATCTGGGAAAGCCTGTTCGAGCTCTACGGCATCAACGTCGGGCAGATGCTGCTGACCAGGGCCGATGTGAGCGACCGGCAGCGCTTTCTGAACGCGCGCGATACCCTCCACGCGCTGCTCGAAAATCGCATCGTGCCCATCATCAACGAGAACGATGCGGTCGCCACGGCCGAAATCAAAGTAGGCGACAACGACAACCTCTCGGCGCTGGTCGTTCTGCTCGCCGAGGCGGACCTGTTGCTCCTGCTGACCGATCAGCCGGGGCTCTTCACCGCCGATCCCCGCACGAACTCGGACGCGCAGCTTATCCCCGAGGTGCGCTCCATCGACGAGAGCCTGCACGCCATGGCCGGGGACAGTGTCAGCGGGTTGGGGGTAGGCGGTATGGCCACGAAGCTGCAGGCGGCCGACCTGGCCCGCCGCGCAGGGGCCGATGTGACCATCGCCGCCGGCCGCGCCCCCGACGTGATCAGCCGCATCGCCGGCGGCGAGCTGATCGGAACGCGTTTTCCCGCCCTCGAAACGCCCCTGGGGAACCGCAAGCGCTGGATTTTCGGCGGGACGACCCCCGGGGGCTGCCTGGTCGTGGATGCCGGGGCCGCGCGGGCGCTGGCCCGCAACGGCAGCAGCTTATTGCCCGCCGGGATACGGGCGGTCGAGGGCGATTTCGAGCGCGGCGACACCGTGCTCATCCTTGGCCCAAAGCGGGCTACTGTGGCTCGCGGCATCGCCCGCTACAGCAGCGTTGACCTCGTCCGGATCATGGGCCACCACTCGGACTCGATCGCCGAGCAGTTAGGATACGAGTACGGGCCGGTGGCCGTTCACCGCAACGACCTGATCCTGGTGTGAGGCATGACGGAGGAGAAAAGTGACTGATCTCATCGCCCTGGGACAGGCAGCCAGAACTGCCAGCCGCCGGCTGGCGCTGCTGACGACTCGGCAGAAAAACGCCGCTTTGCTGGCGATTGCAGGTGCGCTGGAAGCAGGGGCCGGCGCGGTATTGGCCGCGAATGCGCTGGATACTCAGGAGGCCCGCGAAGGAGGGCTGAGCGAAGCGATGCTGGACCGGCTGTTGCTGACCGGGCGGCGCATCGAGGCGCTCGCAGCCGACGCCCGGCATGTTGCCGGCCTGCCCGATCCGGTCGGCGCCGAGTTCGAGAGCCGGGTGCTGCCCAACGGCCTGCGGTTAAGCAAGCGGCGGATCCCCATCGGCGTGATTGGCGTCATCTACGAGGCGCGGCCCAACGTCACGATCGACATTGCCACGCTGTGTCTAAAGACGGGCAACGCGGCCATCCTGCGGGGCGGCAGCGAGACGCTGCGCAGCAACCTGGCGCTGGTGGACATCATTCAGGAGGCGCTTGCGGCGGCTGATCTGCCTCGGGAGGCCATCCAGTACATTGCTGATCCCGACCGGGCGCTGGTGACCGGCCTGTTGCGCCTCGACAAGTACGTGGACATGATCATCCCCCGTGGCGGCGCCGGCCTTCACCAGCTTTGCCGGGAGCAGAGCACGATTCCCGTAATCACCGGCGGCGTCGGCATCTGCCACATCTATGTGGATGAGAGCGCCAACCTGGCGCGAGCGGTGGACATCGTCGAGAACGCCAAGGTCCAACGTCCCAGCGTCTGTAACGCACTGGATACCCTGCTGGTCCATCGCGCCGTTGCGCCGTCGTTCCTGCCCATGGTAGCGGCCAGGCTCGGGCAAGATGGCGTCGAGCTGCGCGCGGCAGGTGAGGCGTTCGAGATTCTAAAGTCCGGAGCAATGGACGGCCCAGCGGCCACCTCCAGAGTGACGGAGGCTGCCCCCGGTGACTTCGACCGTGAGTGGCTGGCCTTGATTCTGGGCATCAAGGTCGTGGATTCGGTCGACGAGGCGATCGACCATATCCAGCAGCACAGCACGGAGCACTCCGACAGCATTCTGACGAACAACTGGGAGCGCGCCAACCGCTTCGTAGATGCGGTCAACTCGGCGGCGGTCTACGTCAACGCCAGCACGCGTTTCACCGACGGCGGCCAGTTCGGGCTGGGCGCGGAAGTCGCCGTCAGCACGCAGAAGCTCCACGCTCGCGGCCCGATGGGCCTGGAAGAGCTGACGACGTACAAATGGGTCGGCATCGGAAGCGGCCAGATTCGCGAGGCGTAGCCGAGTGCGTAGCCGAGTGCGTAGCCGGGGGCGGATTTCCCAGCGTTCGGCTTATAGGAAGTGTCAAGTCCATGGATGAGGTCAAAAGGATGAGCGGAGCCAAGCGCGGCAGTCTCTGGATCACGGTTCTGATGCTGGCGATCTTTCTCGTGTCGTGCGCCGGTCCGCTTCCGGGCCGCACGGTGCAGCGGGCTACGCCCAGGCGGTTCGCGACGCGGGCGCGCAGCGCGACGGCGACGGCGGCTCCGAAGCAGCTCGAGACGGCGACGCCGCCTGTCTCGTCGCTGAGCCCGTTGGCCATCCCCTTCATGCGGGCGCAAACCTATCCGGGCAGCGACCTGGTCATCGAACAGACCCTCGAGCCGGGACGCAATTACGATCGCTACATCGCCTCGTACCAGTCCGACGGGCTCACCATTTATGGTCTGCTGACCGTTCCGACCGGCCCTAAGCCGCCCACCGGATGGCCCGTAGTTATCTTCAATCACGGCTTCCTCCTCGATGCAACGAAGTACCGCGCTACCGCACAGTACCCTACATCGACCGACACGGTCGCCCAGGCGGGCTACATTCTCTTCATGCCCGACTACCGGGGTTACGGCAAGTCGGAGGGTGAGACTACCGATCCGAACAGCTCACCGGCCTACACGGTTGACGTGCTCAACGGCCTCGCCTCGGTCAAGCGGCTCGATTCGGTCGATCCGGACCGGATTGGGATGTGGGGCCATTCGATGGGCGGGGGGATCACCCTCCGCGCCATGGTGGTCTCGCCGGATATCAAGGCGGGTGTCATCTGGGCAGGTACGGTGAACTCGCAGCGCGATCTGCTCGATTTCTGGGCCCGCACGCCGGCGCCCGACCCCGAAATGAACAGCCCTACCCGGAAGTGGCGCGCCGACTTGATCGAGGAGTACGGCACGCCCGATGACAATCCGCAGTTCTGGGATTCGATCTCGCCGGCCTCGTACCTGGCCTACCTATCGGGGCCTGTCCAGCTCCATCATGGCACGGCCGATGAGGCGGTCCCACCCGAGTTCTCCGAAACCCTCAATAAACGAATCCAGGCGGCAGGCAAGCAGTCCCAGCTCTACACCTACCGCGGCGACGGTCACTATCTCGGGGAGAACGCCGAGCTTGCCATCAAGCGGTCTGTCGACTTCCTTGACAAGTACGTAAAGAACGCGTCCCCTGATACGGGCGGGAGCACCGTACAATAGCCGGTGATAGCCAGTACCGCCGGCAACGCCGGCACCGTATATGGAGTAAATCAAGGGGCCAGAACACCGATGAAGATCGTGAGTCCCACGTTCCGCTGGAACGTCCTTTTCGTGTTGGTTATCCTGCTGTCACTGTTCCTTGCCGGCTGTGCCGGAAAAGCCCCACCGCGCCTCCCTAAGATCGGCTGGGCCGCACCGGCGCTTGCTGTTTCTTCGAGCCGTACGGCGAGCCCGACAGCGCGGGTGGCGCCGTCGGAGACCCCAACGAGCGCGCCAACCGCCACATCCACGCGAACGCCTCTTCCCACCGGCACACCGGCGCCGACTGCCACGCGGACATCGACGCCGACGGTGACTCCGACCGCACCCCCGCCTAACCCGCTCTCGATCGAGTATATGAGTCGGCAGTCCTACCCCGGCAGCGACATCGTGATCGAGCAGACACTCCCGGCCGGGGAGGGCTACAGCCGTTACGTGGCGTCATATCTGTCCGATGGGCTGAAGATCTATGGGCTCTTGACGGTCCCGGACGGCGACAAGCCCGCGTCAGGCTGGCCGGTCATCATCTTCAACCACGGCCACATCACGCCGGAACTGTATCGGACGACGGAACGCTACGTGGCCTACGTAGATGCCATCGCGCGCCGGGGATACATCGTCTTCAAGTCGGACTATCGGGGGCACGGCAGCTCCGAGGGCACAGCTTCGGGTTCTTACGGATCGCCGGATTACACCATCGACGTACTGAACGCGCTCTCCTCGCTAAAGCGCTACAAGGACGCGGACCCGGGGCGGATCGGCATGTGGGGACACTCTATGGGGGGCGGCATTACGTTGCGCGCCATGGTGACGGTGCCCGACATTAAGGCGGGCGTGATCTGGGCCGGGACGGTGGAGAGCTACCCCGACATGTTCAAGCGCTCGAGCCTGACTCCAACACCCAATTGGATGCGGCAGAGCCTGGCCCGCAGATGGCGCGCCGACCTGGTGGCCCAGTACGGAACGCCGGAAGATAATCCGCAGTTTTGGGAATCGATCTCGCCCAACTTCTTCTTGCAGCACCTGTCGGGCCCGGTTCAGCTTCACCACGGAACAAGAGATCAGTCGGTTCCTATTGTGCTATCGGAAACCTTGAAGCGGCAGATCGATGCTGCCGGGAAGCCGGCCGAATACTACACCTACGAGGGCGATAACCACAACATCTCCAACAATTTCACCCTCGCCATGGAGCGCTCGATAGAGTTCTTCGACGAGTATGTGAAGAATGCCCCTGCCGGGGGCGAAGCACCCCAGCCCTCCGATTAGCCTCCCGGGGAAGCCGTGATATAATCGACCCGGTAGTCACTTCGATGCCGTGTGCGCCCTGCACGCGAGCGATCCGCCGGTCTGTACGGCAATCCATAGGAGCGGTAAGATGAGCGATAACGGTATGGACGAAGAGATCGAGGAAGCGGACGGGGGCATGGATGACGAGCTTTTCACGGTATTGGATGACGAGATGCGCGAGGAACTCGATAGCATGATCGGGCTCAAGGTCGTTGGGCTCGAGATTTGGGAGGAATCCCTGGCCGACGAAGAAGAGGAGGCGCCGATCAAGGCCGAAGAACGGGTCTTCTTTGACTGCGATTTGTACCTGGACGACGAGATTGCCCTCGAGTTGTACGTCGCCGCGGCCTATCCTGACCCCGACAAGGACCCGATCAAGGGCATGGAGGAGATCTTCAAGATCGTAGGAACCCTGAGCGACGACGATCTGCAAATCCTGGACTACGATCAAGCGGACGAGGAAGGTGGGTTGGCGCTGGCCTTCGGCAAAGGCGAGGAGGTCCGGCTGATTCTGGTGGCCGGCGCGTGGATGATCAGTGAATGGGAAGAGGACGAGACGTCCGACTCCGACTCCGACTCCGACGAGGAATAGAACCGCTTTGTCGAAACTGCGGCTGGCCGTCCTCGACGTGGACGGCACTCTCAAACAGGCCGAGTCACCGTATCGCTACATTCACGAACGCCTGGGGGTCGGGCACCTGGCGGAAGCCGACCGGGAGTTGGCGCTGGCGGGCCGGATCAGCTATGCCGAGTGGCTGCGCCGCGATGCCCGGCTTTGGGCCGGTCAGCCGGTGGCCGCTATCCGCCGGATGTTGGACGAAAACCCCTACTTGCCGGGAGCGCCGGAGCTTCTGCGTGCGCTGAAAGGCGCGGGCGTGGTGGTCGCACTGGTCACCGCTGGCTTTACACTCAACACTGACCCCATCATGGCCGAGTTCGGGCTCGATTACTGCCTGGCGAACGAGCTGACCGCAGTGGATGGCGTTTTGGACGGCGGCTCCGTCAACCGTGTGCCGGAGGGTGGAAAAGCCGCGTTCGCGTGCGAGCTGAGAACCCGGTTCGGCATTCCGCTGGAATCGACGCTGGCGGCCGGGGACACCAAAGGCGATCTCGAGCTTTTCGCCTGCGCCGGCTTGCGATTTGCCGTCAACCCTCGCTCGGCCGAGCTGCGTGCCCTGGCGGATGCCGTCTTCGAGCCTGACCTGTCGGGGGCGGTGGATTGGCTGCAGGCGCGCGGGTATCTGCCCGAACCGGCTTCTTCACCGGGACCATGAACGAGGAGTAGCCTGTGAAACGCATCAGCGAGCGGCTGGCCTGGGCCATATCCCTGTTGTTGATCGGCATCTTCCTGCTGCTGAAGAACCTGGGAGTCTTCGGCCCCCTGGGCGACGCCATCTGGGGGGGCCTTTTCGCCGCGGTCGGGCTGGGATTCCTGATCTGGTTCCTCTTCGGGTCCGACCGCTGGTGGCGTGCGATCGCAGGCTTTACCCTGCTGAGCATCGGCGTGCTGATTCTGCTCGGGTGGCGCGGCGTTGCCCTGGGGAATTGGTCCGCTTCGATCGTCACGTTGGGCCTCGCCCTCGGCTTTTGGGCGGTCGTGCTGATCCACCCCGACAACTGGTGGGCGGTGATCCCGGCCGGGGTCCTCACCCTTCTTGGACTAATGGTCGGCCTCCAACCGCTCCTGAGCCGCGAAGCCTGGATGGCAGCCTTCGTCATCGGACTGGGACTGGTGTTTCTGCTGCTCTACGTCCTGCGCTTTGGCCAGCATGATACGCGCTGGGCGGCGATCCCCGCTGCAGCGCTGATTCTGCTGGGCCTGGTGACGTGGATCAATTCGGTTTTCACAGACGGCGGGCTTCTTCTGTGGTGGCCTCTGCTGCTGGCGATAGGTGGGGGCGTGTTGTTGGCCGGCGCGCTTGGGCGCCGGGAAGCAGGCCAGACCGCCGCCGCAGTTCCTGGCCCCGACGTTTCCCAGGTCCCGGCAGCAAGCGGCACGTCGATGACCCAGGAATTGCCCGATGTTGTTCCGGCTCCTGCGAGCGCGCAACCCTCACAGGCGGGCGGCACACCGCCCGGTGCCTCGGACATCTACTCGGTGCTGGCTCAGCAGCCCTCAGAGCCGGCGCAGCCCCCGCCGGCGGGCGATGCACCGCCCCAATCATGGCCCTGAGCGAAGAAACCGGTATACTGGAGGTGCCGATGTCCAAGAACCTGGTGGTCTACATGTCACCCTGGTGTGGCAGCAGCATGGACACCCAACGCGCGCTGACCGAGTGGGGCGTGACGTGCCGCTACGTCAACGTCAAAGAGGACCGGGCAGCCGCCACGCGGGTGCGCGGGTGGACCGGCTTCGAAAGCGTGCCGACCCTGGTGATTGTCGCCGATGGCGGAGAGGAACCCTATGAGCCGCCGGCGGCGCTTTCTGCAGGCACCGGCCCGCGCGGCGTTGACCGCGGCAGCATGTTGACCGAGCCCACGCGCCAGCAGCTGCGGGCCTGGTTGGAAAAGAACCAGCTGATCTAACTCTGCTCTTATGGGTTCCAGGCGGCACCACCTCGTTCTTGCGAGCGCAGTCCGGCGTGGTTTTCGCCGGACGGAACGAAGCAATCTCTTCGGATGGGTTCGAAAAGGAGATTGCTTCGTCGCAAAAGACACTCCTCGCAATGACGGGCCGCCTGCAACATGATCTTGCCGTGGGATTAAGGCCCGCCCGGCGCCAACAGAATCTGATCGTCGGGCCGGCGCATTCCCGCCGCATCGGTAACGGGCAGGCGGGAACCGTCCTCTAACATATACAGGCCAACGGCCACACGGAGGCCGCCGGGGCTCGCCCCGGCAGGCAGAGGTATGCGGCGCTCATCCGCAATCACCTGGCCGGGCAACCAGGCGCTCGTGGGATACCACCCGCTAAGCGGGGATCCGTCTCCCTGGGCGATCGTCCGGCCGGAAGCGTCCAACACGTGGATAAATACGGTGTAGTCGGCCGGCACCGGCGCGCTCGCCTGCCAGTAGAGCGCGACGTCCAGCGCCGGCGGATCGTCCGCGAGCGTCACCTTGCTGCCGGCCAGCTGGAGGGCCGGGCCCAGGTGATGGGCGGTCTCCCGGCCCGGGACCGAGCCCGCTTCGAGGGGGTGCGCTTCTCTGACTCGCACTTCCGCCAGGCCGGCCGATTCCGGCCCATCTTCCAACGGCACGAGATGCCCCGCCTCATCCAGCAGACCGGCGCGCAGGCGGGCGACCACGGGCGGGGTGCCGGCCGGCAGCTCGAGCCGGTAGTCGTCAAGCACGTAAAAGCCGACCGGCCATGCGGTGCTCGGCTTGTCCCCGGCATTCATCTTCGTCTGATTGGCCCAGGTCACATCGCCGCCCGGGGAATCCAGGTGCAGAAACGGGCGGACCGGCGTGTCCTGGCGGCGGAGGGCTCGCCAATATAGGCGCACGCCCAGGGTCTCCCCTTGTCTTGGGTTCTCATTCGCCAGGCTGTAGCCGATCAGCTCGAGCCCGTTGGCGAAGCGCGCCTTCACCGCGTGCAGCATGCCGGCCGGCGCCTCCACAGGGGAGCGCTGCCGGAACCAGCGCGTGGAGGGCTCCACCACCGGGAACATCGCGCCGGCGAGCGCGAGGATGATCGCTGCCGCGAGCAGTGGCGCCACTCGGCGCCGCGGCCCCGGCGCCCGGTCGTCCCCTCTCGCAGCGCCCAGCGGACTCGATCGATCCGCCCTCCTGCGCCGCCACCGCCAAAGGCCCCAGCCGAGCGCTCCCATCACGCCGATCAACGCAAGCACCGAGCCGGCTGCTGCGGACGGCGTGCTGCCGAAACGCACGCGCAGATCGTGTGCGCCGGCGGGCATGGCAACCTCGATCAGGCCATAGGGGCCCGCGGCCCCGAAGGTGGCCGGCCTCCCGTCGACCCAGGCGTTCCACCCCGGAAAATAGAACCTGGCGAGGCGCACCTGGGCCGGCGCCGGCAGCGCGAGGCGATAGACATCCTCCAGGGCCGAGGAGCGCGCATCAAGGACCTGGCTGCCGGAAGGCAGCGAGCTTCGCTCCAGCCGGTCGGGGGCGCCTCCACCTGCGATCGTCGCGGCCATCGCCGCAGGCGGGTTCGGATCGGTGACCCAGCGCGGCAGGTACTCGTTGGCGCTGGCCGTGCCGCGCGCGCCGCCGTTCAGCTCATACCGCGCAATGTCGGCCAGGACCGGCTCCTGCGCCGCGGCGAACGGCCGGGGGAACAGGTAAGTGGCGACGCCGAGGGGGATCAGGACCAGCAGGACGGCCATGGCCGGGGTGCGCCAGCGCGCGGGGACGAGGAACAGCGCGGCGCCGCCCAGCAGCGAGGACCATAGCAGGGCCGGCCCCAACAGCCGCCACGGGAAAGCGATGAACCCCGCCAGCGGCAGAGTTTCCCAGACGAGGGCGGCCAGCGGCAGCATCAACGCCATGCTGACCGCGAGAAGGCCCGCCGTCACCAGCAGCGCCAGCCCGGTCTGTCGCCGCGACCAGCCGCCGGAGACCGCCTCCGCGCCGCCGCGATCGTCTTCGCGCTCCGCGGATCGGGGCTTTCGGGGCGATCGCGCGACCCAAAGCAGTGCCAGCGCCAGGCCGGCCAGCGAAAGCACGATCTGCGCCGTGCCCAGGCTGTTGGGCATGATCGGGTTGAGGGCCGTGTCGTCCAGCAGGATCGCCGGCGACAGCAGCTCGGCGAGCGGCACCAGGTTGAGGCGGGCGTTGAACATGCCCGTCTCGATCGACCTCATCCCGACGTCGCGCAGCTCGACGACCGCCGGCAGCCAGAAGGGGGCGCTCAATGCCAGCCCGAGGCAGAGCGCGCCGGCAACCGTCGCGAGGCTGCGCGCTGCCCGCCCGGAACGGAAGCCGCCGCCGGCACCGCCGGTGCCGCCGGCGCCCGCGATAATCGCGATCGCCGCCCCGTAGACAGCGAGCAACGGGAATGCCAGGAAGGCGCTCGGATGGTGAGCGTACACCAGCAGCGCGAGCGCCGCACCGGCCGCGACCGCCCATCCGCCGGAGGCGCGCCGCGCCGCCTCGGTCAGCAGCCAGGCGCACCAGGGGAGCAGCCCAAGCGCCAGGAGCTGGGAGAGGTTGCCCTGGATGAACAGCTCGCGCAGCCTGAGCGGGGCATACAGGTAGAGCGCCGCGCTGATGAGCGCCGCGGCCGATATGGTCACCGCGGGCAGTGCATCCGGATCGCCGGCTTCGCCGGGATCTCCCCGGAAGAGGGCGCGCGCGGCCAGGTAGGCGCCGGTGGGGTAGAGCAGCAAGGCGAACACCTGGGCCGCGACCACGCTGCGCAGCACGCCCAACCCGCTCAAGCTCAGCAGGCCGGCCAGCAGGTGCGCGCCGGGGGCGTAGAAATTGAAGAAGGGATAGCCGTAGCCCAGGTAAAAGTCGGGGGCCCAGCGCGGATAGAGCACCCCGGCGCGCAGCAGCCGGGCCACTTCGAGCGTGCGCAGGAGGTGCACCTGCCCGTCAGCGGTGTGCGGCACGCCGGGCCGGATGATGATCAGGATGGGGATGACGGCCAGCAGCGCGGCCGCCGCCAGCCAGGGATCGAAGCTCAGCCGGGCGTGCTCCACACTGCGACGCGGCGTGCGCATGCGGTGCGGCTAGCCTTGGGGCGCGTGCGGCCCCGAGCCGGTGGGCGGGCGGCGCAGGATAGTGGCCGCATGATAGCGGCTGATCACATTGCCCAGGTTCTGCCGGAACTGCGGCGAGCGGCGCAGTCCCCAGCGGTCCATCAGATAGCGTGCCATGACGGCTAACGTGTCAATGCCGTAGATCACACTGTTGCGGAAATTGACCGACGACGCCTCGGCGAAATAGCGGGTAGGGACCGGGATCTCGGTGATCAGGAACCCGAAAGCGACTGTCTGCGCGATCACTTCCGTGTCGAAGACGAACTTGTCCGAATTCAGCAGGAAAGGGATGGTCTCCAGAAGGCGCCGGCTGTAGGCGCGGAATCCGGTGTGGCACTCCGACAAATGCTGCCCCAGGCTCAGGTTCTCGACGATCGTGAGGGCGCGGTTCGACAGGTATTTCCAGACCGGCATCCCGCCGGCCAGTGTATCGCCGCCCATCAGCCGCGAGCCGAGCACGAGATCGGCCTCGCCGAGCAGGATGGGGGCGATCAATTGCGGCACCAGGCGCGAGTCGTACTGGTAGTCGGGGTGCAGCATCACGACCACGTCCGCGCCGTCCTTCAGGGCCTCGATATAGCAGGTTTTCTGATTGCCCCCATACCCCCGGTTCTGCACGTGGACAATCGTCTTCAGCCCCAGCCGCCGCGCGATCTCTACCGTTTCGTCCTGGCTGACGTCGTCGACCAGGATGACATGGTCGATCACTTCGGGGGGCAGGTCGTTGTAAGTGCGTTCGAGCGTTCGCGCCGCGTTATACGCCGGCATCACGACGATCACTTTGGGGGTATCGGGCATGCGAGTCTCGGTTGGCCAGGGAGCGACATCCGGAATGGTGGCTTGCCTGCCGGCAAGTACGGTTCAACTATAACATGAGGGCGCGCGGACTGTCAATTAACCTGATTTTCCGGGACTCGCCAACGGCCGGGGATCTGGTCCCATGATGTTGTGCTTTTGCCAAATCGGCGCCGTATGCTAAAATGCCGCTCGGTACGCCCCCGTAGCTCAGGGGATAGAGCGAGGCACTCCTAACGCCTAGGCCGTGCGTTCGATTCGCACCGGGGGTACTTATACACTGCTGGTAGTAGTTCTCCGTCCCTCGATCCCCTACATGTAGTGTGTGCGCCGTCCGAAGGACGTGAGCTTGGCGCACACAGGACTAAACTGCTCGCAAGATGAAACCTGCTGACTTTGAGCGTGCAGTTGTGCAGATCCGAACTTGCGCTCAGTTTAGGAACTCAGCTTGAAGTTGCCCATCGCGAATCGGCGTCCGTCATCCAGCCCCCTGACGGGGACCTTCGGCAGGCAGGCGATATGTTCCTGCTGGACTGCCGCGCCCGGCGCCTGACCCCCGACTCGCTGGATGGCTATGCGCGCCGTAAGCGCGGCTTTCAGGCATGGTTTGTCGAGCACGCGGACCCTCAGACGTTCCGCCCAGCATGCGCTCTGTAGAGTTTGCACAGTGGCACGGACATTTTTAGCTTCCGGAGAACGATAGGGTCCCATCACGAGCCGAAACGCGACTTGACAGCGGCATCTTATAAGTGTACTCTATGTACAAAGTGCACAAAGGAGTTATGCCATGACAGCTGCGAGAATGGACGCTACGATCGCGCGCCGGGACTGGCGCGAGGTCCTTGACGCCGCGCTGGCCGGCGCCGAAACCGTGATCGAGCGTAACGGCAAGCCCACGGCAGTTGTAATACCCTGGGTAGACTATGAGGCCCTGCTCGACGAGCTTGACGACGTGCGGGCAGGACGGCGCGCGGCCGAAGTCTATGCGGCTTGGAAGGCCGACCCCAGCCTGGGGAAGCCACTCGACCAGGTAGAGGCAGAACTGCGGGAGCAAGGGCTGCTCGATGGCTGACACCTGGCAGGTGCTCCTCGCCCGTCAGCCGGAGAAGATCCTTGCCAAAGTGCCGGCAGAGCTGCGCCGACGCTTACTGGATGCACTGCACGAATTGCGCGCCAACCCTCAGCCGGTTGGCTGCACAAAGCTCAAGGGCCACGAGAACCTGTACCGGGTGCGTGTCGGCGACTGGCGCATCACCTATGCGAAGGAGAATGCCACGTTGATCGTGCTCGTTGTGGAGATTGCGCCGCGCGGGGGAGCTTACCGAAGGCTGTAACCCAGCAAATTATCGGGCCGGCCCTGTGCTTGGGACTCCTCACCGGGCGCGTGGGCGCTTCTGCTCCTATTAATTAGCCGTCACACCTGTACATTGAACATGATACAATAGATCGCGATTGTGACTGCTCTGATGCGCGTGCTATCGACGCCGTATCTCGATGACAGAGGCGAAGCATGGCTAACGACGAACAACTGGCGATTCTCAGGCAGGGGGTGGAGGCTTGGAACGCCTGGCGGGAGGCACACATCCTTGAATTCGCCAGAACCGAGTCCTACCGCTTCCGCGAACGGATGCAACGCGAGGCCAAGGTGCATGGCACGGAACGGGCGTGAAAACCACCTCGGATAACCAAAACGGACTATAATAAGGACGCGTCGAACGGTACTTTTTGAGCCAAGCGCCGCACAGCAATCATGGATTTCAAATAGGAACAGGCAATGGCATCCAACACGCCACTCCCAAATGGGTTCACTATCAACCGCATGTCGTCGCCCGAAGGTACACGCCCAATCCCATTTGAACTGAGTTGCCGTGAGGAGGTCCCGGGGGTCTACGGGTTCGGTCTGTCTCCGTTGCGAATTATTGATATGTGTGACCTACTGGCCCGGTATCAGGCCCTCGCAGTATATGGTGTAGGCGGCCGCGCTAATCGAGCGCGATTCGCGTAGATTCGTCTTGAATAAGTGGTGGTCCAAGTCCGCGTCAAGCGTCAGGTCGTCC
>Ga0315273_10002531_pt1 | contig 21632 bp, 21 predicted proteins | sample YL17G02_0_MG_FD_205753 | JGI IMG/M metagenome (GOLD analysis project Ga0315273, IMG submission 205753) | Sediment microbial communities from Yellowstone Lake, YNP, Wyoming, USA - YL17G02_0 | ecosystem: Environmental > Aquatic > Freshwater > Lake > Sediment | place: USA: Wyoming | collected... | reverse complement strand
GCGATGGCGGCGGGCGCGAGGGCGACCTCGCCGAGGCCGAGCGCTGGCTCAGGTTCTTCGGGATGGAGGACAAGGCGGGTGCGCGGGCCGGGCCGCTCGGGGTCTTCGACAAGAAGCGGCTGATGCTCGCGACCGCGCTCGCGACGAATCCCCGGGTGCTGCTCCTCGACGAACCGTTCGGTGGGCTGAACCCGCAGGAGATCGACATCGTGATGGGCCTGATCCGTCAGGTACGCGACGAGGGGATGGCGGTGGTCGTGATCGAGCACGTGATGCGCGCGCTCACCTCGCTGGCGGACCGGGTGCTCGTGATGCACCACGGCGCCACGTTCTTCGAGGGGACCCCGCAGGAGATGCTCGCCGACGAACGCGTGATCGAGGTCTATCTCGGCTCGGGCCAGCGCAAGAAGAGGGACGGATGAGCGACATCGCGCCGATCCTCGACGTCCGCGGCCTCACGGCCGGGTACGGGGACACCATGGTGGTCCGCGATCTCTCGCTCCGGGTCCAGCCGGGCCGGTGTGTCGTGATCATCGGCCCGAACGGACACGGGAAGTCGACCCTCTTACGGGCGGTGAGCGGGTTGATGAAGCCGTTCGCGGGCGAGGTGTGGTTCGACGGGGAGCGGATCGACGGGGAGCAGGCGGAGGCGATCGCGCTCCGTGGGATGGTCCACATCCCGCAGGGCGACGGGCTGTTCGCGGACATGACCGTCGAGGACAACCTTCTCATGGGCTCGTTCCCGAAGGCCTCGTGGAAGGACCGTCAGGCGACGATCGAGCGCGTCTACGACCTCTTCCCCATCGTGCGGGACAAGCGGGAGCAGCGGGCGCGGACGCTCTCAGGCGGCGAGCGCCGGCTGGTCGGGCTCGGCCGGGGGTTGATGCGCGAGGGCTCGATCCTGCTGATCGACGAGCCCTCGCTGGGGCTCGCTCCGGTGATGATCGACAACGTCTACGGCGCGATCCGCTCGATCGTAGACGCGGATAGGACCGTGCTCCTGGTCGAGGAGAACTTCACGCACATCGGCGAGGTCGCCGACGAGGTCCACGTCCTCGAGACCGGCTCGATCGTGCGAAGCGGCTCGCTCGAGGAGCTGATGGCGGACAGGACCGTCGTCGAGACCTACCTGGGGGTGCTGTGAGGGGGGCGCCGTGAGCAGCTCGGACCTCGTCGCGATCGTCGTCACGACGATCGTGTTCGGGTCGATCTACGGTCTCGTGTCGATCGGCATGACGCTGATCTACGGGACGCTGCGGATCCTCGACATGTCCCAGGGCTCGATGGTGATGGTCGGGGGCTTCGTCGGGTGGGGGATCCTCACCGTGGCGACGTGGAACCCGGTCGTGGCGCTCCTCGCGGCCTTCGCCGTCACGTTCGTCCTGGGGGTCTTCACCGAGCTGATCTCGGTCCAGCCTCTGATGAGCCGTCGGGGCGAGATCGACTTCGAGATGGTCACGTTCATCACGACGTTCGCCGTCGCGATCGTCCTGGCGAACCTAGCGCTGCAGATCTTCGGGCCGTTCCAGAAGAACGTCCCCCCGATCATCCACGGCGGCATCTCGATCCAGGGTGTCCACCTCGACTACCACTCGATGCTGATGGCCGTCACGTCGATCCTGCTGATGATCGGGCTGGGCCTGTTCCTGTCGCGGACGCGGTGGGGGTTCGCGATCAGGGCGGTGGCCCAGGACCTCGACGCGGCCCGGTTGATGGGGGTCCCCGTCGGCAAGTTGTATCCGCTCACGATGGGTCTCGCCTCGGCGCTCGCGGGGGTCGGCGGGGTGTTCCTGGGAGCCCTCTACTTCGCGTCGCCGACGGCGGGGGATCTCCCCTTGCTCACGGCGCTGATCGTGGTGATCTTCGGCGGCCTCGGGAGCCTGAAGGGGACCCTGTACGCGGCCTACATCATCGGCTTCATCCAGGCGCTCGCGATCGTCCTCGTGGGCACGACGTGGTCACTGCCGATCCTTTACGGGGTGATCCTGCTCGTCCTGGTCTTCCGGCCCTATGGGCTGTTCGGGAACCCATCGGAGGCCCGGCTGTGATCGCGGCGGCGGAACGGGTCGGGCGCCTTCCGAGGCTGTCCGGCTCCTCCTGGACGGGGATCGTCGCGCTCGTCGCGATCCTGGCGGTGATCCCGCTCTTCTACTCGAACGACTACATCATCACCGTGATGATCACGGGCGGGATCGTCCTGGTCCTCAACACGAGCTGGAACTTCGTGCTCGGCATCGCCGGCGTCTGGAACTTCGGTCAGCTCGCGATCTTCGCGCTCGGCGGGTACGGGGCCGGATTGTTGATGCTCCATACCGGGCTGCCCGGCTGGGTCTGCGTGATCCTGGGCGGGGTGTTCGCGGCGGGGATCTCGATCCTCCTCGCGTTCCCGACCCTGCGGTTGTACGGGATCTACACGTCGCTGCTGACGTTCTCGTTCGCCGCGGTCGTGCAGTTCATCATCGTGAACGATGGCAGCGGGTTGACCGGCGGAAGCTTCGGACTGGACACGGTCGACGGCCTCTACCCGGGACTCGGAGCGAAGGCGCAGATCCACGCCTATTACTGGACCGTGCTCGGGGTGATCGTGGTCGCGACCTTCGCCGTCGCGCGTATCCGGAGCTCGCGTCTGGGGATCGCGCTCCAGACGGTCCGCGACGCGCCCGGCTTCGCGGCGGCGAGGGGGGTGAATCCGCTGAGATATCGGGTCATCGCGTTCGCGATCAGCGGGTTCATCGCAGGCATCGCCGGGGCGCTGTACGTCAGCTTCAACCAGAGCATCACGCCGTCCGTGATGGGCCTCACGCCGATGTCGATCGACGTGACGATGCTCGTGATCGGCGGGCTGGGCACGATCGCGGGCCCGGCCTTGGGGACAACGCTGCTCACGATAGTCCAGACCTCGCTCGTGGGTTACCCGGGGATCCAGCTCACGATCCTGGGCACGATCCTGCTACTCATCGTCGTGTTCGTACCGGGGGGCCTCGTCGGGCTCATCGTCCGGATCAAGGGTCGGATCTCGCGCTGGGTGTCAGAGGGCGAAGGGGGCGGGGGCGGCCAGGAGCCGCTCGAGCCCCGTACCCATGCGGTGACTTTCGACATGCCCGACGAGCAGCCGCCGGAGGCCACGACCCCGAACGCCTGACGCCGGGCGGACGCCGCCCCCGAGCTAGCGGCGCGTCTTCGTCCGACGCCGACCCGCGGCGCCGTACCCGCCGCCGCCGCTCGTCTCGATCCGGAGGGTCCAGCCATGTTCGAGGGTGGTCGTCGACTTCTGGGGGACGTCGACCTCGTTCCCCTCGGGATCGAACAGTGTGATGCGCGCGGGTCGCGCGTCGCCGCCCCCGTTCGCACCGAGCGGTCGGAACCGAGGATCGGTCTGCTCGGAGTAGAAGGTCGCGCGCTGGGCATGGTCGAGGATCTCGTAGTCGCGGCGGATCCCCATCCCACCTCGGTGGAGTCCACGCCCCTGCGAGCCGTCGATCAGCTCGGTGCGCCGGATCCGCACCGCGTAGTTCACCTCGGCCACCTCGACCGGCATCAGCCCGACGTTCGACATGTAGGTGTCGACCCCGTCGATGCCGTCGCCCTCGGCGTGCGCGCCGGTTCCCCCGCCGACGACGTCGGACAGCACCGACCCGCGCCCGGTCACCGGCGAGACGCTCTCGATGTTCAGCCCGAAGAACGCGACGCTCGAGGATCCGACCGCCTTCTCGGGCCACAGCTCGGCGGCCGCGCGGACGATCGTGTCCGCCAGTCGCTGGCAGGTGTTGTGGCGGACGCTCACGGCGGCCGGCGGGTTCGGGTTCAGGACGTTCCCCTTGGGGCAGGTCACGTCTACGGCGCGGAGGATCCCTTCGTTCGAGGGGAGCGCGGGATCCAGGAGCGCGCGAACGGCGTACACGAGGCCGGCGCGGGTGCTCGCCCATGGCACGTTCAGGGCGCCGGCCACCTGCGGGGAGGACCCCGAAAGGTCGATCGCCAGGCGATCGCCGGTCTTGCGCAGGTGGACGTGGATCCGGGTCGGGGGACCGTCGCGGCCATCGTCGTCCATGAACCCCTCGGCCTTGCCTTGGCCGTCGGGGAGCTCACGGAGCGAGGCCCGCACCGCACGCTCGACGACGTCCATCGCCTGCGCGAACGTCGCCCGGACGGTGGCCGGCCCGAACCGCTCGACCGTCTCCTCGAGCCGGCGCCGGCCGAGCAGACAGGCGGCGCGCTGGGCCTTGAGGTCCGAGATCGTCGAGCGCGGGTCCCGGATGTTCTCGGTGAGGATCGAGAGGACGTCGGGGTTCTCCTCGCCACCCACGTACAAGCGGACCGGCGCGAGCACCAGCCCCTCCGCGTACACCTGCTCGAGCGCGGCTCCCTCGGTCCCCGGGTTCACCCCGCCGACGTCGATATGATGCGCGGTCGCGCCGGTCCACGCGTAGAGCCTGCCGCCGATGAACACCGGGGTGATCACGTTGATGTCGGGCGTGTGCATCGCGCCGAGGAAGGGATGGTTCGCCATGAAGACGTCCCCGTCTGCGATCCGGTCACCCCACGTGTCGATGATCGACCGCACGACGAGCGACATCGCCCCAAGCTGCGCGGGGATGTAGTCGGCCTGGGCGACCAGGTCGCCATCAGCGGCGAAGAGCGCGCAGGAGAAGTCCTCCATGTCCCGGATGATCGGGCTGTATGAGGAGCGCTTCAGGACGCCCCCCATCTCCTCGGCAGCAGAGAGCAGCGCCGCGTGCACCAGCTCGAACGTGATCGGATCGAGGCGCGTCATCGCCGTGCCCTCCCGGTCTCTCGGATCCACATGTCGCCGCTCGTCTCGACGGTGACGCGCTGGCCTGGGAGCACCACGGTCGTCGAGTCCATCTGCTCCACGATCGCGGGGCCCGCGATGCGGTTGCCCGCCCGGAGCGTCGCGCGGTCCCACACGGTCGCGCGGACCGCCCGTGCCTCGGTCGGCAGGAGCACCCGGCGGGTCCCGAGGCGTGCCGCGGTCGGCGGGGCCGCGCGGCCTCGGGCGATCTCGGGGGCCTCGGGGGTCGGGAGCTCGCCGAAGGCTGCCAGCCGAACCGCGACGAGTTCGATCTCCTGGTCGGGGTTCGCGTGGCCGTACACCGACCGGTGCAGTTCGTCGAAGTCATGTCGGAGCGCCCGGAGTCCCGTCCTCGAGACCTGCGGGAGCGGCACCGTGAGCTCGTAGCCCTGCCCCGCGTAGCGGCAGTCGGTGCTCGCGACCACCCGTGTGCGGGATCGGGGAACGCCGTCCTCGCGGAGCTGGGCGCGAAGGCGCGTCGCGCTCTCCCGGTACCAGGCGAGGACGTCGTCGAACCGTCCAGGTTCGAGCGACCACAGGAGCGTTCGCGCGTCGTCGATCCGTAGGTCGGCCGCGACCAGGCCGGCGGCGCTGAACAGGCCCGGGTGCGTGGGCACGAGCACGCCGGCCATCCCGAGCTCACGCAGAAGCATCGCGGCGTGGAGCGGGCCGGCCCCACCGAACGCAACGATCGTGTACTCGCGCGGATCGATGCCTCGCTCGACCGAGACCCGCCGGAGCGCGCGCGACGTGTGTGCCAGGGTCACCGCCAAGATCCCCTTCGCCGCGGCGTCGAGAGACAGTCCGAGGTCCTCGCCGACGCGCCCGACCACGCGGCGCGCGGCCTCCACATCCAGCGTCATCCGACCGGCCAGCGGCGTCGTCGGTCCGAGCGTGCCCGCGACGACGTGGGCATCGGTGACGGTGGCATCGCCCCCGTCCCGTCCGTAGCATGCCGGGCCGGGGTCGGCGCCGGCGCTCTGCGGTCCCACCCGGAGCCGACCGCTGCGGTCGACCGACGCGATCGAGCCGCCGCCCGCGCCGACCGTCTCGATGTCCACCGACGGGCTGAGGATCGGGTGCCCGTCGACCTCCTGCGTCGGCACCACCGGGGGGATGCCCCCCTGGACCAGGCACACATCGAGCGAGGTCCCTCCCATGTCGAGCGAGACGAGCTTGTCGACCCCGTGGCGGCGACCCAGCGCGAGGAGCCCCGTGACCCCACCCGCGGGCCCGGACAGCAGGAGGCGGTGAGCCTCGCGCGCGGCCCGCTCCGCCGGGACGCAGCCGCCGTTGGACTGCATCACCAGGAAGGGGCTCGTGACGCCCAGCTCCGACGTCCGGCGGCGGGCGTCCAAGAGATAACGGCCGACGATCGGCCGCAGGCCCGCGTTCAGCGCGGCCGTCGCGGTGCGTGGGTACTCGCGGAACTCCCGCGCGATCTCGGAGGACAAGGTGACCGGTACGCCGGGGAGTCGGCGGCGCAGCGCCTCGCCGAGGAGCTTCTCGTGGCTGTCGTCGAGGTAGCTGAAGAGCAGGGTGACCGCGACCGCCTCGGGCGCCCGCGCCGCAACCTCATCCACGATCCGCCGGATCTCAGCTCGAGTGAGTCGGGCGACGACCGAGCCGTCGCCGCCCAGCCGCTCGTGCACCTCGAGCCGGTCGTCACGGTCGACGAGGTCGGACGGCCGCGTGGGAGCGAGGCTGTAGATGTCGGGACGGCTGCCACCGCGGAACCCCAGGATGTCCCGGAACCCCTCGGTGGCGATCAGGACGACCCGGCCGAGACGACCGGTGAGGATCGCGTTCGTGGCGACCGTCGTCCCGTGCGAGAGGAGCTGGATCTCGGCCGGTGCCACGCCCTGGTCGGCCAGTTCGCGCACCGCGGCGATCAGTCCCAGCGAGGGATCCTCGGGGGTCGAAGGGACCTTCGCGACCCGGATCCCTCCCTCGCCGCCGATCGCGACGGCGTCGGTGAACGTGCCACCGACGTCGACGGCTACCACCCAGTTCTCGCTCAGCGTGTTCCTCCCGGAAGATGGGGCGTCGTTATATATAGCCGAAGGGATCCGGGTGCGGGAATTGGACGCGGCGCCGGAGAGGTCAGGGAGGGACCACGCGGAGGCTCGGGTGCCGCATCAGCGCGAAGCTGGTGACATCGAAGGAGGAGTGCTCGCGCTCGTCGTTCGTGCGGAGCCACTCGATCGCTCGGTGGCCGGCCTTGCGCCTGAGGAAGGTCCAGGTCTCCCCACGCACGTGGTTCGAGGTCCCGAGGGGTGCGTCGCCGATCGGATCGAAGAGAGGGCCGGTCGGACCATGGCGCGACTTCGGAAGCGATCGCTGCCCGCGTCACATCATCGGTGCCGGGCGTAGCCCCGGAAGCAGCGCGGGAACGAACGGCACCAGCGCCGCGACCACCAGGAGCGCGACGCCCACGACCTTCGAGAACACCGGGCCGTAGCGCCAGAGCTTCTCGACGAGGATCACGCCGGCGAGCGCGACCATCGCCGGGATGTTCATCGCCCCCACGGCGACCAGCACGATCATCAGGCCCCAGCAGCAGCCGACGCAGTACGTCCCGTGGTGGACGCCGACGCGCAGGTCGCGCGCGCGCCCCGTGTAGCTCGCGTAGTGGAACAGCGAGCCGACCGGGGTCCTGCAATGCCGCAGGCACGCGCCCTTGAGCGGCGTCAACTGGTACACGCCGGCAACCGCGAAGACGGCGGCGCCCACCCACCGGGCGACGTCGGGAGCATCCATGACCACCCGGCCGGTCCCGAGCAGCAGCACGAACACGACGACGCCGAAGGCGGCCCAGGCGACGAGATAGCCGGCCAGGAACGAGGCCACGCCCACGACCCGCTCGCGCCGGGTCGGACGGGCTGCGACCGACCGGATCCAGACGATGGCCATCGGGGCGACCGAGGGGAACATCATCGCGGCCATCATCACGACCCAGACGGCGAGGAACCCGCCGAGCGAGAGACCCATCGTGCCGGGGCCGATGCCCATCGGGCCGGCCCACGCCACCGTCACGACCCAGGCGAGGGCGGCGAGCAGGCACAGCCCGACCCACCACGGCAGGTACTGGGTCAGGGAGAGCGCAGACCCGGGCTGCGCCTCGGCGGCCGTCTCAGCCCTCGTACGCGAAGTCGGTCACGAAGCCGTTCGTGCCCGAGAACTCGGCGTCCCAGTGGCCGTGGTAGCTCGTGGCACCGGCCTTCGCCTGCGTGACGGGCTGCGGGACCACGCCCAGCAGCGGGTTCGTGATGACCGGGGCGTTCGACCCGTCCATACCGACGAGCTCCTCGGCCTCCATCGACAGGACGTCACCGACGGTCGCCTTGAGTGAGCCGCCCTCGCGATCGAACGAGATCGCGGCCGGCGTCACGCCGGCGATCTCGCCGATCAGCGGACCGAGCGCTGCCAGGTGGCCGCCCGCGCCTCCGGAGAAGACCGCGCCGAGGGCCTCGGACTGCTCGGGCGTGGCGTGGTCGTCGAGGTAGAGGGCGACCTTCCAGTTGCCGTCGGTCATCTGCTTCGAGGTGTGCACGGCCATCACGGCGTTCAGCCCGGAGAGGTCGACCCCGTCTTTCTGGCCTTCCCGCACGTGCCACGCGAGCAACACATCGCACACGTCGTTCGTCGCCGGCCCGAGCCAGATACAGGAGCAGCTGACGTCGCAGTTGCAGGTCTCGAAGTAGTCGCCCTTGACCGAGAACCCCATCGCGCACCCCTTCTCGTCGACCGATGAGATCGACCGACCGTACGCCCCGAGGGCGATGACGCGCAAGTCGTTCACTCGGGCCAGAGATCGCGTGCGACCGCCAGCTCCTGCTCGTCGAGCGCCCAGTTGCATCGGTAGCCGTCTGCGAGGCTGTGCTGGAAGTAGGCGCCGCCGATCATCGACGGATGCTCGTCCATCCATGCGGCGGCGTCCTGCAGCCACCCGACCCGGGCGTTCGGGTCGTCGGGGACGTACGCGCGCCCGAACTCGGTCGCGATCCACGGCTTCCCGTGGGCGGTGGCGAAGGCATCGCCGGGATCGAAGATCTCCCCGAAGGTTCGCGGATGCGCGTCGGATCGCCCGTCGCCGCCGTTCTCGATGCACCCGAGCCAGTCGTAGCCGTCGATCCCCAGCACGTCGACGGCGTCGTCGCCCGGGTACCAGTCGTCGGGGTTCCGGGCGGTGAAGGTGTAGCCCATCAGCACCGCGATCGATCGAACGTGCGCGCTCTCCTGCACGATCCGCGCGACCCTCGAGAACGCCGCCCGGTACTCGTCCGGCGTGAGGCGGATCTCGGGCTCGTGGAAGTAGCCGACGAGCCAGGTCCCCCCGGCGGCATCCATCTGGGCGAGCGCCTCACGCAGCTGCTGGTCGTGCTCACCCGCCGCCGTCGCCTCGGGACCCAGCCGGAACGTCAGGACGATCGTCTTGCCGTCCTGGGCGGCCGCGATCTCGTCCGGGGTCGGGAAGTCCATCGCGTCGTGGTACACGCGGAGGACGTTGCCCGGCCCGATCGGCGTGGCCGTGGCCGCCGAGCCGGTGGCGGGCACGGACGTGGTCGTCGCAACGTCGCTGGCCCCCGGTCCGTCGGACGAGGTCGTGCAACCCGCCCCGACGAGCGAGACGGCGATGATCAGGGTGGCCGGGAGCATGCGCATCGCCTCCCACGCTACCGTCATCGACTCCGAACTAGGGTGGGGGTATCCGAACGTCCGACGAACGTCCGACGCCAGAAGGAGAGACGACATGCAGCCACCTCCTCCGCCACCTCCGCCTCCGCCGCGGCCTCAGCTGCACGGTTATCCCGTGCGGTTCTCGGTGGACTACCCGGATCGAGACCTCGACCGCGCGACCTCGTTCTTCCGGCTCTTGGTGGCGATCCCGATCCTGATCGTGCTCGGGGTCGTCTCCGGCGGGACCTGGAAGACCACGAGCGACACGGGCACCACCACGATCATCGTCGCGGGCGGGCTGCTGTTCATGGCCCCGTTGCTGATGATCCTGTTCCGCCAGAAGTACCCGCGCTGGTGGTTCGACTGGAACCTGGAGTTGATGCGGTTCACCAACCGCGTGACGGCGTACCTGATGTTGATGGACGACCGATACCCGTCCACCGACGAGCAGCAGAGCGTGCGTCTGGATGCCGCCTACCCCGACGTGCCGCGCGATCTGAACCGGTGGATGCCCCTGGTGAAGTGGTTCCTCGCGATCCCGCACTACGTCGTGCTCACGTTCCTGTGGATCGCCGCGTTCTTCGTGGTGATCGTCGCGTGGTTCGCGATCTTGTTCACCGGCCGGTATCCGCGCGGGATGTTCGATTTCGTCGAGGGCGTGCTCAGATGGACGGTCCGCGTCGAGGCGTACTCGTTCCTCCTGTTCACCGACGAGTACCCGCCGTTCTCGCTCCAGGCGTGAAGGTTCCGATGAAGTCGATCGTGTTCGCCACGTACGGCTCACCCGATGTCCTGCAGCTGCCGGACATCGACGAGCCGGTCGTCGATGACGACGCGTCCTCGTGCGGGTCCGCGCCGCATCCGTCAACCCCTACGACTGGCACCTGCTGACCGGCCTGCCGTACATCGGGCGCTTGCAGATGGGACTCAGACCGAAGGTGAACCGTCTGGGCGGCGACCTGGCGGGAGTGGTCGAGGCGGTCGGCGCGAACGTGACGTGGTTGCGACAGGGGGATGAGGTGTTCGGCATGGTCGACGGCGCGGTCCCCGGCCATCTCATGCTGGATCTCGGCTCGTTCGCCGAGTATGTGTGCGTCACGGAGGATTCCGTGGCGCCGAAGCCGGCCAACCTGACGTTCGAGCAGGCGGCGGCCGTGCCGTTGGCCGGGTGGACCGCCCTGCACGCGATCCGCGAGACCGGCAAGGCGCAGCCGGGGCAGCGGGTCCTGATCAACGGCGCGTCGGGTGGCGTGGGCACGTTCGCCGTGCAGATCGCCGTGTCGTTCGGCGCCGAGGTGACCGGCGTCTGCAGCACGAGGAACGTTGACAAGATTCGGTCGATCGGCGCCTCTACGGTCGTCGACTACACGCGCGAGGACTTCACGCGCGGCGAACCGCGATACGACCTGATGCTCGACAACGTGGGGAACCGCTCCCTGTCGGACTGCCGGCGCGTGCTGAAGTCCGAGGGCCTCTACCTGGCGTCGTTCGGGAGGCCGGAGAACCGATGGCTCGGACCCGTGGCGCAACTGCTCGCGATGCGCCTGTCATCACCGTTCGTGCGCCAGGAGATGGTGGAGCTGAGCCCGGAACGGACCAACGAGGTCCTGCGCTGCTTGAAGGGTCTGATCGAGGCCGGGGAGGTCACACCGGTGATCGACCGGACGTACCCGCTCATCGAGACGCCTGAAGCGATCCGCTACGTGGGAGAGGGACACGAGCGAGGCAAGGTCGTCATCTCCGTGTGAGGCGTGGGGCAGGGACCGCAGGTACCGACCATCGGCCGATGGCGCGACAGTGAACCACGCAGTACGTTCCTGCGACGAGGTCCAACGCCTCCCCCCCGTACCCAAGGAGCCCTTTCGATGGACACCCCCGGATCCGATCCCGCGACGCCGACCGCCGCCTTCCCTCGGCCGGGATTCACGACGGCGAGGCGCGGCTTCGATGAGGCGCAGGTGCTCGAGTACATCGGTCATCTGACCGATCGCATGCAGACGGTCGAGAACATGGAACGTGGTCTGCGATCCGGACTCGAGCAGGCACAGCAGCAGCGAGACGCGGCGCTTCGTGAGCGGGACGCGGTCATGCAGCAGCGAGACGATGCCCTCCAGGTGCGAGACGCGGCCCTTCGAGACCGGGCGTCGGCCGATGCGGTGACCTACGAGCAGGCGTCGGGCCGAGTCACGGAGCTCCTGATGGCCCTGGATCGAGAGGTCGACAAGGCCCGAAGCGACGCGGAGGCCGAGGCGGAGCGGACCGTCGCAGACGCGCGGGACGAGGCTGATCGCGTGCGGCGCGAGGCGGAGGAGGCGCGCGACGCGGCCGTCGAGGCGGCGAGCCAGGCCCGCGAGGAAGCCGAGCGGTCGGTGGCCGCCCTGGCGTCACGGCGTGACGACATGCTCGGAGAGCTGCGACGGACATGCGGCGACTTCCTCGATGTCATCGGGAGCCTTGCGGCCTCGATCGACGGCGGGGAGGACGAGACGCAGCGAGAGGACGGCTCGGAAGGGAAGGCGTCACCTTCCATGGCGACGTCCGAGGACCGAACCGACCGGACGGTGGTGCTTCCCGACGTGCTGCCCGACCGCCCGGCGTAGCTGCCAGCAGTGACGGCCGTCCCGCTCCGCTGACGCCGTTCGTCGCCGCGACCGGGGCACACGCTCGTGGCAAACTGGCCCTCGTGATGGGCGATCACCTACGTGACCTCTGGGACTTCGACGACCTCGACGGGACCGAGCGGCGGCTGCGCGCGCGGCTCGACCTGGAGGCCGACGATGCGTCCCGGGCCGAGGTGTTGACCCAGCTCGCGCGCGTCGAGGGCCTCCGCGGCGAGTTCGCCGCCGGGGAGCGATCGATCGAGCGGGCGGAGGCGCTCGCGGGAGACAGCGTGGCGGCGCGGGCTCGCATCGATCTCGAGCGCGGCCGGCTGCGCCGCTCGAGCGGGAGCGACGAGGCCGCGCTGCCGCTCTTCGAGTCGGCCTTCGCGATCGCGCTCGACGCGGGCGCGTACTTCCTCGCCGCAGACGCGGCGCACATGGCGGCGCTCGCCGTACCGGACCGCGCGGACTCCGTCGCATGGACGACCCGGGGTGTCGAGCTCGCGGAGGCGCACGACGACGCCCGCCACTGGCTCGGGCCGCTCCTCAACAACCTCGGTTGGGAGTACTACGGGGCGGGGGAGTACGAGCCGGCGCTCGACGCGTTCGAGCGGGCGCTGCGCGCGCGAGAACAGGATCCCGCCGACCCAGGGGCCACCGAGATCGCTCGGTACGCGGTCGGCAAGGCCCTGCGTGCGCTCGGCCGAGCGCACGAGGCCGTGCCGCTCCTCGAGCGAGCGGTCGCCTGGACGCAGACCCAGGGGGCGCCGGACGGCTGGTTCCACGAAGAGCTCGCGGAGGAGTACGCCGCGGTCGGTCGCGAGCGCGAGGCGCGCGAGCAGGCGCGACTCGCCGTGCCGCTCCTCCTCGACGCCGACCCGTCGTTCGCCGACGACCACGACCGCGCCACGCGGTCGCGTTCGCTCGCGGGCGACTGAGGCGGAGCGCCCGGTGTCCGCGGGCCCGCTCACCGTGGCGGCCCTAGACTGACCGTCCCACGACGCGTCGTTCCTCCTGGAGGTCGCCATCGCATCCGAGTCCGCCCGCGCCCGGCTCCGCGTGCTCGCGTCCGGCGCGATCCTGCTCGCGATCGGGTGTACCGGCGAGGTGCCGCCGTCGGTTGAGGTGCCCTCGTCCTCGCCGTCCCGATGTCCCTCGTACTCGGAGCCGTCATCCAGCGGCCGGGTTCGGGACGCCCGTCTCGAGGAGATCTCGGGCATCGTCGCCAGCCCGACCCACGATGTCTTCTGGGTCCAGGAGGACTCGGGCAACCCGCCGGTCGTCGTGGCGATCGACGATGCCGGCCGCGTGATGGCGAGCGTCGCGGTGCAGGGCGCCGTGAACGACGACTGGGAAGACATCGCGCTCGCCGACGGCACCCTCTGGATCGGCGACATCGGCGACAACGATGCGGAACGCTCGAGCGTCCAGGCGTACTGGTTCCCCGAGCCGGCGCTCACGGCATCATCCGCGGTCGCGAACGTCCTGAACCTGCGGTACGAGGACGGCCCGCACGACGCCGAAGCCCTGCTGGTCGACCCCGACCACGGCTCCCTCTACGTCATCACGAAGCTGTTCCGCCGGTACGGCGTCGTCTACCGGGCAGACATCTCCTCGATCGAGGACGGCTCCTCGCGGACGCTCCGCCGTGTGGGGAGGGTGCCGCTGGGCCTCGTCACCGCGGCGGACAGCGGGCCCAAGGGCATCGTCGTCCTGAGCTACTTCGACGCGCTCCTCTATCCATGGTCGGGCGATCGACGGGTGGAGTCCACGCTCGGTGCCAAGGGATGTCCGGTCGTCGTCGGCGCCGGCGCCGAGGCGATCGCGATCGAGGCCGTGACCGGGCGCCTCTCCACGATCGCCGAGGGGACCCATCCGTCCATCGACCACGTGGTGGTGGACGTGGGCGGGCAGGGCGCGAGCGCCCAGCCGACGGGATAGTCCTCATCCGTGTCCACGCTATGGGCACGGAGGGGCGAGGGCGCCGCACAGCACCTGGTCGTCCTCGGTGGCGACCGCCGCGACGAGATCCTCGCGGGCGATGAAGGACAGGCCGCCGCCCGGTTCGAACGACGGCACGCCCGGGGCGATCAACGCACGGGCATAGGTCACGCAGCCGCCGTCGATCGGGATCTGCTCGGTCCCCTCGACCGGCGCCGGGCAGGACGCGGTGAGGGTCACGGTCACGGGCATGCTCGAACCGCCGTCGACGCCGACCTCGAAGATCGCCGTGCCTCGGACGATCTCGGCGGTGCCCGCGTCGCTCCATCCGATCGGCAGCTCCGCGACACACGGGAGCCGGGTGGCGCTCGGCACCGCCTGCGCCATCAGCTGCGTCGCCTGTCCCGTGTCGCACCTCGGCGTCGTCACGGTGCCTCGGGAGGGGAAGAGCAGGGCCACGCCGGTCAGCAGCGAGAGGAGGAGCACCCCGATCGTCGCAACGATCAGCCCGGCCCGGCGGACGCTCCATCGCTGCACCGCGATCGGCCGGCGCTCCGGGGTCATCGCCCGGAACTCGGCGAGCAGGTCGCGTCCGTCCTCCTTGATGTGCTGGCGCAGCTGCGTCGGGCTGGCGACGCCGCGGGTCGCCGCGAACGCCTCGGCGAGGTCGTCGGGCGTGAAGTACCGGAGGGCGGTCTCGTAGACGGTCTTCGCGTCGCTGCGGAGGGCGAGGACGAGCATCATGTTCCCGAGGTCGACGGCCTGACGCCACGGTGAGGGCCGGACCTGCACGAAGAACACGTCGATCAGCTTCAGCTCCCCGCGCTGCACCATCAGGTTGGCCGGCTTGATGTCGCGGTGGGCGAGCCCGAGGTCCCACATCCGGCGGATCATCGCGAGCCCCTCGTCGATCACGTGCGCGTCGATCTGGGCGTCGCCGATCTCGACGGCGTCGTCGAAGAAGTCCATCGCGATCAGGTACTCGCGCTCCGGCGTGATCTCGACGATGCCGAGCGGCGCCGGCGTCGGGAACCCGTAGTCGCCCAGCGTCCGCAGGGTGTAGTCCTCGTACTCCACGAACCGACGCACGGTCTTGAAGGGAGTCTCGTCCTCGAGCTCTCCGTAGAGCATCGTGCGGCCGAGCTTGTACCACCGGTCCGCGCGCACGTGGCTCTTCGCGTAGAGCTTGCCGAAGACCGTCCTGTCGCGGCCCTCCTCGTCGGTGACGGTGAGCAGCAGTGGGGTCGACCCGCCGGAGCCCTCGAGCCCGACGGGCCTGACGTCGTGCACCGTGAACCCCAGCTGGTCCGCCAGCGCCGTGCGGATCGCCTCGCCCCGCCGCCCGGTGACGTCGAGGTGCGCCGCCTTCCCGCGTGCGCCGTAGCCGACCGGGAACAGGTCGTTGGGGGCGAACGCGCGGAACGCGGCCAAGGGGATCGCGACCCCGACGATCGCACCGAACACGACGTCGGTGAAGTGGTCGACGCCCAGGTAGATCCGCAGCACGCCGGTGATCGCGATCGCCGCCGCCGCGGCGAGCTTCGCCCAGGAGCGGGGGCGGCCGGGAGGCACGAGCATGTACGCGATGCCGATCGACAGGATCGCGATGGCGCCGATCGGGATCGACGGCGTGGCGTAGCCCTCCCAGCTCGCGAGCTGCCGCACGCCGAACGGCCGCGGTCGCAGCGAGAGGAGCTCGAGCCCCTGGAGGAGGGTCCCCGCGATGCCGAGCGAGATCATCCAGATCACGAGATGGCGCCAGCGGCGGAACCAGGCGGTCGCCAGCACGAGCACGAGCCCCAGCAACGCGAACCCGACCCGGGAGCCGATCGTGTGCGCCTGGCGCGCCAGCGTGTCGAGCCATCCCGCGCGGGACGAGGTCACGGCGTCGGTGACCCACCCGTCGAAGCGGTCGAGTAGGCCGGGATCGACACGGAGCCACAGGCAGCCGGTCACGACCACGGCCAGCAGCAGGATCAGCCAGATCCAGCCCGTGGAACCGATCTGCTTCGGCAGCGGCGGAGCCGCGCCCGTCGGCCGACGACGTCGGTGTGTGGTGACACCCTTGTCGCCCGCGCCCACCGCCTGGTCACGCTGATCCACGCTGTACCCCCGCGAGGATCCTCGCACGATCGCCTTCGGGCGGAGAGCTTCGCCCTCGGCCTCAGCCGGCCAGGTACCGGTGGAGGGCCTCGCGGGCGAGCGCGCTCAACGTTCGGCCCTCCGCCTTGGCCTTCGCCGCCGCGGCATCGAAGAGCGACGCCGGGACCCGGTAGCTGATCCGCGGCGACTCGCCCTCCGCGAGAGAGGGACGTCCGGGGTGAACACGGACGCGCTCGGTCGTCGAGAGGTCGTATCCGCGCTCCGCCTCATCGGCGAGCTGCTCCAGCCGCTCCTCGGTGAGCTCGTTGGCGGCCTTGGTCTTCAGGTTCGCCATCGCCTCGCCTCGTCGTAGAAGGGCCGGTACCTCTTCCGCAGTTCCATCGCGTGGATCACTCGTCATCACCCAGGAACAGGAGCCGCGCGTCGAGCCCTGGAGCGGGAGGCGCAACGAGGAAGACGAGGCCACAGCTCTGGATCACGAAGCCACTCCGCGCGCGGCTGACTCGGTGCTTGGTCGCCGATCTCGCCCACCTGATGTCCGGCTCGGTCACCACCGTACCATGGTTCTGTCAGACGAAACAAATGGCATGATGGGTCCGGGTGGCATTGAGTTCGCTGAATGATGGGCTGGGGTTGTTCCCTGTGACCGGAGGGCTCGGAGCGATCGCGGGCCCGGCGCTCGCCTCTCCGGACCGCGCGGACTTCGTCGCATGGACGACCCGGGGATGAGCTCGGCCGCTCCCGTCTTCCGCAGGCGGTGGGCCATCACGACAGCCGGGCCCACGAGCTCTTGGCCGCCTGCGATCGACTGCTGCATGGAGGACCCCTCATGCAGGATGAACTTGAGGTCGAGGGCATCGGTCCCCGAGCACGCGTCACCACTCGACGACGGAAGTTCGCATAGCAGTCCGGGAAGCAGTCGCCGTCGCCCTCGAGCCTCGCCAGCGTGAACGGCGGCGCCACCCGTCCGACGATCCCGTCCAAGAGGTCGGACATCATCGCGATGTTCGCGTCCACCGGATCCGCGCCTGGCTCCGATGCTCTGCGGCACAGACCACGACGGCTGAGTCCGAGTCGCCCGATCTCGAGCGCCGCGAGAGGCTCGCGCCGGCCCTCCCGGGCCGATACCGAAGAGGAGACCAGCGAGGAACGTCCGCTCCTCGCTGGTCCCACTCCCCGTGCGTGGCGAGCGGTCACAGACCGCCCGTCGTTACCTCGCTCCCGTGTGTCGCGTCAGAGCCCGGCACACTGCCCGAACCGGTCGCCACCAACGACGTTCGGGAGCCCTCCGTCCGCTGCGTTCACCTGCGCGGCGGGCGAGTTGTGGAAGCAGAACAGGTCCCCGCCGATCGTGTTGGTCTGGACCTCGTTCGAGTCGGGGTTGGCCACGCTCATGTTCCTCGACCAACGCAGGTTCCCGCCCACGTCGTTGCGGATCGCCCCGGCCCAGGCGCCCTTCCAGCCCCTGACGATGAGGTTCCCCCCGATCGTGTTGTCCTTGATCGGGAAGTTCGTGTAGTCGCCGTACAGGCCCGGGCCGCCACCGATCGAGACCACGTTGCGACCGATCCAGTTGCCGTCCAGGTACATCGTCAAGGCATGGTCGGCGATGATGTTGTAGCCGACGGTGTCGTTCGTCGTCGTCGTGCCGCAGGGCGGAACTGGCCCGATCGAGCTGGGCGTGCATCCGAGCGCCAGGATCGCACCGCGGTCGACGAAGATGCTGCGACCCACGTGGACGGTGCCCAGCGTGAACGCGTCGAGGCACGCTCCGGGCTTGATCCACAGGCTGCCCCGCACGTCCAGGGTCTTGCCCTTCGGTACGTATGCGTCGCCCCAGACCACGAGGGATCCGTGCGAGCCGAAGAGCGCGGTCCCCGCGGTCGCACAGACCGGCGGTCCGACGAACGGGTCCGCCTGCGCTACCGCAGGCAGGGCGAGCATCGCCACCACCGTGCAAAGGCCGAGCAGAAGCCGAGGCTTCATGGTCCCTCCCCCTTTCGAAATCGCGGGCAGCGACCGTCGCGGGCAGAGATCCACCGTACTGCGTATACCGAGATCGTGCAGGGCCTCGCGTGGCGAGGGGTGTCGTTCGCGCCGCGGGCGTACATCTCGACGGTGACGCTGGTTGCGGTTCCCGAAGGGCCGGGACGTCCGCCCCTAGCGGCGCGTCGTTCCGCTGCACACCCTCGAGCTCACGTCTGCAGGGGCGGCTCTCCTCGGCATCGACCTGCGGAGCCCGATGACCATGCGTCGCTCGGAGCCCCTCCGTCAGGACGACCGCGAGCCGAGGAAGTGCCCCTTGACGGGGCGTCTCTGATCCAGCCCGGCCAGGGCGCTAGAGGTCGCCGGCCGCGCGACGCTCGCGCTCCGACTCGAGCTGGAGCAGCGAGAGCCAGTCATCTCCGTCGCCACCTTCGTCCTGGGGCGAAGGTTCGGCGACCTCGGTCTCGTCCGACGACTCGTCCGACGGTGCCAGCTCGGCCACGGCCTCGAGCGGGCGCGGGCTCGGCGCGCTCTCGTCCGGCCGGAGCGACCGGAGCTTGTCCTCCAGGTCCCTCAGGGCCGCGTCCGCGATCCGAGCGGCCTCCTCGAGGCGCCGGCGCTCCTCGTCGTACACGTCCTTGATCCGCTCGGCCGCGCGGTCGTAGGCGGCGCCCGCCTCCGCTTCCTCGGCACGTCGCTCGAGCAGGGCGGACTCGGCCGCGCGCGTGGCGGACCGGGCGTGCTCGAGCGCGCTCGCCGCGTCGTTCAGCGCCCGCTCCGCGTCAAGCACGACGGACGACTGGGGGGTCGACATCTCTGCGTCCAACCTCGGCCTCCCTGTTCTGAGGGATGTCCCTCTCCCCGATCTCGGGTAGAGGCATCGGCATCCCGTGCGCGATCCTGAAGCCTTGGCCGCTGCGGCGTCGTGCCGAGTGCGTCCCCGTGCACCCATCGACCAAGGCCCTTCGAGAGTGGGCGCGACCATCGGCTAGCCTCTGGCGTGTCAACGGGTGACACGCCTCAGCCGCGTCGTCGAGGAGCACGCGAGCGACGGAACGCAGCGATCCTGCCTACGAAGGCCAGGCCGGATACAACCCGCGCAACCACGCTGACAGATCAAGGTCATCGTCAAGAAGGCCCCGCCACGGATCGAGCCGCGGCAGCTGTGTCAGTACCGGGTGCTAGGTTGACGACAGCATGAAGACCACATCTCTCCCCCCGCCTTCTGTCCATCGATCTCAACCAGCGCGGCCGGATGCCGCCTGGAGAGGGAGCGATGGACATGGAAGACACACTCACCACCTCCGCTGACAGCGGTTCGTTCGGCAACGCCCTCTCAGCGGGTCTCGAGGTCAGGCCCACCGACTTCCTCGACGGCTGGTGGCTCCACGAGGCGACCAAGGCCGACTACGCCGAGTTCACCTACGCCACGAGCCACACGGCGCTCGGCACGCTCGAGCCCACCACGCTCGAGGGGATCCTCCCCGAGGGTGCCCAGGTCGTGCGCAGGGTCTTCTTCACCTCGATGAAGAAGCAGGACCTCATGGTCGCCTACGAGGACGCGCTCGTCGCGATGTCGGTCAGCGCGACCTGGGTCTGGATGGCGGTCGCCGCCCGCGACGCGAAGCACGCCGCCTACGTGAAGGACGCGCTCCTCGACGCGTTCCCCGAGGGCGAGGACATCGCCGCCGTCGAGGCCAAGGTGCCGTTCTTCGTGTGGACGGCCGGCAGTGCGGCGCTCGGCGGCGGTCGCCTCAACCCGTTGAAGGTCGACCCGTGGGAGGAGATCCGCGACAACTACGCGCCCGAGACCGGCTCCGCGCTCACCGGGCTCTTCGACGGGTTCGAGCCGGGCAAGGGCGGGAGCCTCCTGTTGTGGCACGGCGTCCCCGGCACGGGGAAGTCGCACGCGCTCGGGGCGCTCGCGCACGCGTGGCGTTCCTGGTGCGCGACCCACTACGTGGCCGACCCCGAAGCCCTCCTCGGCGACCCCGACTACCTCCTGACGGTGACGCTCGAGCCGGTGAAGCAGCCCCGCGAGTGGAAGCTCATCATCCTCGAGGACACGAGCGAGCTCCTCACGGCCGACGCATCGGCGCGGACCGGCCACGCGCTCTCCCGCTTGTTGAACGTGACGGACGGCATGCTCGGCCAGGGCTCGAACACGCTCTTCCTCATCACGACGAACGAGCCGCTCGGGAGCTTCCACGAGGCGGTCGCTCGCCCCGGGAGATGCGCGTCCCAGGTGGAGTTCCTCGCGATGTCGGCTGCGCAGGGCACCGAGTGGCTCAGGGCTCACGGGGCACCTTCGGAGCTGCCGGCGCTGCGCGCGCCGGCCGCGCTCGCGGACCTCTACGCGATGCTCGAGGGCGACCAGGTGGCCCCGTCGCACAGGCGTGGGCCCGTGGGGTTCGCGCCGGGGGAGGTGGCGTGATGGATCGCGAACGCATCCCCGAAGACCTGGTGCCGTTGGTCCGGGGGTTCCGGATCTGCGCCACGTGCTTCGAGCCCTACGAGTTCCGCCTGCAGGGCGCGCTCAGCCGTCAGCGCTGCCGCTGTCCCGACAAGGTCCCTGAGGGTCCGGCGTGGCCGGGTCACGACCTCAACGAACACCTGCACCTCTGCGAGTGCTGCAGCATGGTCGTCCTCCGCAGCGGGTCGAGGTGGTCGGTGTGGTTCTGCGAGGCGTGCCATCAGCGCGTCTTCGAGCTGAACGAGTCGGCGGGCGGCAGCGTGATCCCGGTCGGGAGGCACTCGCTGATGAACGGGGTCGGTGTGGCGGGTCGTGAGGTGAGCTCCGCCGGCGACGATGAGCTCGACGCCATCGCCGAGGCGTTCCTCGGCGACCTGATGGGAGTGTTCGGGGCGCAGGAGCGCCTGCACGCGTTCGCTGCGGCTCGGCGGCGCGAGATCGCGGGCGAACTCGGGTTCCCGAGCGGGGAGGACATCGACCTTTCCGTGTGGCTCGATTCGCTGTCGGCCGCGGCCGCCAGGGACAGCGCCGCGTTCGGCGACGCCGCCTCTTTCGAGGAACTTCGCCGCTGGTTCCTGATCCCGAGGCGCGCGGGTGGAGGATGAGTCGCACATGAGCACGCGCTACGACGTCTCGTCGGTTCCGCTGCAGGGCGGATACGTGGCCAAGCAGTGCCCGGTCCGGGCGCAGAACGACACCCTGCAGCCGGGCGTCCCGATCGAGGTCTCGGCGGTGCTCGAGCGGCGGTTCTCCAGGGGGCGCGACTTCGAGGCCGAGGTCGTCGCCGAGCTGCTGGCCGCGCATCCCGACGCGATCGTGGTCGAGGGCGCGGATGCCGCCGCAACGGAGGCGGCCACCGTCGCCGCGATGCAGGGCGGCGCCCCGCTCGTCCTCAACAGCCGGCTGCCCAACGACCCGATCGGTCGCAGGGTCGGCAAGCCGGACCTCCTGGTCGCGGCGCCCGGCGGCGGCTACCGCGCGGTGGACGTGAAGCACCACGGCGCGCTCACGCCCGCGACCGGCCGCGACGGCGACA
>Ga0315273_10002530_pt1 | contig 21634 bp, 18 predicted proteins | sample YL17G02_0_MG_FD_205753 | JGI IMG/M metagenome (GOLD analysis project Ga0315273, IMG submission 205753) | Sediment microbial communities from Yellowstone Lake, YNP, Wyoming, USA - YL17G02_0 | ecosystem: Environmental > Aquatic > Freshwater > Lake > Sediment | place: USA: Wyoming | collected... | reverse complement strand
CGACGACGAGCGCGACGAGCGGGCCCGGCACCTTGGGGCCGAGCCGGGCCGCGGCTGCCAGCACGCCGAGCAGGACGAGCCCGAGCGCGACCGTGCGCCAGCTCGCCTCGTCGAGACCGGTGATCACACCCCAGAGCTTCCCGAGCGTGCTCTCCTCGCTCACGGAGATGCCGAAGAAGCGCGGGAGCTGGCTCACGATCAGGATCACGGCGACCCCGTTCATGAAGCCCACGAGCACCGGCCGGGAGAGGAAGTCCGCCAGGATCCCCAGCCGGAAGATCCCCCCGACGATCATCATCCCGCCCATCAGCAGCGCCAGCATCGCCGCGAGCGCCGCGTAGTCGGAGGTCTGCGCGGCTGCGAGCGGCGCGAGCGCGCTCGCGGTCAGGATCGCGAGCCCGGACTCCGGGCCCACCATCAGCCGCCGCGAGCTGGCGAAGATCGGGTAGAGCAGCAGTGGAAAGAGCGCCGCGTACAGCCCCGCGACCGGCGGCAGCCCTGCCAGCTCCCCGAAGGCGAGCCCCTGCGGCACGATCACGGCCAGGATCGTCACCGCGGTGAGCGCATCCCGGACGAGCCAGCGACGCCGGTACGAGCGCGCCTGCTCCACCGCGGGCGCGACGAGCTCGCGAGGCTCGAGCCCGCGCAGGAACGCCGTCACGTTCAGGTGCATCGCGCGAGCTTATGCGGCCACTCTGCTTGAATCCAGGGGATGGCCGCCGCATCGAGACTCACCGTCGGAGCCGAGACCTACGAGGTCTTCCGCATCGACGCCCTGCAGGCCTCCCACGACGTCGCGCGGCTGCCCTACACGCTGCGGATCCTGCTCGAGAACGTGCTCCGAAACGCGGGCGACGAGGAGGTCGAGGCGGTCGCGGGCTGGGTCGCGACGGCCGAGCCGAGCCGCGAGATCTCGTTCACGCCGGCGCGCGTCCTGCACCAGGACTTCACCGGCGTCCCCGCGGTGGTCGACCTCGCCGCGATGCGCAATGCGATGCAGGACCTCGGCGGCGACCCCGGGCGGATCAACCCGCTGCTCCCGTCCGAGCTCGTGATCGACCACTCCGTGCAGGTGGATGCGTTCGCAACGAGGTTCGCCTTCGCGCGGAACGCCGAGCGCGAGCTCGAGCGCAACCGCGAGCGCTACGCCTTCCTGCGCTGGGGACAGACCGCGTTCGACAGCTTCAAGGTCGTCCCGCCCGACACGGGCATCGTCCACCAGATCAACCTCGAGTACCTCGCCCGCGTCGTCGAGACGCGCGACGGGCGCGCGTTCCCCGACACGCTCGTCGGCACCGACTCGCACACGACGATGGTCAACGGGCTCGGCGTGCTCGGCTGGGGCGTCGGCGGGATCGAGGCCGAGGCGGCGATGCTCGGCGAGCCGCTCTCGATGCTCGTCCCGCAGGTCGTCGGCTTCAGGCTCACCGGCGAGCTGCCCGAGGGCTCGACGGCGACCGACCTCGTGCTGACGGTGACCGAGATCCTCCGCCGGACCGGCGTCGTCGGGAAGTTCGTCGAGTACTTCGGCCACGGGCTGGCCCGCCTCTCGCTGGCCGACCGCGCCACGATCGCGAACATGTCACCCGAGTACGGGGCGACGTGCGGCTTCTTCCCTGTCGACGACGAGACGCTGCGCTACCTGCGCATGACCGGCCGCGACGAGCACCGGGTCGCCCTCGTCGAGGCCTACTGCAAGGAGAACATGCTCTGGCACGAGCCCGAGGACGGCCCGGCCTACACCCAGGTCGTCGAGCTCGACCTCTCGACGGTCGAGCCGAGCATCGCCGGCCCGAGGCGCCCGCAGGACCGCGTCCCGCTCGCCGGCGCGAGGCAGGCGTTCGCCGAGGGGCTCGGCTCGTTCGGCGACACGGCGACGAGCACGGCGGCGACGGTCACCACCGAGGACGGCGAGACCTACGAGCTCTCCCACGGCGCCGTTGTGATCGCGGCGATCACGTCCTGCACCAACACGTCGAACCCGAGCGTGATGATCGGCGCGGGGCTGCTCGCGAAGAACGCCGTCGAGCGCGGCCTCACGAGCAGGCCCTGGGTGAAGACCTCGCTCGCCCCCGGCTCGAAGGTCGTGACCGAGTACTACGACCAGGCGGGCCTGACCCCCTACCTCGAGGCGCTCGGCTTCCACACGGTCGGCTACGGCTGCACGACCTGCATCGGCAACTCGGGGCCGCTGCCCGAAGCCGTCTCGAAGGCCGTCGCCGAGCACGACCTCGTCGTCTGCGCGGTGCTCTCCGGGAACCGGAACTTCGAGGCCCGCATCCACCCCGAGGTGAAGGCGAACTACCTCGCCTCGCCGCCGCTCGTCGTCGCCTACGCGCTCGCCGGGCGGATGGACGTCGACCTCGCCACCGAGCCGCTCGCGCACGATCCCGACGGCGAGCCCGTCTACCTGCGCGACCTCTGGCCGAGCGCGGAGGAGGTCGCCGACACGATCGCCGAGGCGGTTCGCAGCGAGATGTTCAGCCGCACCTACGCCGACGTCTACACGGGCGACGACACCTGGCGCGCGCTCGACACGCCCGAGGGGGACCTGTTCGCCTGGGAGCCCGCCTCGACCTACGTGCGACAGCCGCCCTACTTCGAGGGCATGAGCCGCGAGCCGGGCACCGCCGACGACGTCCACGGCGCACGCTGCCTCGTCATGGTCGGCGACTCGGTCACCACCGACCACATCTCGCCCGCCGGCGCGATCAAGCCCGACTCCCCCGCGGGGCGCTACCTCGTCGAGCACGGGATCGAGCGCGCCGACTTCAACTCCTACGGCTCGCGGCGCGGCAACCACGAGGTGATGGTGCGCGGCACGTTCGCCAACGTCCGCCTGCGCAACCTGCTCGTCCCCGGCAGCGAGGGCACCTGGACGGTGCACCTCCCCTCGGGCGACGAGGGGACGATCTTCGACGTCTCCGGGCGCTACCTCGGCGAGGGCGTGCCGACGATCGTGATCGCGGGCAAGGAGTACGGCTCCGGCTCCTCACGCGACTGGGCCGCCAAGGGACCGAAGCTGCTCGGCGTCAAGGCGGTGATCGCGGAGAGCTACGAGCGGATCCACCGCTCGAACCTGCTGATGATGGGCATCCTCCCGCTCCAGTTCGCCGAGGGCGAGACCCCCGCGTCGCTCGGGCTGACCGGACGCGAGGAGTTCGCGATCGAGGGGGTCGCAAACGGCGAGGCGCGCGAGGTGACCGTGCGGGCCGACGGCACGACGTTCACGGCGCGGCTGCGGCTCGACACCCCGCGCGAGCGCGACTACCTGCGCCACGGCGGGATCCTCCCGTACGTGCTGCGGCGCCTGCTCGCAGATGGTTGATGCCATGCCCGGATGCGTCTGGGGATGGCTCAGACCAAGCTGGGCGTTCGGATCGCCCGCAGGCCAGGCCGGTGGGCCTGGTCAAGGGCGAGCCGGACGACCCTGCGCCGTGTCTGGGCCACCAGCCAGACGCGGGCAGGTGTGGCATCGACCATCTAGCTAGCCGGACTGCTGCTGCTCTTTCGCCGCGCGCTCCTCGGCGAGCTTTCGCGTGTGGTAATCGATCCGCTCCTGGACCTTCCGCATCACTTCCTCGGAGCGAGCGATCTCCTCAGGCGTCCTCTTCAGCTTCTTCTTCGCCATCGTCCTCCAGTAGTAGTGCGATGACCCTGAGCACGTTCGCGTTGATGTCGAACAGTATGCCGAAGATGGCGTTCACATCATCACGATCGAGGGGCAGCTCCACCGGCGCATCGTGCCGCCGCGGGCTCACCGGCGACAAGATGTCCAGACCGGACTAGGTCGAGGGCAGCAGGCGCGTTCCGGTCGCCTTGAAGCTGATCACGACCTCCTCGCCCGGGGCGAGCCGGAGTCGCTCGGCCGAGGCGGCCGTCACCTCCGCGGTCAGCGGCCCGACCCGCACGCGCACCCGGTTGCCGACGGGGACGAACGAGGCGATCGGCCCGCTCAGGTGGTTGAGCGACGAGTCGACCTGGGCGGCGCGCGCGACCGAGACCTCCCACGGATAGACGACGACGCAGACCGGGCCCTCCGCCTCGTCGGTCGAGTAGACGACGCTGCCGTCGACGAGCGCGACCCGGGTCAGCCCGGTCTCGCCCCGCAGGGCGATCCCGTGCACGACGTTGCCGCCGGCCAGCTCGGCGACGAACGCGTCGGCGGGCGAGGCGACGAGGTCGCTCGGCGCGGCGAGCTGGCGCAGCCTTCCCTCGACGAGCACTCCGACGCGGCCCGCGAGCGCAGCGGCGTCCTCGAAGTCGTGCGTGACGAGCAGCGTGGGGAGACGAAGCTCGGCGAGCAGCTCGCCGAGCTCGACCCGGACGACCGCGCGCGTGTGCTGGTCGAGCGCCGCGAGCGGCTCGTCGAGGAGCAGCACCTTCGGCTCGCGAGCGAGCGCGCGGGCGAGCGCGACGCGCTGCCGCTCGCCGCCCGAGAGCTGCGCCGGCCGCACGCCGGCGAGGTGCGCGACCCGCAGCCGTTCGAGCAGCTCCGGCACGCGGTCGCGCCCGCCGAAGCCGACGTTCTGCTCCACGGTCAGGTGCGGGAAGAGCGCGTAGTCCTGGAAGACCAGTCCGACCGAGCGCTCCTCCGGCCGGAGGTCGACGCCCGGGCCGAGCCACACCTCGCCGTCGCACGCGATCGCGCCGCGCGCGCCCGGCTCGAGGCCCGCGACCGCGCGCAGGAGGCTCGTCTTGCCGGCGCCCGAGGGGCCGACGAGCGCGACCGTCTCCGCGCCCAGCTCGAGCGTGAGCTCTAGCTGGAAGGCGCGGCGCGGAAGGGTGAGCTCGAGACGGAGCGTGTCCACCGTGGGATCAGCTTGACGAGGAGCAGGATCGCCGCCGAGAAGACGACGAGGAGTGCGCCGAGCGCGATCGCGACGTCCAGGTTGCGGGCGAACTCGGCGTAGATCGCCAGAGGCAGCGTCTGCGTCACGCCCTGGAGGCTGCCCGCGAACATGATCGTGGCGCCGAACTCGCCGAGCCCCCGGGCGAACGAGAGCGCGGCCCCGGCGGTGAGGCCGGCTGCGGCGAGCGGCAGCGCGATCCGGCCGAAGACGCGTGCCGGCCCGGCGCCGAGCGTGCGCGCGGCGTCGAGCTGCGCCTGGTCGACCGCCTCGAAGGCGGCGATCGCGGGGCGGACGTAGAACGGGCCGGCGACGAAGCAGATCGCGACGACGACCGCGGCCTGCGTGAACGCGAGCCCCCCGAAGCCGTGCAGCAGGCCGAGGCGTCCGAACGTCACGAGCAGCGCGATGCCCGCCACGGCCGGCGGCAGCACGAGCGGCAGCTCGACCGCGGTCATCGCCAGCGCGCGGCCGCGGAAGCGGCGCCGGGCGAGCAGGTAGGCGGCGGGAGTGCCGACGCCGAGGATCAGCGCCTGGGCGATCAGGTTGGTCTTCAGGCTCACAACGAGGGCGTCGCGCGCCGCGTGCGAGCCGAGCAGCGAGAGCAGCCGCCCCGGCGGCATGCGGAGGAAGAGCGCGAGCACCGGCACGAGGAAGAAGGCGAGCACGAGCACGGCAGCCGCGACGAGGAGCGCCGGGAAGAGCCGCTTCATAGCTCGATCATCACCGAGGTCGCCTTGACGACTGCCGCGGCGCTCATCCCCGGGAGGAGGCCGAGCTCCTCGGCCGACTCGCGCGTGATCACCGCGACGAGCCGCGCCGGCTCGGTCACGTCGAGCTCGACCTGGGCGAGCAGGCCCTCGACCTTGACCGCGCGCACGACGCCCCGGAAGTGGTTTCGGGCCGACAGCCCGTGCCGCTCGCGGCCGCGCAGCCGCTCGACCTCGGCCGCAGAGACGATGCGGCGGTTCGCGGAGTCCCGCTCGACGAGGATCCGCCCCTGGCGGTCCCAGCGGCGCAGGGTATCGAGGCTGATCCCGAGCGCGCGCGCCGCCTCGCCGGCGGAGAGAGTCCGGTCGCTCACGGCCACAGTATTGCATAGGCGCTGCCTATGTGACGGTTCTCACGACGTCCACGTCTTGTCTAGTTTATGATCGCCGGCCACGGCCAGGACGACGCGCGACGCGCGACGAAAGATCCCGGTGCGGGGGCTCCGGGATCTCGAGAGTGAGGGGCTCCGGCAGGGGACACCGGAGTCCCTCACGGCCGTCCGGTCGGCTACTCTGGGCCTCGCCGGGGTGCCCCGTCCGGGGCTGAGAACACACCCGCCGAACCTGATCCGGGTCATGCCGGCGAAGGGAGTCGCGTGAGCGAGCAGACACCCGCCTGGGGAATCGAGCCGGTACCGGACCGGCTTCGGGTGCTGGGAGGGGTCGACACCTTCCTCCTCTGGTTCAACCTGTCCGTCTCGCTGCTCGTGATCGTCGCGGGGACGCTGCTCGTCCCGGCCCTCTCGCTCCGCGACGCGCTGCTCGCGATCCTCGTCGCGGCGCTCGCCGGCAACCTGATGCTCGGCCTCGCGGGACTGATCGGCGCCGACGCCCGGGTACCCGCGATGGTGCTCCTGCGCGCGCCGCTCGGGCGCCGTGGCTCGTACGCGCCGACGGCGCTCAACATCGCACAGTGCCTCGGCTGGTCCGTGTTCGAGCTGCTGATCATCTCCACCGCGGCCGCGGCCCTCTCCGAGCGGCTGTTCGGCTTCCAGGCCCGCTGGCTCTGGACGCTCGCCTTCGGCGGGCTCACGGTCGTGCTCGCCTTCCTCGGCCCGATCGGCTTCGTGCGCCGCTATGTGCGCAAGTTCGCCGTCTGGATCGTCCTCGCCTCGCTCCTCTACCTGACGTGGTGGGCGCTGCACGGCGTACACCTGCACGCGCTCTGGGCCCGGCCCGGGCACGGCGGGCTGCCGTTCTGGGCCGCCGTCGACCTCGTGCTCGCGAGCATCGTCTCGTGGACGCCGCTCGCGGCCGATTACACGCGCTTCTCGCGCGACCGACGCAGCGCTTTCTGGGGCGTGGGGCTCGGGTACCTCGTGCCGACCCTGTGGCTGTTCCCGTTGGGCGCGCTCCTGCTGCTCTCGCGGGACCTGTCCGACCCGGCCGCGCTGCCTGCCGCGGTCGCCGCCGGCGGCCTCGCATCCGTGCTCGCGCTCGGAGCGCTCACCGTCGACGAGTCGGACGAGGCGTTTGCGAACGTCTACTCGACGGCGGTCTCGATCCAGAACCTCTTCCCGCGCGTCTCGCAGCGCCTCCTGATCGTCCTCGTCAGCGCCGTCGCGACCACGGGCGCGCTCGCAGTCGACCTTCGTGATTATCAGCCCTTCCTGTTCCTGCTCGGCTCGTTCTTCGTGCCGCTCTTCGGCGTCCTGCTCGCCGACTGGCTGCTCACCGGGCGCCACTACGGCCGCGACGCCGTGTTCTCCGGGCCCGCGCTGCGCCCGGGCGGGATCGTGGCCTGGCTGGCCGGTTTCGCGCTCTACCAGTGGATCCAGCCCGTCGGGCCGGGCTGGTGGACGGCGCTCGTCGCCAACGCGCACCCCGGCGGGCTGCACACCGGCGCGTCGCTTCCGGCGTTCGCGGCCGCGTTCGCGCTGACGGCGTGCTTCACGCTGCTCGAGCGGATCGTCGGGGGCCGAGAGGCCATGGCCGACTAGTCTTCCCCCGCCGATACATGGGGTCAGGCACCCGGCCCTGTCCCGAGCAGACGATTCCCGAGTCTGCCCGACGGCGGGTATCCGATCGATCGGACACGTCCCGGGGTCAGGCACCGGGACCTGGCCGTTCGTGACGTCAGGGCGTGGGTACGCGGGCAGGCACTAGGCTCCCCGGAGTGCGCCCCGTCGCAGTGATCGGCAACCTCACCGTCGACGTCGTCGAGGGTGCGCCGGAGCGCGTCGGGGGCGGCACCTTCCACGCCGGTCGTGCCCTCCGCCTGCTGCACACCCCCGCCCGGCTCGTGACGAAGTGCGCGACCGCGGACCGCGAGCGGCTGCTGCCGCCCGTCGCGGCGCTCGGCCTGCCGGTCTCCTCCCGGGGCGGCGACTCGACGGTGACGTTTCGCATGCACTACGACGGGGACCACCGCACGATGGAGGTGCTCGCCCTCGGCGACCCGTGGACACCCGAGGAGGCGCGTGGCTGGGTCGCGAAGGCGCTCGCCCGGGTCGAGTGGGTGCACGTGGCGCCGCTCCTGCGCAGCGACTTCCCCGCCGAGACGCTCCACGAGCTGGCCCGCGGGCGCCGGCTCTCCTACGACGGGCAGGGGCTCGTGCGACCCGCGCGGACGGGGCCGCTCGTCCTCGACACCGACTTCGACCACGACGTGCTGCGCTACATCTCGGTGCTCAAGCTCGCAGACGACGAGGCCGAGGCGCTCTTCGGCCGCGAGCCGGACGAGGCCGACCTGCGCGAGCTCGGCGTGCCGGAGGTGCTCGTCACCCAGGGCTCGCGCGGCGTGCTCGTCTTCGCCGGCGGCCGGACCGAGCACGTCCCGGCCCGGCCGCTCGAGGGCGACGTCGACCCGACGGGAGCGGGCGACGCCTTCTCGGCGGCGTACCTCTCGGCGCGCAACGGCGGCCATGCGCCCGTCCCCTCGGCGCGGCGCGCAGGCGCGCTCGTCGCCGGGCTGATCGCCGTCCCCGCGGTCGAATGAGGGCCGAGGTCAAGACCGAGCACGGCGTCTACACGATCGACCTCGACACCGACGAGGTGCTCGGACTCGACGCGGACGCCGACCTGCCCGAGCCGCCGCAGCTCGAGCTCTCCCTCCCGCTCCTCCTCGCCGCGGCGGCCGCCGGCCCGACGGTGGTCGCTCTGCTCGACCGGCGGCCGCCGCTCGCCGTGTCGCACGATGCGGGCCTCACGTGGCGGGAGGCCGGCGCCGGGCTTCCCCGCGGCGTCGCGGTCGCGGTGGCCGAGGACGATCCCGACCTCGTCCTCTTCGCGGCCCGGAACCGCCTCTTCCGGTCGCGCGACGGCGGCCGCTTCTGGCAGGGGCTCGCGCTCGAGCTGCCCGAGATCGAGGCCGTCCGCGTGGTCGACTAGATGGTTGATCGGTAATTGGCGTGCTTCCGGGGGCGGCCCAGACCAAGCCTGGGGCCGCACTCGGCCGCAGCGCAGGCAGGTAGCCTGCGCAAGGTCGAGGGTGGTTCCAGGCGCCGCGTCTGGGTCGTCATCCGGGAGTGCGGGAATTGTCGATCAATCATCTAGGGGGTCAGCGACGCCGTCATGCCGGCAGGCGAAACTCGCCCCGCGCGACGACGACGGCGCAGCCGCCGACCTCGACGCGCTCGATCCGCTCCGCCGATCCCTCGGCTGTCGCGTAGAGCTTGGAGGGCCGCCCGATCTCGGCCCCCTGCGAGAGCTCGATCTCCTCGCCGAAGGCGATCAGCCCGTGACGCGCGAGGTGACAGGCGATCGGCCCGGCGCCCGAGCCCGTCGCCGGATCCTCGTTGATCCCCATCGCCGGCCCGAACATGCGCGTCTTCCAGCTCCGCCCCGCGCCGGCGAAGCAGTTGAACCCGGCCCCGCCGAGGCGCTTCAGCGCGCCGAAGTCCGGCTCGAGCGCCGCCACCTCGTCCGGGCTCCCGAGGGTGACGAGGACGTGGCGGACCCCGTTGTCGTACAGCTCAACCGGTGCGATCGCCTCGACGCCGAGCAGCGCGAGCAGCTCGTCCGCCTGCGGATAGGGCTCGATGCGCGGGATCGGCTGGCTCATGCGGCCGAAGTCGAGCCGCCCCTGCTCGCCCCGCTCGAGCGTGACCGCGACGACGCCGCTCTTCGTCTCGAGGTGGATCTCGGGCAGCTGCATCGGCGCGCCGAGCACGAACGCGGTGCCGAGCACCGGGTGGCCGGCGAAGGGGAGCTCGCTGGCCGGGGTGAAGATGCGGATCTTCGCGTGCCCGTCCCCCTCCGCCGGGTAGACGAACACGGTCTCGCTCAGGTTCAGCTCCTTCGCAAGCGGCTGGAGCCGATGCTCGGGAAGCTCGCGCGCGTCGGTGAAGACCGCGAGCTGGTTCCCCTCGAGCGGGCGGTCCGTGAACACATCGGCGACGACATAGCGGAACGACGGCACGAGATCACTCTAGATGGTCGATGCCAATCCGTAATTCATCCCGATGCGGAGGGGCGGCCTCTGCGCTATAAAGTTAGTAACACTAGTTACAAGGGGGCCGCTATGAAGGCATTCGCAATCCTCCTCGGAGCAGCGGTAGTCGCCGGCGTCGTGTTCGCAATCGCGGCCGGCGTCGGGCACATCACCCAGCCCGCTGCCTCCGCCATGCCGAAAGCACACTGGACGGGCCCGTACTCGGCCCGGCAGACGATTCGCGCAAGCACGTCCCTCGACATCGTCCCGACCAGGGACAGCGAGCACGTGGCCACGGCGAACTTCGCCGTCCGGCCGGGCGTGCCCGTCACGCTCACCATCCGCAACTACACCCGCGAGGCGCACACGTTCACCGCACCCTCCCTCGGCCTCGACGTCAAGATCAAGCCCGGCTCGCGGACGGCGCCGAGCGTGACCAGGTTCACCGTGGTCGCGCCCTACGGCGTCTTCGACTGGCGCTGCACCGACTGCCCCGGCGACATGCAGGGGAAGATCTACGCGATCGCCAACGCACGCGAAGCGCAGGCCGCGTAGGCAAACGCCCTCGATCCCGCTCCCCCCAGGACCCCCGGGGGGCGGGGTCGACGGCTATCCCTAGAAGGCGCCGCCCTCCTGCTTGCCGGGCAGCCAGTAGCTCGGCGTGATCAGGCGGAACGCGCGCGCGAAGCGCTGCGAGCGCTCGAGCTCGGCCTGCGACTCGGCCCGCTCGGCGGCCAGCTCGGGGCCGAACACCTCGTCGAAGTACGCGCCGGCCGCCGCGTGGCGCGCCTCCTCGCTCGGAAACTCGGTGCGGATCCCGCGCAGCTCGCCCGGGTCGAGCCACACGCCGCCGCACTCGGGGCACTCGTCGATCGTCACCCTGCGCTCCACGCTCGTGAAATGGCGCATCAGCACGACGCCGTCGGTGCATGACGGGCAGAGCCGCCGCGCCTCGAGGTCGACGTGGACCGAGGGGTCGAGGGGGACGTCGAGCAGCCCTTCGCCCGCCGCCTCGGCAGGCTCGTCCACCTTCGAGAGCTCGTAGCCGTCGAACCAGATGCCGCCGCAGCCGCCGTCGCAGACGTCGACGGTGAGCGCGGGCAACCTCCGGTGAGTGAGCTCGCGGGCGCAGGCAGGGCAGTTCACAGCCGCAGCGTACGCCTATGCTGAACGCAGCCGTGCGCCTCTACCTCGTCCGCCACGCCAAGGCCGCCCCGGGAGATCCCGACGAGCTGCGCCCGCTCACCGCGGAGGGCCGCGAGCAGGCGCGCCTGCTCGCCGGGCGCCTCGCCGCCGAGCAGCCCGAGGCGGTCGTCACGAGCCCGCTGCTGCGCGCCCGCGAGACCGCCGAGCTGCTCGCGCGGGCCTGCGGCCTCCAGGCGGAGCCGGACGACCGGCTCGCGCCGGGCGCAACCCCCGGCGAGGTGCGCGCCACCGCGTCGGGACGCGGGGAGCGCGTCGTCGTTGTCGGGCACCAGCCCGACCTCGGCCGGGTCGTTGCCGCACTCACGGGCGGCGCCGAGCCTCCCTTCCCGCCTGCGGGCATGGCCGTGATTGACTTGGCCTAGTGCCCGCCGCGATCGAGGTCAAAGAGCTGCGCAAGTCCTACGGCGCGGCCGAGGTGCTGCGCGGGATCAGCTTCTCGATCGCCGAGGGCGAGGTCTTCGGCCTGCTCGGCCCGAACGGGGCGGGCAAGACGACGACGGTCGAGATCCTGGAGGGCTACCGCTCCCGGGACAGCGGCTCGGTGAGCGTGCTCGGGCTCGACCCGAGCCACGGCACCTCCGCCTGGCGCGAGCGCGTCGGCGTCGTGCTCCAGTCGTCCTCGCTCTACCCGAACCTCAGCGTGCGCGAGAGCCTCGCGCTCTTCGCCGGCTACTACGCAGCGCCGCGCCCGGTGGACGACGTGGTCGAGATCGTCGGCCTCGCCGAGAAGCGCGACGCGCGCGTGCGCACGCTCTCGGGCGGCCAGAAGCGGCGCCTCGACCTCGGCCTCGCGCTCGTCGGCGACCCCGAGCTGATCTTCCTCGACGAGCCGACCACGGGCTTCGACCCGAGCGCCCGCCGCGCCGCGTGGGAGACGATCCGCGCCCTGCGCTCGCTCGGCAAGACAGTCCTCCTGACCACGCACTACCTCGACGAGGCGGCGCAGCTCGCCGACCGCGTCGCCGTGCTGGCGAAGGGCCGGATCATCACGATCGGCTCGCCCGCCGAGCTGACCGCGGTGCGCCCCGAGGCGGAGATCCGCTACCGCCGCGGCGGCGAGGAGGTCATCGTCGTGACCGAGGAGCCGGGCCGCGTGCTGCACGACCTCTACGCCGCCGACGGCGAGCCGAAGGGGCTCGAGGTGCGACGCGCGACGCTCGAGGAGATCTACCTCGACCTCACCGAGGGCGAGGATTGAGCATCCTCACGTCTCCCGGGCGCCGCTCGCGGTGGGAGCCATCGCCGGCCGGCGGGTGGACAGTACGTCCAGGTACGGCCGCCCGCCGGCCGGCCTCGGATCGTGCCGCGAGCGGTGTCAGCCTCTCGCGGAGCCCGGCTCCGCCGGGCGGGAGCGAGAGGCGGCGGGTGGCGTGAGCCTCTTCCTGCACGAGCTGCGGGGCGAGCAGCGGCTGTTCTGGCGCAACCGCGAGGCGGCGTTCTTCACCTTCATGCTGCCGGTGATCTTCTTCCTGATCTTCGGCGCGATCTACGGCACGGACCGGATCGGGATCTACCGCGGCGCCGACTTCCTCGAGGCCGGGATGATCGGCTACGGGGTCGCGGCGACCGCCTTCGCCGGGCTCGCGATCACGATGGTGATCCGGCGCGAGTCGGGCGTGCTGAAGCGGATCCGCGCCACGCCCCTCCCGCCGACGACGTACATCGCCTCGGTGCTCGCCTCGACGCTCGTCGTGTTCGCGCTCCAGACCGCGGTGCTCGTCGTGCTCGGCCGCGTCCTCTACTCGGTGCCCTTCCCGGCGCGCTGGCTCTCGCTCGTGCTCACGTGCCTGCTCGGCGCCGCGGCGTTCGCCGCGCTGGGGCTCGCGCTCACGGCGGCGGTGCGCTCCGCCGAGGGCTCGTCCGCGGTCGTGAACGCGATCTACCTGCCGATGGCGATCATCTCGGGCACCTTCTTCTCGCCGCACAGCTACCCGCCGTTCCTGCGCGCGGTCGCCGACGTGCTGCCGCTCACCTACTTCACGCGGCTGACACGCGACGTGCTGCTGAACGGAAAGCAGATCTGGGACGAGCCGTACTCCGTGGCCGTGATCGCCGGCTGGGGGCTCGTCGGCCTGCTCGCAGCGCTGCGCTGGTTCCGCTGGGAGCCGCGCGAGGGCTAGCCGCGCCCCACCTGGGGTCAGGCACTCGGCCACGGCCAAAGCCGGCGCTTCTCCAGGCTACGAGCGGTCTGCGACCAGGGGCGGTGGGTCGGTCACCGGTCGCTGGCGGCGCGGCAGCGCACGAGCAACCCGTCGCTGAACGCGGGGAAGAAACGCAACAGCGACGAGCCGGCACGCTTGAACGCGTAGAGAGCGCGTGCCGACGTCGGCTCGCCCGCCGGCAGGGTCGGCAGCATCTGGTACCAACGCACATCCTCGATCTCCCAGCCCGCGCGCTCGAGCAACGTGCGTAGCGTGCGGGGGCTCTGCCAGCTCGTGTGATCGGGGTGCACGAGCTCGAGCCCGAGGACGGCACCCAGGAAATTCGCGACGCGGAACGCGCTCGGCGTCGTCAGCACGAGCGTTCCGGCAGGAGCGGTGAGCACGTGCATCGCCCGTAAGAACGGTCCCGGCGCGTCGAGATGCTCCAGCACCTCGGCCGCGATCACAACATCGGCGGGGGGTAGGTCGAGCTGGCGCAGCGCCTCCTCCGATTGGCAATCCGCCGCGTACACCTCGAAGCCCTCGCGGCGCGCAGCTTCGATGCCCACCTCGTCGACGTCGATGCCCACGAGCTGAGCCGCAGCGCCGGCAAGCCGGTCGTGCAACCAGAGGCCGAGCCGCCGTTTCTCGTCCATCACGGGCTCGTCGACGAATCCGACGTGCACCACACGCTTGCCGCGCGCGAGCGCCACGAGCTCCGCGTCGCGATCGACGGGACGCGAAGAGGGGAGGCGGTGGAGCCAGCGGGTCCCGTCCGGACCCTGCCCGATCGTCCGCTCGAGCTTCGACGCGATCAGGCGCATGGACGCGAGCTTACAACCGAGCCGCAGGCGTCGGCGCTTCGGCGCGGGTGAGCGACAGCACGCCGAGCACGGTGACGCCGAGGGCCGCGATCGAGACGAGGAGCCTGCCGTGCCCGCGGCTCAGGGTCTCCTCGAAGACCAGCGCCCCGAGCGTGACGCTGACGACCATGTTCGCGACGTTGCTCGAGGCCATCGCGGGCGCGAGCACTCCCGTCTTCAGCGAGGACTGCTGCAGCACGAAGCCGACGAGGGCCGAGACGATCAGCGCGTAGACCGACCAGGTCTCGAGCAGCGCGACCACTCCGTGCCCCAGCTCGCCGACGAAGACCTTGGTCACGGCCGCCTGGAAGCCGAAGCAGACGCCCGCGGCCGTGCCGAGGAGCACCGCCGCCACGGCCGCCCGCCGGTGCCGCACGAACAGCATCAGCCCTCCGACCAGGCCGGCGACGACGAGGCCCGAGACGACCCAGGCCGTCGTGCTGCCCGTCTGCGTGCCGGCGGCAGGGTCGCTGACGACGACGAAGACGGCGAGCCCCACGACCGTCGCGACCGCGCCCACGACCTCGCGACGGCCGACCTTCTGCCCGGTGAGCCAGACGCCGAACGGCAGCGCGATCACGAGGCTGAGCATGATGATCGGCTGCACGACGACGAGCTGTCCCCGGTCCAGCGCGGCCGCCTGCAGGATCCAGCCCACGACCTGCAGCGCGCCGCCGGCGAGCCACACCGGGGTGCGCACGAGCCGCGCGAAGAAGTGCGGGTCGTCCGAGGGAAGCGGCACCGCCAGCGTCCCCTTCTGCTGGAGGACGGTCCCGACCGCGAACGAGAACGCGGCGAGCAGGGCGAGCACCTCGGCCACGGGGCTAGAGCGTAGCGGTCACACGCTCGCGCGCAGGGGCCTCGTCGGCGAGCTCGCGGCTGGCGCGGGTCGCGGCCAGGGTCGCCAGGGCAAGCTCGGTGTCGGCGCGATTCCCCGTCCGCGAGCCGCGCTCGCGCAGGGTGATCGCTTCGTCGTAGCGCGCCCCGAGCTTCTTCTTGTCGGCCACGGCCAGGCTCTTCCGCCACGACCTCAGCGCCCGCCGCCGCCGGCCGCGCAGCCACCAGTAGGTGCCCGTGAGCCGGTATGCGCCGGGCCGCCCGCTGGAGTCGAGCCACCGGCCCTGCTGCTTCGCCTTGCGACACGCAGAACGCGCGTTGCGGAGGAAGAAGTCCCGCTCGACTGCCGATCCGGCCTGCTCCGCCGCCGCCAGGTAGGCCTCGGCGGAGGCGTTGAGGACCGGCGTGCACGAGAAGCCGCGCAGCCCGTGCTCGGCGATCAGCCCCCGCGCCTCCTCGAGCCGAGCCAGCGCCTCGCCGACCTCGCCCTCCTCAAGCCAGCACTGGGCCAGGTCGCCCATCGCCATCACCCGGGCACGGTGGTCGGGCACCTCTGCCAGGATCGGGAGGCACTCCTCGATGCAAGCCCGCGCCTCTGCCAGCTCGCCCGTCCGCAAGAGCGCCTGCCCCAGTCCCTGCAGTCCCCAGCCGAGCACCTGCTTGTGGCCTGTGTCCCGGGCCACCCGGACGATCTCGCGGGCGACGCCGACACTCCGCGAGAGCTCGCCCCGGTAGGCGAGGAAGCCGCTGAGCATGCGCCGGGCCACGCCCCAGCCGCGCAGGTCACCGGCCTCGCGGAAGGCCTCCGCGGCCTGCTCGGCGTGCCCCACCGCATCGTCCCAGTGGCCGAGGACGCACTGCTCGTGAGCGCAGAGGCCGAGGTAGGCGAGGCCGATCGCGCCGCGATTGCCGAGCTCTTGTGACAGCTCGATCGCCCGGCGGTGGTAGTAGCCCGCAACGGGGCTGAGCGGGATGACGTCGCAGATGATGCCGAGGCCGTCGTAGCCGCGCGCCATGCCGAGCGCGTAGCCGCTCCGCTCGGAGACGTTCAGCTGGAGGATCGCGTCGAGACACATCATCTCGCGGTCGGTGAAGTAGTGCATCCAGGACATGCTGTGGTAGTTGGCCGCGCGCTCCTCGACGATCGGGTCGGCCCGGTCCATCGGCTTGCGCACGGCGAGCACCGGCAGCAGGCGGTGTCCGATCTGGCGGAGCACCTGCGCGACGATCGCGCGGCGAATCGGCATGCGAGAGTCCGGGCCCGGCTCCGGATACGGGCTTCCGAGCTCGTCCAGCGACTGCTGAAAAGCCTTGTCGGCCTCGCCGTGAACGGACCGCCGGGAGAAGGCCTCCCCCATCTTCCGCTCGAGCTGCGCGCGCTGGAGCGGCTTCCAGCTCGCACCGAACACGCTCAGGAACTGGTCGTGGGCCTGGCGGTAATGCGTCAGCGCTTCGGTATCGGACGCCATCGCGGCGGCGTAGTCGCCGGCCTTGAGCAGATAGTCGAGCGCCCGCTCCCCGTCCTCGGCCTTGGCGAAGTGGTACGCGAGCAGGCTGAAGACCTCCTCGAGACGCCCCTCGAAGAGCGTCTCGATGCAGTCGCCGACCCGGCGGTGCAGCTCGGCCCGGCGGCGCAGCAGGATGCTGTCGTACACGACGTCGCGGATCACCGCGTGCTTGAACGCGTACTCGAGCTCCGGGGCGACGCTCGACTCCTGGATCAGGTCGAGGCCGATCAGCTCGGCCACGATCCGATCGAGGTCGCCGATCTCGCTCGCCACCGCGCGCAGCACCCGGTCGTAGAAGGTGCGGCCGATCACCGCGGAGAGGCGCAGAACCTCCTTCAGCTCCTCGTCGAGCCGGTCGACGCGGGCCATGATCACGCCGACGAGTGTGTCGGGCAATGCGATTCCGATCTCGGCCACCGGCACCCGGGCCTCCCAGCCGCCCGTCGCGTCGTCGCGGGCGATCGCGCCGATGTCGATCAGCGTGCGCACGACCTCCTCGATGAAGAACGGGTTGCCTTCGGTCCTGTCGTGGAGCGCCTCACGCAGCGGCGCCGAGAGCTCGTCGAGCTCGAGCAGGTTGCAGACGAGCTGAGCGGACTCGCCCGTCGACAGCGGCGCGAGGACCACCCTGGTCGTCGACGCCGGCCACTCGTCCTCTGTGCGCTCGTCGGGCTGCGGCGTCGGGCCCGCGCTGCCGGGCCGGGTCGCGCAGCAGATCAGCAACGGAGAGCGCTCGACGAGCGGGAAGAGGTGCTTGAGCAGCGCGACCGACGACGCGTCTGCCCAGTGCCAGTCCTCGAACACGAGCACGAGCGGCTGTTCGGCCGCAAGCCGCTCGAACAGGCGCAGCGCGGCCCGGAAGATCTCGCCGCCCAGCGCATCGCTCTCCTGGTCGCGCACGCGATCGGCGAACTCGTCGCGGAGGCCCAGCGACAACGCGCCGAGATAGGGCACGACGTTGTCGGCGTCGTCGGGGAAGAGGGCGGAGACCCGGTGTTCGAGCTTGCGCCAGCTCTCGTCCTCGCCGTCCTCCTCGTTGATCCCCGCATCGCGCCTGACGATCTCGACGAACGGCCAGTAGCTGATCGCGCTCCCGAACGGGATCGCCCGGCCCTCGAGCAGGCGCACATCGCGGCCTGCAGTGCGCCGGCGCAGCTCCTCGACCAGGCGCGACTTGCCGAGACCCGGCTCGCCGAAGATCACGGCCACACCGCCTTGCCCTTGCTCGAGGCGCTCGACGCAGCCTTCCAGGGCGGCCAGCTCGCGGTCGCGGCCGATGATGTCGGAGACGATCCCGCGCTCCTGCCGGACGTCGAGCGGCTCGTACGCGACCAGGCGCTCCTGCTTGTTCTTGACCGTGTACGCCCGCGGCTCGCCGTAGTCGAACAGCCTCCGCGTGGCCTCGTAGGTCGCCTCGCCGACGAGTATCTGCCCTCCCTTGGCAGCGTCCTGGAGCCGCTGGCCGGTGTTGACCGCGTCGCCGACGACGATGAACTCGCCCTGCACCGGGTCGGCCAGGGCCCCGGCGATGCCCGGCCCCGTCACGACGAGACCCGTGTTCACGCCGATGTGCAGCTCGAGCTCGCGGCCGTCGCTCAGGCGCTGCTCGTCGGCGATCGCGCGGATCCGTTTCTGCATGCCGAGCGCTGCGCGGACGGCGCGGGCCGGGTCGTCCTCGTGGGCCATCGGCGCTCCGAACACGGCGAAGAGGGCGTCGCCGATCTGCTTCTCGGTCGTGCCGCCCCAGGCGTCCACCTCTTGCTTCAGCTCGCCGATGCACGTCCGGATCAGAGCTTCCAGCTGCTCGGGGTCGAGCCGCTCGCCGAGGGCGGTGAAGCCCGAGACGTCGGCGAAGAGGACCGTGACGACGCGCCGGTCGCCGCGCCTCGGCTCCGGCCGCACGTCAATCCCCTCCCGAACTGGGCTTCTCACAACCATAGGTCCACAGGACGGCGGCGGGCACGGTCGTCTTCCCGCCGGCTCAGCTTCTCACGTAGACCCGGATCAGCGCGCCGCCGAAGAACGCCATGAATCGGAGCACGAGGCCGAAGCCGGTGAGGACCCCGCGCGGGCCGGGGCCGCCCCGCGCACGGAAGGTGGTCAGCTGGCGGAGGAGCCCGGGCAGGCTGATCCGGATCACGCCGGCGCCGACCTCCTCGCCGGAGGCCCGCGCGACGCGCGTGTAGAGGGTTGTCGTCTGACGCCACGGGTGCCAGCCGGAGGCTCTCGAAAGGAGCTTCTCGCCGTGCAGCTTCAGCGGGTGGCCCGCCCCGTCCCGAAAAGCGACGTCGTAGACCATCGTCTGCCGCGTCGGGTCGCCGCCGGCCGGGAAGAGCTGGATCACGCCGCTCTCGACCTGCAGCTTCCCCCCGAGGGCGTCGCAGCGGATCGTGCCGGACAGCTTCGCCGCGTGGCTCGGGTCGTCGAGGAAGCGGTTGACGCCGTCGAGGCTGACCGTCAGGTGTGCGCTGAGGCCCGTTCCGCTGGCGGCCCCCTCGAGCTCGCCGCGCTCGGGGTCGGCGGCGCCGAACTCGAAGTGGCCGCTCATCGTCTCGATGAAGCGCAACCGCGTCGGGTCCGGCGGCTGCGGCGCGGGCGCGCGCAGCGGGATGGAGTTCGCCGTGCACCAGTCCCGCGCCGTCCGGACTCCGAGCTCGACCGCGTTGTGCAGGGACCTGGCGCGGAAGACCATCAGGTAGTCGATCGGCACGTCGTCGTAGAGGACCTTGAGCTCGACCGGACGCGGGAACTCGCCGTCCTTGCCCGCGTTGATCGCCGCATTGCTCTTCTCGATCCGATCCGAGAGGTGCTTGAAGTTCCAGTTGGCCGCCGCCTCGACGATCTGGAAGTACTGGCGATGGAGGCCGTTCCGCCACCGGCCTGCGGTGCTGACGGTCCAGATCACCCAGAGCTCGGTCGCGCCGCGGTCGATCGCCGCCTCGAGGTTCGCGTCGGTGGCATAGACGGCGTCGATGTAGTCGTCGCCGCCGAGCGTCATCGGCGGAAACCACGTCGGCAGCGAGACGCAGGCGAGCAGCCGGTCCTCGTCCATCTGGCTCGGCGGGATCACGCGCAGCTCCTGCCGGGTGAAGTTGTAGGTGTTGAAGGTCGCCTGCCTCGGGCTGGCCCGGATCAGGTCCCAGTCGAGCCCCCACGCCTTGCGGAGGATGTTCTTGCGGAAGCGCCCGAAGGTGAGCAGCGAGCGCCAGAACCGGAGGTTCGGCCCGATCAGCTGCAGCGGCCGCGTCCGCCGCCAGGCATCGGCGATCTCCGTCCCGGTCATCCCCTGGCACCACATCGCGAGATTGAAGGTGCCGCCGCTCGCCCCGTCGGCCAGCTCGAAGGGGAGCCCCGCCTCGTCGAGCCAGACCTGGAGGACGCCGGCCTGGAAGGCGACCTTGAGGCCGCCGCCGGCGAGGATGAGCGCGCGTTTCGGCTCGGGCGCGCCGGCCGGCACGCTCACGGTCGTCCCTCCAGCCGGAGGATGCCGTCGGCGAAGCGGTCGGCGAGCGCGGCAATCGTCAGGCTGGGGTTCGCTCCGATGGGGCCGGGCAGCACCGAGCCGTCCGCCACGTGGAGGCCGGGGTAGTTGTGCACCTCGCCGGTGTGCGGGTCGACGACTCCCTCCGCCGCGGTGGCGCCCATCGGGCAGCCGCCGAGCGGATGGGCGGTGATGACCTGGTTGAGGTGCCAGAGAATGTCGTCCTTGAACTCGCCGCCCATCGCAACGGCGAGCTTGCTCATCTCCCCGCGCACGCGGTCGAAGTAGGGCTTCGCAACGTCGAACGACCACTCGATGTCCAGCAGGCCGCCGCGGAGCCGCATCGTCCCCTGCGGGAGCTCGTGCCCCATCCCGAGCAGCGGCAGCGTTCCGGCCGCGAGCTCGCGGTCGCCGACGAGCTCGGCGAGCTCGGCGCCCACGTTTCGCTCCGCGTTGCCGGTCAGGCGCTTCCAGGCCAGCTTCGCCACGGCCCGCCTGGCGGTCCAGGCGATGTGCGGGACGTCGAGCATCTCCTGGATCCAGCCGGCGAAGGCCGGGTAGCCGCCGTCCTCGAGGTAGAAGTCGCCGCCGTCGGCGGGCGCCGTGATGCGCGCGGCCATCGTGATCACCGGGCCGAGCGACGGCTCGATCTCCCGCAGGGCTCGCTTTCCGTCGACGATCTGGGTGCAGCGCGAGGCGAAGGTGAGCAGGTCGCCGTTGCCCGAGAACCGCGTCCCGAGCCGTCGCGAGATACCGGGAAAAGCGCTCCGGTTGGCGAGCAGGAGGTAGGTAGAGCCGAGCGACCCGGCCGACAGGATCAGCCGCCTGGCGAAGAGCACCTTGCGCTCGGGCGCGGAGGTGCGCTTCCGACCCTCCTCCGCCGTCGAGTGATCGACGACCTCGACCCGGAACCCGCCGCCCGGGACCGGCTCGAAGGCCTTCACCTCGTGGCGGCACCTGAGCTCGGCGCCGAGGCGCGAGGCTGCGGAGAGGTAGTTGAAGTCGAGCGAGTTCTTGCTGCCGAAGTTGCAGCCCACGTCGCACTCGCCCACCAGGCGGCAGGTGTGGCGCGGCACGCCGTGGAGGTTCGGCTCGTCCTCCTCGATCCGCTCGCCGGGCGCCTCGCCGGGGCGCGCGAACGTCACCGCGAGGTGCGGGTAGAACGCCTCCAGCCCCTGTGCCTTGGCCGCCTCCGCGAACGCCACCGTCTTCGGCGTGGTCTTCCGGTACTCGCCCGGGTACTCGGTCGGCTGAATCACGGCCTCGACCGCCTCGTAGTGCGGCACGAGGTCGGCATAGGTGACCGGCCACGAGTGGGGCCCGTTCGGCCCGGCGCCGGCGAACCAATCCTCCTCCTTCCGGAGCAGGACGTTCGCGTAGATGAGGGAGCCGCCGCCGAGCCCGCTCGAGACCAGCGCGCCGATGTGCTTGAACGACCACACGTCGAAGAACCCGTGTAACCCGTCGCTTGGATCCCACATCGCCCGCTTGAGCGCGAGCGGCGTGCGCGGAAACGAGCCGGGCGGCCACTTCTTGCCGCGCTCGAGCAGGCACACGCCGAGCCCTGCCTTGGCAAGGCGATAGGCCATCACCGACCCACCGAAGC
>Ga0315273_10002529_pt1 | contig 21635 bp, 24 predicted proteins | sample YL17G02_0_MG_FD_205753 | JGI IMG/M metagenome (GOLD analysis project Ga0315273, IMG submission 205753) | Sediment microbial communities from Yellowstone Lake, YNP, Wyoming, USA - YL17G02_0 | ecosystem: Environmental > Aquatic > Freshwater > Lake > Sediment | place: USA: Wyoming | collected... | reverse complement strand
AGCTCGGCGCGGTCGCGCTCGAGCAGCCCCAGTCGTTCCGCCTCCGCCACGAGCTCGTCGACCGGCTCGACGTACGAAAGCCGGCGTGCCAGGTCGAGCGTCGGCGCCGACACGAAGGCGAGCCTGCAGAGCAGGCTGCGGGTCCCGGGCGAGGCGGCGTTGAAGACCTCGTCGGCGAGGAAGTCGTAGAGCGCCTCCGCGGTCGGTAGCTCGGGCACGACCGAGCCGCCCGCGACCGCGGCCAGACCGGTCACGACCGGCCAGCCCCGTGTCGCCTCGAGCAGGGCGACGAGGGAGTCGTCGCGCCTCGCGCCCAGCACCGCCGCCGACTCGGTCGGCGTGAGCGCGAGCTCGCCCGCGCCGACCAACGCGACCTCGCCGTAGGTCGTGCGCCTGGCCGAGGCCCACGCCGGGTGCGTTCGGCTCGTGAGGAGGAGCCGGATTCCCGAGACCTCCGCGAGCCGGGCGAAGAACGCCTCGGCCGTCCGCGAGGCGCTGAGGTGGTGGTAGTCGTCGACGACGAGCCAGGCCTCTTCGGGCCACGCGGCGGCGCTGTCGGCGAGGATCTCGGCCACGAGCTCGGGCTCGTCCTCGGAGGCCGGGACCGCGAGCAGCCGCTGCCGCATCCGCTCGGCGGGGCCCGGAACGACCGTCTCGAGCACCCGGCCGAGGCCGAGCGCGAGCGCGGAGACGTCCGCCGAAGGGGCCGTCGCCGTGTACCACGCATGCCGGCGAGGGCCCTGCGCGAGCCACTGTCGCGCGAGCGTCGTCTTGCCGTAGCCCGCGGGTGCGACGAGCAGGATCAGCCTCGCGCTCGAGTCGTCGAGCAGGCGTGTGAGGCGAGGCCGCTTGATGATGCGGCGGCGCCCGACCGGAATCTGAACGATGCCCTCACCCATCTGCATACTCTCCGGGCGCCGCAAGCCCGAGGCCACAGGCTAGCTCGATCTGTCGCAAACTACGACTATCGGAACTGAACCCCAGCCCGCGGCCCAAGAAGCCGCGGGCTGGGTTGCCGTCAGTCCCTCGAACCGACCGGAGTCAGCGCGAGGCTCTGCGACAGGGGGTCTGCCCCTGTCAGGCTGCGGTACGCGACGGGGATCTGCCGTCGCCGTGCGACACCCAGCTTCTGGCGCAGCACGTCGCTGTGCGCCTTCGCCGTCCTGGGGGAGATGCCGAGCCGGTCGCCGACCTCCTCGTTCGAGCAGCCGGCTGCGATCAGCTCCACGACCTCGCGCTGACGCTGGGTGATGCGGGGGCTCTGGGGTTCTGACATGGCGCCAGGAAACCACCACTGCCCGAAGCCGCCTATTGACCGGAAGGCGTATTCGCCGGGTTACGCCCGCGCGACGGCGCGGCCAACGAAGCTGACCTCGTGCCCGCGGCGGTTGGCCTCGGCGAGCTCGTCCTCGTCGAGGGCGCCGATCCGCAGCAGCAGGTCGAGCTCGTCGCGCAGGTGGGTGCCCATCATCTCGGGGCCGTCGGTGGCGATCGTGAACTGGACGCCGTGGGCGACGAAGGTGCGGAAGGTCTCGCGCAGCGCGTCCTCGTCGGCGAGCGCCTTGGTGAGGAGGTTCGAGGTGGGGCAGATCTCGAGCACGATCCCCGCCTCGCGCAGCGCCGCCATCAGCTCGGGGTCCTGCGCGGCGAGGATGCCGTGGCCGATCCGGTCGGGGCGCAGCACCTCGATCACCTCGCCGATCTCCTCGCGGCCGGTGTCGCCGCCCTCCTCGCCGACGTGGATCGTCACGCCGAGCCCGGCCTCGCGGGCCGCCTCGACCATCGGCGCCACCTGGCGGTAGTCGTAGCGCGCGCCGCCCGGGCGCGGACCGGCGATGTCGACGCCGACGACCCCGCGCGGCGCCCAGGCGATCGCCTTCTCGACGATGATCGCGTTCTGCTCGGCGGTGAACGTGCGGTCCATCATCAGCAGCAGGCCGGCGCGCACCTGCGGGTACTCGAGGCTCGCCCGGTCGAGGCCGCGGATCGCGGCGAGGATGATGTGGTCGAGGTCGCGCTCGCCGCCGCGGTTCCGCTTCATCGGGTTGAAGCGCACCTCGAGCGTCGTGATCCGCTGCGACCGGTAGGCGCCGCCGATCGCGCTGTGCACCGACCGCTCGACCGCGAGCGGGCTCGACTGGATCAGCTCCGTCCAGTGGTAGATCGCGTCGAGCGCGTCGAGGTTCGGCACCCCGCGCGGGTCGGAGATGGTCACGAGCCGCTCGAACTCCCAGTAGTCCTTGACCGGGAGCGAGATCCCCTGCTCGTGCGCGAGGCTCCAGAGGATGTCGGAGGCGACCGAGCCGCCGAGGTGCGTGTGGAGCTCGGCGAGGCCTTCCATGCTTCGAGTCTAACCCGCGCGCTCGACGGGATTTGCGAGCTGGCTCTCGACGAGCGCGACGGCGAGCTCCACGGCGTCGGCGAGCCGCTGCGGGTCGACGAGGTCGGGCGTATCGGTCGGCAGGTGGTACTCGTCGTAGGGGAAGTGGAGGATCGACGCGGCCGGGATCCCGGCCTGCGCGAAGGGCAGGTGGTCGGTGCCGGCCTCCCCGCCGAGCTCGGTCACGACCTCGTAGCGGTCGTAGAGGCCGAGCCCGCGCGCCGTCTCCTTCGCGAGCTCGAGCAGCGCCTCGGGCGCGCACAGGAGCTCCAGGCTCTCGCCGTGGCCGATGCAGTCGAGGTTGACCATGCCGACGATGCGGCCGAGCTCGTCGCGCGCCTTCGCCTCGCCGACGTAGTGCTTGGCGCCGAGCAGCCCGACCTCCTCCGCGCCGAAGGCGACGAAGGCCAGCGAGCGCGGGTGCTCGCGCCCGGCGAGCCGCGCGGCCACCTGCAGGAGCCCCTCGACGCCGGTCGCGTTGTCGATCGCGCCCGGGCCGCGCCACACCGAGTCGTAGTGGGCGCCGACGACGACCGTCTCCTCGCTCGCGCCGGGCAGCTCGGCGATCACGTTGCGCTCGCGCAGGCCGGGGACGAAGCGGCCCGAGACCACGAGGCGCGCGTGCATTCCGTCGCGGAGCCGCGCGGCGTCGGCCGGCGAGATGTAGGCGGTCGGCGGCGTGGTCGCGTACCCACCGCTCTGCATGAAGGGGACCGCGCCGGTGCCGAAGGGGCTGCGCCGCAGCCGTCCCTCCTCGCCGACCGAGAAGATGCCGTCCGAGAGCCGGCGCACCTCGCCCTCGACCTCGCCGGGGTGCGCGTACATGCACGGGCCGGCCTCCCAGCGCTCGCCGTCCACCTCGAGCAGCGGCTCGTCGGCCTCGTAGCCGAGCAGCGGGAACTCCTGGAAGCGCGGCTCGAGCCCGAGCGCGGCGAAGGCGCCGGCGACCGCGTGCGCGGCCCGCTCGGCCTCGGGCGTCCCGCACCGGCGGACGCCGATCTCGACCGAGAGCGTGCGGAGCAGCTCCACGACGAGCGAGTCTACGACCATTAGGGTCCGCTCCATGAAGGTGGGGATCGTGGTGCCGTTCTCGTGGACCTTCTGGGGCGCCGTGAACGAGCACGCCGAGCTCCAGGCTGCCGCGCTGCGCCGGCTCGGGGTCGACAACCGGACGCTGATCGGCAACGACCCGGCCGGCCAGTTCACGCGCGTGCTGCACCCGCGCGTCGCGCGCCAGGGCGAGCCGCCGCCCGACGTGATCCCGGTCGGCCGCTCGGTGATCGTGCCCGCGAACGGCTCGCTCCCGAACATCGTGCTCAGCCCCCGCTCGTTCTACCGCATCCGCGCCGCGCTCGAGCGCGAGCGCTTCGACGTGCTGCACCTGCACGAGCCGATGACCCCGGCGACCTGCATCCTCGTGCTCGCGCTCGCGCGAACGACGCCGGTCGTGGCGACCTTCCATGCGAGCGGCAACCTCGGCTGGATGCGGGGGGCGAGGCACGTGTGGCGCCCGGTGCTCGGCAACATCGACTACCGCATCGCCGTCTCGAAGATGGCCGCGGACTCGGCCGCGCGGTGGCTCCCCGGCGAGTACCACGTGATCCCGAACGGGGTGCTGATCCCGCCGACGGCCGACCCGGCCGGGCGCGAGCACCGGATCCTGTTCGCCGGGCGGCACGAGCCGCGCAAGGGCCTGCGCGTCCTGCTCGAGGCCTGGCCGGAGGTGCGCCGCCGGACCGGCGCCCGCCTGGCGATCGCCGGCGCCGATCCGCTCGCCGTGCGGCTGCTGCTCTCGCGCATGCGCCTCCCCGACGAGGGGATCGACATCCTCGGCTTCCTCTCGCAGGAGGACCTCACGGCCGAGCTCTCCTCGGTGAAGGCGCTCGTCGCGCCCTCGCTCGGCGGCGAGAGCTTCGGCATGGTGCTGACGCGCGCGTTCGCGTGCGCGACGCCGGTGGTCGCCTCCGACATCACCGGCTACCGTGACGTGATGACGCCGGACACCGGGCTGATGTGCCCGCCGGGTGACCCTCGCGCCCTCACCGGGGCGATCGAGTCGCTGCTCGCCGACGAGCCGCGGCGCGAGGCGCTCGGCGCGGCGGCACGGCAGGTGGCGATCTCCAACTACTCCTGGGACGACATCGGGCGGCGCCTGATCTCGGTCTACGAGCAGGTGCTGGCGGCCTGATGCGCGCGTTCTTCGGCCGCCCGCTCACGCGGATCGGGTTCGTCGTGCTCGCCGGCGCGGGGGTGATCGCGCTGCTGTGGTGGCGCGGGCCGAACACGCACACGATCGCGAACGCGTTCTCCAACGTGACGTGGAAGTGGGTGCTCGTCGCACTCGGCTTCAACCTCCTCTCGATCGTCGCGCGCGCGCTCGCGTGGAAGACCGTGATCGACGCCGCGATGCCCGAGCCGAGGCCGCGGTTCCGGCTCGTCTTCTCGGCGTTCTCGGTCGGCCTGTTCGCGAACGCGGTCCTGCCCGGGCGCGTCGGCGAGCTCGCGCGCGTCGGCGTGCTCACGCGGCGGATGCCCGGGCGGAAGGGGCTCTGGGCGACCCTCGTCGGCACGGTCTTCGCGCACCGCGTCTTCGACCTCGTGCCGGTGCTGATCCTCGTCGTCTACGTCGTGTTCTTCGCCAAGATCCCGGCCTGGGCGGTGACGAGCCTGATCGTCGTCGTCGCCGTCGGGATCGCCCTCTTCACGTTCGCCTTCGCCAGCGCGCGGCTGCATCACGGCGCGCGGCTGGAGGGGCTCGGCTCCGTCCGCCGCGTGGTCACGATGGGCCGCCACGGGCTCGGCGTGATGCGCGCGGGCTGGCCGGCGGTGCTCGCGGTCTCGTTCCAGTGCCTCGGCTGGCTCTTCCAGCTGCTCGCGGTCTACACCGCGATGCGCGCCTTCGACATCCACGCGCCGCTGCCCGCGGCGGGGCTCGTGCTGGTGCTGATGAACGTGGCGACGATCTTCCCGCTCTGGCCGGGGAACGTCGGGCTGATGCAGGCCGCCGTGGCCCTGCCGCTCGTGTCGTACGGCGTCCCCTACTCGAAGGGCTTCGCGTTCGGGATCGGCCTGCAGGCGATCGAGGCGTCGGTCGGGATCGGGATCGGGCTGATCTTCCTCGCGCACGAGGGGATCTCGCTCGCGACGCTGCGCGGGATGCCGGGCGCCGAGCGGGCCGACGAGACGGTCGACGAAGAGGAAGGGATGGTCGAGGACGATGCCGGACGCCCGCGCGATCGCGTGCCCGGCTAGCCTCAAGGGCGTCCTCGGCGCCGCGGAGGCGGCCGCCGCGCTCGCGGAGGGGCTCTCGACGTGGGCCGACGCCGTCGAGCTGCCGGTCGCCGACGGCGGCGAGGGGACGGCCGACGCGCTCTACCGCGCGCGGGGCGGGCGCTGGCACGAGGCGACGGTGGCGGATGCCTTCGGCGCTCGGCGGCGGGCGCGGTGGCTCGAGCTGCCCGACGGGACCGCCGTCGTCGAGGCGGCCGAGGCGGTGCCGCTCGACCCGGAACGGCTCGACCCGCTCGCGGCCTCGAGCCGCGGCTTCGGCGAGCTCATCCTCGCCGCCGCGGGCGCCCGCGCGCTGCTCCTCTGCCTCGGCGGCACCGCGGTGGTGGACGGCGGCGCGGGGCTGCGCGAGGCGCTCGACCAACTCCCGGCTCGCACGAGGGTCGCCTGCGACGTCCAGAGCCCGCTCCGCGACGCGGCCCGCCTGTTCGCGCCGCAGAAGGGGGCGAGCCCCGCGCAGGTCGAGCAGCTCGAGGCGCGCCTGCTCGCAATGCCGGAGCTCCGTCCCTACGCAGAGCTGCCGGGCGCGGGCGCCGCGGGCGGGCTCGGAGCGGCGCTCGCTTCGCTCGGCGCCGAGCTCGTCCCCGGAGCCGAGCTCGTGCTCGACGCGATGGGTTTCGACCCGCGCGGCGCCGCCCTCGTGGTCACGGGGGAGGGGACGGTCGACCGCACGACGGCCGAGGGCAAGGCGCCCGCCGTCGTCGCCCGGCGGTGCCGCGAGGCGGGGGTGCGCTGCGTCGTCTTCGGCGGCCGCGTCGTCGAGCCGCTGCCCGGGGTGGAGACGGTCGCGCTCTCGGGCGACCCGGCCCGCGCACGGGAGGATCTCGTCGCGCTAGGCGTCCGGCTTCGCTAGCTCTTCGATCTTGCCGTGGGCGGCGTCGAGCTTCTCGCGGCAGAAGCGGTAGAGGAGCTCGCCGCGCTCGGAGAGCTCGGTCAGCTGCTCGAGCTCCGCCTCGCCCCGCTCGAGCTTGTCCACGATCGCCTCCAGCTCCTTTTGCGCGGCTTCGAAGGTAAGCGCCTCGTCGCTCACTCGACCACCGCCCCGAAGCCGCCGTCGCCCACCTCGACCTCGATCCGTTCGCCCGCCGAGACCGCGGCCGCCGAGCGCAGGATCGCGTCGCGGGCGCGCACGATTGCGTAGCCGCGGCCGAGCGTCGCGCGCGGCGAGAGCGCGCGCAGGCGGCCGGCCGTCGCCTCGAGCCGCGCGTGCTTGCGCTCGACCGCGAGCGCGGGCGCGCGGCGCAGCCTGTCGTGGGAACGCACGAGGCGCTGCTCCTGCGTCTCGAGAGTGCGCCGCGCGCCGCGCTCGACGCCGGCACGGGTGCGCTCGAGCCGCTCCAGCACCTCCGCCAGGTCGGGCACCACGAGCTTGCCGGCCGCGGTCGGCGTCGAGGCGCGAACGTCCGCGGCCAGGTCGCAGAGCGGCGTGTCCTGCTCGTGGCCGACCGCCGACACGACCGGCACGGGGCACGCCGCGACCGCGCGCACGACCGTCTCGTCGCTGAACGGGAGCAGGTCCTCGAAGCTCCCGCCGCCGCGGGTGAGAATGATCACGTCGACCTCGGGCAGGCCGGCCACGAGCTGCAGCGCCTCGACGATCCCCGCCGCGGCGCGCGCGCCCTGCACGAGCGTCTCGGCGACCACGATCCGCGCCGGCGGAAACCGCGTCGTGATCGTCGTCAGCACGTCCTGCTTCGCGGCCGCGTCGGTGCCGGTCACCAGCCCGATCCGCCTCGGCAGGAACGGGAGCGGCCGCTTGCGCCCGGGCGCGAAGAGGCCCTCCGTCGCGAGCTTCTTCTTCAGGCGCTCCAGCGCCGCGAGGTGCTCGCCCAGGCCGAAGCGCTCGATCGTCGCCGCCCTGAACGAGAGCTCGCCGCGCGCCTCGTACAGCTCGGCGCGGCCGTGGGCATGGACGCGCTCGCCGTCGGCGAGGTCGAGCTCGAGCCTGTCGAACCGGTCGCGCCGGATGACGACCGGGAGCGTGGCACCGCTCTCGGGATCCTTGAGCGTGAGGAACACCGTCTGCCACGCGGGGCTGCGGCGCAGCTCCGTCACCTCGCCCTCGACCCAGACCGCCGGCAGGCGCGAGAGCCACGAGGCGATCCCGCGGCTGAAGGCGGGGACGCTGTAGACCTTGCGGTCGCCGTAGACGATCGGCTCGACCTTCACGCGGCCGAGCCTAGCGCGTCGGGCTCTAGAGCAGGATCTCGGCGGCCGTCTCGGGCGCGCAGCCTTTGGTGACGAGCTCGACCGCGCCGTGGAGGTCTGCGCTGCTGCCGGCGAGCCGCTCGGCGAGCGGCAGAGGGTAGCCGGCCTCGATCAACACGTGCAGGCGCCAGCTCTCGACCTTGGCCTGCTCGCCGCCTTCGTGCTCGATCGTGTGAGTCATCTCGTTCATTCGCGTGTTGTTCCCGATTCCCTAGACGAACCCTGCCGTGAAATGTTGGCGGGAACCGAACGCTTCCTAGGCGCGGGGCCGCTCGGTTGCCTGAAGCGTCTGGTCGACCCGGCGCTGCAGTTCGTGCAGGCGGGCCTCGAGCACGTTTCGCTCCGCCTCGCCGTCGGCCGCGAGCTCGCGGAGATGGCCGCGGAACTCCTCTTCGGCCTCGGCGAGGCGGCGCTCGATCGCGGCGACGGAGTCCTCGCGTTGCCGCTCGAGCCCGGACGCGATCTGGGTCTGCCGCTTCTCGAGCCGCTGCTCGCCGGCGTCCGCAACCTGGGTGAGACGCGCGCCGAGTGCCGCCTCGGCCTGCCGGGCGAAGTTCGCGACCGCGCGGTCGAGCTCGCGCGAGAGCCGCTGCGCCGCGCCCTCCCGCGCCGCTTTCACCTCATCGGCGAACTGGAGCAGGGCCGCCTCCGAGAACCGCGTCGCGGCGCGCTCGACCGCGCGCTCGAGTGCTTCGACCTGCCGCCGCTCGACCTCGGCGAGGCTCGCCTTCAGCCGCGCCGCAACCTCCACTTCCTCGCGCTCGAGCTGCTCGGCGACCGACCGCTCGCGCCGCCGGAGCCGTTCGGCCAGCTCGTCGAGGGCGCGTCGCCGCTCGATCGAGTAGCTCTCGACCTCGGCCGTCGCGGCCGCGATCGCCTCCTGCGTCGCGTGCGAGATCTCCTCCCGCAGGCGCAGTGCCCCGAGGCGTTGTTCCTCGCTGTCGGCGACGAGGTGCTCCGCGCCGGCCGTGATTCGCGACTCAGCCTCGGCGAGCATGGCGCCCTGGCGCTCGCCGAGCCGGGCGAGCTGGTCGGCGAGCCGCACCTGCGAGCGGTCGAGGTCCTCGGCCCATTCTGCGAGCCGCTGCTCGACGCGCTGCTGGACCTCGGCGACCGCGCGGGTCAGCTCGTCGGCGGCCATGCGCTCGCGCTCGGCGAGGCGGCGCCGGTGGTCCTCGGCGGCGCGCCGCTCCTCGTCGGCGAGCAGGGAAGCCGAGTCGGCGCGAGCGCGTGCGAGCGTCCGCTCGAGCTCGGCGGCGCGGTCCGCGGTCTCCTGCTCGACCAGCGCCGCGAGGCGCTGCTCGGCCCGGTCGATCTCGGCGTCGACCGCGCGGGTGCGCGCGACCGCCCGTGCGAGCACCGCCGCTGCGGCGATCGCGGCGGCGCAGACGGTGATCCCGCCCGCGGCGATCCCGCGCTCCCTCCCCGGCTGGAGCGCGAACGAGGCCCACGCTGCCGCAGCGAGCGCGGCGACGAGGCCGGCGAGCACCGTGAGCGGGCGCGGCCCCACCCGGCCGAGCGAGGCGACGGCAAGTGCGGCAACCGCGGCGACTGCGCTCACGGCGAAGACGAGCTCTGCGGCGGTGGCGAGGTTCACGCGCTCATCGTACGGCGTGCTGGAGCAGGAGGGCCGCGCCGAGCGCAACCGTCGCAAGCGTCAGCAGGCGCAGCGCGCCCTCGGCGCCGGCGGTCAGCGCCGCGGGCGTGACCGGCTCCTCGCGCCCGTCGCGCCAGACGAGCGTCCCCTCGACCGACTCGAGCCGCCGCCGCACCGCGCGCACCGGGGTCGAGAGCCGCCGCTGCGCGAGGCTGAGCAGCGCCGCGAAGGCGGCCGCGACGACGGCGTCGGCCCGCAGGCGCCCCGTCATCGCAAAGTACGCGGTCAGCACCGGGAAGGCGCCCCAGGCGAGCGCGAACCAGAGATCCGAGTGGAAGAGGCCGCCGAAGAGCTCGAGGTTGTAGGCGATCACGGAGAAGCAGCCGAAGGCCACGAACGCCAGCAGCCAGAGGCTGAAGCCGAACGCGAGCGTGACGCCGATCGCGGCGGCGGCGGCGATCGAGACGGCCGCGAGGGCGATCAGGGTCGTGTCGGAGATCCGCGTCTGCAGGGGGCGGCCGTTCAGCTCGTCGAGCGCGTGAGCGCCGATCCCCATCGCGAGGAAGAAGGCGGCGAACGTCCAGGCGAGGCGCGTCCCGTCGAGGTTCGCGGCGAGCCCGGCGCCGACCGCGACATAGCTCAGGTGCCAGAGCGTGTAGGGCGGATGGAGGAGCGTGACGTAGTCGCGCCAGCCGCCCGGGCTCAGGGCATAGAACGCAGGTTTCACGCCTTCCGCCCCCAGATCACGACCCCGCCGCCGAGGCTCATCCGCCGCGCGCCGACCTGCTCGATTCCCGCCGCGCGCCACAGGGCGAGCACGCGCGCCGGCGGGTACTGGGCCCAGAAGTCGCGGATCGAGGGGCCGAGGAAGCTGCCGACCTCGTGCCAGCCCGGCGAGATCGCGCGCCCGGCGAGCGGCAGCCCGACCCGCACGTAGAGCTCCCAGAGCGGACGCCACAGGCCGTGCGGGACGGCGAACTCGAGCGAGGCGATCGTCCCGCCCGGCTTCACGACGCGCGCCAGCTCCTCGAGCGTCGCGGCGGGGTCGGGCACGTAGCGCAGCAGGTAGGTGAAGCTGAGCGCGTCGAAGGACGCGTCCGGGAAGGGCAGTGCGTCGGCCGTCGCCTCGACGAGCTCGACCCCGCCCGGCAGCCTCCTGCGAGCCTCGGCGAGCATCTCGGCGCTCTGGTCGAGGCCGACCACCGTGCAGCCCGTGCGTGCGATCAGCTCGCGGGCCACCGCGCCGGTTCCCGTGGCGACGTCGAGCACGCGGTCGCCCGGCCCTGCCTCGATGTGCGAGACCAGCTCGTGCCGCCAGCGCGGGTCCTGTCCGAACGAGAGCAGCGCTGCGTAGCGGTCGTACGTGGGGCCGAGCGGCGCGAAGAGCGTTCGGGCGTCCACTGCGGCGAGTCTATGCTGAGCGTGTGAGTTTGAGCGAGGAGCTGGACCGGATCGCGGCCGCGGCGGCAGCCCACGCGGAGGACGGCGAACGGGTCGCGGGCGTGCTCGCGGCCGAGCCGGACGACGGCGTGCGCGTCTACCTCTGCGCCTTCGAGCGGGACGAGTCGCGCAGCTGGCTCGCCCTCGACGGGCGCGCGCGTCCCGTCGAGGACCGGGAGCTCGTCCGCGAGGCCGCCGAGCTCGCCGCGCTGTGCGAGCTCGCCGAGGAGCTCTCCGGGGGCGGCGATCTCGACGAGCTGCGCCAGGTGCTCGTGCGCCTGCGCCTGACCGAGGGCCCACAGGGGATCGAGGAGGCAGAGGAGGCCGCGCTAGCGCTCGAGGCCGCGGTCGGTCGGCCGCCGCGGGTCGCCACGTTCGCCTACCTCGACGCCGTCGGCGTCGCCACGCGCCGCCTCGAGCAGGCCCTCGGCGACGGCGCGTCCTCGCCGTTCGCGCAGGCGATGCAGCTTGCGGCCGGCGCGGTGGCCGAGCTCGCCGACGAGGTCGAGCGGCAGTACCGTGACCCAAAGGAGGACTGAGATGGAAGGTGGATTCGGATTCCCGCTCGGGGGCGACCCCGAGGACCTGCTCAAAGGGCTGCGCGAGTTCGCCGAGCAGCAGGCCGAGTCGGTGCAGGAGGCGCAGCGCGAGCAGTTCGCGACGCTGACGCTGAACACTGCGGTCGATCTGACCAGCGCGGCGCTGAAGCGGATGGAGGTCTCCGGTACGGTCGACGAGCAGGCGATCGCGCTCCGCGACGCGATGCGGGTGCTCTTCCCCGAGGCGGTCGCGCTCGTGAGCGCCGCGCGCCAGGGTTTCATGCGAGAGCGCTGAAGCGTTAGGCTCGCGCCCGCCGGTGAGCCTCCTAGACAAAGCGATCGTCCGGATGCTGCCGGCCGTGCCCAAGCCGGTCGTGCAGCGGATCTCGTCGCGCTACATCGCCGGGCCCGACCTCGCAGACGGGATCCGCACCGTGCGATCGGTGAACGCGGCGGGGAAGCTCGCCACGGTGGACGTGCTCGGCGAGGAGATCCGCGACGCGGAGGCGACCCATGCGTTCGTCCGCGCCTACCGCGAGACGCTCGCCGCGATCGAGCGCGAGGGTCTCGACGCCAACATCAGCGTCAAGCTGACCGCGCTCGGGCTCGAGCTCGACCTCGGTCTCTGCCGCGAGAACCTCGAGACGGTCGTCGCGGACGCGGCCGGGCGCGGCACCTTCGTCCGCATCGACATGGAGGACTCGAGCTGCACCGACGAGACGCTGCGGCTCTACCGCAGGCTGCGCGAGGCCGGGCACGACAACGTCGGCGTCGTGCTCCAGTCGTACCTCCGCCGCACGGTGGACGACGTGCGCGCGCTCGCCGACCTGACGCCGAACGTGCGCCTGTGCAAGGGGATCTACGTCGAGCCGGAGGAGGTCGCCTACCACGACCCCGAGGCGGTGCGCGCGAACTTCGTGCGCGCGCTCGACGAGCTGCTCGCCTGCGGCGCCTATGTCGGCGTCGCGACCCACGACGAGTGGCTGATCGGCGAGTCGCTGCGGCGCGTCGAGGGGATGCCGCCGGAGGCGTACGAGTTCCAGATGCTGCTCGGCGTGCGCGAGCAGCGCGCGGACGCGCTCGTCGCGGCCGGAAACCGGCTGCGCGTCTACGTCCCGTACGGCAAGCAGTGGTATGCGTACTCCGTCCGCCGGCTGCAGGAGAACCCGGCGATGGCGGGGATGATGGCGAAGGCGACGCTTGGCCGCCTCGTCGGCCGCTGATCTGTCGTAGGCTGCGCGGGTAGCCAAAAGGAGGACAGAGATGAGCGAGCCGTTCAAGGGCGTGGTCAACGTCGACATCCGGGACTCGACGCCGGACTGGGAGCCGTTCGAGCCGCCCAAGGCGCCCGAGGGCGCACCGAGCGTGGTCTACATCGTGCTCGACGACGTGGGCTTCAGCGCGATGAGCTCCTACGGCGGGCCGATCCCGACGCCGAACATCGACAAGCTCGCTGCCGAGGGCGTCCGCTACACGCAGTTCCACACGACGGCGCTCTGCTCGCCGACCCGCGCGTGCCTTCTGACCGGGCGCAACCACACCCGCAACAGCATGGCCTGCATCACCGAGGCGGCGATCGGGTTCCCGAACGCGAGCGGCACGATCCCGCCCGAGAACGGGATGCTGTCGGAGATCCTGGGCGAGCGCGGCTGGAACACCTACATGGTGGGCAAGTGGCACCTCTGCCCCGAGGACGAGATGAACCTCGCCTCGACGCGGCGCAACTGGCCGACCGGCAGGGGCTTCGAGCGCTGGTACGGCTTCCTCGGCGCCGAGACCAACCAGTGGTACCCGGATCTCGTCTACGACAACCACCTCATCGACCAGCCGAAGTCGCCGGAGGAGGGCTACCACCTGAGCGTGGACCTCACGGACAAGGCGATCGAGTTCGTCCGCGACTCGAAGTCGATCGCGCCCGAGAAGCCCTTCTTCCTCTACTACGCGCCCGGCGCCTGCCACGCGCCGCACCACGTCCCGCAGGAGTGGGCGGACAGGTTCAAGGGGCAGTTCGACATGGGCTACGAGGTGCTGCGCGAGCAGACGCTCGCCCGGCAGAAGGAGCTGGGCATCGTCCCGGAGGACACCGAGTTGCCGCCGATCAACCCGATCGGGACGCCCGACACCAGAACCGGCCCCGACGGGAAGCCCTTCCCGATGACGGACTTCACCCGGCCCTGGGACTCCCTCTCGGACGAGGAGAAGGCGCTCTTCTGCCGCATGGCCGAGGTCTACGCGGGGTTCCTCGCGCATGCCGACGACCAGATCGGGCGGCTGCTCGACTTCCTCGAGGAGTGGGGCTGGCGCGAGAACACGCTCGTGATGCTCGTCTCCGACAACGGCGCCTCGGGCGAGGGCGGCCCGAACGGCTCGGTCAACGAGATGAAGATCACCAACGGCATTCCCGACAACATCGAGGACAACCTGCCGCTGCTCGACGAGCTCGGCGGAACGAGGACGTACAACCACTATCCGAACGGCTGGGCGATGGCGTTCAACACGCCGTTCAAGATGTGGAAGCGCTACGAGTACAACGGCGGCACGTGCGACCCGTGCATCGTCTCGTGGCCGGCCGGGACGAAGTCGAAGGGCGAGATCCGCCACCAGTACCACCACGCGGTGGACCTCGTGCCGACGGTGCTGGACGTGCTCGGCGTCGAGGCGCCCGGGGTGATCAAGGGCCACGTCCAGAGCCACTTCGACGGCGTCAGCATGCGGTCGAGCTTCGACCACCCGAAGGTGCCGTCGACGAGGTCGACGCAGTTCTACTCGATGCTCGGCTCGCGGGCGATCTGGCACGAGGGCTGGAAGGCGGTCACGAACCACCCGACGATCGCCGGCTGGAGCAACTTCAACGACGACGAGTGGGAGCTCTACAACACCGAGGTCGACCGCTCCGAGATGCACGACCTCGCCGCCGAGCATCCGGACAAGGTGCGCGAGCTCGTCAACCTCTGGTTCGCGGAGGCGGGCGCCAACGGCGCGTTCCCGCTCGACGACCGCTCGGCGCTGGAGATCCTCACCACGCCCAGGCCGGTGCTCTCGCCGCCGCGCAACCGCTACGTCTACTTCCCCGACACGGCCGAGGTGCCGGAGTCGCAGGCGGTCAACCTCCGCAACCGCTCCTATGCGATCGGCGCGCTCGTCGACATCCCGGCTCCCGGGGCCGAGGGCGTGCTCTTCGCGCACGGCTCGCTGTTCGGCGGCCACGCGCTCTACGTCAAGGAGAACCGGCTCCACTACGTCTACAACTTCGTCGGCATGGTGCAGCAGCACGTCGTGGCGGACGAGGAGCTTCCCACCGGCGAGAACCTGATCCTCTCGGCGTCGTTCGACAAGGAGGGCGAGGACCCGCCGGGGATCTCCGTCGGGACGCTCTCGCTGTGGCACGCCGACAAGAAGGTCGGCGAGGCGAAGATCAAGACGCAGCCGGGCAAGTTCACGATCGGCGGCGAGGGGCTCTGCATCGGGCGCGACGGAGGGTCCGGCGTGACGGAGGACTATCCGGGGACCGAGCCCTGGTCGTTCACGGGCGGCACGATCCGTCGGGTCGCGGTGGACGTCAGCGGTGAGCCGTACCTGGACCTCGAGCGCGAGGCCGCCGCGCTGCTGATGCGCGAATAGACGAGCTCAGCCGCCGGTGGCAGCGCGGATCAGCGCGGCCACCGGCGGCAGGAACGCGGGCTCGATCGTGTGCGGCATCGGCGCCTCGCGGTAGAGCACCTCCGCACCGGCGGCCTCGAGCAGCTCCTTCGCCTCGCGGCCGTACTCGACCGGGACCACGTCGTCGTAGGCGCCGTGCCCGATCGCGACGGGCGGCAGCGCCCGGTCGAGGTCGAGCGAGAAGCCGGGCACTTCCGGCACGAAGCCGCTCAGGCAGACGAGCGCCGCGGGCGTGGAGCGGCCCTCGCCGAGCGCGAGCGCATAGGCCATCACCGCGCCCTGCGAGAAGCCGCCGAGCACGAGCCGCTCGGCCGGGAACGGCAGCGCGTCGAGCCACGCCGAGACCTCGGCGAACGTCGAGGTGAACGTGGCCGGGTCGGGCGTCGGGATCCCGGCGAGCCGGTACCAGTGACAGCCGGGCATGTAGTCGAAGGTGAGCGGGCCGCGCGGGGTCAGCCCGAGCAGGCGCCGCTCCGGGTCGAGCGCGTCGAGCAGCGGGTAGAGGTCGTGCTCGCTCGTGCCGCGGCCGTGGCAGAGGACGAGCGCGCCCGCCGGCTCGCCCTCGGCCTCGCGGACGAGGTGGATCACGCCGGCTTCACCGCGTGCAGGAGGAAGTCGCCGGGCACCCGCGCGTCGAGGTGGCGGAACTCGGACTTCCGCGCGGGGTACTCCTCGAGCGCGCGGAGCTCGAGCCCGGCGCGCGAGACCGCGGTCACGACCTGCCCGAGCCGCCAGAAGCGCTCGTGCTTCTCCTCGCTCGGCTGCTCGCCCTCGAGCTGGAAGTGGCTCCAGCCGCTGCTGACGAGGATCGACTCGTCGAAGTAGTCCTCGCGCCAGTGCATCATCGGGTCGACGCACGCCGCCACCGGGTGCTCCTCGTAGAGCAGGAAGTCGCCGCCCGGGCGCAGCGCGGCGACGATCCCGGCCGACCATCTGTCGATGTCGTGGATCCAGACGAGGACGCCCGTCGCCGTGTAGACGAGGTCGAAGCGGCCGCGGCGCAGCTCGGGCGGCAGCGCCTGCACGTCGCCCTGCACCCAGACGATCGACGGGCTGCGCTCGCGCGCGACCTCGAGCGCCGCCTCGGAGATGTCCACTCCGGTCACGACCGCGCCGAGCTCGGCCAGCTCGCTCGACGACTCGCCGGTGGCGCACTGGAGGTGGAGCACCCGCTTGCCGGTGAGGTTGGCGAGCGAGCGGCGCACCGGGTCGGGCAGCCCGAGCTCGCCCGCCATCGCCTCCGCGCGGCGGCGATGGATCTCGTCCCACGCTCTCCGGTTGTGGTCGGTCGGCTCCATCTCAGGCCAGCAGGGAGTAGCCGCCGTCGACGATCAGCGTCTGCCCGCGGATCATCTCCGCGTCCGGGCCGGCGAGAAAGGCGACCATTCCCGCCATGTCGTCGGGGGTGACGAGGCGGCCCGCGGGGGTCCGCTCGACCATCGCGAGCATCGCGTCCTTGTTGGGGAAGAAGTCGAGCGCCTCGGTGTCGACCACGCCCGCCGAGACCGCATTGACCCGGATCTCGCGCGGGGCGAGCTCGACGGCGAGGTAGCGGACGATCGACTCGAGCGCCGCCTTCGAGGTGCCGACGAGGATGTAATTCTCGAGCACGCGCTGCGCGCCGAGCGAGGAGATCGCGACGATCGAGGAGCCGGCGGGCATCTGCGGCGCCGCGGCGCGGGTGAGCGAGATGAGCGCGCGGGCATTCGCGTGGAGCGTCCAGTCCCAGTGCTTGTCCTCGGTCTCCAGGGCAGGCCGGATCACCCCGGTCGCGGCGTTGTGGACGAGCACGTCGAGCGGCCCGAGCGCCGCGACCAGCTCGACGACCTTGTCGGAGGCGACGCTGCCGCGCACGAGCACCGGCTCGGCGCCGGCGGCGCGGAGCTCCTCGGCGGTCGCCTCGGCCGCCTCGTCGTTGCGCAGGTAGCCGATCGCCACCCGCGCCGCGCCGAGCTCGGCGAAGCGGAGCGAGATCGCCCGCCCGATCCCCCGCGAGCCGCCGGTCACGAAGACCGACTTCCCGGCGAAGCTCATTGCCGCCGCGGCAGCGGGTCGTCGGCGGGCGCGGAGCTCGGGAGCTCCTCCCAGCCGAGCCGCGTGCGCGGCTCGCGCGCGCCCTCCACGGCCTTCGACGACGCATGCCCGAGGCGGTCGAGCAGCTCCATCTTCCCCTCGCCGTGGCGGCGCACCGGATCGTCCGCAGGCAGCCCCTCGATCAGCTCGCCGATCCGCGCCCGCAGCTGGTAGGCGAAGTGCGGCGTCGCGGGGCCGGCAAGGGCGTCGATCTGCTCGATGGTGGGGCCGGGCATCGCCCGAAAACCCTACATCGGGGACAGGCCGAGCCGGTAGGGTCGAGTGGATGCGCCGAGTCTCGACCGTCGACCTGATGTTGCTGGCGACGGTGCTGCTCTGGGCGCTGAACTTCACGGTCACGAAGTACGTGCTCACCCACGGCTTCCAGCCGCTCGCGTACTCCTCGCTCCGCTACGGGATCGCCACCGCCATCTTCGCGACCTATACCGCCCGCCGCGAGGGCTGGGTCCCGGTGCGCCGCCGCGACTGGACGCTGCTGCTCGTCGCAGGCGGGGTCGGCATCTGGCTCAACCAGATCACCTACAGCTATTCGATCAAGCTGACGACCGCCTCGACGGTCGCGCTGATCCTCGGGATCACGCCGATCTTCGTCGCGCTCGGCGCGTGGGCGGTCGGGCTCGAGCGCCTCCCCGGCCGGTTCTGGTTCGCCGCAGCCGTCTCGTTCCTCGGCGTCGCGCTCGTCGCCGCGGGCTCGGGCAGCAGCATCTCGGGCAGCGTCGTCGGCGACCTGCTCGCCGTCGCCACGGCCGCGTCGTGGGCCGCCTACAGCCTGATCGTCGCGCCCCTGATGCGGCGCCACTCGCCGTTCCGGATCAGCGCGATCGTGCTCGTCGTCGGCTGGATCCCCCTCGTGATCACCGCGTTGCCCCAGCTTGCGACCCAGAACTTCGACCTGCCGTGGCAGGTCTGGGCCTGTCTCGCCTACGCCGTGCTCGGGCCGCTCGTGATCACCAACGTCCTCTGGTTCACCGCGATCTCGCGCGTCGGGCCCTCGCGGGCGACGCTGTTCGCCAACGTGCAGCCGTTCTTCGCCGCGCTGATCGCCGTCGTGATCCTCTCCGAGCCGCTCTCGTGGCTCCAGGTCACGGGCGGCGCGGCGATCGGGCTCGCGCTGATCCTCTCCCGCATGCAGCAGCGGGTGCCTCCCGAGCCGCTCGCCGACTGATGAGCCTCGCCGCCCGCCTCGCGAGCACACCGCCCGGCTACCGCTTCTCGATCGGGCGGATCCTGGCGATCTATGCGGGGCTGATGGTGACGCTGATGCTCGCGGCGCTCGACCAGACGATCGTCGCCACCGCGCTGCCGAGGATCGTCTCCGACCTCGGCGGGCTCACGAGCTACACGTGGGTGTTCACCGCGTACATGCTCACGAGCACGGTCGCGGTGCCCCTCTGGGGGAAGCTCGGCGACGTCTACGGGCGCCGGCCCCTGATCCTCGCCGCGATCGTGATCTTCCTCGTGGGCTCGGCGCTCTGCGGGCTCGCGCACACGATGTTCCAGCTCGTGGTCTTCCGCGGGATCCAGGGGGTCGGCGCGGGCGGGCTCTTCCCGCTCGCGATCGCGACCGTCGGGTCGATCGTCCCGCCCTCGGACCGCGGCCGCTACCAGGGGCTGATCGGCGCCGTCTTCGCCGCCGCCTCGATCGTCGGGCCGGCGCTCGGCGGGTTCATCGTCGACAACCTGAGCTGGCACTGGATCTTCTTCGTCAACCTGCCGGTCGGCGGGGTCGCCCTCGCCGTCGTCTGGGCGACGATGCCCCGGCGCGCGGAGCGCCACCACCGGCACTCGATCGACTGGGCGGGAGCGGCCGTGCTCGCGGTCGGCACCGCCGCGCTCCTGCTCGGGCTCGTCTGGGCCGGCCGCGACTACCCGTGGCTCTCGTGGCCGGTCGGCGGCGCATTCGTCACCGCGGCCGTCCTGCTCGCGGTCTTCGCGCTGATCGAGCGCGGCGTGACCGAGCCGATCCTGCCGTTCGACCTGCTGCGGATCCACAGCGTCTGGGCGAGCACGCTCGCCTCCGGGCTCGTCGGGATGGCGATGTTCGGGACGATCACCTTCGTGCCGCTCTTCGCGCAGGGCGTGATCGGGATCTCGGCCTCCTCGTCGGGCGTCGTGCTGACCCCGTTCATGCTCGGCGCGATCCTCACGAGCATCCTCGCCGGGCAGATCGTCTCGCGCACGGGCCGCTACCGGCCGCTCACGCTGATCGGGCCGCTCGTGCTCGGGACCGGCCTGTTCCTGCTCTCCCGGATGGGCGTCACGGCATCCAGCGGCGAGGCCGCGCGGAACATGGTGATCTGCGGGATCGGGCTCGGGATGATGATGCAGATCTTCGTGCTGATCGTGCAGAACACGGTGCCCTCGAGCGCGATCGGGTCGGCGACCGCGCTGACGCAGTTCGCGCGCTCGATCGGGGCGACGCTCGGGGTGGCGATCATGGGCCTGATCGTCAACCAGGGCCTGCCCCCGGAGGCGCGGCGGCACGGGCAGGCCCTGCACCGGCTGCCGGAGCTGGCGCGGGTGGCGCTCGCCCAGGCGATCCAGCCGGCGTTCCTCGCGGCGGCGGCGGTCTGCCTGGTCGTGTTCTTGATCGCCTTCTTCGGCATCCGCGAGGTGCCGTTGCGGCGCGGCTTCGAGGAGCGCGCGCCCGCGGAGTTAGACTCTCGCGCATGAGCGAGACCGACTTCTTCCCGATCATCGGCTGGGATCACGTCGAGCTCTGGGTCGGCAACGCGAAGCAGTCGGCGTTCTTCTACGAGCACGGCTTCGGCTTCACGCCGGTCGCCTACGCGGGGCCCGAGACCGGGGTGCGCGACCGCTGCTCGTACGTGCTCCAGCAGGGCGCGATCCGCCTCGTCGTCACGAGCGGGCTCCGCTCCGACCACGACGTCGCGCGCTTCGCGGCGGCGCACGGCGACGGCGCGAAGGACGTCGCGCTCGAGGTGCCGAGCGCGACCGAGGCGTACCGCCAGGCTGTTCAGCGGGGCGCGCGCGGCGTCACCGAGCCGCACTGGGTCGAGGACGACCAGGGCCGGGTCGAGCTCGCCGCGATCGCCACCTACGGCGACGTCCTCCACACCTTCGTCAACCGCGCCGACTACGCGGGGCTCTACCTGCCCGGCTACGAGCCGCTCGGCAACGAGCCCGGGCCGGGCGCGGGCCTGATCGCGCTCGACCATGTCGTCGGCAACGTCGAGCTCGGCCGGATGGACGAGTGGGTCTCGTTCTACGAGCGGACGATGGGCTTCACGGAGCTGATCCACTTCTCCGACGAGGCGATCCACACCGAGTACTCGGCGCTGATGTCGAAGGTGATGTTCGGCGGCGAGGGGAAGATCAAGTTCCCGATCAACGAGCCCGCCGAGGGGAAGCGCAAGAGCCAGATCGAGGAGTACCTCGAGTTCAACGCCGGCCCCGGCGTGCAGCACATCGCGCTGCAGACCGAGAACATCGTCGCCACCGTCGAGGCGCTCACCGAGCGGGGGATCGGCTTCCTCGGCACCCCCGAGGCGTACTACCTCGACGTCGCCGACCGGGTCGGCGAGATCGAGGAGGACTGGGCCGACATCGCCCGCCTGCGCATCCTCGCCGACCGCGACGAGGAGGGCTACCTGCTGCAGATCTTCACGAAGAACGCGCAGGACCGGCCCACGCTGTTCTTCGAGGTGATCGAGCGCCACGGCGCGCGCGGCTTCGGCGAGGGGAACTTCAAGGCCCTGTTCGAGGCGATCGAGCGCGAGCAGGCGCTGCGCGGGAATCTCTAGCACGCATCACCACGACCACGACCACGGGCACTCGCACGGGCTCGTCGACCGGTCGATCATTCGCTCCCGCAGCGGGATCCGGGCGGTCTCGATCTCGCTCGCAGTGCTGCTCGCGACCGCGCTCGCGCAGACGGCGATCTTCGTCGCCACCGGCAGCGTCGCGCTGCTCGCCGACCTGATCCACAACTTTGGCGACGCGCTCACGGCTGTGCCGCTCGGGATCGCGTTCTTCCTGCGCTCGTACCGGGGCGAGAAGATCGCCGGCTTCGCGGTCGTCCTCGCGATCTTCATCAGCGCGCTCGTCGCGCTCTACGAGTCGATCCAGCGGCTGATCCACCCGCAGTCGCTCACGCACCTCTGGGTGCTCGCCGCCGCAGGCGCAATCGGCTTCGTGGGGAACGAGATCGCGGCCCGGGTGCGCCTTCGCGCCGGCAAACGGCTCGGGAGCCCGGCGCTCGTCGCCGACGGGAACCACGCGCGCGTCGACGGCTTTGTCTCGCTCGGCGTGATCGCGAGCGCCCTGCTCGTCGCGGTCGGCCTTCCCCGCGCCGATCCGATCGTCGGCCTGCTGATCAGCCTGGTGATCCTCAGGATCACGTGGGACTCGTGGCGGACGATCCGCGCGACCGAGCCGGGCGAGATCGACCTGGGGCCGCTGGGCTAGA
>Ga0315273_10002527_pt1 | contig 21637 bp, 23 predicted proteins | sample YL17G02_0_MG_FD_205753 | JGI IMG/M metagenome (GOLD analysis project Ga0315273, IMG submission 205753) | Sediment microbial communities from Yellowstone Lake, YNP, Wyoming, USA - YL17G02_0 | ecosystem: Environmental > Aquatic > Freshwater > Lake > Sediment | place: USA: Wyoming | collected... | reverse complement strand
ATGGATTGACTTATTATTTGAAAATGGATGATGGTAGTTTGAAAGATTATTCTGGATTTAATAGGACATTTACTTATAATTCAAGTGTTGATAGTTTTACTGCAAATGGAAAATTTAATGGTGCTTATGTTAGTTCTGGAAAGTCTACTGGAGGAATAAATGCAATTAATTCTTTGGAAATAAATGCACAAAATAATTTCACAGTTAGTATATGGTTTAAAAGAAATGCTTTAAGTGTTTCTGTAGCACAATATCTTATGGATTTTAGAAATTCTGGAAATAGTGCAAATTATTCTTTTTTTATCAGGACTTCAACATCTACAAACTTATTAAATTATTATATTTACAATGAATCTGGTTCAGCTACTTCAATGAATCTTGGAACTATTAACGATTATAATTGGCATAATGTTGTTGTTGGTTATAATGGAACAGCTTATGGTTATTTAGATGGAGTGTATAAAGGTAAAATAACTTTATTCGGACTTCCGAGAAATAGCTCAAATGTTATTAAAATCGGAAAAGATTTTTTAAGCACATCTCAGTTTAATGGAACAATTGATGAAGTTATGATATATAATAGAAGTCTTAGTGGAGCAGAAATTATTGCTTTAAACAGCACAGAAAAATATCCATGGAGTTCTTATAGTTCTGGATGTAATACTGGTGCTTGTTCTGTATCTGTTTCTGATGGAAGATATGTTCAGGTTAAGAGTGTATTGTCAAGAAGTGCAAGTGAAAATGTTTATGAGAATAGCATTTCATTAGGATATACAGATATTGGAGGAGTTCCACCAGCAGTTGATAATCCACCAACATCTACTTTAACAACAACAGATGGACAAACTTTTAATATAAATAATGCAACTCTTACTGGAATTCAGACAGATGATATAATGTTAAAGAATGCTTCTATATGGACAAATACAACTGGAACTTGGGCATTTAATCAATCAGTAAATATTAATGGAACTTCTAACAGCACAAGTTTTGTTGTAAGAAATATACCACAAGGAACTTATAAATATAATATTCAGGTTTGTGATAATTCTTCACAATGTGTATGGGCAAGTGCTAATAGAACATTTACAATAGCATTAACTTGTAATGACGCTGATTGTTATCCTTATACATGTAAGCCTGATAACACCTGTTATACTTCATGTACTGCACACAACCAATGTAATAGCAGTTCTTATTGTTCTACTGTTGGAAGTTGTCTGCCATCAATACAACCAACATCAGAATGTGCAAATAAAGTATGGACAGGATTAACAAGTGATGAAGTTTGTATTAACCAGGCAACAGGATGGTGTTATAATAACATAGGAAGTTCAAATAAATATTGCACTGCTACACAGACAAATTGTGTTGATAATGGAAATCAATATACTCAGGGAACATTTGCCTGTACTGGAAGTGGACCTTATACAACTTATCAATGTTTAGGAGGAACAAATGCCTGGAGTAGTTCTCAAAGCTGTAAGTCATTAGGAACACCATTTAGCCAAACAGCAACCTATCATTCTGGAGGATATTGTGGATATTATTATCAGGAAGGATGTGGAACTGGTGGTTGTACTCCTGCTATTCCAGCAACTCAAGATTGTGGAAATTATGTTTTAGTTGGAAGTTCCTGTGGTACTGGAGCAAGTTCATGTGATATTGGATGTGGTGCTACTTATGATTTATCTACTTGTCCAAGTGGATTAAGTTCAGATTGTAATACTTGTTCTCCACCTTCTGGTGAAGATAATCCTCCAATAGTAACATTATTTACTCCAGCAGATAGTTCAACACAAACAACAACTAATATTGCTTTTGGTTACAAGGTTTTGGAAGATTGGAAAATAAACAACTGTAGTTTATATTTTAAGACAAATTCAATCTCTTGGCATTTAAATCAGACAAATTCTTCTACAGTTACAAGAGATGGAATAACAATTAATTATTTTAATCAGAATTTTAATAATGGAGATTCTATTACTTGGAATGTAAATTGTTATGATAATTCTTCTCAATTAGGATATGGAGATAGTAATTTTACTTTTACAATTAATACTGCATTTCAGGAAATATTTAAACCATTAAGAGTTTTTAATGGAAGTGAAAATACAGCAGAATTATTTTCAATTGATGAAAATGGAAATGTTTTTATAAAAGGAAATTTAAATTTGAATACTTCTGATTCTAATATAAATTTAAGTGAGTTGGGAGTAATACTTATAGATTTAACTTCACTTACAACAACAGGAATTAAATTTACCAATCCATATAATAATTATTTGAAACTTGCAGGAAAAACAGGAGGAAGTTTGTTAATTAATTTGGTTGGAAATAATCCTGAGTTAACAACAGATACTGGAGATTTTATTAGTATTGGAAAAGCAATAAATATTTCTGGAAATACTGCTGTAATTGGAAGTTTAAGAGTTACTGGAAGTATATATGGAACATCGTTGGCTTTTAGTTCAATTAATGTTACAACTATTAATCAAGGTGGAGGTCCTGTTTATATTGGTGGAGAATATGAAGTTGGAGGAGTAACAATACAAAATGGAGAAATATTTGCACAGAATTTAACCTTGCCTTCTGGAAGTTATCTACAATCTTCAGGAATAATAAATAATGGTTCTATTTTTCCATCTGTGAATAATACTTATGATATAGGAAATACAAGTTTAATATGGAGAAGAGGATTTTTTAGGGGATTGAATATTACAGGAGATGATGTTTATATAAATGGTATTCCTATGTCAACAATTAATCTTTCAATGTATAATTATGTTAATGCTCAGGATACTGGAATGATAAGAAATGACACAATAGCAAATTTAACAAGATTAGGAATAGGAAATAATGTTGCTACAAATTATTTATTAACTATTGGAACTTCAGCTACTGCAATGAATGTTTCTGGAAATATGTATGTTAATACAACTAATGTTGAAATAACTCAATCAGTAGGAATAAAAACAAAGAGTCCAGTATCTACATTAAATGTTAATGGTTCTTTTACAGTTGAAGGAACTGGCAGTAATTATGGATTTAATGTCCCCGGTATTGCAAGAACTAACAGTCCTTATTTTATTCTTGGTGCTTGGTGGAATCATGCAGCATATTTTCAATGGAATGAAACTTTTGATGGCTTAAAGATTTTTTATTATGATGATGCTGTTTATTATGATGATGCTTTAATATTAAGAAGTGGGAAAATTGGAATTAATGCAAATAATCCAGCATATTCATTAGAAATATCAAACAATGCAAATGCTTTAAATGTTTCTGGAAACTTATATGTAAATACAACAAATGTTGGAATTGGAGTTATAAAACCAGCATATTCATTAGAAATATCAAATAATGCAAAAGCTTTAAATGTTTCTGGAAATTTGTATGTTAATACAACTAATGTTGGAATTGGAACATCTACTCCAACACATACTTTAAATGTTGTGGGTTCAGCAAATATCACAAGTGATTTATGGTTGAATGGAGTGAATATTAGCACTTTGAATTTATCTATGTTTACTTATGTTTTAGCCGTAAATACAACAGCTGGAAATTATGCTGTTTATGTTAATTCAACTATGAGAACTTATGTTTTAGCGGTTAATACAACAGCTGGAGCTTATGCTGATTATTTGAATACAACAATGAGAGGTTATGTTCTTTCTACTAATCTTTCAATGTATAATTATGTTAATGCAAATTTAGGAATAAAAAATGATACAATAGCAAATTTAACAAGATTAGGAATAGGAAATAATGTTGCTACAAATTATTTATTAACTATTGGAACTTCAGCTACTGCTTTGAATGTTTCTGGAAATTTGTATGCTAATACTACTAATATATGGACTATAGGAAATGTTAACTTATCTGGAATGCTTTATGTGAATACAACTAATGTGGGAATTGGAACAAGCAATCCAACAAACCCTTTTCAGGTTGCAGGTCCTTCATATTCTTATACTTATGATGAAAATTCTGACCAAACAGGATTATCGCCAGATGATGGAACAACAGATGTTTTTGCTTCAGGAGGAGCAGCCACTTATGATGGAAATTGGGATACTTCTGATAGTGATGCAGTTTATAATCTACCAATAGAACCAGCAATCTTGTATGTTAATTATACCAAACCAGCAAATTCTATTGAGGGAACATTATGGCAAGTTAAAGATGGATTAGATACAGTAAATTTAACAATTCCTACAATTTGTTGGGCTAATGATTTAGATTCAACAAAACTTATCTTGAGAGCACAGTCTCAGGATAGAAGTGCTTGTCTTTCTGGAGATACATTAGTTAAAACATTAGAAGGAGAAAAAAGAATTGATTCTTTAAACAAAGGAGATTTGGTTTATAGTTATAACAATGGAAAAATAGAACAAGATAAAGTTATAAATGTTCAATCTGACAGCATTTCAAAAGCGGGAAATAAATGGTATAATATTTATACTTCAGAAGGAAAAATAAAAGCAACTTATGACCATGAATTTTATGTTGTTGGAAAAGGTTATATTAAAGCTGAGGAATTGAAAGTTGGAGATATTTTACTTGACTATAATCTTAAAAATATAACCATACAAAAAATAAAAATAGAAAATAATTACAATGATAAAATTTGGGAGATTGGTGTTGAAAAAAATCATAACTTTTTTGCTAATGATATTTTAGTTCATAATGTTGCTGACCAAGTGCTTTGGGATTGCTATTCTACTGGTTGGGCTAATTTAAAAAGTTCAGGCACAAAACTAATTTATGAAGAAGCAATAGAATGGTATACACAAACACCAGGCACAGGAGGAGGTTTTGTTATTAGTTCTGCTGGAAATGTTGGAATTGGAACAGCGAGTCCAACACATACTTTAAATGTTGTGGGTACAATGAATGTTACAAGTTCACTAACAAGTAGCGGTAATATAAACTCTGCATCATTTTCAGTGAATGGAACTAATGGGTATACTGGAACAGTAACAATTAGAAATAGTGCTGGGACTGGAACTTGCAATTTAGTTTATAAAGGAGGAATATTAACATCAACGACATGTTAAAAAAATTACTATGAAAATAAAAAATTGGTTATCGTCATTAGCTATTTTAGGAATATTAATTTCTCCAATTAAAGCAACAGATATAGCATTAGCTCCAAAAGAAGCAGAAGTTAAAGAGGAAATAAGGTTTGAGAAGTTAGAAGAAGCATTAAAGTTTGAAGATGGAACAAGAATAAGAATAAATGTTTATGATGGGGAATATGGAAAAGAATTAGACTATTTTGATTTAAGAGATAAGGAAATAATAGGCGTTGACAAAAATGCAACAATTTTAACTTCAGTAAGAGCACAAGATGAATCTAAAATATATAATTTAACAATTAAAAGTAAACCCTCAATGGATTGTATAGTTGTTTTAAAGGATGGTTTAGAGCCTTATTTAAGAAATGTAGAAATATCTAAATGCAATTTACAATCAAATGGGCAAAATGCTATTTTAATATCTTGGGCTGGACTCGAAAATATTGTTGTTAAAGATAATCTTATCACAAACCCAAGTAGTGCTTGTGTTGGAGTTGCTTATGATATATCTGAAGGAAAACCAGTAATTGAAGGAAATACTTTACAAGATAGTTATATAGGAATTAAAACTTATGATACTACAAAATTAGATTTAAATGAGAGAAATATTTTCACAAGAAATAAATGGAATATGGAAGTTAAACAATTAACAGATTTTTCACATTTAGCAATTAATCAATATTGGTTTAATGAAACAGGAAAACAATTATTAACAGAAGAAGACATTTTAAAAACAATTAGTGTTTTAGAAACAAATCTAAGCACAGCATCAATATCTACTTCAAACATGAAATTAGAAGAGGAAGTTATAAAACCAATTGAAGTAATTCCATGTCACACAGATTCTCCTTATGTTATATTTCATCCAACACCAACAAGTGCAAATAATGTTTGGACAATGTATTGAAATGATTGAAGATATTTTATTTGAAGATGTTTGGGAATATATAATGAGAAAAACAAAAGAAAATAACAGATATGAATGTTATGAAAGAGAGGATAAATATAAAATTGTAAATATTTATTTATAATTTATTTATACATTTTTGTTTTAGAATTATAATCTCCACCATAATTAATTAAACTTTTTCTTTCCTTGAATTCAGCCAATGTTGCTAATACTAAAAATAAAAGTCCAAGAAATGTTATTCCAATTAAACCAAATAAAACTCCAATAAATACTTTTGACTGGACATCTGAAGTATTGGAATATAAATAATCTGTGCTATAAGTAACACCCAAATATAAACCATATACAGCAATTATTATAGATAATACTAAAAAGAAAAGTCCTATTGGAAATGTTTTATCATTTTCCAAGAATTTAAAAGATAAAAATCCAAAGAAAAACATTAATACAACAATAGAAATTAATATTCCTATTGATATTCCACCCTGAGCAACTGTTAAACTAACTCCAGAAGGAGTTATTTCAAAGTCATAATTAAATATTGTATTTGTTCCATCAACATCACCAAAACCATTTACTATATATTTACCAACAAAAGAAGTATTGCAAAAACTATAATTATATTCTGTTCCTGTTTTTGTCATTTTAATCATTGTTGCAAGAGCAAGAGTTGAATTTGGATACCTTACTGAAGTTATATTAACAAAAGAGCAATCAGCACAAATTTGTATAAGTTCAACACAGGTATTCTGCTTAAATACGCCTAATGTTGTTTGTTCAGAACTTATTAAATTTATAAATAAAATTCCAATTAATAAAAAATAAATTACTTTCATTATTTTTATATTATTTTTAAACATTTAAATCCTCTGATTTTGAATACCATATCCATATCCCACATCCAACTAATAAAACAATAGCAATATAAAGTATTCCATCATTTATTAAACCCATATATCTTATTAATATTGCTGATAAAAAAGTTATAAATACTGAAAAACCTATGCTTCTTGATGGACTTACAGACCTTGTTGTTATAAAAGATAATACAAAAACAATAAGCAATAAAACAATTCCAAATGTTCCAGAAGTTATATTATTCACATGTTGAACTAATCCAAACATTCCTGATATATTCTCTGAAGGATATTCAAAAGGAACTGCCACTACTCACCTCTATGCCACCATTTAATTAACATGAATATAACCAAACCTAATATCATTGTTATAAAAATTGGAATTATAATATTCTGAACTGCTATTGGAATTTTTAATTCTGTTGCAATTCCACTTATTATGCTTATTGCAAAAGAAGGAACAGTAATTATAGCTGTTATAAAAGTTATAACACCATTCCATAAAAGACTTCCACTTTCTAATATTTTAGTCCATCCACTGCTTTCTTTATTACCAATAGTATTTATATTCTCCTGAATAGGATTTAAAGTTTTATTTAAATCTGATGCATAATTATATTTATTAAAATTAGTTCCATTCATGGCATTAACTTCTGGATAATTATTATTAAAATCTGCAATTATTCCTCCAACTATTCCAAAAAATAATCCTGCAACCAATACTAATACAAAAATTGACTCTAATCTCATATTTCCCTCCCTGTTTTTAATATAATGATTACAGCTAAAATAAATATTAAAATAATAGTAGTATAACTAACTGAAACAAAACCCATAATAAATGACAGGAAAAAAGTTGATGTTGCCAGTATTATTCCTACAATCGGATTCCAGGCACCAATTAAAGCCACCAAAAATACAAGTATAAAAGTAAATAATAATCCTTCATTTGCTCCTATAATATCTTTTAAAGCATTTATAAGACCATAAATTGTTTCAATTAATTTTTCTGGACTTCTGCTAACATAAGCACTAGCCATAAAATTTCCTTCATATCCAGTAACATTGCAAATTAATGTTCCAGAATTTGCATAAGAAAAATTATTGCATATTAAAGCTCCTGTTTGATTGTATTCTATTTTATTTACCTGTAATCTAAAATAATTAGCCAATCCTGTCAAATCAATAAAATCAAAAGTGAACATACTAGTTGCTGGATTAAAAGTAAGATTATATGCAATATTAGTTGCAAAGGAATCATAATAACCCTGCCATAAATTAACAGGTTCTTCTGTTATTTCCAGAAACATTTCACATGGTGTAGCTGAACAAATTGAATTTTTATCCAGAACACCTAAAAGTTCGGAATTTTTAACTATTGAAAATCTGTAATCCTTGTCTAATTCAAGATATTCAATAAATTTTCCAGTATTATCTGATTTTCTTATTCCTATTGTATTATAAGTTCCAGTAGACAAATCATACTTGCTTATTGTAACATAAGCATTTGTAACTGGAGTAAGACTCTTTGTTAGTGTAAAGAAAAATTTTATTATATCCGAATCATTCAATAAATACAAATTTATATTATTGGTAACATTGGTTAATGAAGCATTCGTTAGATAATAAGTTCTTGTCTGATAAGTAGTTCCTTCAAATTCTGAAACCATGTTTGTTTTTATTGTTTTGTCTTGGGGATAAAAACAAAAAGGATAAAAATAATTCAAATTGCTTATATTGGAATAGCTATAATTTTTATAAGTTGCTCCTCCTCCAAGATAATAATTAAAAATTCCTGAAAAACTGCTATTTATATTAACATTTATTTTTTCATCTTTTATAGTAAAGTTCAAATATTTTGTATTGTAAGTAGAATTGCATATTTGAAAATTTATATAACTTACTGTTTGATTTGTTAAAGATGTTGTTTGTGTTGAGGTTCCACCATAAATAAATCTAAAAAAGAATTGTTTTGTTTCATTGATAAATGGATTAATATTTAATGGAATATTTATTGTCTTAGAAAACATTTTTCTTGTAGAATTTCCAGTTATATCTGAAATGGTATAATTAGTTCCATTATAAACTAATTGAGCTAAAGATATTAATGAATCTTCCAGCAAGTCTATTGTTACATTAAAATTTTCCTGCTTTGTTTCATATGTTACGCTATTATAATCTGTTTGATTTACTATTGAACCTAATGAAAATGTATAATTATTTGCAGCATAAGAACAAATTGCATCTAAACTTGAATTTTTACCACATCCAAAAACATTCCACTTATAACTATCAATAACAAAATTATTTATTGTCCACCCAGTTGAATTTGTTTCATTTCCTGTAATAATATTTGTTGTTTTATTAAAGATACTATTATCAGATTTCCATATATATAAAGTTGCATTTGTTAAATTTACATTTGTTGGAGTTATTGTAGAATTAAAATTAATGGTTGTTGTTGAAAAAACTGCATTGTCTAATGGTAATGTTAAATTAACTGAAATTGAATATGGTCCAGCACCAGCACTATAAGTTATTCCTGCTCCTCCATTATACAAATCACTTATTTCACCTGCACTTAAACTTCTGTTCCATATTCCAATCTCATCTATTATTCCTTTAAAACCATAATCTCCCTGCAAGTTATGTCCAATCACTCCTGCAGCATTTGTTGTTGTCCAACTTAATCCAGAAGCAGAACCATTTTCTCCTCCATTTATATAATATATTGCTGTTCCTGAATCTATAGCTACAGCAACAAAATTCCATTGATTTAAAATTATAGCATTTGTAGTATATTTCCATCCACCTGTTTCTGTATAAGTTCCTATTTTACAAGCAACATTATATATTCCAAACTGAATTCCTGGAAATTTGCTGAATATTATCAAAGAACTTCCACAACTTGTAGGTTTTATCCAAGCAGTATAAGTTACATTATTTCCACCAACACCTGCTAACTGAGAACTTAATGTTGTATTTATAAAAGAAAGTGTGGTTGAATAATTTTGTGTAAAATTATAGGCATAATTTATTTTTCCTGAATTCCAGTTACCATTATAAATTGTTCCATTATTTCTTCCTAAAGAATCATTTGTTATTGTTCCTGCATTCTCATCTAATTTATAATAAGAAACTAATCCAACAGTTAATCCATCTGTCCAAGTTGCCCATTCAGTTATTTTTACCCCAGCAAGAGTTGGTATCCATTCAACATTATCTCCAGCATAAACATCTGTGAATAATCCTATTGTTATTTTTCCTTTTGTTAAATCTAACTTATCCAAAGAAGTCCATAATTCATTATACTTTGTTTCTTTATGTGTCCCTATTATTACTTGTGAACATACCTGAGTATTATTCTTTATATCTAATTGACATTCTTCCTTATAATCATTAACACCAATTTCATAAGGAATTAAAGTTTTATATTTATAAATTATATCTCTTGTAATTGTTTTGCTGTTTTTATTATTAATTAAATCTATCTTGGAAATAAAATTCTTATAACTTTCAGAATTTAAATCAACCTCAAATTCTGCAACCTTTCTGTCTTTTCCCTGCATAACATAAAATACCTGTGGGGTTTTTAATGTAACATCTGCAATCTTTTCTCCTGTTATTAAACAAATTCCAGTCCATAAATCACAATTATTAATTGTTGCTGTTTTAGTTAAACTATTATAACTTTTAACATTATCAAAATCAAAGGCACTAACAAAACTCATTGAAAATAAGCCGATGAATAATATTACTAATAATCTAATCTTCAATCCTTGATACCTTTCTGCCTTAAAAATTTTAGTGTTTTTATTCATTTTAAGCAGTAAGCACCCCTTCTTTTGATTTTCCATATAAAACAAAAATTATTATTGTTCCAACTGCTAAAATTATTAAAGGAAGATGAGTAACAATAGCTTTGGTTAATACAAAACTATTATAAGTGGATGACAATTCACTTGTTTCTCCAATAGTAACAAATATATTAGCAAATATTCCAGAAAGAACAATTGCCACAATTAAAAAAATAATAAATATTACACCAAGAGCTGGATGAACATTAATATAAATTGAAGAAATTATTAAACCTATTAAAACACCTATAAAAGAAAAGAAAAATAAATAATCCAGGAATGGAATTGTTTTGCTTTCAACAATATTAACAGCATTCATAGCATTGGTGTTATTACTTATCATATCCTGTTTTTTAAATTCAGCAGTAAATAAAAGAAAACTTTTGCTGAATACAATAGAAACAATACCCACAACAAATAAAATTATTACTAAACCAATTATAAGACTTGGAATATCTCCTCTTTTATTTTTAATTAAACTTCGCATTTTAAAATTTAAATTCTTCCCCCCAAAATTTCTATTAACCTTTTTTCATTTATATTTACAGTATATGATTTTGACTTCCAGGCAATTATCTTAGATGCCTGATATTTATTTATATCAAATCCTAAGCCTGTTTTTATTCTTAATATCATTTCATCAATTTGTTTTGAAAGTTCAGGACTAATAGCCTTATGAACATAAACATTTTTCATAAATATAATAACATGTTTTAGTTTAAATTAATTACTTTATTTTAAAAAAATTTAAATCTTATTTAATATATTAATTTAAAGAGTTTAAATCTTACAAAGTAAATAAATATTTAACATAGAATTGTAAGGAGGTAAAAAAACAAATGCAACCTATTTCAAAGAAAGCACAATTAGGTGATTTACAGGGAATAATTATAACATTAGTGGTTGTTGGTATTGTATTGGGTATTGGATTTTTGGTCTTGTCTTCATTTTCTACTACATTAACAGCAGGAAGTGCAGCACAAGCAGGAGTTAACGATACTATTACAGCAATGAAAGTTATTCCAACATGGTTATCAATAATTGTAATTTTAGCAATTGTAGGAATACTTTTAGCTATTGTCTTTAGTGTTCTTCCAAGAGGAGGAACTCAAGCTTAAATAGGCTAAATTTGCCTATTTAATATGGAGAAGAAAGCACAATTAGGTAATTTACAGGGAATAATTATAGCATTAGTGGTTGTTGGTATTGTATTGGGTATTGGATTTTTAGTTTTAGAATCTTTCCAAGAAACTTTACAAACTTCAACTGCTGTTACAAATGAAAGTATTACAGTAACAAAAGTAACAACATTAAAATATAATACTACTGATATTGATTGTTATGAACTTGTAAGTATTGATAAAGTTATGAATCAAACAGGAAATATAGTAATGTCACCAGCAAATTATACTATTGTTGACAAAAGTTTAGGAACTATAACTAATCTTTCAACTACTATTGGTTCACCATTGGGAACATGGATGGTGGGTTATACTTACAAAAGTGGAGCAAATTCTAATAGAGATTCTTGTGCAGGTATAGAAAGCACAGTAACTGCAACAAAGACAATTCCAACATGGCTGACTATAATTGTAATATTATTAATAGTAGGAATACTTTTAGCTATTGTATTCAGGTCATTCCAGACAGGAGGAACTAAAGGAATGTCTGCTGAAGTATAAATTTTTTAAAATTAACCTCGCTTAATTTTTTTTGAGGTTTCATATTAAGAAAGATAAAAAGGAAGTAAAAAAATGGATTTAAAAAAAATAAATAGAATAATATTCAGGAAAAATATTGAAAAAGTTAAAAAGAACTTCAAACCAGGAAGAATAATTCGTTATCTTAAAGACGATAAAATAAAAAAACATTTTAAAGAGGATAAAATTTCAAAATATTTTAGTTTAAAAAAAATAGATAAAAATTTTGGTGATTCAAAAGTATCAAAACAAATAGGAGCAAATTTAACTAAAAATTTAGGATAAAAGGAGGTAAAAAATATGCCCTGTTATAAAAAACTTAGACAAAAAATAATGAATTCTGTAAGAAGAAAACATCCAAATTATAGTTTAAAAAGAAGAAAAAGAATTGTTAGTGCTGTGATTTATAGAAGAAGAAAAAAATGAATTTTCACTACCTAATTAATTTAAATGCAAAATTATTTATTTGTGAGTGCCGAAAATATTAGGACAACCCTTATTTATTATGGGGCACTGCTTCGGTGAGATGGTATCAACCCCGACGACACACGCAATTTATTAATTTTAAAATAGTTACTATGTTTTAAATACCTATTATTTTTAATAGTAAGACAATGGAAAAGGAAATTGATAAGGTAAAGGAAAATTCTGAAAAGTTTAAAGAAAAAGCAGAAATATTTTTAAGAAATGATATACCATTATTTATTGAAGATTATTTAGGAACATATTATTTTTGTTTAATTCGTGAAATTACTTCTGATTATATTAAAGTTTGGAATTTTACTGGAAAAAGAAAAGGAGAAACAGATAGGATTTTTTTTGTTGATATTATAAGATTTGACGAATATAAAAAAGAAGAGCAATTAGCTGATGAGTGGGAGAAGGGGGAAGGGAAAAATGAGTGATGGATTTAATCCTGAAAAAGATATTTGTATTAAATGTAATAAAATATTTTCAGATGGATGGGAAAGATATAAAACTTATTTAGGTATTGATGAACATCATAATCCTCCAGAAGAAATATCTAATTTTTTAAATGAAAAATGGAGTGGAGAATTTTATAGATTATGTAGAGAATGTCATATAAAATTACATAAAAAGATTACTTTAATTTTAAAAAAATATTCCATAAGACAAGAATATAATTCTGATTATTGGTTAATGAAATATTCTACTATTTCAAAAATAAAAGAAGCACAAGAAGAAATATATATTTTTACAAAAAAATGGATTAAAGAGGTTACAAATGGAGATACCACAACAACTTAAACAAAAAGGAATAAAATTTGTTCTACTTGAAAAAGGAGGAAAGAAACCATTTCAAAAAGAATGGCAGAATAAAGTAATTGATTTTGATGATATAGAATTATTAGAACATATTAATAATAAAGGTAATTATGGAGTTATGGGTGGTGGATTAAAACAATTAATTATTATTGATTTTGATGATGAAAAAATACAAAATGAAGTAGTTAAAAAACTTCCACAGACATTTACGGTTAAAACAGGAAGTGGAAAATTACATAAATATTTTTATTCAGATAGGGTTGAAAGTTTTAAGATATTTGATGAAGAAATGAACACTCTTGTAGATGTTCAAGGAGAAGGTAAACAAGTTGTTGGTTCTGGAAGCATACATCCAAATGGAAATAAATATGAAGTTATTGATAATTCTGAAATAGAATTTCTATCTTATGCCGAAATAAAAGCATTATTAAATAAATATGATAAAAAACCAAATAAAGATAAAAAAATATTTGAAAGACCAAAAGTAGAATTAGAAGATAATTTTATTGATAAAATAAAAAATAGTGTCCCTATGGAAAATGTTCTATCTTCTTTTGGAATAAATATTTCAATAAATCCTACAAATTGTCCTTTCCATTCTTCTAAAGGTGGAAAGTGTTTAGGATTTAATTATGAAACAGCACATTGTTTTCATTGTGATGGAAGTTGGAATATTTTTAGTTTTGTTAAAGATATGAAAAAATGTGATTTTAAAGAGGCATTAGAATATCTTGCTAATTTATCTGGACTTCAAAATGAACTTGAGATAAGTAGAAAAAAATATCTTGAAAATATTAAATCAAAAGAATATAATGAAAAAAGAGAAATTAAAAATTATTTTTTAACTTTAATTAAAGATAAAAAATGGGGAGATGCAACAGAAATTATTGTTAAATGGATAAAAGATAATAATTATATTTATACTACAAAAGATGATAATAAAACTGAAATGTGGATTTATAAAAATGGAATTTATGTTCCACAAGGAAAATCAGAAGTAAAAGAATTAATGAGAGATTTATTAGGTAATTGGTATAGTGTTTTTTATTATAATCAAGTTATTAATAAATTAGAACCAGATACTTTTATTGAAAGTAAAATATTTTTTTCACAAAATTATTTAGAAGAAATACCTGTATTAAATGGTATTTTAAATTTAAAAAATAGAGAATTGAAAAATTTTACTCCTGAAAAAATATTTTTTAATAAACTTCCTGTTGAATATAATAGTTTAGCAGATTGTCCTCAAATAGATAAATTTCTTTCTGAAATATTAACTAATGAAGAAGATAGAATGGTATTTTATGAAATTGGTGGTTTTTGTTTATGGAAAGAATATTTATATGAAAAAGCATTTATGTTTGTTGGAAATGGAAGAAATGGGAAAGATAAAAGTTTAGAACTTATTAAAAGACTTTTAGGTATTGAAAATTGTTGTTCTATTCCATTAGTTAGTTTAATTCCAGATAGTTTTATTATTTCTGAATTTTTTGGAAAAATGGTTAATATTGCAGGTGATATAGATAATAAAGATTTAAAAGATACAAGCACATTTAAAGCACTTACTGGAAGAAGCCTAATGTCTGCTCAAAGAAAATTTTTAAATTCTATAACATTTCAGAATCATGCGAAATTCATTTTCGCATGTAATAACCTACCTATGGTTTATGATACTTCTCTTGGATTCTGGGATAGGTGGATTTTATTAGAATTTCCATATACTTTTGTAACTCAAGAAGAATTAGAAAAAACAATAGATAAAAAAAATCTTAAATTAAGAGATGAAAGTATAATTGAAAAAATAACTGTTCCACAGGAAATGTCAGGGTTATTAAATAAATTTTTAGATGGTTTAGATAGACTTATGTTTTTTAAACATTTTAGTTCAAGTATTGGTTCAAAGGAAATAAAGGAATTATGGATAAGAAAATCTAATAGTTTTATGGCTTTTTGTATTGATTATATTGAAGCAGATTATGATAGTTGTGTTACTAAAAAAGAACTTAGAAGAAAATACACTAACTTTTGTAAAAAACATAATGTTAATTTTAAAAGTGATTATGTAATAAAAAGGACATTAGAAGAAATGTTTGGTTGTGTTGAAGGTGTTAAAAATATTAATTTTATACAAGAAAGGGTTTGGGATGGTATTAAATTAAAAAACATACAGGACTTTGCCCATTTTCACCTCCATTTGCAAGACTCAATACCCACTATATGTACTTGAAAAAGTATGTATGTCCTGTATGTATTAAAAAATAAATAATAAAAGTTCGCACAATCCAACAAAATGAAATACTCCCATACCCTATATGTATTACACACTTAATATATTAAATGGTTAATATAAAATGGGGCAGAGTATCTTAACGAACTATGGAAAAACAAACTAACAAACTAAAATTAATGGGGAAGAATCATAGTGATGAACTTTATACTCCTGAAAGTGCAATAGAAATTTTATTGCCTTATTTAAAAAAAGATTGGATAATATGGGAATGTGCTTATGGAACTGGAAAATTAGCAAAACATTTTAAAAATAAAGGTTTTGACGTAATAGGACATAAAGATGAAATATTTGAAGAAATAGATATAAAAGATTTTGATTGCATAATAACGAATCCTCCATTTAGTAAGAAGATTAAATTTATTGAAACTTGCTATAAGTGGAAAAAACCATTTGCTTTATTATTGCCTTTAACAACTTTAGAAGGAATTAAAATCCAAAAGATGTTTAAAGAGAATGGAATACAAATTTTATTTCCAAGAGGAAGAATAGATTTTAATGGAAAGAAAGCACCTTGGTTTTATACTTGTTGGTTTACTTGGGGATTAAATCTTAAAAAAGAACTTAACTTTATAGAACTAAACTCGGAAGGCAAGTTTTTCTCCTCCCAACCTTAAAGGGTAGGGTATCTTAACAAACTATGGAAAACAAAAAACAACTAAAAGTATTGAACCTTTATGCAGGAATAGGGGGAAATAGGAAACTATGGACTAATGTAGATGTAACTGCGATTGAAATTAGTCCTGAAATTGCTAAAATATATCAAGACTTCTTTCCAGAAGATAAAGTAATAATCGCAGATGCACACCAATATTTATTAGAACATTATAAGGAATTTGATTTTATTTGGAGTAGTCCACCTTGTCCAAGTCATAGTAGAATGAGAAAAAGTTTAATAAATACAAGATGTGGAGCAAAGCCAATTTATCCAGATATAAAACTTTATGAAGAAATATTATTCTTACAAGGTTATTTTAAAGGAAAATGGGTTGTTGAAAATGTAATCAGTTGGTATGAACCATTAATACAACCTAAAAAAATAGATAGACATTTTTATTGGTGCAATTTTAAAATAGATAATTTTTCAACACCAAATGCAAAATTTTCATTAACAAATGGAATACATAAAGAAACAGATAAACAACAGGTAGAAAGATTGTCTAAAGAACTGGGATTCAATTTAGAAAAATATAAAGGAAATAAAAGAACTATGTTAAGAAATTGTGTTAATCCTGAAACTGGACTTCATATTTTTAAAATGGGTTTTAAAAGCAAACAACAAACTATTGAACAACTAAACTCGGAGGGCAAGTTTTTCTCCTCCCAAGCCTAAAGGGTAGGGTATCTTAACGAACTATGGAAACAAACAAAATATATCAAGGTGATTGCTTAGAAGTTATGAAACAAATTGATGACAAATCAGCAGATTTAATTTTATGTGATTTGCCCTACGGAGTTACAGCAAGAAACGAATGGGATAATATAATTCCGTTTGATAAACTCTGGGAACAATATAAAAGAATAATTAAAGATAATGGAGCTATTGTTTTAACAGCAACACAACCATTTGCAAGTATGTTAATTACAAGTAATATTGAAATGTTTAAATATGAATGGATTTGGGAAAAATCCAAGTCTAATGGATTCTTAAATGCTAAAAAACAACCATTGAGAAACCATGAGCAAGTTTTGGTTTTTTATAAATCTCAACCAATTTACAATCCACAATTTCATAAGGGAAAACCTTATGACCATAAAGAGCCTAATAAAATTTCAACTAATTATGGAAATTTTAAATTAACAAGAAGAATAAGTAACGGAGATTATTATCCAAAAACAATTATTCATTTTGCCAACGCAAAATCAGGCACAACACATCCAACTCAAAAACCAGTAGCCTTATTTGAATACTTAATTAAGACTTATACAAATGAGGGGGATTTAGTTGTAGATAATTGCATAGGTTCAGGAACAACAGCAATAGCTTGTATAAACACTAAAAGAAACTTTATAGGTATAGAATTAAGTCCAGAATATTGTAAAATTGCTAACGAAAGATTATCTAAACTAAACTACGGAAACGACGGCATTCCTCCCAAGCCTAAAGACTTGGGTATCCGAAAAACACGATTTATATGAAATACTCCCATACCCTCAAAGGTAGGGTATCTTAACGAACTATGGAAACAAACAAAATATATAACGAAGATTGTATTGAAGGATTAAAGAAAATTGAAGATAATAGCATAGATTTTGTTTTAACAGACCCTCCATTTAAAATATCTCAAACTTATAGTGCTAATGTTGATGCAGATAATCTAATGGCTGTTTGTTCAATATTTCCTGCATCTCAAGAATTATTTAGAGTATGTAAAAAAGGTTCTTATTTAGCAATGTATTATGATACAAGAATTCTCCCCTTAGTTTTTGAAGCAATGCGATATGCTGGATGGAAATATCTTAGAGGACTAACTTTTTATAGAAGATGGGGTAATGCTCATAAATTATATGGTTGGATGTCTACAAGCGATTTTATATTGATATTTAGAAAACCAAGCGAAACCCCATATAAATTTTATTCAGAAGATTGGAGACATGATGTTTATTTAAAAGATAAACCAGAAAAAGAAGGTTTCAATCATGTGGCACAAAAACCCATAGAAGATTTTAAGCATTTGATAAAACATTTATGTCCTAATAAAGGAATAGTTTTAGACCCATATATAGGTTCTGGAACAACTGCTGTTGCTTGTAAAGAATTAGGTATGAATTTTATTGGTTTTGAAATTAACCCAGAGTATTGTAAAATAGCAGAAGAAAGATTAAAACAGAACATTTTAACAGAACTAAACTCGGAGGGCAAGTTTTTCTCCTCCCAACCTTAAAAGGTAGGGTATCTTAAAGAAAATGGAAGAAAATATAATTATTAAAAGAAGATGGGCAATGCCTAATAAAAGAACATTTGATATATCTCCGATAAAGATATTAATAGATGAATACCTCCCTGTTTTTGATAGATTCCCAGAAGATATTTTAGACCCATTTCCATTTGATTATAAGATAGACGCAACAAAGTTTATGTCAAAAATAAAGGATGAAAGTTATGAATTTGCTGTATTTGACCCACCCTATTCTCCAAGACAATTAAAAGAATGTTATAATAATAAAGGAGAATATGACACGAAGAGTTCAACATGGAGTAAATGGAAAGATTTGATAAGTAGAAAGTTAAAGATTGGAGGGATTATTATTTCTTTTGGATGGAGCAGTCAAGGTATGGGAAAAGAAAGAGGGTTTGAAATTGTTGAAATATTATTAGTTGCTCATGGTGGAATGCATAACGATACTATTTGTGTTGTGGAAGAGAAAGTTAAATCTAAACTAAACTCGGAGGGCAAGTTTTTCTCCTCCCAACCTTAAAAGGATTGGGTATCTTAACGAACTATGGAAAACACAATACAAAACCAAGAAGCATTTGAATTTCTTAAAGAAGTTCAAGATAAATCAGTAGACTTAATTATAATTGACCCACCATATTCAACACCAGTTATAACTGCATTTGGAAGAAAGAAAGTTAAAAATCTTGCCGACTTATCAATTCAAGAATACTTTTTTACTGGATTAAAGAAAGAATTTGAAAGAGTTTTAAAGGATGATGGAAGATTATTTGTTTTCTGTGATGATAAATTTTATCCAGTTTTATTTGCAGTATTTTATGATTGGTTAAACTTACAGCTTCTAATTTGGGATAAGGGAAAGATTGGAATGGGTAGACCTATAAGAAAACAACACGAATTAATTATGTATGCTAATCGTGGAAGTTGGGTTTTTGAGAAAGAGGAATTAACACACATCCCATCAGTAATTAAAGTAAAATCTGAAAGCGATAAAGTTCATTCTGCACAAAAACCATTAGAGTTATTAAAAACATTAATTTATGGATTTTCTAAAGAAGGAGATGTTATTCTTGATTGTTTTTCTGGTTCGGGAAATACAGCAATAGCAAGTATGGAATTAAAGAGAAAGTTTATTGGATGTGATTTAAACAAAACTTATGCTGAAAATTCTAACAATAGGTTATCTAAACTAAACTCGGAGGGCAAGTTTTTCTCCTCCCAACCTTAAAGGGTAGGGTATCTTAACGAACTATGGAAACAAACAAAATATATCAAGGCGAATGTGTAGAGATTATGAAGGGAATAGAAGATAATAGTATTGATTGTATTATTATTGACCCTCCCTATTTTTTGCCTGTTACACATTATCAAACAAGAAAGAAACAAATAAGGAATTTTGCAGATTTAGGTATTCTTGAATTTTTCTTTAAAAATGTTTTTAAAGAATTTAAAAGAATAATAAAACCAACAGGAACAATCTATGTCTTTTGTGATGGACAAAGTTATCCTATGTTTTGGTTTTATCTATTTCCATTTGTAAAAGGAGTAAGACCTTTAGTTTGGGATAAAAAAACAAGTATTAATGGTTATTCTTGGAGACATCAACATGAGTTAATAATCTTTGCAGAAATGCCAGAAGCAAAGCCAATTCCTTCTGGAGATGGAGATATTTTAAGATTTAATGCTGTCAAAGTTGATGAAAGAAAGCATCCTGCTGAAAAACCACTTGAATTATTAAAAACTCTAATAAACAAATCAACAAAAGAAAACGATTTAATTTTAGATTGCTTTGCTGGAAGTGGAACAACTTTAATGGCTTGTAAAGAACTTAAAAGAGATTTTATAGGGATAGAATTAGCAAAAGAATATTTTGATATTGCAGAAGAAAGATTATCCAAACTAAACTCGGAGGGCAAGTTTTTCTCCTCCCATACCCTAAAGGGTAGGGTATCTTAACGAACTATGGAAACAAACAAAAACAAATGTGATTTATGTAAGAAAGATAGAAAGAACTTTGAAGGATGCGTTTTATTTTCAGAAATTATGACAGAAACTCACTTATGTAGGAGTTGTTATTTAAAATGGTGTAAAGAACATAAGTCTTATGGGAATAAACATCGGAAGATAAAACCTTTGACTAAAGATTGGAATAAAATGTGTGATGAAGAAGCAAGATTATTTAAGAAATGGTTTAAACTAAACTCAAATGGCAAGTTTGAGTAGGGTATTTTAAAGAAAATGGAAACAAACAAAATATATCAAGGCGATTGTTTAGAGTTAATGAAACAAATAGATGATAAAAGTGTAGATATGATTCTTTGCGATTTACCTTATGGGACAACTGATATGGAATGGGACAATGTAATTCCCTTAGATAAGTTATGGACTCAATATAAAAGAATAATAAAAGATAATGGAGTAATAGTTTTATATGGAAATAATCTTTTTTCCATAAAATTAGCTTCTTCTAATTTTGATATGTTTAAATATAAATATGTATGGATAAAATCTAATTCAACCTTATTTGTTCATGCAAAGAATAGACCTTTAGTAAAGCACGAGGATATTTTGATTTTTAGTAAAGCATCAATGGGACATAAATCATTATTGGGAGATAAAAGGATGCCTTATAACCCTCAAGATTTGATTATTTATGGAAAGAAAATTAAGAAAGGTAATGGAAGATTTGGAAAATATATAGGGAATAGACCTTCACATCAAGATGAAATAGTAAGAGAATTTACAAATTATCCTATGGATG